>ERZ1106919.507-NODE-507-length-31651-cov-60.370173_pt1 | contig 31651 bp, 35 predicted proteins | sample MGYA00403654_ERZ1106919 | MGnify/ENA primary metagenome ERZ1106919 (study PRJEB35170, sample SAMEA104062450) | human gut metagenome | biome: human gut; feature: human-associated habitat; material: faeces | place: Denmark | collected 2012-10-08 ... | reverse complement strand
ACCTCACGCTCACGGCCTCCTTCAAGACGGCCACCACGGGCGGCGGAGACCAGGGCGGCGGCACGCTGGGCGATTAAACCCCACGGGGCGGGTCGGCAGGCCTCACGGCCTCTCTGAAAACCGCTGAACCTGCCACCCGCCCTGCGCACAGGGGGAGGACGAGCCCCAGGGGCTTCCCACGGGCCACCCGCCCACGGCGCCTACTAAAGGAAATTCGCCACACGATCGGAACGACCTCTCGCTACCTCGCCCTCTCCCTTATCGCCTGCTGAGGAGGGAAAACAACAAAAACAACATTTACAACTATGAACAAACGCTTCGCGGGGGACAAACACACGCTATGCGTGTAACAAGCCTTCTGCAAGGTAAACAACAAGATACAACAGCTTTGCGGGGACATACGCAGAACTGAGCTTGCTCAAGTTATGCCATGCGAGAAAGAGTGCCATGAAATGGAACAGCTTCGCGGGACACATGGCTAAGCGGACAATACTATGCAGGAAATGCGTCAAGTTGTGAGCAAGGCGAAGCGTTGTAAAATGTTGTTTCTCTACAAGCAACCTTCGGCCTCGAAGAGGCAATGTCCTGGCGAAGCGTTGTTACTTGTTGTAAAGGTTGTTTTAGTTGTTTTCTTAACTCAACCTAATGACATTGAGGATATTGAGTGTACAAAGCAAACTTGGTTGTAAAATATTGTAAAAGTTGTATCGGTTGTCTTCTTAGCATGTCCTAACATTGTCAAAGAAATGAGAGAAAAGACTTCATTTGTCAAACCCTTAAACGAAAAGAAAAATCATGGATGAAAAGAAAAGACAGGTATGGCGCTTCGTCATTCAGACCGCCATTTCGATCCTCACGGCCATAGCCACGGCCCTCGGCGTGACGAGTTGCATGGCTGCCGTGTAGCAAGCAGAAATACAGAATTGTTTTAGAAAATGGGATTTTAAGCTAGTTAATTGCTCCCCCGCTAAGATGGGAATCTTGGAGGGGGAGGCTTGGATGGCCCTATTCTATCGCGTGAGGCCCATCTTTCGGGCACAATTGGGACAGATGCCCCTGACCAAATGGGATTCGGAACGGGTGAGGAAGCCTTCGGGAACGGCCACGGACGGGGTGGGGACGTGGTTCAGGCAGATGGTGCGGAGACATTGCTCGCAGAAGAAGTGGACGTGGACGTCCTCGTCGTGATCGTCGTCGTGGCTCAGACAGAGTTCGTAGCTCGCCACGCCCGTTCCTCCCTCGATGACATGGACGAGGTGGTGGGAGCGAAACAGGGCCATCGTGCGCGAGATGACCGACTTGTCGATAGACAAGAGGGCGGTCTCCAGTTCCTTCATCGTCTTGGGTCCGTCGCCCTTCAAGAGCGCGCTGGCGATCAGCACACGGTTGGCCGTGGGCCGGATGCCGTGGTCTTCCATCAATGCATAGAGAGATTGCTTGTCCATATCCTTGATTTTGCTTTTCAACTGAGTTTTTCTATCAGGAGGACGCGACGGGTGGAGCCGGTGATGCGCACCCGGTGGTCGATCCTGTTGCCGACGATCCATAGTATCTGGTCTTCCGCGTCGCAGACCACGACCTGATGGCGCTTCTCCCACACGCTCTTCTTCTGGTCGGTAAGGAAGTCGCTGACCAGTTTGCCGCCCTTCATGCCGAGCGGGACGAAGCGGTCGCCCGGTTGCGTGCGGCGTATGATCAAGGGAAACCTCACCTTGTCTGCGTCCAGCGCCACGGTCTCGGGCGAGGTGGGAAGAACGAAGCGGTCGTCCCTCTCGGCCCGCGAGAGCCTGATCGTCACCTCGTTGGCGTAGGAGTAGCGTCCCGTTTCGGGAATGCGCATCGGGCGCGGCGCGTCGGCTTCGAGGGGATGGATCGTCAGGCGCCCACGGTCGGAGAGCAACTCGTGGGTGGAGGAGATCCACCGGCTGCCGCTGGAGGCTGCGAGACGGTCGGCGATCTGCCGGATCTGCGACGGATTGAAATGGCGGGGCTGGAGGAAGTAGTAGAGGGCCAGTTCGGCAGAAGGCTCCTGCTGGATCGCCTCGATGGAAAGTTCGGTTGCCTCGGCGTAGTGGGCCAGTTGGGTATCGACGACCTGCTCTATGCCCTCCAGCTCCGCAGCCATCGTCAGGACCGTGTCGCGAAAGGAGGGATTGATCGCCTCGATCATAGGGAGGATCTGCAGGCGGACCTTGTTGCGCTTGACGTCGGCCACGAGGTTGGAGCTGTCCGTGACGTAGGACCGTCCGAGACCGTCGAGGTAGCTGACGAGGTCGGCGCGGCTGACGCACAACAGCGGGCGCACCACGTCGCCCTGGCGCGGTTTCATGCCCGTCAGCCCATGGATGCCCGTCCCCCTGATGAGGTTGAGGAGGATGGTCTCCACGGAGTCGTCGCGATGATGGGCCACACAGATGGCCTCGGCCCCGATAGCCTCCCGGAGCTGGCGAAAGTAGGCGTAGCGGAGCTGGCGTGCCGCCATTTCGATACTGATGCCATGCAGCTGGGCGTAGGCGCGCGTGTCGAAGTGGGCACGGTGGAGCGGGAGGGCCAACTCTTCGCACAACGACTGGCAGAAGTCCTCGTCGCGGTCGGCCTCATCGCCACGCAGCTGGAAGTTGCAGTGGACGGCCTCCAGGCGGTAGCCCAGGTCGCGCAGCAGCAGCAGCAGGGCCACGCTGTCAGCGCCACCCGACAGGGCGACGAGCTGCAGGCGCGACTTGTCCAGCAGTCGGCGGTCTTCGATATAATGGGCGACAAGCGTCTTCAAACCAGTGGCTTTCATTGCTTCAACCTGCATTTCTTTTTGCTTCAACCAGCGTCTTTTTGCTTCAAAAAACAAGTGTCTTTGCTTCAAACAAGTGTCTTGGTTTCAAAGGGACCATTCCTTACTCCACATAGAGGACGAGGCCCTTGAGATATTCGCCCTCGGGATGGTAGATGTTGATGGGGTGGTCGGCGGGCTGGTGCAGCTGGTGGAGGATGCGCACCTTGCGTCCCGCCTGGGCTGCCGCCGTGAACACCGCCTGGCGGAAATGCTCCTTGCTGACCACCTGCGAGCAACTGAAGGTGAAGAGGATGCCGCCCTTGCGGATACGCTGAAATCCCTTGACGTTGAGGCGCGTATAGCCCTTGAGGGCGTTGCGCAGTGCGCCACGGTGCTTGGCGAAGGCGGGCGGGTCGAGGATGATCAGGTCGTACTTGTCGTCGTGGCTGTCGAGATACTTGAACGCGTCCTCGCAGAAAGCCTCATGGCGATGGTCCTCGGGCGGGAAATTGAGCGCCACGTTGGCGTTGGTGAGCTCCACGGCCTTGGCCGAGCTATCGACGGAGTGGACCTGGCTGGCTCCGCCCCGCATCGCATAGACGGAGAAGCCGCCCGTGTAGCAAAACATGTTGAGCACCGTCCTGCCCTTGGCATAATGCTCCAGGAGCGCGCGGTTCTCTCGCTGATCGACGAAGAAGCCGGTCTTCTGTCCGCGAAGCCAATCGACATGGAAGCGAAGCCCGTTCTCCGTGGTCAGGTCCTCGTCGGTGGGGCCGCCCAGGATAAACTCGTTCTCCTGGCCGAGGTTGGCCTTGAAGGGCAGGGTGGTCTCGCTCTTGTAATAGACATGCTCCAGGCGGTCGCCCATCACTTCCTTCAGCGCCTTGGCAATGGCCATGCGGCTGACGTGCATACCGACGCTGTGGGCCTGCATGACGGCTGTCTTGCCATAGCAGTCGATGACCAGTCCGGGGAGGTTGTCGCCCTCGCCGTGTACGAGGCGGTAGGTCGTGTTGACGCCCTGGCTGAAATGTTCGCCACCGAAGGAAGCCTCCTCCGTGCGATAGATGCCGATGGACTGGCGCACCTGCCAGGCCGCGGCGAGGCGGCTCTGCCAGAAGTCGTCGTCGATGGCCACATCGTGGAACGAGAGGATGCGGACGGCAATGGATCCCACCTGGACGTGGCCCACGCCGAGGAAACTGCCGTCGAAGCCTATCACGCGCACCACGTCGCCCTCTTCGAGCCCGTCGTCCATGCGGGCAATGGCACCACTAAACACCCAAGGATGGAAACGGCGCAGCGACTCCTCCTTGCCTTTCTTCAAATATACCGACTTATACATGCTGATCTTCTTCGTCTGTTTTTACAAGTTCATAATCGCCCGTCTGCCGAAGCTCGGTCAACGTCTCATAGAGGTTGATGCAGGTCCAGGCATCGGTGGCGGCGTAGAGCTGCTGCTTGGGGTTGAGCTGGTCGCTCTCCCAGTTGGAAAGCTGCTCGCGCTTGGAGATGCGCTCGTGGAAGATGTTGGCGTAGAGCTTCTGGAGGCTGAGGTCCTTGATGCCGAAGTCGCTCACCATCTTCTGCAGATCAATAAAGCGGCCGGGGGAAAACTTGACGCGATGGTGGAGCATATTCATGTCGTCGCCCAGGGAAAGGCCGATCTTCGGCACGGTCGTGTCCTCCAAGAGATGGATGATACACGAGGGCACGCCCATCTTGTTGAGACGGAAGAGGTAGCACTTGTCCCGCCCGCTCACCTGGAGCAGGGCGACCAAGTGGTGCTGCCCTTTGTGGAAGACGGGGCGCGTCTCCGTATCGACGCCCAGGATGGGCTGGTGGAGAAGTTCCTCTACCGCTTTCTCCGCCTCCTCCTCGCTCGTGACCGTGACGATTTCGCCAGGAAACGTCACGCGCGGAAGCTCCGAAATGGCAGACTTGTCAAACTTGCTGTATATGATTCTCTTCATTGATTCTTATTAGACCGTGCAAAATTAGGAAAAAAGTTTCAAATCTATGGCCGAATTATCCTCCTTTTTTCTTACTTTTGCAGAAATAAACGGGGAAGTGGGGGCTTTCGGGCCACGCATTTCCCAAATAATCAAGCACATAAGCGCGGGAAGCCCCTCTCCACCGAGAGAGGCCGCCCCGTCACTATAAGAACAAACGACAATATGGCTAAAAAGAAAACCGCCACTAAGTCTAAGACTTTCTGGGACGCTATCGGACTTAACAAGATACTCAACGAGACGACCAACTTCGTGCTGGGACTGACCCTGGCCGCCTTGGCCCTGGTGGCGATCATCTCCATGGTCAGCTACTTCAAGACGGGTGCCATCGACCAGAGCATCCTCGTAAGCCTGCGTCCAGGGGAGTTGTTGAACCGCAATCGTGAGTTTGCCAACTACTGCGGCAGTCTGGGCGCGCTGACCTCCTATTATCTTATAGGGCGCTGCTTCGGCATCCCTGCCTTTTTGATCCCCGCCTTCCTGTTGCTTTGCAGCCTGCGGATGATGGGCGCCTTCCCGCGGTTGAACCTCCTGAAATGGTTCTTCGGCATGGCGATCATCATGGCGTGGGGCAGCGTCACCTTCGCCAAGTTTCTCTCCCCCCTGATGGGCGAGGAGGTGTTCAATCCGGGCGGCGACCATGGCGCATACGTCTGCCAATGGCTGGAAAACGTGGTGGGCGCGCCGGGCCTTGTCGCCATCCTCCTGGTCGTGGCCATCTCGTTTATGACCTACGTCACCACGGAGACCATCAACGTCATTCGCAAGATGCTCAACCCCATAGACTATCTCTCGCGCAAGGTGAAGTTTACGGTCGAGGAAAACCGCCACCACGACCAGTACGCGCGGGAGGACGACACGGCAGATGAACGCGTTGGCAGTCCTGCCGAGAGTCCCGCCGAGAGCGAGGACCCGCAAGTCTTTGACGATCCGCAGACGCAAACGGTGGAATTTCTGGACGACGACCTGCCTGGCAAGGACACCGACGAGCAGCCGCTGAATCCCTCCCACGATCCTGAGACGAAGGAGGAGGAAAAAGCTGCCGGCGAGAAGGAGGTGAGCATGCGCGTCGAGATGGCCAAGGGCGATGAGAAGGCCAGCGGGACGACCGTGGCCAGCACGGCAGACCTCTCTACGCCCATCAACCCCCGCGAGCCCTTCGTGTCGTGGAAGTTTCCCACGCTCGGCCTGCTCAAGGAGTATGACAGCGACGCCCGCCCGAGCTTTGCCACCAAGGAGGAGCTGGAGGCCAACAAAAACCGCATCATCAAGGTGCTCGACGACTTCGGCGTGCAGATCAGTTCCATCCGCGCCACCGTCGGCCCGACCATCACGCTCTACGAGATCACGCCGGCCAAGGGCGTGCGCATCGCCAAGATCAAGAACCTGGAGAACGACATCGCCCTCAGTCTGGCTGCCATCGGCATCCGTATCATAGCCCCCATCCCCGGCAAGGGCACGATCGGCATCGAGGTGCCCAATACCACGCCGAGCGTCGTCTCGATGTATAGCATCCTCAACTCCAAGAAATTCCAGGAGACCGACATGGAACTTCCCGTCGCCCTGGGCAAGACCATCTCCAACGAGGTCTTCATGGTTGACCTGGCCAAGATTCCCCACCTGCTCGTGGCGGGTGCCACGGGACAGGGTAAGTCGGTGGGCCTCAACGCCATCATCACCTCGCTCCTCTACAAGAAGCACCCCAACGAGCTCAAGATCGTGCTCGTCGATCCGAAGAAGGTGGAGTTTAGTATCTACAGTCCCATCGCCAACCGATTCATGGCGGCCGTGGAGGAAAACGAGGAGGAGCCCATCATCACCGACGTACAGAAGGTGGTCAATACGCTCAAGGGCCTCTGTGTGCTCATGGACGAGCGCTACGACAGGCTCAAGGCTGCCGGTGCGCGCAACATCAAGGAGTACAACAGGAAGTTTCTCAACCACCACCTCAATCCCGAGGAGGGCCATGAGTACATGCCCTATATCGTGGTCGTGATCGACGAGTTTGGCGACCTCATGCTCACAGCGGGCAAGGAGATAGAGCTCCCCATCACCCGCATCGCCCAGCTGGCGCGTGCCGTGGGCATCCACATGATCATCGCCACCCAGCGCCCGACGACGAGCATCATCACGGGCAATATCAAGGCCAACTTCCCGGGCCGCATCGCCTTCCGCGTCGGATCCATGATGGACTCACGCATCATCCTCGACCGGTCGGGAGCCCAGCAGTTGGTGGGGCGCGGCGACATGCTCTACCTCAATGGTGGCGAGCCCGTCCGCGTGCAGTGTGCCTTTGTCGATACGCCCGAGGTGGTCAAGGTGTGCCGCTTCATCGCCGACCAGCCCGGCCCCGTCACGCCGCTGCTCATCCCCGAGCCGGCTGCCGAGGATGCGCCGGGCATCGGGGGCGGATTCGACACCGACAACCTCGACCCGCTCTTTGAGGAGGTGGCACGCTATGTGGTCATCAACCAGCAGGGATCCACGAGCAAGATACAACGCGAGTTTGGCGTCGGCTACAACCGCGCGGGACGCTTGATGGACAAGCTACAGAAGGCGGGCATCGTCGGCGAGGCCAGGGGTGCCAAGCCGCGCGAGGTGCTCATCGGCGACGAAAACTCGCTGAGTAGGATCCTGTCTTGCATCAAGGGATAGTATAACTATAAAATAATAAAACAATGAGAAAACTTATCACTTTGTTTTTATTAGTCGTGGCGGTAGCCGTCCACGCCCAGTCCGCCGCCCAGGCGCGAAAGGTGCTGGACAAGGTGGCGGCGGTCGTCGGTCGCCCTGGCGGATGCTCGGCACAGTTTAGCCTCAGCGCTGGCAAGGGCCGATCCTTCTCGGGCACCATCGCCATCAAGGGTCGCAAATTCTACGCCTCCACCGCCCAAGGCAAGGTGTGGTACGACGGACGCACCCAGTGGAGCTATCTGAAATCGACGGGCGAAGTCAACATCAGCACCCCCACCGAGGCGCAGCAGGCGCAGATGAATCCCTATCAGTTTCTCTCCGTCTATAAGTCGGGCTACAAGCTGAGCATGAAGCGGGCAGGCCGGGGCTATGTGGTGACGATGAAGGCCACCAACCGCGCACGCGCCATGAAGACCATCGTCGTCACGGTGGGCAGCAACTACGTGCCCAGCAAGGTGCAGTATCTACAGGGTGGGCGATGGACCACCATCACGCTCTCCCGCTTCCAGGCCAAGAACCAAAGCGACGCCACCTTCCGCTTCAACAAGCGGATGTGTCCCGGAGCAGAGATTATCGACCTGCGATAGCATCGGTCTTGCAAAAAACGGGAGCGGCCTCAGAGGGTCGCTCCCGTTTTTGTAGTAGTATGCTCGTCATGAGCATGTTTCCTCCTGCGCGAATAGCGCGTAGGGTTTTCTCTACGGAAAATGCTTAGAAGGGCAGGTCGTCGGTCGACTCTCCGGCAGCATCGGGCTGAGCGGGAGGGAACGGAGCCGGTGCGGCCTGTGTCGTCTGTGGGGCAGCAGCGGCAGCCTGGCCAGCAGCCTGGGCTGCGGCAGCATCCAAACGTTGCACATCGAATGCGCGGATGTTGTTGAACCAGCGGCCCTGGTATTCGTGGGCGTCAATATCGAAGAAGACCGTCACTTCGTCGCCTGACTTGATATTGAAGCGCTGCAAGCGCTCTGCGCCAAACACGTCGAAGACCATCTTGCGAGGATATTGGTCACGTGTCTCTATGACAAAAGACTGTGCCTTCCATTCCCCGCGAGCCGACGTTCCACTGCGCTCGGGGAGCACATAAGTGATTTTTCCTGTTATTTCCATGTCTGATATATAGTTGTAAATATTTTCTGATATGCGTGGATATGATTTCCAAGGCGAAATAGACCTTCCCTTGTTATCGGGTGAGCAAAATTACGAATTTTAGGGCGAATTGAGAAACTTTTAGCCCCAATTTTTGCCAGAGCGGGTATATTTTCGTATTTTTGTGCTTGGTTTTCGCCCGCTTCTCGGTGCTCCGTCGAGCGGGACGCATAATCGGTTAGGAATAAGAATAAACAAATAAAAGAATATAGTACCCATGAGATTTAGCCTTTCCAGCTCGGCGCTCAGCAGCCGCCTGCTCTCCCTCTCGAGAGTCATCAACAATAAGAACTCGTTGCCCATCCTCAGTTGCTTCCTCTTCCAGGTGAAGGACAATGTGCTGACCATCACCGCCTCTGATAGCGAGAACGTGATGAAGACGACGATCGAACTGACGGAGCATGACGGCGATGGCGAGTTTGCCGTGCAGAGCCAAACCATCCTCGACGCGGTCAAGGAGCTGCCCGAGCAGCCGCTCACGCTCAATGTCAACCTCGACGAGCACGTCATCTATCTCACCTATCAGAACGGTTCGTACCACTTCCCCGTGCAGAGTGCCGAGGAGTATCCGCGCGAGCAGGAGATGGGCGAGAACGCCTCGAAGTTTGCCCTCGACGCCCAGGTGCTCTCCAGCGCCATCAGCCGATCCCTTTTCGCTGCGGCGCAGGATGAGCTTCGCCCCGTGATGAACGGCATCTACTTCGACCTGAAGCCCGACTGCCTCTCGATCGTGGCCACCGACGGCCACAAGCTCGTGCGTAACAACATCCTCTCCCTCCAGTCTGAGACGCCTGCCTCCTTCATCCTCCCCAGGAAGCCGGCCACGCTCCTCAAGGGCGTCCTGCCGCAGACGGAGGGCGAAGTCACCATCGAGTTCGACAGCAAGCAGGCCACCATCCGCTTTGCCGAGGGCTACCTGGCTTGCCGCCTCATCGAGGGCCGCTACCCCAACTACAACGGCGTCATCCCGCAGACCAATCCCAACGTGGTCACCATCGACCGCAAGAGCTTCGTCGGCGCAATCCGTCGCGTGCTCCCGTTCTCCAGCAACTCCTCGCAGCTGGTCTGCTTCCACTTCGAGAATGGCAACCTGGAGCTGCGTGCCGAGGACATAGACTTCGCCACCAATGCCGTGGAGAACGTGGTCTGCTCCTATAGTGGTACGCCCATCTCCATCGGTTTCAAGGGATCGAGCATGCTGGAGGTGGTCAACAACCTGGAGAGTGGCGACATCACCATCCAGCTGGCAGACCCCTCACGCCCGGGTATCATCATCCCCGTCGATCAGCCAGAGAACCAGGAGGTGCTGATGCTGATCATGCCGATGCTGCTCAACGATTAGTCTGCAAGCAAGTACAGACGATCAGTTTGCAAGCAAGTACGGACGATTAGTTTAGGAAAAAGTATAGAACCACATGCTGACGGCCATGGCCTGTCGGGACGCCAAGAGGCGGACTCCGTCGGGCGATGGCCCGCCTGATTGGAATATAACACAGAAAAAAGAATGGAACTCAACCTCAAGCGTCCGCTCATCGTCTTCGACCTGGAGACGACGGGCCTGGACCTGGTCAACGACCGCATCATTCAGATCTCTTATATCAAGGTCTTCCCCGACGGCAAGGAGGACCGGGAAAACCTCTTCGTCAACCCGCAGAAGCCGATACCGCAGGAGGTGCAGGCGCTCACACACATCGCTCAGTCAGATGTCGAGGGGGCACCCACGTTCAAGGAACTGGCCCCGCGACTGGCCGAGACTTTCCGGGGCTGCGACTTTTGTGGTTTCAACTCCAATAAGTTTGACGTTCCAATGCTCTCCGAGGAGTTTTCGCGCGCCCAGGTGCCTTTCGATTTCTCCGAAAGCCTGCTCGTAGATGCGCAGAATATCTTCCACAAGATGGAGCGCCGCAACCTCTCAGCAGCCTACAAGTTCTATACGGGCCACAAGATGGAGGACGACTTCCAGTCGCATCGTGCCGACCAGGACGCCGAGGCCACGCTTCGTGTGCTCAAGGGCCAGCTGGACATGTATGCTCCCGGGATGCAGGACGAGGCCGACCGTGTGCTCAACAACGACATCAAGGAACTGGCCGAGTTTTCGAAGATGAACGACAATGTCGATTTTGCTGGCCGCATCATCTGGAAGGAGTTTACCGACGCCGAGGGCAAGGTTTGCCGACGCGAGGTGTTCAACTTCGGCCAGCATCGTGGCGAAGCCGTCGCCGACGTGGTGCGCAACGATCCGGGCTTCATCTCCTGGATGCTCTCCCGCGACTTCACCTACGATACGAAGAACGTGGTCAACCGCATTCGCCTGCGCGAGGCTTACAAAAACAAGTAGAGCGAACAGGGTGGAAGTGGCTGCGTGTCAACCACTTCGCCCTATCGGTCTCAGCTGAAGGTTCAACACAAGGTTCTGTATCAAGGCTCAACACAAGGTTCAGTATAAGGTTCAATAGAAGTTCAATCTAAACATACCTGCTCAAAATTGGCAAATCCTCAACATCCATCCCCGACCCATCCTGCCGCGGGCCCATCGCCCCTGTCGGGTAAGCATATCGTCCTGGGCATCACGGGCAGCATCGCCGCCTACAAGTCGTGCCTCATCATCCGTGCCCTCGTCAAGAGAGGGGCGGAGGTGCAAGTGGTCATCACGCCTGCTGGCAAGGAGTTTATCACGCCCATCACGCTTTCGGCCCTCAGTCGCCATCCGGTCATCAGCGACTTCTTCTCCCAGCGCGACGGCACCTGGCACTCTCATGTCGATTTGGGCCTTTGGGCCGACGCCATGCTGATCGCCCCCTGCACCGCCAGTTCGCTGGGCAAGATGGCTCATGGCGTGGCCGACAACATGCTTGTGACGACCTATCTGTCGATGAAGGCACCCGTTTTCATCGCCCCTGCCATGGACTTGGATATGTATCAGCATCCATCCACGCAGGCCAACATCAATACGCTCAAGGGCTACGGCAATCGCTTTGTCGAACCCACGAGTGGTTTCCTGGCCTCGGGCCTGGAGGGCAAGGGCCGTATGCAGGAGCCCGATCTGATTGTGGAGGAACTGGAGCACTTCTTTGCGGATCCTTTGAAGGATATGACGCAGGAGGGCGCTCAGGGCCAGGAGAAAACGACGCAGAAGGATACCTTGGACCAGGAGGAAACGACGCAGAAGGGGGCACAGGACCAGGAGAAAATGACCCAGGAGGCCGCACAGAAGGAAAAAATGCTTCCCTTGGCGGGCAAGCACATCCTGATCACGGCGGGTCCTACCTACGAGCGGATCGACCCCGTGCGCTTCATCGGCAATTTCTCCAGCGGCAAGATGGGATTCTCCATCGCCGAGGAGTGCAGAAGGCGTGGCGCCGAAGTCACCCTGGTGGCGGGTCCGACGGCCCTGCAATGCGATGCGGCCATCCGAAGGGTCAATGTCGAGAGCGCGCAGGAGATGTATGAGGCCTGCCTGCCAGCCTTTGACACGGCAGACGCAGCCATCCTCAGTGCGGCCGTGGCCGACTTCACGCCGGAACAGAAGGCGGAGAGCAAGATCAAGCGGGAGGCCGACGACCTCGTCCTGCGCTTGCGTCCGACCCACGACATAGCCAAGACATTGGGCCAGCGCAAGCGTCCGGGCCAGCGCCTCGTCTGCTTTGCCCTCGAAACCAACGACGAGGAGGCCAACGCATGCGGCAAGTTGGAGCGCAAGAACGCCGACTTTGTCGTGCTCAACTCCACGCGCATTCCCGGGACGACGTTCAACGCGGACGACAACCAAATAGCCGTCGTCACACGCGAGGGCGTCCGGTCCTATCCGAAGAAGAGCAAGCAGGAGGTGGCCTCCGACATCATCGACGTGCTCCAGGGGCTTCTCGCCGACACGACAACCCTCAGATAAGAAAAGGATCATGAAAAGAATCATATTGGCAACGGTCTGCTTCCTCGGCCTCTCCCTCGTACTGAGGCCGACGCCAGTCCACGCCCAGGAACTCCAGGCGAAGATCACCATCAACCACAACCAGGTGCAGGGTACGGACGCCTCCATCTTCGAGAACCTCCAGCAGACGCTGGAGCAGTTTGTCAACGAGAAGCAATGGACCAACCTCCAGTTTCAGCGCAACGAGCGGATCGTCTGCAACTTCAACATCACCGTGAAGAAGTATGACCAGTCCTCCAACCTCTTCACTTGTTCGGCCCTCATCCAGGCCAACCGTCCCGTCTATGGGGCTTCCTACAGTTCGACGCTCTTCAACACCCAGGACAACGACTTCAACTTTGAGTTTGCGCAGTTTGACCAGATCGAGTTCAACGAGGAGACGGTTGACAACCAGCTCACGGCCCTCATGGCCTACTACGCCTACCTCATCATCGGCATGGACCTCGACTCCTTCTCGCCGATGGGGGGCGAGGACGTGCTCCAGCGCTGCCTGAACCTGGCCAACAACGCGCAGAACCTCAATTTCACGGGTTGGAAGGCTTTTGACAGCGACCGCAACCGCTTTGCCATCATCAACGACTACCTCGATGGCGGTCTCAAGCCCTTCCGGCAGTTGCAGTATGACTACTATCGGCTGGGGCTCGACGAGATGTCCAACAACGTGGAGCGAGGCCGCACCAATGTCACTACCGCCCTCGAAACCAATCTCAAGAAGGCTCACGAGGACAAGCCGATGAGTCTGCTGCCACAGATCTGGACGGACTACAAGAAGGACGAACTGGCCAATATCTATAAGGGCAAAGGCACGCAGAAGGAGAAGGAGTCGGTCTATGAGATCTTGTTTGCCATCAACGCGTCGCAGAATGCGACATGGGAGAAGATCAAGCAGTAGAATGCGACATGGGGAAAGATCAAGCAGTAAGCCCACTTGTGGGGCTGCTTGGGTTGCCTCTCTCCGTACAATGATTTATCCATAAGCAATGCTGAAACATTTATATATCAAGAATTTCACGCTGATTGACCAGCTGGACATCGACTTCCACCCTGGCTTCTCCGTCATCACGGGCGAGACAGGAGCGGGCAAGTCCATTATCCTCGGGGCCATTGGCCTCTTGCTGGGCAACCGGGCCGACAGCAAACTGGTCAAGCGTCCGCAGGGCGACGACGGGCGGACGGTGAAGTGTACGATAGAGGCCCATTTCGACCTCAGCCGCTACGACTTTGCGTCGTTCTTCGAGGAAAACGACCTCGACTTCGACCCCGACGACACCATCATCCGCCGCGAACTGACCAGCACGGGCAAGTCGCGCTCCTTCATCAACGACATGCCCGTTTCGCAGCAGTTGATGCGCCAGTTGGGCGAACAGCTCATCGATATCCACTCGCAGCATCAGAACCTGCTTCTCCAGAAGGACGACTTCCAGTTGAACGTCGTCGATATCATCGCCGACAACGGCCAGGATCGGGCAGCCTTCTCTGAGGCTTTCACCCGCTATCGCGAGGCTGAGCAGCGGTTGCGCAGTCTTGAGAAGCAGATTGAGGCGAGTGAGCAGAACCGCGATTTCCTCCAGTTTCAATACAACGAGTTCTCCGCCGCCCAGTTAGTAGAGGGAGAGCAAGAGCAACTGGAGCAGGAAGGGGAGACGCTCAACCATGCTGGCGACATCAAGACAGCCATCTATACTGCCGACAACCTTCTCTCCGGCGACGACCGGGGCGCCGTGATGCAGGTCCGCATGGCCGCACAGCAGTTGCAGTCCATCGCCAGCGTCTATCCGAAGACACAGGAACTCGCCAACCGCCTCGACTCCGTACACATCGAACTCGACGATATCGCCCACGAGGTGGCAGCCGACATGGAGTCCATCGACTTCGACCCCTCACGCCAGGATGCCATCATCGCGCGCCTCGATCAGATCTACTCCTTGCAGCAGAAGTATCGTGTCAGCACCGTGGCCGAGCTTCTTCAGTTGCAGGCCTCGATCCAGCAGCAGTTGGAGTCTATCGAGAATGCCGACGGCGACTTGGCCCTCCTGCGCCAGGAGGTGGCAGAGCAGGAGAAGCTATGTCGGGAGAAGGCTCAGCAGCTTACGTTATCGCGCACGGCCTCGGCTCGCAAGGTGGAGGCCGAGATGCACGCGCGCCTCGTCCCGCTGGGCATTCCCAACGTGCGTTTCGAGGTGGAGGTCAAGCCGGCTCCGCTCTCTGCCAGTGGCGCCGACCATGTCGTCTTCCTCTTCTCCGCCAACCGTGGCACGCCATTGCAGCCCGTCTCCCAAGTGGCTTCGGGTGGCGAGATCGCGCGCGTGATGCTCTCGCTCAAGGCGATGATCAGCGGCACAATCAAGTTGCCCACCATCATCTTCGACGAGATCGACACCGGCGTTTCGGGCAAGATAGCCGAGAAGATGGCCATGATCATGGAAGAGATGGGGGCAGGAGGCCGCCAGGTGATCTCCATCACCCACCTGCCGCAGATTGCCTCACGAGGTCTCCACCACTACAAAGTGGAGAAGACCGACACGCCCGAAGGCACGGAGAGCCACATGAGGCAACTCTCGGCCGACGAGCGGGTAGGGGAGATCGCCATGATGCTCTCGGGCGAGAACGTCACCGAGGCTGCGCTGGAGAACGCCAGGGCTCTTTTGTCCACACATTGATCGCGTCCACACATTGATATGATGCTCACGCGTTAATATGATGTTCATGCATCAATATAATGTTCAAACATTGTTCGTGTCCACGCGCTAATGATGCGCTAAAGATATATGTTCACGCGTTCCATAATATAAATATATTGCGTAGAAGATGATGCTGCCGCAGTCTCTGTCCTCCTTACGGAGGGGCGAAATGCGCAGATAGAAAATAAGAAAAAGAAAGAACAAAAACTGATGAGAAAGAATAGTTTGATCGGCTGCCTCCTGCTCTGGGCTTCCATGGCCATGGCGCAGCCAGCAGCTGTAAAGAATGTAGTCAACAGCACGTTGACCCTCACCACCTACACCGCCGATGGCACGCAACGAGACGTGGTCCCCGCCGTCTTCATTGGATCCGATGGCGTGGCCGTATCGGCCTGGAAACCCTTCGAGGGCACCGACTCCGTAGGCGTGAAGGACTATAGCGGGGCGGCCTGTGCTTTCCAGGCGCTTTTGGGAGCCGACGATATTTATGATTTGACGAAGTTTAGCGTTTCCGCCGCCAAGGTGCAGCCCCTTTCCCTGGGCAAGTCCGCTGCCGGCGAAGAAGTCTGGGTAGTGCCTCCCAAGCAACTGGGCGCTCCCGTCAAGGGCAAGGTGAAGGTCGCCGACCACTTCAACACCTCCTACAACTATTATCAGCTCTACGTCGGCGGAGCCTCCGAGAAACTCAATGGCGCAGCCGTCGTCAATCTCAAGGGCGAGCTGATCGGCCTCTTCTCCCAGTCGGGTAAGCAGCAGAGTGCCACTGACGCCGCCTACGCGCGCGACTTCGTGGTGACGGGACTTTCACAAAACAACCCCGTGATGCGCCGCGCCCGTCTCCGCATTGCCCTGCCCGAGAGCGAGCGCGAGGCCGTGGTGGCCCTGCTTCTCTCCAATTCCCAGAAGCCCTCCGACCATGCCGCCACCATCCGCGAGTTTATCCGCAAGTTTCCCCATCTCACCGATGGCTACTACGCCATGACCATGCTCGCCTTGGGCAAGGGAGACAACGCCGAGGCCGACCGGATGCTCCAGGAGTCGGTGGCTCAGGCAAGCAAAAAGGGAGAGGCCCACTTCAACTATGCCAACGTGATCTATCTCGTGCTGACCGGCCAGCAGCCCATCCAGGGCGACGCTCCGGCCACATGGACCCTCGACAAGGCGCTCTCCGAGGTGCAGCAGGCCAATGCCGCCGACCCACAGTTTATCTACCAGCACCTGATGGCACAGATCATCTACGCCCAGGCCCACTATGCCGACGCCCTCACCCTCTTCGAGAGCCTCGCCCGGATGGAGCCACGACTGCCTGAGACCTATCTGGAGATGGCGCAGTGTAAGGAGCAACTGGGTGCTGACAACGCCGAAGTGCTCGCCCTTCTGGAGAAGAGCGTGGAGGTCTGCGACACACCCTACACCGCCACTTCTGCCCCCTATTTCTATGCCCGTGGCCTGCAATATGCCAAGATGGGCGAATACCGCAAGGCGATGGTTGACCTGCTGCGCTACGAGTATTTCAACCAGGGACGCCTCGGTGCCGACTTCTACTACCAGCGGGAGCAGATCGAACTCCAGGGCAAACTCTACCAACAGGCCCTGGGCGACATCCTCACCGCCTGCCGACTCGCTCCCGAAGAGGTGGAGTATCATGCCGAGGCGGGCAGTCTCTACCTTCGCGTCAACCGTCCGCAGGATGCTGCCGAAGCCGCCAAATACTGCATCAAGATCAATCCCGACTACGCTGATGGCTACCTGATACTCGGCATTGCGCAAACGCAACTCGACCAAAAGGCCGACGGCATAGCCAATATCGAGAAGGCCAAGGCAATGGGCAACACCCAGGCCGACAGTTTCCTGAAGAAACTCAAGTGACGGGGGCTCACGACGCACGCAGCTCTGTCCTATAAGCGTTCTATAAGTGGTTCTATAAGTGTCTATAAGTGCCTTGTAAGCGTCCTATAAGCGTCTTGCAAGCGTTCTAAAAACGTCTTATAAGCGTTCTAAAACTCAAAAGGTTGTTTATGTCATTGCGACACAAACAACCTTTTATCTTTCTCTCTCATGATTTCTACCAATTCGCAAGGCGACCGATCATCTGCAGGCGATTGGCCCCGTGTTGCGGTTGCAAAACCTAAACGTTATTTTGTTATTATGTTATTATGTTATTATGGCGTTTTTCTGCTGAACCCAAAAGAGCTGGACCGTCGTCTTCCACGGAGAGCAACTGCTCCAGGCGGTGGATGATGATGGTCTGTCGGGCGAGCGCCACCAAGCCCTGGGTTTCGAGGCCATGAAGGGATCGCGAGACATTGAGGCGCGACTCGCCGATGGCAGATCCCAGGTCTGTCAAGCGGATGGAGAGCGTCTTGGGGCCAGCAGGCCGGAGACTGCGGTGGGCCACGAAGGTGGCGATCTTGCGGGGAATGGTCGTGGGTGGCGTGCGCCAGAAAGCCGATCCTGCTCGCTGGGCAGAAGTGCTGATCGTGTTGAGGACATTGAGCTCGAAGACGAGGCTCTGCGCACAGAGGCGCAGCACGTCGTCCTTCTGCAGTCGCAGGACGTTGCAAGGAGTGGTGGCCCGGTAGCCTCGCGCCAGGTGTTGCCGGAGACCGAAGATCCGTTCCGGTTCGATGGCACAAGGCGCGTCGATCAGCTCCCGCAGACTGTAACTGTGGTCCGCGCTGATGGCCTCAGCCTCCACACTGCCCGTCATGACCAGCGTGAGCGTGGCGCAGCGATCGTTCTCCCGCGCTATCCACGCTCCCTCGTCATACTTCTGGAAGTCGAAGCGGATCTTGCTTGCCATGGCCTCCAGTTCGTCGCGGTCAATGCCCTGGAAGAACGGCAGCCGCAGCAGTTTGGCATAGATCGTCATGGCCTCGGGTGCCTATTTGCGCTCGTCGAGTCCCTCGCTCTTCCAGACGCTCAGTCCTCCCTGCGCATTCTGATAGATGAAGTAAGCCTTCAGTTGCTTTTTCCGCTCCAGCACCTGGCGCGCCTTGTCGAGGCCCATGACCATGAAGGAAGTGGCGTAGGCGTCGGCCTCGGCACAGGTAGGAGCCAGCACCGTGGCCGAGAGGAGGCTATGCTGCACGGGGCGTCCCGTCTTAGGATCGATGGTATGGGCGTATTTGCGTCCGCCCTTGTAGTAGAAGTTGCGGTAGTTGCCCGACGTAGCCATGGCCTGGTTTGTGACGTTGAGCACCGTCTCCAGCTCCTGGGCGTCGTTGTCGGGATCGTCCACGGGCTTGCTCACGCCGATGCGCCATGGCAGGCGCTTCTCGCTATTGCCCTTCGCATAGACCTCGCCACCGATCTCCACCATGAAGTTGGCCACGTCGTGGGACATGAGCAAGCGCGCCACGCGGTCCGTGCCGTAGCCCTTGGCGATGGCGCTGAAGTCGAGCATCATCCGCGGCCGCTGGAAGCGCACATACTGACTACCCTTCGCCCCGGCCAGGATGACGTGCTCCATGCCGACCAGTCTTCTGAGGCTGTCTATCTGATGGTTGTTGGGCATCTGCTGGTTTTTGAATCCGAAGCCCCACGCGTTGACCAGCGGAGCCACGGTGATGTCGAAGGCGCCGTCGCTCTCCTCGTTGACCTGCTGCGCCAGTTGATAGACCTCCAGGAAGTCGTCGCTGAGCGTGGGCCGCTTGCCCTCGTTGATGAGGGCGACGGTCGATTGCGGGTTGAACATCGAGAACTCCTGGTCAACGGCCTTCAGTGTCTCCTCTATCTCCTTCTTCAGATTGTCATCGCTCTGGTAGGTGATATGATAGGTCGTGCCAAAGATGCGTCCCTCGTCGTGCTGGTAGGGCACGGACTTCTGTCGTCCCACGATGACCACCGTGCCGATGATAAGGAAGGCAAGGAAGGGCAGTTGCCAAAGCAGTTTTTTCTTTTTCATAACTCAAAACTAAGGTTGAACGTAGCTCCGATTCGGCTGCTGCCATTGCGTCCGAATCCCGGAATATAATAAGGTTCTCCGACCGTGCCGTGGCTTTGGCTCAGCCGTGCGCGATACCTCACCATCCACCCCATGTGGACGAAGCGCCATATCGTCACGTCGATACCGCCGCAGACCTCCGCCCAGCAAGCCTTCGCCTCGACATCCGTAGCGCTGTAGGAGGCCGTTCCGCCCCAGACGGGGTCGGGGACGGGCGCAGAGGTCGTCACGTCGTAGTGGAAGGAGGTGTAGGCCAGTCGCGCGCCAGCATAGAGCCTGTAGAGGTCGTGCTTGTTGCGTAGCAGGTTGAAGTCGCAGCCCACGCGGCCATAGGGCGCACGGGTCTTGTAGCGCACGGAGGTCGTCACGTCGTCGGCGTCGGCCTCGCCAATGCCCAGTTCGACAACGGGGAAATAGCGTCCCCGGAGGTTCAGGCGCAAGGAGGCCTCATACTGTCCGTAGTCGCTCAGGACGCGCTGTCCCGCCCCCAGCAAGTCCACCCCCACACTCACGCCCTCGAAGAGGCGGGTGGAGTCGGCGGATGCTGTCTCCCGTGCCTGCTGCGCCCCCGCCTGGCAGGGAGCGAGGAGGCTAACGGCGAGGATGGAAATAGATAAGCAGATTCTCTTTCTCATCGTAGTCTATGTTAGGATGGGCAATGACAATGGAGTCGATGGCGTGGTGGGTGGTCGTGACCTCCGTGAGCGTATGGAAGAAGCGGGCAGGGCAGTCCACCGACTCGAAATGGGGATCGTTGGTCTTGAAGACCGTGACCGTGTCCGTGCGCGTCGTCCCCAGCGTGTCGGTCAACTGGAAGACCAGCTGGTCGCGGTCGGCGCCATAGCTCATGGGGACCGTGAAGGCCTGAGGCTGCACCAGCCGGTTGACGAGCACGCTGTCGCTGCTGCCGGGTCTCACGGCGAGGATGGTCAGCGTGTCGTGGACCGTGTCGCCGCGCAGGGCGTAGCGACATCCCACGGCCGTGGTCATCGCACAGTCGATGCTGGCGCAGGCCGCCATCAGCAGGATCGGAGCCGCCACCAGGGCTGCTGGCACGAGGCGGCGGAGAAAAGTTCGCTTATAGTGCATCGAGAGGGAGGATCAGTTGAGTTCCTTTTCTATCTGATAGTCGTTGCGGCGCGGGTTGGACCGGCTGATCAGGTCGCCGATGAAGCCGGCCAGGAAGAGCTGTGTGCCGAGCAGGATGGCGGCGATGGCGATGAAGAACGACGCGTGGTCGGAGAGCAGGTCGCCATAGTTGCCGATATAGAGATTGTAGATCTTGCCACCCAGGAGCCACATCAGGGCCACGAAACCGACGAAGAAAACCAGCGAGCCGAGAAATCCGAAGACGTGCATGGGTTTCTTGCCGAAGGTGCTGAGAAACCAGAGCGTGAGCAGGTCGAGATAGCCGTTGACGAAGCGGTTGAGCCCCATAAACTTCGACGTGCCAAACTTGCGGGCCTGGTGGTGGACCACCTTCTCGCCGATCTTGTCGAAGCCGGCCTCCTTGGCCAGGTAGGGGATGTAGCGGTGCATCTCGCCATAGACCTCAATGTTCTTGACCACCTCCTGTCGGTAGGCCTTCAGTCCACAGTTGAAGTCGTGGAGGTTGGGAATGCCGCTGACCTTGCGCGCCGTGGCGTTGAAGAGTTTGGTGGGAATGGTCTTCGACAGGGGGTCGTAGCGCTTCTGCTTCCAGCCCGAGACGAGGTCGTAGCCCTCCTCGGTGATCATCTTGAAGAGGGCCGGTATCTCGTCGGGAGAGTCCTGGAGGTCGGCGTCCATCGTGATGACGACGCTGCCCTGCGCCTTCTGGAAACCGCAGTGGAGGGCCGGGCTCTTGCCGTAGTTGCGGCGAAACTTGATACCCTTGACGCAGGGGTCCTGCTCGCGGAGCGTCTCCACCACCTTCCAGGACTGGTCGGTGGAACCGTCGTTGACAAAGATGATCTCATAGGAGAAGCGGTTGGCCTCCATCACGCGCTTGATCCAGGCGTGGAGTTCGGGCAGGCTTTCCTCTTCGTTATAGAGGGGTACGATGACTGAAATGTCTAACATCTTGCTATTTTTATTATATCGATTTTGTCTTTTGTTGTTCACAATATTCTATCTTATCCCCGTTTGGCCAGGGGCGCCATGATCGCGCTCAGCAGCATGCCACCCATGGCCAGCGTGACGAAACTGTTGCAGGCCATGGCGAAGGCTGGGATGGCGCGCAACTGCTCCATATACTGATCCATCGTCATGCCGAGGCTCTTGACGATCATCTCCGTCTGCTGGTCAGCCATGACGATACGCTCCACCACGCCTGCCATCAAACCATTGTCGGCCAGCGCGAGGTAGAGATACTGGAGCAGGGAGAAGAAGAGGGCCGCATTGGTCGTCGTACGGAGGACGTAGAGCAGGGCCCTTTTGGCGCTAATGGTGCCGCCCAGTCCCTCGTCGCGAAACTTGCAGAGGCGACGGTAGATGAAGATCGGGGTGAGGAGCACGATCAGCGGGCATAGCGAGGTGAGGCCCATCCAGGCCCACGACCCCGTCGCCGTCAGCGATAAGGCCAGGAAGCAGGCGAAGCTCCCGAGCAGCAGGATGGAGGCGTAAAAGCCGTCGTAGCGTGCGTAGAGGCGCAGTTGTCGAATGTCGTTGTAGTCCATTTTCTCAATTTTAGTGCAAATTTACGCTTTTCTTTTCAAACGGGGGCTTCCTCAAACTGAATTCTTACGTTCTTGTAGCCCATGAGGTGAAAAAGGCGGGTCAGTTCCTCTCTCGCGCGGTCCTCGGCGCGCTGCAGGTTGGCTCGGGTCAGGCAGCGAGCCGTCATCATCTGCTGGGCGCGTCGGTAGAGGGCCTCGCGCGCGTCGGCCTCCCAGCGTCCCTTCTCATAGAAAGGCCGCGTGCGGGCCTCGTCGATAAAATGGCGGTCGAGCAGCCTTACTGGCGGGAGCGTGGCCACCAGCACGGTGTCGCCCTCCATGCGGATGGCGTGGTCGTCGAGGTGGCTCATGTCGAGGCCGAGGCGCAGCGTGCCATAATAGATGCGGGCCAGGCCGTCGTCGCTGAAGAAGCCTTCGCGCACGGTGTCGACATACTCCTCGTCGTGGATCGTGAGAAACTCCCACTGGCCGATGGACTTGATGGAGGCGATGGTGGCGGGCGTGACCTCCACGTGGTCGTTCTTCTCTTCTACGACGGCGGTCCCCCCACATTTCGAGAGGATCACGGCCACGGCCACCAGGGCCACGGCGAGGGCGGCGAGGATGGCAACCAGGCGGCTACTGATGATGCTTTGTTTTCTCATGGCCTTTTCTCCTGTGTGATGGTGGTGATCATGTGGCGCAGGTCGTCGCCCGTAAACTCCTTGCGGAAGGTGATCGTGATGTCCACCTCCTTGTAGCCCATCTGGGTGAGCAGGGGCACGAGGATGCGCGCGGCGCTGGCGCGGGCGTTCTCGATGATGCCCGACTGCGGGAGACTGGCGATGATGCTGTCGCGGCCCTGGCGCTCAAAGGAGGAGCGCTCGGCGTCGGTGAAGTTGCGGCCCAGGAAGCGCACAAACTGGCGGGTCTGCTTGTGGTCCACCTTGGTGGCGGTGAGCTCTACGCGAGGGTCGGGTAGGATCACGGTCAGCCGGTTGCCCTCCTGGCGGATGTTGCGTTCCGTGAGGTCGGCCATATCGACGTAGCCCTTCACCGTGGCGTCGATGGGGATGGCAATGTGGCGCGAACTCAAAGGCACGCCGACGCGCAGGCCGTCCAGCAGTCCGCGACCCCGAAACTGGGTCGTGTCGCTATGGGTGACGATCGTGCGGATCTGGTATTCCGTCGTGTAGAGGCGGGAGCACGCTTGCAGCTGCGTGATCATCGGGATGGTGTCCTCCGAGGGCATCTCTGAGGCCTCCCTGCCGTCGCTGCCACACGAGCAGGCCAGCGCCAGGAGACCGAGAAGGACTACGATGGGCAATTTCTTCATCTGCTATCAGTCTGTACCACTATTAATAATGTGTATGCAAAGTTACGAAAAAGGATTGAGCCAAGAGGGCAAAGGGTCGATTTTCGGGATTTTTTTTGGTGATTTAGGGCTTTTTGATTACTTTTGTGCGCTGAAAAGAATGGAACACATGAGGAAACTGATCCCATTCCTTCTGGCGGGAGGCATCGTGCTGTGTGCGGCTTCCTGCAAGGAGGAGAAAAAAACGGAGGATATCATTACCCGGATTCCGCCGAAGAAAGTAGTCAAGAAGGGTACTGGCAAGATGAGCGACTTCACCTACGAGAAGCAGGTGGAGGCCTTTGGGGAGACGCTCGACATCTCCATCCGCCGCTATGCCGACACCACGCTTCAGCAGGCGAAGGACGAGAGCGGGCGCGCCTACTACGACAACAAGGTGCAGCTCGTCATCAAGCGCAACGACGGCTCGGTCTTTGTCGATCGCACCTTCGCCAAGACCGACTTCTCAGAGTTTACCAACAACGACTACGGCCGCCACGGCGCGCTCTTAGGATTCATGTTCGACACCGTGGAGGGCGGCCGGCTGAAGTTTGGCGCCAGCGTCGGCTCTCCCGACCCCACCAGCGACGAGTTTATCCCCATCGAGGTCCTGATAGACCGACAGGGGAAAATCTCTTTCCAGAATGCCACCAGCCTCGACTCGGGCAACGGCGAGGAGAAGTCCAAGGCACAGAGCGAACTGGAGGCTGCCGAGGCCGAGGGCATGTGATTCTGACCTGTCATCAAGGTGTATTTGTTTTTTAGGTGTATTTATTTCTTAAAAGAAGTATAAAATAACTTAATACACGGGGGTAAATTTCTACTCCTGTGTTTTTTTTGTATTTTTGCACCCGACATTTCGCATTAGCAGACGATAATTGTGAAACCAGTAATAACAATCTAACATTAGACGATGATGAAAAAACTTATGTTTCTTGCAGCCCTGGCACTGTCCACGACGGGTGCCTTCGCACAAAGCAGAGTGAAAACTACCACCATCCAACCGAAGATTGGTCTCAACATCTCCACCGTAGGAGATTTGGACTGGAAAGCAGGTTGCGCGCTCGGCTTTGAGCTTCAGCACCAGATCAACCGCAAGACCGCAATTGCGGGTGCGCTGCTCTATTCCTTCCAAGGAGGTAAAGACGACGATTGGACCTGGAATCCGGGTTATATCAACATTCCCATCACGCTCAACTACTACGTGGCCAAGAACTTTGCGCTCAAGGCCGGTATCCAGCCGGGCTTCATGGTGAACAAGGATGACGCCCGCCATGTCAACACGTTCGACTTTGCCATCCCCGTGGGTATGTCCTACGAGTTTGACAACTTCGTGATCGACGGACGCTACAATATCGGCGTCACCAAGGTGCCCAAGCACGGCGACGGCTACACCAATGTGGTGCAGCTGACCCTCGGCTACAAGTTTAAGCTGTAGCCCCCAGGAGGCCCAATCCTTCCGCCACCGCGTCTGTCGTACCGCCGAAGGATTGGGCCTCCTTGCCTTTTTTTTCTTTCCTTTTTCCTTACCTCCTTGCTTTTTCTCGCCTTTCTTTTCCTTTCTTGCTTTTTCTTTTCCCTTCATGCTTTTTGGGAGACGCATCATTTATTTTTCCCATCCGCCCTTGTTCTCGATTTTTTTTCATACCTTTGCCCATCATGACCAAAGCCAACGGACAGATGAGTAAAGAAATCTACCTCGCAGGAGGTTGCTTTTGGGGAGCGGAGCACTTCCTCAAGCAGATAGAGGGCGTGGAGGCCACGGAGGTCGGCTACGCCAACGGCCACACAGACCGCCCCACCTATGAGGAGGTCTGCACCGACAAGACCGGGTTTGCCGAGACGGTTCGCGTCGTCTATGACCCCGCGAGGGTCGGACTCGCCTTTCTCCTCGACCTCTACTTCAAGGCCATCGACCCCACCAGCGTCAACCAGCAAGGGGGCGACCGGGGCACACAGTATCGCACGGGCATCTACTACGTCGATGAGGCCGACGCAGCCACCATCGACCAAGTCCTGGCCGACCAGCAGCGGGCCGCGGGCGAGCCCCTCGCCGTGGAGCATCTCCCGCTGCGCAATTTCTATCCCGCCGAGGACTACCACCAGGACTACCTGGAGAAGAACCCCGCGGGCTACTGCCATCTGCCTGTCGCCCTCTTCGAGTTGGCGCGCAAGGCCAAGCCCGTCGCCTCCGACCACTAACGCAATACAAAAAGCCATCAACAACAAGTTAAGATATGAAGAGACTGATCTTTTCCCTCCTCTTGGTCTGCGCCGCCATCGTAGTGGGCCACGCCCAGACCCCGCTGAAGAAAGTGTATGACGAGACCATCAACCCGATGGAGCAGATAGACCGCGCGCTGGCCACGGCGAGAAGCAGCCAGCAGCCCAAGTTGGTCATCTGCCAGGTGGGTGGCAACTGGTGTCCGTGGTGCCTGCGCTTTGCCGACTTCGCCGCCACCGACCCCGACATTGCCAAGGTCATCGACGACCATTTCCTCCTCATCCACGTCAACTACCATCCGCGCAAGGCCCAGGACGCGAGCGCCGAGGCCCTGATGAGCCGCCTGGGCCATCCGCAGCGCTTCGGCTTCCCCGTCTTCGTAGTGCTCGACAGCGAGGGCCACGTGGTCCACATCCAGGACTCCAGCTTTCTCGAAGAGGGCAAGGGGTATAGCAAGGAGAAGGTGCTCCGCTTCCTCAACGCATGGACGCCCGAGGCTATCGGCATGAAGAAGGGATCATGATGCGAAAGATCTATATCCTTGACTTCGACGGCACGCTGGGCGACTCCCGCGGGCTGATCCTCCGGACAATGATGGACACCTTCGACGCCCTCGGCATAGACCGGCCCACGGAGGAGGCTTGCGTCAATACGATCGGGCTGCCGCTGGCCGACTGCTTCGTGGTGGCCGCAGGACTGAGCGCCGCGCAAGGGGAGCGTTGTGCCGAGGTCTATCGCAGGATCTTCCACGACAACAACGTGCCTGGATCGGTGCCTCCCTTCGAGGGCGTGGTCGAGACGATCCGCACGCTCCACCAGCAGGGCCATACCCTGGCCGTAGCCACCAGCCGCCGCCACGAGAGCCTGGACGAACTGCTGGCGGAGTTTGGCGTCACCGACCTCTTCTCGATGATCGTGGCTGCCGACGACGTGACCCATGCCAAACCCGACCCCGAGCCGGTCAACAAGATCCTGGAGACGCTCCAATTCCAGCCGCAAGAGGCCCTGGTCGTGGGCGACGCGCCCTACGACATCCTCATGGGACGCAACGCCGGGGCAAGGACCTGCGCCGTCACCTACGGCAATGGGAAGCGCCAGGAGCTCCAGGCTGCCGGGGCGGACTATCTGATCGTCCGCTTCGCTGACTTGCTGACCATCGAGTGGGACTGAGCGGGCCGGCACACCATACCAACAACCAAATCAACCATTAAATCCTATCAGTATGAAGAAAAGAGTCACCCCAGAGTGGATCCACGATCTCGCCCCCAACGAGGTCTTCGTCTTCGGCAGCAACCTCGGCGGAATGCACGGAGGCGGTGCGGCCCGGATTGCCTACCGCTGTTTCGGAGCCAAGATGGGAGTGGGCGTAGGCCTGCAGGGACAGAGCTACGCCATCCCGACGATGCAGGGAGGCCCGGAGACCATCCGACCCTACGTCGATGAGTTTATAGACTTTGCGCGCCAGCATCCCGAGACGACCTTCCTCGTCACCCCCATCGGCTGCGGCATAGCCGGCTTCACCCCCGCCGACATCGCCCCGCTCTTCCAGGACGCGGTGGAGGTGGAGAACGTCTGGCTGCCCGAGAGTTTCTGGCATTTGCTGAGGACACAGGCATGAGATTCAACCTACAGTTCAATCTCTCGCTCAGCAAACTGTTTCTCATGATCAGAAGCGGGAGCCGCCGCATCATCCTGCGATACGACTTAGCAGCACGCCTGTCGCGGATCGTGCGGTGCGGCCCCCTGCGCCAACTGTTGAATAAATGGAAAACCAAGTGCTGCAAAAACAAAACATCATGAAAACGAATCGAGTACTGCTCACTTTTCTGCTGGTGGTAATGGCCTTGTGTGCCCACGCCGGCGACAACAATTCCGCGCTTCGCAAGTCGATAGCGATGGCCAACGCCATGTGTCCCGTCTCCCTGGGAGCGATGGGCGAGATGACCTCCATGGTCTACGAAAAGGGCGACCTGATCATTTCCTACGCCCTCAATGAGGACGTGATCAGCGTCGAGACCCTCAAAAACAACAAGGAGATGGTGCGCCAGAATGCCACCACCATGGTCCGCAACGCAACGGGCGACCTCAAGACCACATTCGACCTGCTGGCCAGCGAGGGCGCGGGACTGGTCATGAAATATATCGGCAAGCAGTCGAAGGCGAAGTTTACGATACGCTTCACGGCGGAGGAGATACTGCGCGCCTCGATTGCTCCCGAGGAGGCGAGAGACCCCATGGCCGCGCTGAAGAGCCAGATAGAGGTGGGCAACGCCATGCTGCCGACCAAGATCGCCGACGGCATGGAGATGACCCGCGCCTATCTGGAGGACGACTACCTGTTCTATGAGGTGACGGTGGACGAGGATCTCCTCTCGATCGCCAATATCAAGAGCAATCGACCCACCCTGAAAAAGAACATCTTGGCGGTCTTGAACAGTGACGACGTCTCCACGAAAGCCCTCAAAGACTTATGCAAAAGCGTGAACGTGGGCATCGCCTACAAATACGTCGGCAAGGACTCCCGCCAAACGGCGACCGTCAGGATCACGCCCGCGGAACTGTAAGCCTCCGCGCCGCTTTATCTATTAAAGAAACTTAAAATATCATTCCGATATTTGTTTCTTTCAAAAGAAAGCACTAATTTTGCAGCCCGTAAGCGAACATGGCTTCAACGCACATCGCAGCTTCTACAAAGGAAAGGTGCTCGAGTGGCTGAAGAGGCACGCCTGGAAAGCGTGTAACCGTCTAAAGCGGTTCGGGGGTTCGAATCCCCCTCTTTCCGCAGAAAAAGGAAGGTTTTAGACCTTCCTTTTTTTGCATTTTACAAAGTCCTTGCCTCCTGTTTCATCTCTTTCCCTCGATGCTCCAGCAGAATCTACGGTTCAGTACCGCTTTTGGTAGTTGAACGTTTTCTATATGCGCATCATTGCTACAGAAAGTATAGTGACTATCTGGATGAATCTACGGAAGGCTTTGTCCATATTTTTCCTTCTATTTTTATCTTCAATGTCCGCAGATATTCCTTCTGCTCGGGCGTGATTCTGTAGCTCTCGATCGCCTTCTGTATGGTCTTGTTGTGCGTCCATCGGGCCAGGCGCTTCTGCTCAATGTAGGGGAGGGTTGCATCCCATTGCTTGGCCAGGGCGGTGGCGAAAAACCAGGCTACCATCATTTTTACGTAATACGCTTCGCTCCTTACAGATGCTGGGATTTCGAGATAGTCAGACTTAAAGTCTTTGTCTAAGTAGTGAGACATAAGTGTCTCTATACCAAAGCGACAAGTGAAAATGTGTGATGATTTACTCCAAGTCTTGATCTTCGCCAGTAGCTCCTCCTTGTGCTTGGCAAACACCTTCGGAGACATGATGTCACAAACCGCCCAGTTGTCCACGAATGGCAGGAAATGGTCCGTCAGCCGGATGCATTCCTCGTAGTCCTTCACCTCGGAAACGAGGAGCCCGTGAAGCATGTTCTCATCGTAGTATTCATGAGGAAGCTGACGAAGGAATTCCTCGCACTCCTTTTCTTTTATAAATACTTTTGCAAACTTGCGAAGCACGGGCACGCGAATGCCTATGAAGCTCTCAACAGGCACTCCCGGGGTCAGTTTGGCCTGGAAAGCAGCATACTGCTTGTCCTGCATGGCGAACAGTCTTTCTTGAAGGGGTGTCATAGTTTTTATTGTTGTTTTAATTTATCATACTCCTCATCGCTCACAGCCTCCAGCCACTCGTTGGAGGTGTTCTCGCCAGGTATTTCCTCACCCTTCCATCTCCTCATTCACGTAGTCAACGGCACGGTTTATATAATCGACAAAGGGTTTGGTGGTCTTGAACAGTTCGGCCACACGCTGGGCAAGATGCTCCTCCAGCAGGAAGCCGTCGTCCACTTGGGCGGTCAGGCAGTAGGCCCTCATCCGCATCCAGTCGGCATAGGGCGCGCTGGGGTCGTATTCTCTTGGCACGCGCTTCAATGCTCCTTCCATGTCTGGAACAAACTGCGCATCGGCTTTTCCCAAGATGCTTGTGCTGAAAGTTTCCCATTCGTCGCTAATGTCTTCACGCAATATCTTGACAGCCCTTTTGTCGTAGCAGTAGTTGCCCGAAGCCAGCATGTGGGCATGCGGATACTCCCGACTGTTGCCAGTTCCGATATGGAAATAATATCCTGCATGCATCGACTTCTTGCCCCCTTTTGCCAGGAAGGCGCCGAAATGGATTTTATATGGCGACTTGTCCTTGCTGAATCTTGTGTCGCGATAGATGCGATACGTGCAGTCTTTGATTGTCAGCGGGGCTATGTCTTTGTCAAAGCGCCCAATTTCTGTAATGAGGCTTTCGCAGAAAGCGTACCATTTCTTTAATACTTCCTGGTATCGGCCTTTATTTGCGTTAAACCATTCGCGATGGTTGTTGTTGTCCAAATCGCGTAGGAAGTCAAGTATTTCTTTCATGATGTGTGATTTTTCCTTTATTCCATTCTGCCATATTTCATTTCCACGCCCTCCTTGTCATACTGCTTGCGTTTGCCAGTTGGCGGCTCAGTAAGCGTGATGCGCACTACGGCCGTGCGCGACAAGGAACGGGCGACGCCCCGGTCGAAAGCGTCCATGTGATGTGGAAGAAATCGCTTGCAGACCAGTCGGAGTCCATGAATCTTCTCTGCTTCGTCGGTCACGATTTCGGCCTTGCCGAATGCCAAGGCCGACTGGTATTGCAGGGTGAAACTGCCGTCCTTCGGGCCAACCGTTGGCGCACAACGGGTTACGGCTGAAAGGCAGACCTCGGGATGAGCCTTGATGGCCTCCAGTTTCTTGCCTTCCAAGGCACCATGAAAGTACCAGTTCTCACCATCGTCGGAGGCGAGCGACAGAGGCAGACCGTAGGCCTTTCCGTCTTCGTCTATAAAACTCACCGTGATATACGGAGCCTTGCGCATCACTTCCAATGCCCATTGGCTATCCATTGCTCTCGATTCCTTTCTCATTTTCATCGCGTCTTTTTTGTCCTTTGCCCGTTGTGCACGAAAACCTTGATCCTGTCGTTGTCTCCATGTGGGCAGTTGGCACCTGCAAATATACTAATATTTATCCGAAAAGAGATAACATGGAGGCTTTTTGTTTGCCGCACAGATCTGATTTAGCTCTTTGAAAAAACTTCTCAAGCCATTTTCTTGGTGCGCTCAACGAACGGTAATCCTCTTCTGCGTCAGACCTTGCTTCGTTTTTTTGGGGGTGTTGTTTTGATGACTGCGAAAGGCCGAAAGGCCGAAAAGGAGAAGTGGAAAATGAAAACGTAATAATGTAATGTTGTAAGAATGTAAGGTTGTAAGGACGCAAGAACGAATTGTGTACGCCTTATTTGTAGGTAATTTTTACTAATTTCTCTATCGGATCGCGTGCCGATTCCTAATGGTTTCCCCGGCTGAGTATGGCAAATACGCTTCCTTTGAGACCTTGAAGCCCCACATGTTGACGGCGACATGACAAGTCTCGTCTGCCGTAAACAGGTCGTTCTGCTGCTTGTAGATCTCGCCAAGAGGGCACTTTGGAGGCTTCCGAGAGGCATTCGAGAGGTGTACGAGAGGCATTTTTAGCTTCACTTGACGGCAAAACTGCAAAAAAGACGTGTGAACTGGTGTTTTTTCTCGATAAAAGCATTCTTTGTGGAATGGACGGCAAGAGAGACCGTTTTTCGAATAGGAGAGGGTAGTATATTTATATTTGTCTATCAATAAGGAAGTTATATCTTGTTTTGTAAAGTTTCATAACTCTCACGAAAACGGCTTCCGATGACTCTAAAAGTGGGTCGGATGGTTGTTTTTACTGCTTTAGCGACTGCCGCAAGGCAAGTTTTAGCTTGTCGACGCAGTCTATCGACCCCACAAAGTTACGCATTTTCTTTGGGATCTCTTCGCTTTCCCTCAGTTTTTTCGAGGTAAAGGGGTGGGAGAGGTGTACTCTTGGTTTGTTAATGAAGGTAAAAATGTAAGTAGCGGTCGTGAGCGAGGTGGATGTTGGACCCTCCTCCTGCTAATCTTAAATATCAGATATAGAGATATTTAGATACTGTTTGTTAAACCAATAGATAGCAGGTCTGACTTGTAGAAGCTTACGAACTTACAAACTTACGAACTTACATTAAGGAATTGAAGAAAGGGGTCAAAGGGTGGGAAATGTATCTCAAAGAAATAGTATATATAAATATTAATTCAAGTTTCGCAAGTTCCTTAGCTTGCTATTTTTAGTTCATAAATCTGTATAA
>ERZ1106919.503-NODE-503-length-31826-cov-4.220893_pt1 | contig 31826 bp, 15 predicted proteins | sample MGYA00403654_ERZ1106919 | MGnify/ENA primary metagenome ERZ1106919 (study PRJEB35170, sample SAMEA104062450) | human gut metagenome | biome: human gut; feature: human-associated habitat; material: faeces | place: Denmark | collected 2012-10-08 ... | reverse complement strand
CTACTTCGTCTATTCCGGGGATGGCTTTTTTATTTTCTTATTTTCCCTGAACGGGAATCATTCAACTATCGGTTTTCACGTTCCAATACTGCTAACCGGGCATACAATTCAACCAATGCTCCCTGATGGAGTATTTCCCAACTGGTCTTGGTAGTCCCCCCTCTCAGATCATCGTCATTCAGCAAGTTGTTGCCCTGATGACAGCTACTGCTCCACGCATGAATCATTGACTTTTCGATATCATCGATATATTTACGGTCATTGTCTATAGAATAAAGTTCAAAGAATCCGCGGCACATGATCGTATTGAACCAGGCATGTCCCGGAGCAAGAATATTGAAAGTAAGGTTCAGCTCTTTGGAACGATAGGGCATAAACCATTTCTTATGACAGCTTTCAGCAATCGCATACGCTTCATCCAGATATTTCTGTTCGCCGGTAATCTTATATAAGAGACAGGCTGCCTGCAATGGTTGTCCGGAGTTGTAAGAATACTTGTTTTTTTCAAGGTCACCCGGCAAATTGGGATCATCCTTATTCGGACGCACATTGTCATAAAATAAATGGTCGGACTTATCTTGCAATACATCGAGCATATAGTCGTAACATTTGATCGCCCAGTCCAGATATTCCTGTTCCTGAGTTGCCTGATACATCTTACAGCCCATCACAGCAGTAGGTCCGGTAGAGCAAGAGTGCTTGCTGGTAGTATGTTCGTTCAACTCTTTCCAGTGCACGCCTCCTCCACAGGTCTCATCCCAACCGTGATCAATCAGGTAGCGCCACACCACCTTTGCCTGTGTCAGATAACGCATCTCTTTCGTTTCCATGTACCAGTCGACCATATCGAGCCCGATCCATACATTATCATCGTAAAAACGTTCGTTACCGGCAGCCGGGTAGCAGGAATAAGCCAAAATTCCATGATCCAACTGGCAGAAATACTGTATTCCTTTGAACATCATATCATCCATTGCACCGTAAAGATTCTCCACTTCGCTCTCTTTGGTTGCATCACGCATAGCGACAAATGCCGAAAGACCGCCACCTTGTCCCCAAACTAACGCATCACCATCCCAATAACCTTTTCCATCATAAGGATAATTACCACGCCAGCAGCTTCTGGAACTCTTGCCGAAATAATATCCAATGACAGAAGTCATGTAAGAATGTGCACGGTCCAGCATCTCCGGCAGTTTCAGTTCCGGCTCATCCACCTTTTCATGATAAGGCATCATAATACGGCTTTCGGGTACCGATCGCTTGCCGGCTTTACTGATAGCTACGGCAGAAACTTCGTAAGTAGCAAAATAAGGAACTTTCAACAGATATTCCTGTGTAACATCACGTTCTACCTGTATGATGATATGTCCCGGTGAGAAGTCGGTAGCACGAGACAAGCTCGTTTCCACGTCCCTGTAAGAGAGTTCTACCATATCCACGTCGCGATTACTGGGATTGGTCCATTTCACCAGAAGTTCATTCTCGTTATTGGTAGCTTCTACGGAAAATGAACCTACCGGAGAAATATTGCCACTGACCGGATCATTCTGTTCTGAGTTTGACTGATCATCATCACTACAAGATGGAAGTAATGCCAAAGCCAAGAGGTTCAATATAAACAGTTTGAATATTGCTTTCATTTTTCTTCAAATTTAGAGATTACTTAAAAGGTACTTCGATAGGAGCTTCCCCGAATCTGCTCATTGGGAATTCCGTAGCATTCCAACTATCCGACTTAGAGATATGCATTAATAATTCATGGTCGGAATTAGTGCCATCCTCAATATAAGCAACCGGTGCACCGGCTGAGAAATCCCAGCGAGCCAATAATCCTTCCGGATTGACTTCTTCAAGATTCCATGCGTTAGCCTTTAACTGTTCTTCCGTACGACAAACATACCATATACGTGCTTCGAGTATAGCACCATCAAGGAAACGTCTATTGTCACTAGCTTTTCCGATAGATACTCTTCCACCATCATTGCCTGCACAAAGGTCTATCTCAGAGTAATCTATATCCGTTTTATGAGTATCAGTCCACTGAAGTTGTTTACCATTAATATAAAGCTTGTACTTTTCATTATAGTCATCTTTTCCTTTCGAACAATCCACAACCAAGGCTATATGCGTCCATGCTCCAAGTTCGAAAGCTCCATGTCCTGTTCTAAGTTTAAGTTTATCACTTATACCGACAAGTTCCATCTGTCTGCCCTTATTGTTTTCCCAATCGCCACCACGAAGAATGAAATAGCCTTCCTTACCTATGAAAGTCTGTAACCAGTTCGTTCCATCAATACGAGTTACCAACTCCCAGGTCATCTTTTTCAATTTGAAATCATTAGTAGCAGCCTTGATGCTTTCTAATCCATCACCGGTCATCTCACCAAAGTGAGTCCAAGCTGCATAATCTCTGCCTAAATTCATATACCAACGCTTTTCCGGCGCTATTACTACATGAATAGGTTGGGATATCTGTTTCTTGGCATCGATTAAAGTAAACGAAGTTTCTCCTGCCTTTCTTCCGGTAACAGTCACGATATTACCATAAACTTCCAGACGAATTATTTTCGAGTCACCAGCATCGTGAATCTGATATTCTCCATTCCCTGTAAGAATCTTCACTTGCCGAGAACCTTGATTAGCATTAATCAACACACCCTTTTCATCAGCATCAGTCGTTATCTGCTTAGGAGCAATCACATTCAGATTGACAAAAGCTTCTTTTCCTTTCCGATCCGTTATCTTAACTTCTGCATTTCCCTGTGCGATACCTTTCACTATAAATGATTCCGAATCTTCAAGTGTAGACTGATCGACCTCAATACAATTATTTTCGTCGACCACTTCCAATGAATAACCTCCATTTCCTGTATAGATTTTGACTATAGCCTCATCTGCGCCTTCCACTTGCGAATAAAGTGTAAATAATGTCTTATTCAGTTTCAATTCGAACTCTGCTGCCGTATTAACCAAAATTTTAGCACGTTGGTAGTATTTATCTCTCACATACACTACTCCCTGAGCATTATTTTGCCCTTCTACAGCTGTCAGTGTCACCAGATCGCCATCCACTTCCGCCGTTACCACTTCTTCGTTTGCCGAAGTTACCACATATTCGCCATTACCTGACGTTATTTTTACAGTTCTGGTATCCCCCTGTGCAATACTGATTTCACTGGCGTCAACTTTCAATTCCACCAGGTCTTGGGGTATCTCATTATTTTTGTTATCGTTATCATCGCTACATGCACAAAGACAAAGCAATGACGCGAAAACGAAATATTTCATTACTTTCATATATATATTATAACTAAGGTAAATTACTCTTCTACATCTACATTAGGATATTCCACTCTCAACACATCTCTTGACATAGAGAAAGATCCTTCGAATGTCATTCGCAAATCTTCACTCTGAGTTTTATCCAGATACTCATAAGCAAGCTCAACGGTGGTAATCTCAGTATAATATCGCTGGTCGTTATAATTATAAGTATATTTACGACTGAGTTTACTATTATACGACTTAAACTCTAAGCTACCTACCTCACTTGATAATGTAATACCTCCCCATTCATCGCGCTTTATTTCAACCACATAGTTCAAATAGTCTGGGGTATTTGCACGAGTTTTCTCACCAACAAACATATAGCAAATATTATTGTTAATTGCATAAAGCTGTGTACTGGTAATCTCAGTCGTATATGTAGTTCCTTGCTGCGTAATAATACCTTTTCCACTATACGTACCAGAATAATCATTTTTAAACCCGATATGTGCCAGCACTTTGGTATATTTGTTCTGCCCCATAGGTTCACCAGTCGAAGAAGTGATGCGAAGTGGAAGTACATAATCATCATACAAGCTTCCTAATTCCTCTATCTTGTTCAAATCGATTTTAATAGCAGCCGTCGCATTCAGCTCCCCACTCGGAATAGTCCATGAGTCTGCATCAAATGTATAAGTACCTGCCGGCAATATCTTATAGTATAAGTCCGACTGATTTTTATATTTCTCCCAATTATATTTCTGTAATGTATCAGGGTCTATCTCCATGGTCAGACAAATGTCCTTGTCATTAGCAGAAGTGCCATTCACACCAAAATAAATCGGAAGTATAGTCGTATTATCCTCAGCCACTTCTAAAGCATAATCTTGCCATCCATTGTGGACAATATACGAGTTCTTCTGAAACAATTCGTCTTCCAGTCCGTCACATGAGGAGATTCCTAACATCATCGAAATCAGCAGGCATCCCACGATTCCATATATATATCTTTTTTGTTTCATAACATGCTAAATTTAGTAAGTATTACCATCCGGGATTCTGTGTCATATTTACATTGCGTTTCAGTTCATAAGTGGGGAAAGGCCACAAATACATCCTTTGTTCAAACACCTTATGCACCGAAGTGATAATAGTCGGCTTGTAAAAATCAGCTACACGCTTTTCGTCATCACTGATATTTATGTTGCATCCTTGCAACAACTGGTTTTCTTCTGTCATCGCGTCTTTCCAACGTCGTAAATCAAAATAACGCATACTGTTTTCTCCCAATAACTCAATCTGACGCTCTCTCTTCAGTTTCACACGGAAATCATTCGGATTATTATAGGTCTCATCAGTATAGTCAGGTACTCCGGCACGCATACGGATACGCTTTATAGCATACCGCATTTCATCGACATTACGCTGAATTTCAACATCAGCTCCTGTATAAGTCGTCAGATGATATACTTGTCCGGAAGTCAGCTCATTCAAAGCTTCAGCATAAATCAACAGTATTTCACCATAACGTATTGTCATCTCTGTCTTATCAACGAGATATCCGCCTTCCGTTCTCGAATCTTCCGAATTATAAAACTTCTTTAAAGTAATTCCCGTCAAAGGGCATTCTTCCTTAAATCCCTGCTTACCATCGTTCAAACCACGATAATAAAATATTTGTTTATCACGATAATCGGACTCGGAAGCACTGGAAGCTTCCCAAACTGATCCGTTATAAGCAATCGATGCGTAGAAACGAGGTTCACGATTATTATACATCAGATTAACTTTAGCCGGTAAGAATGGATTTTCTGCGGCATAAGCCTGTGTTGTAAAACCTTCTGTCACATAGTCATTCGTACTAGCAGCCTCTGTAATTGAACGTCCATCATTCATTGCATAAGCATTGACTTGCTTTTGTGTAACTGCCAAACGATTATTTCCTCTCAATGTTTTAGGAGTCGACTGATACGCCCAGTCATTAATATGCGCAGTTCCTTCCCTTGTTCTAGTAAATATCAACTCAGGATTTTTCGATCCAAGTATCGTACCATCAAAAATTGATTTATAAGAAAGCAACGGATCGACATCTGCCCAACCTTCCGGATAGTTCTTGTCCGAATAAAGTTCATTATAAGGTGGACGCTGAGAAGGTAAAACCGTAGCTTTCGGAGCTATAACATAAAGTTCATACAAATTGCTCGCCTTAGCCAATTCAATCACATCCTTAGCTGCAGCTGCCGCTTTCGCCCATTTAGTCTCATCATAAGTTTGAGATACCAATTGATTTCCATAGCAATCTTTCACATCAAAAAAGTCGATATTTCCATTGAAAAGCGGACTGGCAGCATAAAGCAAAACTCTGGCACGAAGCCCTAATGCAGCACCACGGGTGGGACGTCCCAAATTGTTGACTGTCCTTTTGATTGGCAGCGAGCGGGCAGTCTCAGCCAATTCTGCGTCTATAAAATCAACCACATTATCAAAAGGTTCACGGGGTAATGACAGTTCCTCATAGGAAAGATTCACATCCATCCCTTCTGTCGGGATTAAAGGCACCGGGCCATAAACACGTATTAATGCCCAGTAACAATAAGCGCGTAGGAAACGTGCCTGTCCCTTCAAATCCGTTTTTTCATCCATCGTCAATTCCGGACAACGATCTACATTATCTATAAAAGTAGACGCTTTACGGATTCCCTCATAATATTTCCACAAGCGTGAGTTATTTCTATCATCATCACTAAGCTGATGGTCGGCACTGTAATTTCCTTCCACATACTCTTTCATATCCGGATGATAAAGATCATCGCTTGCCCAGCGAAACGGTTCGAAATACTCACCAATATTATCCATTACACTATATGCACTTGACAGCCATCCTTCTACATACACCCGCTTGGAAAAAGCAGAATCTAATGATACCTGATCATAAAAATATTTATCCACATTGATATAATCGGTACATGCAGTAAATAAAAACGTACCTAAGGACAACAATATGGTATATAATAATTTCTTCATAATTCGACATTTTAAAATTAAAAGCTAAATTGGAGATAGCATGAGAATGTTTTATTGATTGGGTAGTTACTTCCATCTTCTCTAGTTCCTTCCGGATCCCACCATTTGAATGGAGCCCAAGTCAATAAGTTCTGTCCGATAAATCCAATACGTAAGTTGTTTACATAGAATTTCCGTGTCCATAACTGAGGAAAATCATAAGATAGTTCTACATTTCTCAAACGCAGATATTTTCTGTCGTGCAGCCAGAATGTAGAAGCCCGATTATTCATATTATTATTGCCATACGTCAAACGTGGCCAATCGGCATTCGGATTTTCCGTAGCTTCTGTTCCCGAAATTTCTTTTGGAATCCAACGATTCCCCTCTACCATAACTTGCAGAATATTACCGGTACGACCATCATGGAAAGCATGCGGTCCGTTACCTCCCACAAAAAAGTCACATTTTCCTGTTCCCTGTAATAACATACTGAGATTCCAGTTTTTCCAGTTTGCACTCAGACCAATACCATATTGAAGTCCTGGTTGCTGTCTGTATCCCAAAGGCACAATGTCATCATCATTAATGATTCCGTCTCCGTTTACATCCTTGTACTTTATATCACCCGGAAGGACTGCTTTATTTGCCAATCCTGCCTGTGATGGACTACGGTCTATATCTTCCTGATCCTTAAACAGTCCCAAGGCAATAAAACCGCGACTTTGATTCAACTGAAAACCTTTATCCATTTTATACCACAACTCATTAGCAGCCTCATCCTTATCAAGGATATCAGTAGTCTGATAAGTAAAATTAGCTCGGAGTTGTAGATTTACCTGACCAATTTGCTGAGTGAAAGCTATATTACCATCCCATCCGAAAGATTTCATTTTACCCACATTTGCCATTGGAGTCTGGTCAGCAAGTCCGGTCGTTAATGGCATTTGGTTACGCTGCATAAAAATATCATCACGTTTATCCACAAAATAGTCTACAGCTCCTGTGAATTTCCCATTGAGAACGCTGAAATCAACTATATCATACTTTTTGGCTACCTCCCATGTCAAATTCGGAGTTCCTAAAGTTTTAATACGATAAGCTTGTACTCTATTAGTTCTAAATTCACCAAAATAATAAGAACCTCCATCATCCGTACTTACCAAAGAAATATAGGGAAAACGACGCCCTTGCAATTCATCATTACCCACCTCACCATAAGAAGCTCTGATTTTGAACATATCCAACCAAGGAGCGGCCTTCTTTATAAACGATTCTTCCGAAACGACCCATCCGGCAGATACGGCAGGGAAAAAGCCAAATTGTTTACCACTCTCAAAGTTTTCCGAACCAGTATATCCCCAGTTAAATTCAGCCATGTATCTATCTTTAAAAGCATACGTAAAGCGGCCAGAATAAGCTAAATTACGGTGTGGTATCGACCCTATCAAATCACTCTCATCAAAGTTTATATCTGAAGTTTCCTGTTGATAAACCATGGCAAACGCACCAACACGATGTTTCTGTGCAAACAGTCGACTATAGTCTAATGACGCTTGCAAATAATAGCGTTTGTCCCCACTCACCTCTTTTCTTTGACTCATTGCGGAAGCATTCTGCAATCTTTTCAAAACCAACTGGCCTTTCTCATCCCGATAGGACTCTGCTTCCCAAAGTTCTTCTTCCTTAGAACGAACTATCGTATTTTTGTTATATGTATCAAATGCAAAGACCCCGGAGAATTTCAACCCCTCTGTAATAAACTTTAAGTCTTGTTCCAAAGCCACACTAGTTTCAATCTTATTCTCCCAAATGGTGCGGTACCCCGTTTGCGTCATCCGATATTCTGGAGTTTTTGCCCCATTCACACTTGCCCACTGACCAGAAGACCATTTACGCGGTGACGAAAGCGGAGTAAAAGCAGCAAAAGATTCCCAAATATCTCCCGAACTGCTAGAAGGAGAATTGCGATTTACCAGCCATCCACCGACATTTACTTTCAAAACAGTTGTACGAGTCAGATTCATATCTACATTAGCGCGATAGTTATAACGTTCGTATGTAGAATTTGTATTATATTTATTTTCTGAACTGGAAGTTCGATAACGTCCGTCTTCACTTGTATATTGCCCCGATACGAAATAACGTACATTATCACTACCTCCTGAAAAACTTATATTCGCATAATAACTCGGTGCGCCACTTTTCAACATCAAATCTCTCCAGTCTATATTCGGATATAAATCTGAATCGAGCCCGTGTTGAATAATAGACATTTCTTCGTCAGTATATAATGGAGACTCATAACGTCCTACTCTCGCTTCATTTGCTAAACGCGCCCAATCATAAGCACTGGCATATTCAGGCACTTTTACAGGAGTATTCCAGTTGAAGCCTGCCTTCACATTTATCTTTACTTTTCCTTTTTCGCCGCGCTTGGTAGTAATCAGAACCACTCCATTTGCACCACGCTGTCCGTAAATAGCAGTAGCCGACGCATCTTTCAAAACAGAAAATGATTCAATATCTTCTACCGGAATCTCATTAAAGCTACGTTCAACACCATCTACGAGAATCAAAGCACCCGATTTTGCACCAAACGTACTCATACCACGAATCCAAAACTCAGACATATTTTCACCCGGTTCACCGCTACTCTGCATAGCTATAATACCAGGTACAACACCAGCTAACGCATTGGAAAGATTAGCACCCGGAGCATTCAGCTGTTTGATATCAACATTAGTAATAGCTCCTGTCAGTGTCTTCTTTTTCTGAACACCGCTAGATGTTATCACAACCTCATCGATCTTTGTATTATCTTCTACAATCTTTATCTTTAAATTGTTTCGATCTTTAATGGATAATACAGGAATCTCAACTGTCTGGTAACCAATGAAAGTCACCTGAATCACATCATAGGGCCCCACTTTAATAGAAAACTCTCCATCAAGATTAGTAACCGTACCCACACCCGGCTGATTTTTAGCAATAATCGACGCACCGGCAACAGGACCAAGATTATCTTCTACTACACCCTTGATTACAAATTCTTGCTTGTTCGTTTGTGCCCATGCAGTATTCGGCACAAACAGCATTACCATCAAGAGTAATACGATATATTTTTGAATATTATTCATGGATAATTCTTTTAATAAATTATTTATTCTACTGTCACACGACGAATGACATGGTTATCACGGTCAGCCACATATATTGAGTTATCCGGATACACCGTTACACATTCCGGCTGATTGAATTTTGCCTCTTCTGGCAGTCCGTCTCCAAAACCACTTTGCTCCGGTCGCCCGGCATATAAAGTAGCAGAACCTGCAGGAGTAATTTTCCGAATGATATGGTTATTACGTTCAGGTACAAACATATTGCCATCCTCATCAAATGCCATTTGTTCCGGCTTGTTCAAACGCACAGTAGCTCCTGTCCCATTTACATAACCACTCTCGTCCCATGCTCCGACAAAAAGAACCGGTACACCGAAAGTACGAGTAGAAGCATCATAAGGAACCTGATAGATACAATGACGATTACACACCGCTACATAAAGAATAGTACCTTCGGAGTTAAAAGTCATGCGGGTTTCTATTTCCATTGCATTGTTTATTCCGAAAAGAGGAGTGAAATCCTCATACTCCGGACCATCATAACGATAGATATAACCAGTTCCTTTATTGCAAAAGAATACTTCTCCTGTTTTCGGATGTACGGCAAGCCCTGTAGTTCCGACTTTCTTTGCTCTACAAAGTCCTCTTACATCCACAAAACCACCTTCTCGTGTCACATAAATAATGTTGAAGTCTGTTTTCGTATTTTCCTCATCTGTATATGAATACTGAGAAATATACAGTGTATCCTGATCCGGACTGAAAGCCAAACATGTAGGCGATTGGAACGGACCGCTAGAACACTGCACCAATGTTTCCACTTCACCGTTACGAGCACGGCGCAAAGCACCATTCTGTGTCTGACCACGACCTTCATCTACAAAAAATACCGTTCCGTCTTTATCAGTCAGCAAGAACCACGTCCTTTGCAGCTTAGAATTAGCATAGCTACCATCTTCACGGCCATTCATACCGTGTTGTCCCACCATAGTCGTCACATTACGTTTAAACTGATAACGGAATTTTGTCTCAGAAGCATACTCTTCTATATTATCGTCTTTACCTATAAACAGACGAACATAGCCTGTATCTGCACGTGCAGGGACAATGGCATAGATTACCTCATCGTCCATTCCTACAATAGCCGCTTCCTTATTATTAACAGTAACTTTCACATAATTGGGATCCGAACCAAAATTCTTTCCGCGGATAATCAATTGGGTGCCAATACCACCACTGTCAGGAGAGAAACTTTCAAACACTGATGGTGCATTCAAATCAGGAGGAAAAGTTTTACTTTGATTTATTGGGGTCAAATCATTGTTACACCCCCAAAATACAGACATCCCTATAAATAAAGATAATCCGATTTCAAGCTTGCGCTTCTTTAATAATTCAAGTTTCATAAGTTATTAAATTTAATTCAAACAAAAAAAATAAAAGATAAAGGAAAACACTACATACAAAAAGATAAGATGAGTGGAGGAGGATCGTGTGGTTGATTCATAGCTCTCAAGATATTTAGTTATACAAATTATATATTCTTGCTTTTCTAATGCAGCAGCAAAATTAGTATGTTTGCCAGATTTCTTATATTTCGACCATTATCTTTTGCTTCACACGGCAGGGATATTTACTATTTTGGCATGATTTAATAATATTTCTACCTCAATTAAAGAATCAAAATCCTCGCCAATAAAACAGAGATTAAATCAACAGGAATGATGAAAAAGCATTATGCCTCATATTTACCTTTCTGGCACCAACGTTTACTACAGACGTTTCAGGCTTTTCACCCTTCCTTTCCAACAGAACAGGAGACATATTATCATCCGGTCTACTTCCGGACTTCCTCCAAGTTTTTCATTCGGAATTCTTTTGGCGTACATCCATACTTTTCACGAAATACTTTAAAGAAAGTAACCTTATTTGAGAAGCCCGATTCAAAGACTATTTCATCAATCGTCTTTTGGGTCTTCAACAATAAATCCTTGGCCACATGCAAACGACACTCCTTTATCAAAATCGTAGGACTTTCTTCACCAATTTCTTCCATTTTCCGGTAAAGGCTGCGGACACTGATTGCCAAATGATCGGCTATAAAACGAGGAGTCAGTTCTTTTTCCTGAATATGGTCATTGATTATCTTCAAAACAGATTGCTGGAATTTCTTTGATTCTTTATGTGTCAGTTTTCCGTCCGTTTTTTCAAAAGAACTGATCGCTGAACTGAAATAGTCTTTCAGCACTTCCTTACGCTCTAGCATCTGGCAGACGGAAATGCGAAGATATTCCACATTAAACGGTTTGGTGATATACATCTCTGCCCCTGCAGAAAGTGCAGCCATCTGCTGCTCCATTTCATGCCGTCCGGATACCATGATAATAGGAATGTGAGCCGTTTCTTTCACTGATTTAATTCGCTTCGTCAGTTCAATGCCTCCAATTCCCGGCATCATGACATCACAGATAATCACATTGGGATAGACTTCATTCATGACCTGTTCAATCCGCTCCGGATCTTGCAAAGTAACCACATTGAAATCGTTAGAGAAGATTTCACCAATGAACCACAACATTTCCAGTTCATCATCGATAACCAGTAGCGTTGGCCTCATCTTGTCAAATTCATAGTGAGGAAGTTTCAAGGCAAGTTGCGACTCTATCTTAGGGATATACTCCGAAGTTATTCGTTTAGAAGATGATACACCAGTGCTCACTTTCAATGGAGGTAATGACAACGTAAACAAAACCCAGCCGTCAGGAGTATTTTCCACTTTCAACGTTCCATTCAGCAGTTGGGCCATATTGTAAGAGATAGCAAGCCCCAGACCATTGCGGGAGAAGTTCTTTTCATCCTGATTTTCAAAGCTATCCAAAATAGCATAACGGTTGAATACATACTGGAAGTCTTCTTCCTTGATTGTACTTCCCTCATTGGCAACCCGGAGGACCAGCAGGTTTTCATCATTGGTATCCACTTCTATTTTAATACTTTTCCCATCCGGGGTGTATTTGAAAGCATTGGATATCAGATTGATAATAATGGTATTCAGAAAACCTTTGTCTGAGTTCCAGGAAACTTGCTCCGGTATCTTACTCAAGAAAGTGATATTTCGGGATTTAGCCATATCAACAAAGATCTTTGCCGTATTTTTCATTAAAGAAGATACATTCAAAGTCTCTATACGCACTTCCCGATTCCCCGTTTCGATACGGCGGAACTCGATCAGTTCGTGAATCAAGTTATTCAAGCGTTCCGCATTCGTCTGAATCATCTGAACGTAATCAATGACAAATTTGCTGAGTCCTTTCGATGACAGAATACGCCCGCAAGGACCATAGATAAGGGTCAATGGAGTACAAAATTCATGAGCTATGTTAGTGAAGAAACGAAGTTTCGACTCAAATACATTCTTTTGATGGCGCTGCTCTATTTCATTGAGCAGTTCCTGCTTTTTCCGCTTAGTACGGAGGATAAATGAGCGTACCAGCAGAGTGACCATCAGCAGCAGACATAAAGTATAAATAAGATATGCCCACCAAGAAGCATACCACGGGTCACCTATCCGGATTAACAAAGAATAGACATCACTCTCTTTATCAAATACACTATTGTAGTATTTCACCAATAAGGTATATTCGCCGGGAGCCATATTCGTAAAGGAGACAGAACTTTCTTTTCCATTATTGATCCATTGGTCACTCAAGCCTTTTAACTTATAGGAATAGGTACAGTTATTTCCGGTCAAGTAATCGACAGAAGTGAATGAAACTGCAAAGAAGTTCTGGTCATATTTCAGGTTCAACACTTCATTCTCCTTTTCCCGGGTGATGAATTCTCCCAGATTGTATTGTTCTCCAAAGATAGAGAGTTTATCAAAATAAATGGGAGGCATATAAAGCTGTTCGGGACGTCCGTCTGCCTGAATGGCTACAAATCCGTTGATTCCTCCAAAGAACAAGGTGCCTGTTTGCGGATCTCTGTAAGAAGCACCATCACTAAATTCAACAACTTTAAGCCCGTCACCAAAACCATAAGAACGGAATACATCTCTTTTGGTATCAAAATTAATCAAGCCTTGATTTGTACTCAGCCAGAAGTTATCAGGTGAGTGCCTCAGAATGGCATGAATAGTACTATTCAGAAAACCGTCTTTCGCATTAAACAGTTTATAAGAGTTTTCTGAAGTATACTTGATTACTCCATAAGTAGTACCGATCAAATAATTGTTTGCGTCATCTTTAACAATGGGCACTACCTTGTTCAGATTCATATTCTCATACTTATGAGTGGTCAACGGCTCCAATCCATTACTGATTTCATTGAAACGAAATACTCCAGACCCCATATTGCCGAATAGTAACCCCAAGCTGTCTCCTTTGCAAATGGTAAAGAAACAATTGGAACCGAACTCTCCGGCATTAGCCACATAGCGCTGCATATTTTCAAGAACCGGATGGTCCGGTGTGCCTCCGATACGCGCTCTTACTATTCCCATTCCCACACTAGCCAACCACAATTCCGAATCTTCCGTTTCATAAATATCATGTATATATTTAATCTCCTCGTTATCAATCCAGAGAGGAATTTTCTTAATACGTCGTTCACGATACGAATAAAAATTCAATCCTTCCTCATCACCAATCCATAGTAAGTTACGGTTACTTCCCTTGATACAATAGACCGCATTGCTACCCAAACCACTGTTAGATATTGTCAAGACCTCCGAACGGCAGTCTGAAATATCCTTATCTACCTCATAATCATAGATCTTAAGTATACCATTTCCTTTAGTGCCGATCCAGAAAGTACGTTCTTTGTCAAGCAACAGCGCACGCACGGGACGCTCTATCTTTTCGGTATAGTTACTCAACACAACCGACTTTATAGAATAAAGAGGATTCGAATAAAGATAAACACCCTGCCCATCTGTAGCTATCCAGATAAGATCCTGAAAGCGATCTTTCACCAAGCTGAACACTCCGCTGTTTATAGGTAACGGCTGAATCTGATATTCATTGCTGCCTTTTGGCTTTTCCAATATCAGAACACCATCAATCATTAATCCGACAAAAAAGCTATCATGATATTTAATAATCGTGGAAATTCTGTCATGTGCCTGTATTTTCGTCCCCAAATTAACAACAAACTCTTTCTGCTTGCTTTCAATATAAAATGTATAAAGATTGTATTCCTTATCTACATAATAGATAGTCCCGTCATCATGAGTACAATAAATCAACGGTGTGTGGTGTTCCAAACCACTTTTTTGTGACGTCAACGTAATATTACCAGTAACGGAATCCTGCTGAAGATCGTAACACCGATTATACCCTCTCATTATTACCCACATGCGATTATTATTATCAAAGAAGAAAGTAATAACATCTGAAATCGGAATACCAGCAACATTGATTTTTTTAAAGACCCCTTCCTTTTTATGAAAATAGTAAACGCAGTCGCTATCCTTAATAATAAATAAGGTACCATGATTATCCTTATTCATCGGAAACAGTTTCTGAAATTCATAAAAACGTGTAATAGAATTCGTTTTACGGTCAAGACGAATCAAACTATAATAAGTCTGAAACCAATAAGTATCGTCACCGGTATAGATAATATTATCAATTTGATTGCCGGACAAGTAACCTTCCTTGTCACAGATCTTAAACTCTTCGACCGCCCGGCCATCATAGACATTGAGTCCATCACAAGTGCCAATCCACATCAGTCCTTTGTCGTCCTGGCACAGCGAAGTTATAGCACTGTTAGACATATATTCTTTGTCAGCAACCTGTTTCAGATTATAGGCGCCGGCTGTATTCATCAGTATATTAAGGCAGCAGAAGAAAAGTAAAATACAATGTTTTTTCATGGCATAGAATCCTTAGATTTGCAATATGACAAAGGTAAACAAAAAAACTATCCAGCACTTTTTTGGCGCAGAATATATGTAAAAATGCGTGCCAGTTTGGTTAATTACAGCGCCACGGAGCGATTTAGTATTTCCACTTCCTGCAGATGCATTCCTTTTCTCTCTATTTTCGTCACAGAAACTAATTTTATACATAAATTCATTTGTTCATGAAAACACATCTTTCATTTAAACACCTGTTATTTATTGGGGGTGCGGTGCTGTACAGCATGCATATTTCTGCCGTCAAGAATCCGGTAGACTATGTCAGTACGCTGGTAGGAACGCAATCCAAGTTTGAGTTATCGACCGGAAATACATATCCGGCTACGGCATTGCCGTGGGGAATGAACTTCTGGACACCGCAAACCGGCAAAATGGGCGACGGCTGGGCATACACTTACAATGCCGACAAAATCCGTGGCTTCAAACAAACACACCAGCCTAGTCCGTGGATGAACGATTATGGTCAGTTTGCCATCATGCCAATCACCGGCGGACTCGTATTCGACCAAGACCAACGTGCCAGTTGGTTCTCGCACAAAGCGGAAGTTGCCAAACCTTATTATTATAAGGTGTATCTCGCAGACCACGACGTTACTACGGAACTTGTACCCACGGAGCGTGCCGTTATGTTCCGTTTCACGTATCCGGAAACCAAGAATGCTTATGTCATTCTCGATGCATTCGATAAAGGTTCGTATGTAAAGGTGATTCCGGAAGAGAACAAAATCATCGGTTATTCCACCAGGAATAGCGGCGGGGTGCCGGAGAACTTCAAGAATTATTTTGTCATCAAGTTCGACAAGCCGTTTACCTTTACTTCCGGTGTAAAAGAGAATAACATCCTCCCGAACGAAACAGAAGTTGAGGGCAATCATACCGGAGCAATCATCGGATTCGCCACGAAGAAAGGAGAAATCGTTCATGCCCGTGTAGCTTCTTCCTTTATCAGCTACGAACAGGCGGAACTGAATCTCAAAGAATTGGGCAACAACAGCTTCGACCAGTTAGTCACTAAAGGAAAAGATATCTGGAACCGTGAAATGAGCAAAGTTGATGTAGAAGATGACAATATCGACAACCTGCGTACTTTCTATTCGTGCTTGTATCGTTCCATGCTGTTCCCACGCAGTTTCTATGAAATAGATGCCAAAGGTCAGGTAGTGCACTACAGCCCTTACAATGGCAAAGTACTGCCCGGCTATATGTTCACAGATACCGGTTTCTGGGATACTTTCCGTTGCCTGTTCCCGTTCCTGAACCTGATGTATCCGTCTATGAACCAGAAGATGCAGGAAGGTCTGGTCAATGCTTATAAAGAAAGCGGCTTCCTACCGGAATGGGCAAGTCCCGGACACCGTGACTGCATGGTGGGCAACAACTCCGCTTCTGTTGTAGCCGACGCCTATATAAAAGGGCTCCGCGGATATGACATCGAAACGCTTTGGGAAGCATTGAAACACGATGCAAACGCCCATCTTCGCGGCACCGCCTCCGGACGTGTAGCTTACGAAGCATACAACCAACTGGGGTATGTCCCCAACAATATCGGTGTAGGTCAGAATGTTGCCCGCACGCTGGAATATGCTTACAACGACTGGACTATCTACACATTAGGAAAGAAACTGGGCAAACCGGCAAGCGAAATCGATATCTTCAAGCAACGTGCCCTCAACTACAAGAACGTTTACCAACCGGAACGCAAACTGATGGTAGGTAAGGACGACAAGGGGGTATTCAACCCGAAATTTGATGCAGTAGACTGGAGCGGTGAGTTCTGCGAAGGTAACAGCTGGCACTGGAGTTTCTGCGTATTCCACGATCCGGAAGGCTTAATCAATCTGATGGGAGGCAAGAAAGAGTTCAATACTATGATGGATTCCGTCTTTATCATTCCGGGTAAACTAGGCATGGAAAGCCGTGGCATGATTCATGAAATGCGCGAAATGCAAGTAATGAACATGGGGCAATACGCTCATGGCAATCAGCCCATCCAGCACATGGTTTACCTTTACAACTATTCGGGAGAACCCTGGAAAGCTCAATACTGGGTACGCGAAATCATGGATAAGCTGTATACAGCAGGTCCCGACGGATACTGCGGCGACGAAGACAACGGTCAGACTTCTGCCTGGTATGTCTTCTCGGCTTTAGGATTCTACACCGTTTGTCCGGGAACAGATCAATATATTCTGGGAACTCCTCTTTTCAAGTCAGCCAAACTGCATCTGGAAAATGGGAAAACCGTCACCATTAAAGCGAACAACAATAGCGCCGACAACCGTTATGTGAAGGATATGAAGGTAAATGGCAAAACATTCACACGCAATTATCTGACACACGACCAATTGTTGAAGGGTGCGAATATCCAGTACCAGATGAGTCCGACTCCGAACAAACAACGGGGAACGACTGAAAAAGATATTCCCTACTCCCTCTCATTTGAATAAAATGTCGTATTTTTGGATGCTTTAAAGAATGATCTAATCCAAACAAACTAAAGAAAACATGAAACTAAGAAACCTTTTATTTATCGTCCTTGCGGCCATAGTCTTCTGCAACTGCCAGAGCTATCAGCCTACTTCGCTTACAGTTGCCTCCTACAACCTGAGAAATGCCAATGGTTCCGACTCCGCCCGCGGAAACGGTTGGGGACAGCGTTATCCGGTGATTGCCCAGATTGTGCAATACCATGACTTCGATATTTTCGGCACACAGGAATGTTTCCTTCACCAATTGAAAGATATGAAAGAAGCTCTCCCCGGTTATGACTATATCGGCGTAGGACGCGATGACGGTAAAGATAAAGGTGAACACTCTGCTATCTTCTACCGCACTGACAAATTCGATATCGTAGAGAAAGGAGATTTCTGGTTGTCGGAAACTCCGGATGTCCCGAGCAAAGGCTGGGATGCCGTATTGCCTCGTATTTGCAGCTGGGGACATTTCAAATGCAAAGATACCGGTTTTGAGTTCCTGTTCTTCAATCTCCACATGGACCATATCGGCAAGAAAGCCCGTGTGGAGAGCGCTTTCCTCGTACAGGAAAAGATGAAGGAGCTGGGAAGAGGCAAAAATCTGCCGGCCATCCTGACGGGTGACTTCAATGTCGACCAGACTCACCAGTCATACGATGCATTTGTCAGCAAAGGAGTACTTTGTGATTCTTATGAGAAATGTGACTACCGATATGCGACCAACGGTACTTTCAACAATTTCGATCCGAACAGTTTTACCGAAAGCCGCATCGACCATATCTTCGTTTCCCCTTCTTTCCACGTCAAGAGATACGGTGTACTGACCGATACCTATCGGAGTGTACGGGAAAACAGTAAAAAGGAGGACGTGAGAGATTGTCCGGAAGAGATCACCATTAAGGCTTATGAAGCACGTACGCCATCCGACCACTTCCCTGTAAAAGTGGAACTGGAGTTTGACCAACGTCAGCAAAAATAAACCCGAATACTTCATTTTATAATCTGATACTGATATGAGAAATATATGTTTTGTAGCCTGCATGTTCTTGTGCCTTGTTTCCGCTTCCGGAAAAACGGCTAAGAATCATCCCTTCGTATCCATTGCCGACTCCATTCTCGACAATGTCCTGAATTTATATCAGACGGAGGACGGACTGCTTACCGAAACATATCCCGTGAATCCCGACCAGAAAATCACTTATCTGGCGGGTGGAGCCCAACAGAACGGAACGCTGAAAGCCTCCTTCCTGTGGCCCTATTCCGGAATGATGTCCGGTTGCGTGACCATGTACCAGGCCACCGGAGACAAAAAGTACAAGAAGATACTGGAAAAGCGCATCCTGCCCGGACTGGAACAGTACTGGGACGGAGAACGCCTTCCGGCATGCTATCAGTCATACCCCGCCAAATACGGCCAGCATGGACGCTACTACGATGACAACATCTGGATTGCACTGGATTATTGTGATTATTATCGTCTCACCCACAAAGCCGACTATCTGAAAAAAGCCATCGCACTGTACGAATACATCTACAGCGGATGGAGCGACGAACTCGGCGGAGGAATCTTCTGGTGTGAACAGCAGAAAGAAGCGAAGCATACCTGTTCCAATGCTCCGTCAACAGTACTCGGTGTCAAGCTATACCGCCTGACAAAGGACAAAAAGTATCTGGACAAAGCAAAGGAAACTTACGCATGGACCAGAAAGAACTTATGTGATCCCACCGATTTCCTTTACTGGGACAATATCAACCTGAAAGGAAGCGTCTCTAAAGATAAATATGCCTACAACAGTGGACAAATGATTCAGGCAGGCGTATTGCTGTACGAGGAAACAGGAGACGAACAATACTTGCGCGATGCCCAGAAGACAGCCGCAGGGACCGATGCCTTTTTCCGTTCGAAAGCCGATAAGAAAGATCCGTCAATCAAGGTACACAAAGACATGTCATGGTTTAATGTGATTTTGTTCAGAGGCTTCAAGGCGCTGGAGAAGATTGACCACAACCCGACTTATGTCAATGCGATGGCGGAGAATGCTCTCCATGCATGGAGAAATTACCGGGATGCCAACGGATTGCTGGGAAGAGACTGGTCGGGACATAACGAGGAGCCTTACAAATGGCTGCTGGATAATGCCTGCCTGATCGAGTTATTCGCCGAGATCGAGAAATGAAACTTTGATTATTAACCATTACATGAATTAAAGAAAACAATCACCATGAATATAACCAAAACACTTTGCCTTTGCGCGGCACTTTCGGGTGCTGCCGGCATACAAGCAATGGAAAACTGCGAACTTGTCACTAAACAAGACAACACGCGGGTCAACACTTATCAGACCAACCGCCCCGAAGTATCCAAACGCCTGTTCGTATCGCAGGAAGTGGAGCAACAAATTGCCCGCATCAAGCAATTACTGACGAATGCGAAACTGGCCTGGATGTTCGAAAACTGTTTCCCGAACACACTGGATACGACCGTCCATTTTGACGGAAAAGAGGATACTTTCGTATACACCGGAGACATCCACGCCATGTGGCTTCGCGATTCCGGTGCCCAGGTATGGCCGTATGTGCAGCTTGCCAATAAAGACCCCGAACTGAAAAAGATGCTGGCAGGAGTCATCAACCGCCAATTCAAATGTATCAATATCGACCCATACGCCAACGCCTTCAATATGAACTCCGAAGGAGGCGAATGGATGAGTGACCTGACGGACATGAAACCGGAACTTCACGAACGCAAATGGGAAATCGACTCCCTGTGTTATCCGATCCGTCTGGCTTACCATTACTGGAAAACAACGGGGGATGCCAGCGTCTTCTCCGACGAATGGCTGCAGGCTATTGCAAACGTACTGAAAACATTCAAGGAACAACAGCGCAAGGACGATGCGAAAGGTCCGTACAGATTCCAACGCAAAACCGAACGCGCACTCGACACCATGACCAACGACGGCTGGGGTAATCCGGTGAAACCTGTCGGACTGATCGCTTCCGCTTTCCGCCCTTCGGATGACGCTACAACCTTCCAGTTCCTCGTTCCTTCCAACTTCTTTGCCGTAACTTCTCTGCGCAAAGCAGCCGAAATACTGAACACAGTGAACAAGAAACCGGCTTTGGCCAAAGAATGTACCACATTGGCGGATGAAGTTGAAAAAGCATTGAAGAAATATGCTGTCTACAACCACCCGAAATATGGTAAAATCTATGCTTTCGAGGTAGACGGATTCGGCAACCAACTGCTGATGGATGATGCCAACGTGCCGAGCCTCATCGCTTTACCTTATCTGGGCGACGTGAAAGTGAACGATCCGATTTACCAAAACACCCGCAAGTTTGTGTGGAGCGAAGACAATCCTTATTTCTTCAAAGGCACTGCCGGAGAAGGTATCGGCGGTCCGCACATCGGATACGACATGATCTGGCCTATGAGCATTATGATGAAAGCGTTTACCAGCCAGAATGATGCAGAAATCAAGACTTGTATCAAGATGCTGATGGATACCGATGCAGGCACCGGCTTCATGCATGAATCATTCAACAAAAACGATCCGAAAAACTTTACCCGTGCATGGTTTGCATGGCAAAACACACTGTTCGGAGAACTCATCCTCAAACTGGTCAATGAAGGAAAGGCAGACTTACTGAACAGTATTCAGTAGTTTCTACCTCGCCCCTTACTTGCAAGATAACTGCTTCATACGGTGAAACCGATGGTTCCATGCATTGGAAACAATCGTTTCATTGTATGAAACAAGGAGTTTCATGCCTTTGAAACTAAAGTTTCACACCGTTGGAACTAGAGTTTCCCGCCCATGAAACTTTGGTTTCGCACCGAGGAAACTTTGGTTTCATACCGATGAAACTCTGGTATCAAGGCGAGGAAACCAACTCTTCTCGCCACAGTGACAGCAGAAATACTGTCACACTGCTATCACACCGTGCCGTCACCTCCAAACTTACACATACTCAACTATTTACCCTTGTTTGTGTGACAGATGACAGCAAATATTTATTTTTATTTTAAATGTAGAGAGTATATATTACTCCCCCAATAATAATTTATATAATATGAAATCAACCTTTTTATTTCTAGTTGCTACAACCATGATGACCTGTACCGCCTTGGGACAGTCCTCCAACGACAAAAAGAACGTATTGCCCGATTGGGCATTCGGAGGTTTTGAACGTCCGCAAGGGGCCAATCCGGTGATTTCTCCTATAGAGAATACAAAATTCTATTGTCCGATGACACAAGATTACGTTGCATGGGAGTCCAATGACACTTTCAATCCGGCAGCTACTCTTTATAACGGCAAGATTGTTGTACTGTATCGGGCAGAAGATAAATCCGGTGTCGGCATCGGTCACCGTACCTCGCGTCTCGGATATGCCACTTCCAGTGATGGTATTCACTTCAAGCGAGAAAAGACTCCGGTATTTTATCCGGATAACGACACCCAAAAAGAGCTGGAATGGCCGGGAGGATGCGAAGACCCACGTATTGCCGTCACAGCAGAAGGACTATACGTGATGACGTATACTCAATGGAACCGCCACATTCCACGCTTGGCAATCGCTACTTCCCGCAATCTGAAAGACTGGACGAAACACGGTCCTGCTTTTGCCAAAGCTTATGACGGCAAGTTCTTTAATTTAGGATGTAAGTCCGGCTCTATTCTGACCGAAGTTGTCGACGGGAAGCAGGTGATCAAGAAAATCGACGGAAAATACTTCATGTACTGGGGAGAGGAACATGTGTTTGCCGCTACCTCCGAAGATTTAATCAACTGGACTCCTTATGTAAATACAGACGGCTCCCTGAGAAAGCTGTTTTCTCCACGTGACGGATACTTCGACAGCCATTTGACCGAATGCGGTCCTCCGGCTATCTATACTCCGAAAGGAATCGTGCTTCTGTATAATGGTAAAAACAGTGCAAGCAGAGGTGACAAACGCTATACAGCCAATGTATATGCTGCCGGGCAAGCTCTCTTCGATGCCAATGACCCAACCCGTTTCATCACCCGTCTGGACGAACCGTTCTTCCGCCCGATGGATAGTTTCGAAAAGAGTGGCCAGTATGTAGACGGAACAGTGTTCATCGAAGGAATGGTTTATTACAAGGATAAATGGTATCTGTATTATGGTTGCGCAGACTCTAAAGTAGGTACGGCCATTTACAATCCGAAGAAACCCGCCGCCGCAGATCCGCTGCCCTAACATTTCACAAACTCTTTCTGTTTGATTGGATACGAGCCGCAAGGAATTTACCATTCAAAATGAATACGGATTGTTCATTCCTTGCAGCTCCTTTTATCATCTCTGCCACAATATGTACTTTAATTGTACAGACTGAGACGTTATCCGGTGATATACAAACAATTACGTCATACTCTAATTGATCAGCCAGTACTCTGACCTGCCAATATACATTTGCTTAAATATTGTCACGACAGAGAACAGATATCCATTTCCGAATCACTACATTTGTAAACATATTGAATAAGAACCAATTTGTAAACTACTAAACTTGTTAAAATAAACCATGATGAACAAAAAAGTAATTGCCGTAGCCCTCGCCCTTGTTTTGGCAGGAGGCGGCTATGCACAAAACGATGCCTCCGGGAAAAAGGTGAAAGCCTATATGGTGTCGGACGCCCACCTCGACACCCAGTGGAACTGGGACATCCAGACAACAATCAACGAATATGTATGGAATACCATCAGTCAGAACTTATTTCTGCTAAAGAAATATCCGGAATACATTTTCAACTTTGAAGGGGGAGTGAAATATGCCTGGATGAAAGAATACTATCCCGAGCAGTACGAAGAGATGAAGAAATTCATCGAAGAAGGACGCTGGCACATTGCCGGAAGCAGCTGGGAAGCCAGCGATGTATTGGTTCCTTCCGTCGAAGCCTCCATCCGCAACATCATGCTCGGACAGACGTACTACCGGCAAGAGTTTGGAAAAGAAGGAACGGACATCTTCCTGCCGGACTGCTTCGGATTCGGATGGACACTTCCTACCATTGCCGCACACTGCGGACTGATTGGTTTTTCTTCACAGAAACTGGACTGGCGCAATCATCCCTTTTATGGAAAAAGCAAACATCCATTTACTATCGGCCTCTGGAAGGGTATCGATGGCAAACAGGTAATGTTAGCCCACGGGTACGACTACGGACGCAGATGGAACAACGAAGACCTCTCGAAGAACAAATATCTGGAAGGATTGGCCAAACGTACTCCGCTGAATACGGTCTATCGCTACTATGGAACAGGAGATATCGGCGGTTCACCGACATTGGGTTCGGTACGTTCTGTAGAGCAAGGAATCAAGGGCGACGGACCGGTGGAAGTGATCAGCGCCACCAGCGATCAGTTGTATAAAGATTATCTGCCATTCAATAACCACCCCGAATTGCCTGTATTCGACGGAGAATTATTGATGGATGTTCACGGAACAGGTTGCTACACTTCGCAGGCAGCCATGAAGTTGTACAACCGACAAAACGAACAGCTGGGCGATGCAGCAGAAAGAGCGGCTGTCGCTGCCGAATGGTTGGGTACAGCCAGCTACCCGCAACATACACTGACGGAAGCATGGAAACGCTTCATCTTCCATCAATTCCATGATGACCTGACAGGAACGAGTATTCCCCGTGCCTATGAATTCTCATGGAACGATGAACTGATCTCTCTGAAGCAATTCTCACAAGTGCTGACTTCTTCCGTCAACGCCATTGCCGGACAGATGGATACACGTGTGAAAGGAACGCCTGTCATTCTTTATAACGCCAATGCTTTCCCCGTATCCGACCTGACTGAGATCATCCTTGAACAACCCAAAGCTCCGAAAGGATTCACTGTATACAATGCGCAGGGCAAGAAAGTCGCTTCTCAACTGATCGGCTACGAAAACGGACGCGCTCACATATTAGTTGCAGCATCATTGCCGGCAAACGGTTATGCAGTCTACGATGTCCGCAACGGGGGATCGGAAAAGACAATAACTCCCTCACCTGCTTCTGCCATTGAAAACTCTGTTTACAAGATTACACTGGATAAAAACGGAGACATCATCTCGCTGACCGATAAACGTAACAACAAAGAACTCGTGAAAGACGGAAAAGCAATTCGTCTGGCACTCTTCACCGAAAACAAGTCGTATTCATGGCCGGCCTGGGAAATTCTGAAAGAAACGATTGATCGTGAGCCTGTCTCAATCACAGATGACGCTAAAGTCACTTTAGTGGAAAACGGAGCACTCCGGAAAGCGCTTTGTATCGAGAAGAAGTATGGCAAATCACTCTTCAAACAATATATCCGCCTCTACGAAGGCAGCCGTGCCGACCGCATAGACTTCTACAATGAAATAGACTGGCAGTCAACAAACACCTTACTGAAAGCGGAATTTCCTTTGAATATAGAAAATGAAAAGGCAACCTACGATCTGGGAATCGGCAGCGTGGAAAGAGGAAATAATGTACAGACCGCTTATGAAGTGTACGCACAGCAATGGGCAGACCTGACAGATAAAAATAACAGTTACGGCGTATCTATCCTGAACGACAGTAAATATGGATGGGATAAACCGGATCATAATACCATCCGCCTGACTCTGCTTCATACTCCCGAAACTAAAGGCAATTATGCTTATCAGGACCGTCAGGATTTTGGTTTCCATACATTTACCTATAGTATCACAGGACATGACGGAGTACTGGACAAACCTGCCACCGCCATTAAAGCGGAAATTCTGAATCAACCGATCAAAGCTTTCAGCAGTCCGAAACATGCCGGAACACTAGGCAAGGAATTTGCTTTCGTCCGTTCAAGCAATGACCGGGTTGTCATCAAAGCACTGAAAAAAGCGGAAGTATCGGATGAATATGTAGTACGCGTATATGAAACCGGAGGCGCAACTGCCCAGCAGGCAGCCATCACCTTTGCCGGTGAAATAGAGCAGGCAGTGCTTGCAGACGGTACGGAAAAAGAAATAGGAAGCGCAGACTTCAACAAAAATCAGTTGAATGTATCTATCGAACCCTACAGCATACAGACATTTAAAGTGAAACTGAAGAAGAAAGCAACTGTCCAGACTCCGCAATATGCCTGTCTGCCGCTGGATTATGACCGCAAATGCTTCAGTTGGAATGCTTTCCGCCACGAAGGAAACTTCGAGTCGGGCAACAGTTACGCAGCAGAACTTCTCCCCGACTCCATTCTGGAAGCTGATGGCATTTCTTTCCGCCTGGGAGAGAAAGAAATAGCGAATGGACTGACTTGTAAAGGCAATGTGCTTCAATTACCGACCGGACATTCATACAACCGTATCTATTTCCTGGCAGCTTCTGCCGGCGAAGATGCTACTGCGACTTTCCGTATCGGTAACAACTCGCAGGAAGTCACCGTACCTTCATACACCGGATTCATCGGCCAGTGGGAACATCTGGGACATACGGAAGGTTTCCTGAAAGATGCTGAGATTGCTTATGTCGGTACCCATCGCCATTCTGCCGATAAAGACGAAGCCTACGAGTTCACATATATGTTCAAATTTGGTATGGATATTCCTAAAGGAGCTACTACAGTCACGTTGCCGGACAACTCTTCTATCGTATTATTTGCCGCAACACTGGTCAACGAAAAGTATCCTGCCATATCTCCGGCTTCGGAATTGTTCCGCACAGCTCTGAAAGCTGGTAACGGAGAAGAAGCCACGGCTAAAACGAATCTGCTGAAACAGGCCAAGCTGATTAAATGTTCCGGTGAGACTAATGCAGACGAAGCCGCCCAATATGCCACAGACGGTGATGTAAAGACTAAATGGTGCGACACAAACACGGCTCCCAACTACATTGACTTTGACTTCGGAAAAGAACAGACGATTCGTGGATGGAAGTTAGTGAATGCCGGAAACGAAGGCAGTGTCTTCATCACCCATACTTGTTTTTTACAAGGTAAAAACAGTCCGGACGAAGAATGGAAAACAATTGATGAGCTGAGTAATAACAAGAAGAATACGGTAGTTCGCCAATTTAAGCCGACTTCAGTACGTTACGTCAGACTATTGGTAACACAGTCTACACAGAACAACAGTCTGAAGGCTGCAAGAATCTATGAATTGGAGGTATACTAATACCTCCATACCCAACCAAAAAGAGAGTCTGTTCAGTTAAGAACAGACTTTCTTCTTTTTAGTTCCGTATCTCCTATAAATAAGAAAAACGCCTTCAAATATAAGCTTTCGCTAATAAGTTGAAGGCGTTAATCATCCTAACCAATACTTACACTTACCCTAAAAAAACTTCTTCCTCCTATTTATTCAAAACAATTGGCCGGTTAGCAGAAGCTTTGCCAAAGTTTTTATCCGGCTTTTTACCCATCTCGAACTTCAAGGTACTGCCGTTGATTATATCATTGTATGTAATATAACTTTTATGGTAAGGTTTGCCATTCAAGTAAACCTTCCGGATATAGATATTTTCTTCACTATTATTGGGAGCCTCTACTGTAAACACTTTGCCTCCACGCACTTTCACCTCTATCTTCTTAAAACGCGGGCTTCCGAAAGCAAATACACCGTCAGACGGGTTTACCTGATAGAATCCCATAGCCGAAAGAAGATACCAGGCAGACATTTGTCCACAATCTTCATTACCGATAATGCCATCCGGCCGGTCTGTATAGAAGTCACTCATGATGAAACGAACTTTTTCAGCCGTTTTCCACTGCTCACCGGCATAGGTGTAGAGATAGGCAATGTGATGACTCGGCTCATTGCCGTGTGCATATTGTCCGATAAGACCGGTAATGTCGCTGGAAGCGCCTTCACCCATACTGTCATTGTTCGTAAAGAAACTGTCGAGCTTGGAAGTAAACGGTTTGTCACCGCCGAACAGGCTAATCAATCCATAAGGATCTTGCGGAGCAAAAAAAGTATATTGCCATCCGTTACCCTCGCAAAAATCACCGACTCCATGAATAGAACGTGCCGGATCATAAGGAGTACGCCAGGAACCATCCTCCAGTTTCGGACGAATGAAGTGGATAGAAGAATCGAAATAGTTCTTATAGTAATGAGCACGTTTTGAGAATGTTTCATAATCAGCCGTCTTTCCCATCTTTTGTGCCATAGCGGCAATTCCCCAGTCATCTACTGCATATTCCATAGCGATAGAAGTGGCTTCGTGAACTTTATCTGCAGGAATGTATCCTTTTGCCAGCACATAAGGAACTCCATTCTGCCTTTCATAAGTGGCTGTCGCTTTCATTGCTGTCAAGGCTTCTTCCGCATTAAATCCGGTAAATCCTTTCAGGTAAGCATCTGCAATCACCGGAACAGAGCTATACCCCGGCATACAATTTGTTTCACCGCTCATCAAAGGCCAGATAGGAAGTTTGTCCTGTTGCCTATAAATAGAAAGCATTGAATTGACTACATCGTCTACCAACTCGGGTTGGGTGATAGTCATCAGAGGATTCAGAGCACGATAGGTATCCCACAGGGAGAGAGTCGTATAGTTCGCCTTCTTCGGGTCTGTATAAATCATATCATTCATCCCCCGATACTCACCATTGACATCACAATACAGCGTCGGAGCGATCATCGTGTGATAGTGTGCGGTATAAAAGACACGTTTGGCAGCCTCGTCATCTGATTCTACGGTCATCTTTTCCAGTTGCTTGTTCCAACGTTCGCTGCTCATCTTCACTACTTTGTCGAAGTCCCAGTGAGAGAGTTCAGCTTGCAGGTTCATCGCTGCATTCTCACAACTGACGGAGGAAATAGCCACTTTAATCTTCACTTCCTTCACATGGCCGAAAGTCAGTACACTTTTCACCGATTCAACCTTCAGCTGGTCCCAGGGTTTGGGTGTATTATCATCATAAGCAGTAAATTTCTCTATCTTCTGGTCGCTCTTCAGTACAAAGTATACCTTTCGGGACGGGCTCCATCCTCTGACATAGCGATAGCCCTCCACTGTATAATCATCCACTTTACGGATATAGCTATCATAAGCATTGGAGCCGTTGCCTTCGCGCAGGTCAATCAGTATGGAAGCCGGTTTCCCTTCCGGATAGGTGTAACGATGAAAGCCTACCCGGTCAGTAGCTGTCAGTTCGGCCTTGATATTGTACCTGTCCAAAAGTAAGGAATAATATTCCGGACGGGCTATCTCATTATCATGCGAATATTTCGACGCATATCCATCACGTATATCGTCCTGATTGCCTCTGGGAGTACGGATCTCATTGAGAGGCATAATCAGAATATCCCCCAGATCAGTACATCCCGTACCGCTTAAATGCGTATGTGAGAAACCAATCAGGATGCTGTCGGAATAATGATATCCCGAACACCAGTCCCAGCCTTTATGAATATTGTTAGGTCCGAGTTGTACCATACCATAAGGGACACTCGTACCGACAAATACGTGCCCGTGAAAACCGGAACCGATATAGGGATCGACATACTGTAGCAATCCCTCACTCTTTGAATAGTCCTGTTTCGCCACTCCGCTCGTTGTCATAGCCAAAAAACAGGAAGCAGCCATTAATAGTTTAAATGTGTTCATCTGTATCTTTCTTATTTAGTTAGAATTTCCAATCACATCGCAAAGGAAGGCGGAACGGCATCGTCTCCGGCAGCCCAGGCTTTATTCGGACGTTTACCCATCACAAATTCCAATACTCCACCCTTCATGAGGTCTTCGTGGCTGAACCATGACTGATCCCATACCTTTCCATTCAGCTTTGCCGACTGAATAAACTTATTTTCCGGTGAATAATTCCGGCACACGATCTGAAAAGTTTTTCCGTTACTCAACCGAATAGTCTGATTCTCAAATACCGGGCTTCCAATCACATACATCGGCAGACCGGGAGTAACCGGATAAAATCCCATCATCGAGAAGACGACGAACGAAGTCAATCCGCCTCCGTCTTCATCCCCGGGAATACCCATCAGATCATTGCGGAACCATTGCGTCAACAAGTTACGCACCCGCTTTTGAGTACGCCAAGGTTGTCCGGCATAATTATAAAGATAAGGAATGTGCATGGCAGGTTCATTTCCCATCGAGAACTGACCGACATTACCCGTATGGTCACCAAACTGATGATGAAAATCCGGTCGTCCTTTCCCTAAAGGAGTACTATACATTCGTTCCAGTTCTTCTACGAAACGCTCCTTTCCACCCATCATATTCACCAGATCGGCTACATTGTGAGGAAGATCCCACCGATACACCCAACCGTTATTTTCATCATACGCATCGCGTCCGCCTACTCCGCTGGAATAGCGATAATCAAATGGCTGGATAAAGTTTCCAAACGAATCTTTCGGATGGAAGAAACAGGTTTCTTTATTAAATATCTTGTGATAGTTCAGGCTTCGCTTCAAGAAATAGTCTGCCTCTTTTTTATCTCCCAAAGCTTGGGCGATATTTCCCAGACACCACTCGTCATACACTGTTCCCAGAGTAACCGCTGCCGGCTGTCGTCTTTCCCACGAATGCACTTCGGGCACTGTTTCTTGCTCACCTACGGCAAGTGCGGGAAAGTATCCATGGTCTTTATAGAACTGATCCAATACTCCGGCAGGTTTGGACGACCAGGGAGCCAGTGTTTTTTCAGTAATGGCAGCTTTACAGACTTGATAGGCTTTTGCCAGATCAAATGAGCGCATTCCCTTATTATACGCATCAAGCACCGTCGCCACACCATGATTGCAGTTCATACGACGGCTGTCACCATTGATTTCCGGGAAAGTAGGCATCCAGTTGGGTTGCATCTGATACGCCATGCGAATCAATGAATTTACCATATTGCTCTCCATTTCCGTTTCAATGATGAGACGCAACGGATGAGTGGCACGATAAGTATCCCAAATCCAGTCGTCTACATAGAAAGGAATGCCTTCGTCATCATGTACCTGCCCGTCATAAGCACTAAAATATCTGCCATCCTCAGAAATACAAATCATGCGTTCATACGTACGATAAAGAGAAGTATAAAATACTGTTTTCTCGTTTTCCGTACCTCCCTTTACAAAAATCTTTCCCAATGTCTCATTCCATACCGAACGTCCCTTATCGGCTACAGCCTGCAAGTTGTAGTTCTTGATCTCACGGCGCAAATTTTGTTTTGCCTGTTCGGAAGAAATAAATGATACACCATAGCGAAGCAGTACAGAGGCTGTTCCCTTCGGATATTCCAGTATATAATAAGCATTATGTCCTTGCGTAGACTTATCTGTAGTGCGAATAACTGCCCCCTGATGAGTACCGATCTTCAAAGGCTGCTGATCTGTTTCCAGATAAATATAAACTTGTGTATGGTTACCCAGTTTCTGATAACCGCTGATTGACTTTCCGTCTGTTTTTAATTCTCCGTCGCGAGTGTTAAAGATCAGATAAGCAGGCTTGTCTGTCTGCGAAAAGTCTATCTGATAAATACCGGACTGGTGGGAGGGAGCATACTGAACATACATCCCGTCATCATCCAGATCAACACTATAATAATAAGGCTTGATAACTTCATTGTCGTATCCATATTGTATAATGCTGCCTGCCTTTTGTAATTCTCCCTGATAAGGGCTCAGATTGAAAGCCGAACTTCCCCGGTGACTGGTCACTATCAGCGGTAGTCCGTTAATTGTATTTCCGGTAAAATTCTCCCGTTCGGGATATACACGCAACATACTGTTAGGCAAATGAACCGTCGGATAAGTGGGTACCAGCAAATGACTGATATTTCCGATATATGGATTTACATAATCAACCGGAGTTCTTTCCGGTGAAGAATACATTTTTGCCGTTAGAAACTGGAAAGGAATGAGGCATCCCAGTAACAGATATAGAATTTGCTTCATGGTATAATTTAATTAAATAAAAGTTTTTATGATGCAAATATAGAATCTATTCCGAAACTATCAGGCTGTCGCCAGAGTTTACATGGATGCCGTGCACACCAACTTCAAGTGTTGCTGCTTCACCTTCCTCACGGATCATTGTT
>ERZ1106919.478-NODE-478-length-32766-cov-3.365779_pt1 | contig 32766 bp, 26 predicted proteins | sample MGYA00403654_ERZ1106919 | MGnify/ENA primary metagenome ERZ1106919 (study PRJEB35170, sample SAMEA104062450) | human gut metagenome | biome: human gut; feature: human-associated habitat; material: faeces | place: Denmark | collected 2012-10-08 ... | reverse complement strand
GCGACCTGACAAAACAAATCTGCTATGACATCAACGAAATCGCCATGAGCAGCCAATCCCGGCTGATCCAGCAGAAACAATCCGAGTTGGCATATAAGCGGCTGATGACAAGCCTGTCTCATGATGTAAAAACTCCGCTGGCCTCTCTGGTAGGGTATCTGGAAGCTGTGGAAAGCAAGATGGTAACAGGGGCCGAACAGGAAGAATATATCCGGGTTGCTATGGAAAAAGCCTACCACCTGAAAGATTTTGTGACCGCCCTGTTTGAATGGGTGAAACTGGACGCTGGGGAGCAGATTTTTCATTTTGAAATCTGCGATCTGAACGAGCTTTCCCGTGATATTATGGCGGACTGGGTGCCGCTTTTAGAAAATGAGGGGCTTTCTTATGACATTGAAATACCCGAAACGGAGTACATGACGAGGGTTGACCCCACCGCCTATACCCGTATTCTCAATAATCTGCTGCAAAATATCCTGACGCACAGCGGCGGAAATCAAGTGTCCCTGACTGTGACCGAAACAGATCAGCAGGCAAAAATCATGGTGGCCGATAACGGGAAAGGGATTTCCGCCGCTGATCTCCCCCATATCTTTGAGCGAATGTATCAATGCAGCCACGCCCGTTCCGGCAAGGGAAACGGGCTGGGGCTTTCCATCGCAAAGGAACTGGTGGGTGTCCATAAAGGAACGATTACAGCCGCCAGCACTCCCGGAACCGGAACAACCCTTACCATCATACTTCCGAAAGCTCTGTGACATCACAGAGCTTTTTTTGAAAAAATTTTATCTCGGCAAGGTTATGGCAAGGTTTGCGTTTTATAATTGGAACCATGAAAGGAGGAAACCGTATGACGATCATTGCAACGGAAATCCAGAAATGGAAACGGAATAAGATTGTCTGGTGTATTTTGGCCCTAACGCTGCTGTTTGGGGTGTTTGCGATTGAGAGGGCTTGCAGCATTTCAAGAAGCAGCCCCTATATGGATAGTTTCAGCGACCTTTATACGCTGGCCTTTAAGAACCTGTCCAGTCTGTTCCTGCCGATTGTGCTGGGAATGTTTGCAACGACCCTGTTTTTCGATGAACACAAAAATGACACGCTGAAAGAACTGCTGATAATTCCCATTACAAAGATGCAACTATTCTTTTCAAAGGTCGCTTTGGTGATCTTAATGTCTGTGGGTCTGTGCCTGATTACATTTCTTATGTGTGCTGTCGGTGGCCTGATTGCTGGGGGCTTTCCCGATCTGAACGCCCAAACACTTTTGGATGCTGGCCTTTTGTATCTGACAGGCGGGCTTCTAATCCCCATAGCCATGCTTCCGATTGTGTTTCTTGCCACGCTGTCAAAAGGATATATCCTGCCGATTGGCGCAACGCTGCTTTATCTGGTTCCCGTAGTCATCGCCCCGGCCTATCTTACGGGAATACACCCACTGGCAAGCGTGATGGGGATTTATCCCCATATTTCCGAAGCAGCCGCAGCTATGGTAGAAAGCCTGATGCAAGGCGTTTTGCCCAATACCTCGCCGCTTGTTTGTGCCGGTTCGCTGCTCCTGATTGGCGCCGCATTTGCCGCCGCATCCGTAGTGGCTCTAAAAAAGCAATCTTACTGAAAGGAAAGACCTATGAAACGATTGATTAGTTTATTCCTCTGTGTTCTGTCCGCTTTTTCGCTTTGTGCCTGCCAGCAGGCCGCCCCATCTTCCAGCGAGGCCCCCGACCAGCAGGCCATTACAGAGAAAGCAACCGAATACTTTAACCAGATGATGGATGGAGATTTTGAAACTTTCTTCAATGCGCTGCCACAGGGCGTACAAGACAATACTTCTGCGGAGGCGATACAGGAAACATGGGAGGAAGAAGCCGATAAGCTGGGAGGACTGCCGGAGAACGCTTCCCCGGAGGTGTCCTGCTATGTGCCGGAACACTCCGACCAAATCCGTGTTGAATTTGTCATTCCCTGTGAAAAAGGCGATTTCAAAGTGTTCATCAACTATTCCCTGGATGGCAGCCTTTACAACTATGTCATTTGGAAAAATAAAGCAGAATAAGAAAGAGAGGCATCTTTATGAGTGACTTTGTGATTGAAACCAAAAAGCTGACGAAGATTTACGGCGAGCAAACCGCTGTCAGCTCTGTGGATATTCATGTGAAGCCGGGCCGGATTTACGGGCTTTTGGGCCGAAATGGAGCCGGTAAGACCACCATTATGAAAATGATTTTGGGTCTTACTCCAATCACTTCCGGCGAAGTGGATGTGTTCGGCCAAAACATCAAAGGCCATGAGAAACGCATTTATCCCCGTATTGGGGCCATCATTGAAACGCCCGGCTTTTACCCGAACCTGACCGGCACAGAAAACCTTGAAATCTTTGCGAAGCTGCGCGGGACGCCCCGGCCCAATGCCGTCAAGAACGCACTGGAAGTCGTGGGGCTTCCTTACAAAGATAAAAAGCTGTTCAGCAAGTATTCTCTCGGCATGAAGCAGCGCCTCGGTATCGCTAACGCCATCCTGCACGACCCGGAGCTTTTGATCCTCGATGAACCGACCAATGGGCTTGACCCCATCGGCATTGCCGAAGTGCGGAACTTTATCAAGGATTTAAGCGTGGATCGCGGCAAAACCATCCTGATTTCCAGCCACATTCTTTCTGAAATTGCGCTTCTGGCAGACGATATTGGAATTATCGACCACGGCGTACTGCTGGAAGAAAGCAGCATGGAGGATTTGGAAAAGAAAAACCGAAAATACATCCAGCTTCAGGTGTCGGATGTCCCCAAAGCCTCTCTGATTTTGGAACGGCAGTTCCATGTAACCGATTATGCGGTGCAGGACGAACACAACCTGCGGCTTTATGATACCGCACTGGATATGGCAGCAATCAACAAGGCCCTTGTGGTGCAGGATGTAGCTGTTATCAGCTCCCAAATCTGCAATGATACCCTTGAGGACTATTTCAAGCAAATCACGGGGGGAGAGGGCATTGCTTAAACTGATACAGGTTGAATTTCTCAAACTGCGCCGGAGAAAGTTTATCTGGCTCATGCTGCTGGCAGCGCTCTTTATGCCGCTGGCTGCCGTATTTTACTTTTCAAGTGTCAAAGGAACCGGCGTGGAACCCATTGTGTTTTATAAATGGACAGCGTTCAGCTATACCCCGTGGATTATCCTGCCGGTAGTGCTGGGGATGCTGTGTACCATGCTGATGTATAACGAAAACCAGTATGATATGCTCAAACAGCTTTGGATTGTACCGGTCAATAAAATGGCATACTTTTTCAGCAAGTTTGCTGTGGTGCTGGTATATTCCATCTGCTTTATGCTGATTACCGCAGCGGCGTCCATTCTGACCGGTGTACTATCCGGTTATATTCCCTTTGACAGTGAAAGTGTCCTTTATCTTTTGCGGAAGTGCATGGAAATTTCTCTGTTGACCGCCTTTGCGGTATTGCCGGTACTGGCGGTTGCCGCAGCGCAAAAGGGCTATATTCTCCCTGTTTGCCTGACGCTGGTTTATACATTCCTCGGCTTTATCCTCTTGATGGTGAATATGTACCTACATCCGCTGTCCAGTATGACCGCTATTGTTATGTATGATATTCCGGGTGTTGTATTCGATCAGCCATTAAATATTCCAGCCGCATTTCTGTGTATTGGTGTATGGGTTGCTGCTTCGTCCATATTCGCGAATGTGGCATTGGCTCGGAGAAAGTGAGGTGCAAAAAATGATGAAAGATTTGCTTTGGGCGGAGAGCCGGAAACTTCGCCGTTCCAAAATACTCTGGATTGCTGGGTTTGCAACAGTCATGGTAGGGTTGATCGTCTTTGCACAGGGACAGTTTACATTCTATGACCGCCGATATATTGACGGGGCTGGATGGTTTATGACAGCGGCCCAATCCCTTGCTACCTTTTATGTTCTGCCTGCGGTGATTGCCCTATTGGGAAGTTATATGATCTGCCGGGAGGAACAGGAGGACACCTTAAAATCCCTGCGGCTCATTCCCGTAGATGAAGTGAAACTGACACTTGCCAAAATGATACTTGCCTTTGTGTTCAGCATTTTGATTTACCTTTTACTTTTTATAATTACCTTTCTTGTCGAGGCAGTTTTGCATTTAGAAGCACTTTCTATTGGCCTTGTGTTAGAAAATCTGAAAATATATTTTCTGGATGGGGTCGGCGTATTCTTTGCAATTTCGCCTATTATCGCTCTGGTAGCGCGGATGAAAAAGGGCTATTTGCTGGCTCTGGTATTTGCAGAAATCTATTCGTTTGCCGGGCTGTTCGCAAGTATGTCCCAGCAGTCAAAAATGGTATATCCTATGACAGCAGTTTTCAACATCTCCGGCTATTATGATGCAAACATCGTACAGGTTTTAATCGGCATTGTAGTTTTACTGGCCTGTGCTGCTTTATCATTACTCATTTTAAAAGGGATAAACAAGAAGAACACCTAATTACAATGTTTCTAAATCCGATTGTCGATGTTATCGAAAATTATTATATATCAGTCCTAATCTACCATATACAAGGAGGTTTTGTAGAATGAAATTTAATGAAAAAGATGTGCGTGAAAAAAATTTAACAGATGAAAGAGTTGCATCGCTTTATATGGATGCTGAAAATGGAAAAGCAATATTTAAGAAAGCTGTGAAAATAGTTGGTTATATACTCCTTGTCATAGCGACTATTTGTATTGTTACCTTTTTTGCCCATTTAGCTTTCCCTGATATAGAGTGGCTTTGGAATCGCTCTTAACCAATCGTTTTATCTGCCGGACGACGGCTAAAGAAAAAAAGCCGTCGTACAGCAGCCATATTGACACGTCCAAACTATCAAATGACGGCTTTGAGAGATCAAGGCCGTCATTTTTTAATGCCATAGAACATGGCGGCAGAGAGCCGCTATGTTAAACAGTGGCTCTCCAAACTGAGTTTGGGGGGATATTATATGCGCTGGAATGCCTGCGCTTCGCTGCCGATACGAAGCAGCGAGTATGAGTTTATAGTATAGACCGCATATCTGGTGGTACACGGTCAAAAAAACTCTCCATTATGCGGAGGGACTTTGCGCCTTTTGCAATGAACTACCATGCCATAATTTATACGAACTAAAAAGAAACGCACTTGCTGTATGGGCTGATGTCCCATCCTGCAGGTGCGTTTTTGTTATATGGAAAGAACCCCCTTTACCACGTTGTAGGGGGCCGCCCGACATTCTGAATTTTTCGCAATTCAGAATGATCGGAGGTAAAACAGCGTGGAAGCTGATAAAAAAAGAATATGGGTCCGTGGCCAATATGTTGAGGTTACGGCTGAAGTGTATATGGCCTATACCCAAGGTGACCGGAAAATGCGGTACTTTGAGAACGATTTGAAAACGGAACGGTTTGTTCTCGGAAAAGAAGGCCAAGTGGTGCAGATCATCCCCAGCCGCGAAGATTCTCTGGATCGGCTGATGGATGAGAATGCGCAGCAGTTCTCTGGCGGCGAGGAAAGTGTGGAAAACATCGTGCTCCATAAGCTGGAGGTGGACAAGCTACATACTGCGCTTGCAATGTTGACTCCCGAAGAACAGGATTTGATTCAGGCATTGTTCTTTGAGGAAAAGACGGAGCGTCAGTATGCAGAAGAATTGGGCGTGTATCGCAACGCTGTCCATGTTCGGAAGAATCGGGTTCTCAAAAAACTGAAAAAATTTTTAGAATAGTGTTGTGCAAACCTCTCACCCAACGGCAAAAAGGGTGAGAGGTTCTTTTTTGACCTCTCCCGGAACCTTGAAAACTGCATACCCATTCATCAAGCACATTCCTACTGCTTTGGCGAAAGCCAAAGCCCAGGCAGCGGCTGCGCGGAGATTTGTCGGGAGAAAACAACGAGACACCACCGAAAAAAGAAATGTAGGTCTTTGGTTTGTTCTTCCCAACAAGGAGCGAGAAACAGCAGGCTGCCAGTACCGGATGGCTCCCGGTACGGCCACGACCAGCAGCAGGGACAATGATACTCCCGTCCAGCCTAATGTCCGAGCGTTGAAGCGGCACTCTGCCGTGATCCGTCGCAGGCAATGGGGGCGGTTGCGTGAGAACCACGCGAGGGGTGAGATTCCCCGTGGAGCTGGTAAGCCGCCAGCCGTTTGATGACTTCCCGCAGCAATCAGGGGTGTCGAGGACAAATGGGATTGCTTTGAAATATGGACCGTACAGCAGAATGGGTCAATGAGAACAGGAGAACTGTTTTGTCTCTCCCCGGTCTTTATTCTGTACTGCTGTACGGCCTATACATAGGCAGTTTTAGCTGCCTGATTTTCAAAAAGGAGGTCAAAACACCATGAACAAAACATATTTGCGTGGCGATATGTATTATGCCGATCTGGGCCGGGGAATCGGTTCTGAACAGGAAGGTTATCGCCCTGTCGTCATCATTCAAAACAATATGGGAAACAAATACAGCACAACTGTGATTGTAGCAGCTATCTCCAGTAAAGTGGACGCAAAAGCCAAACTGCCTACCCATTACCTGCTGAAAGCAGAAAGCGGCCTGGAGCTACCCTCTCTTATTCTTTTAGAGCAGCTTCGCACCATTGACAAAAGGCGGTTGGAAAAGTACATTGGCAGATTGGAAGAAAAGCACATCCGCAAAATCAACCGAGCTCTGGCTGTGAGTGTGGGATTGATTGAGGAAGTTCCTGAAAATTTAATCATGTGTCTGTGCCCGGCCTGCGCCAACAATTTTTATGGCACAGGCTCTTATTTTTTGAGGAAGATCAATCCAGATCAGCAGAAACGGGACATCTGTACCTATTGTAATCAACGACCAGGCTTTGATTATGAAGTGGTCAGGCGCAATAACCGGTAGAGGTATTGCCTATGGATGTTGTATTTCATACCGGGAAAGAAAGTGAAAAGCCTTTGCGTGAATTTGCAGAGAAGCGAGCCGAATTTTTATCCCGTGAATTGCAGAATTTGAATGCTAAAGAATTAAAGGCATTGCTTTCGGCATTGAAGGGAGAAAATCGCACCTTTGAGCAGAAGTAAAGATGTTCCTATAATAAAAGAGTGATGGGGTGGCGATACCGCCGCCCCGGAAAGACCTGCTAATGAAAGTCAAGTAGGAATTTCAAGATTTCAAGTCAGAAAAAAGGCCACACGAAACCAGACCGCTGAGCGCTTCAAAATTGAAACGGCGGTCGGCCAGAGAGGTGTTTAGTATGAGATCAGATCCGCGCCAGTGTGTTTAGATAAGCAGTTACCGAGGCGTAGTAGATACGCAGGAACTTGTTGGCAGAAGCCATCATGTAAACATTGTAAGACTTTCCTTCAGAACGCTTTTTGTCCATGAATTGGTACACGGGTTCGTCCAAAGGGGCGCTGTGCAGATAAATGCCCATCACAAGGAACAAAGTTCTGCGCAGAGCGGCGGAACCCCGTTTGGAGATGCTGCGGCTGTGTATGTCCATTTGGCCAGACTGGCAAGGAGGTGCGTCAATGCCGGCAAAGGCAACCAAAGCCTTTTTGGAGTGGAACCGGCGCACATCGCCAATTTCAGCCATGAGCTGCGGACCGAGCGTAGAACCAACGCCGAACATTTCCATGACCACGGGATATTCGGGCAAGGAAGCGGCCAAAGACTGCATCTCCTGTTTGAGTGCGGAGAGTGCAGCAGAGGTTGCCTTAAGCTGCGCAATTGCCTGTTGTACCAAGAGCTTGGTTGTCTCATTTCGGGGCATAACGCTAATGCAGCTTTGCGCTTTGGAATGAATTTCAAACGCCTTCTCCTGACTGAAATAGTACCCATGTTTTCTGCACCATTTCAGGTATCTGGCAGAAAAAGATTTCAGGGGCAATGTTGAAACGCACTGGCAATGCCAGAAGGTCGCGACAAAATCCACCCATTTCTCGCTGCCGTCGGCACGGGGGGAGCTATTGAACAGTCGATTGACCTCCGGGAATACGGCATCCAGCAAGGAAATCAGGTTGTTTTTCAACATGGTCTGTACCTTGGAATATTGCTGGTACTGCCGGTAGCAGTTTTTCAAAAGTAGCCGGGTATCTTCCTCCGGGACATACCTGGGCAGCGTAAGCCAGTGGTCAAGCCCGTAGTTGGCCAGCTTCACAGCGTCCTTCTTGTCTGTCTTGGCTCGTCTTAAACTGTTGTTCCCGTAGTCATGCACCAGCATTGCATTGACTACGGAGACATAAAGCCCTGCATCGTGGAGCAGCCAAGCCACTGGTGTATGGTAATTGCCCGTGGATTCCATGACCACACGGGTCTCGCCATCCAGACTTTTGAGCAGCTTTGCCAACTCGCTTAGTTCACTGGCGGTGTGCTGCACTTCAAAGGGGGAAATCACCACCTCTCCGAAGGGGCGCATGACGGCAATCATGCTTTTTCCTTTGGAAACATCGATGCCAACGCAGTTCATTTACATTCCTCCAATACCAAGAATCTGCAACCGGAATCCATCTTTTCTCGCTGCCGATTCAATCTATTGTGTGACGCGAACTCCCCGGCATCCGGTGGTTCAACCTGCTCAAATCGAACGCTGCAACAAGAGGATGACTGACAGTCTTTCCGGCGGACATAGAAGCCCAAGGAGGTGCTGGTCAGCCAGTTGCTCCTCTCATTGTAGCTTAGGCACGAGATGGAGGGAAAGCCGGACTGGCTGCCCGGCTTTCCTGTCCAAATATATTGTAATAGGAGGAACTTTTAATATGAAGCGAAAAGCACGAATCCAATCTGGTGTTGATGATAGGTTAGTAGCCATTTATGCGAGAAAATCCCGCATTACCAATAAGGGAGACAGCATCGGCGTCCAGTTTAAGCAGAGCGCCGATTATGCTGTCAATCAGCTTTCTTTGCCAGAGGATTATGAGTTTGTACAGTATGAAGATAAAGGGCTGAGTGGATACTATTCCGACCGCCCCGATTTTCAGAGACTTCTCCGTGATATTGAAATGGGGAAAATCAAAGCGGTTGCCTGCTACAAGTTGGATCGGATCAGCCGTAAGACTTCCGATCTCATGCGGTTATTGGAATACTTTGAACGCCATGATGTAACACTTCTGGTTTGTTCCAATAATATCAACACACAGATCAGCACATCAAAAATTATTATCCAAGTGCTGGCCATTATCGCGGAATTTGAGCGCGACATCCTTACCGAACGCATCCAGGACAATTTAATGGAACTGGCAAAGGATGGACGATGGCTGGGAGGAAAAACACCTACCGGGTTTTCATCTAAGCGTGTAACAACCGGCAGCGGAAAAAATAAGAGCGCCGTCAGCTTTCTTGTACCTATCCAAGAAGAACGGGAAATCGTGTTGGAAATCTACCGCACTTTCTGGGAAACGCGCTCTCTTTTACAAACGGCAAATATTATCAGTGAGAAATATGAAACAAAACACGGCGCAAAATTTACCACTTCTACCATCCGATTGATTCTGCGCAACCCTATCTACTGTGTGGCAGATGAATATTCCTACAATTACTTTCTGGAGCATGAGGGAAACTTGTTTGGAGAATTGTCTGAGTTCGATGGACAGCATGGGCTTTCAGATTATAATAAAACCGATCAAGTGAAGGTTGAGAACGAGGATTCCACTTTCTTTAATCCCAAGTTTTCACAACTCCTTACGAAGAAGCCAATTAGTGAATGGATTGTTTCCGTGGGCCGCCATGAAGGTTTTGTCAGTTCGCATAAATGGGTGGAAACACAAAATATGCTGGATGAAATTGCTGAGAAATACAACCGCCCCCACAGAAAGACCAACGCTCTGCTGGCTGGTTTGATGTACTGTCCGATTTGTGGGAAACGGCTGCGGGTGCTGTCTGAATCAGATCGCTGGACCAATGGAAAGCCCCGTTTCAAATATGCCTGTCCCGGAGTAAGAGCCAAAGAGTGTACGTTCAAGGGAGTTGAGGGAGTTACGCTGGATGAGTTTGTTGTCCATTCGCTTTCTAATCTGCAGGAAGAACATTCTGATTATTACCGTCAGCTTTTGGAAAACCGAGTTGCTAACATGATCCGCACCGACCAGAGTGAGAAAGAATATCAGGAAACGAAGAAAGCGATTGAACGACTAAATGCAGACATTGCTGCACAAGTACGAAATCTGCGTGAGGCGGACGACGCTCTCAAGCGTTTTATCCAGGATGATATAAAGGTGCTCACAGATGATCTTGCTAAGCGGGAAGCTGATCTTCGGCGGATGGAAGATACGCAATCTGAAAACCACTACCTTATCCATGAACTGAACGGCATGAAAAAGCGGCTGCTGTCCTTTGAAGAATTTGCAAAGGACACACAGCCGGAAACACTATTCACTTTAATCCACTCGATTGTCGAACGGATTTATATTACTACGGACGGCACCACACAGAAGTGCCAGGTTTATTTGAAAGGCTGCGCCACGGAGGATTATTCCGACATACTCGGCGCAGCCGGGTACATAGACGGGAAATTCCTTATACCGGTGGCAACTTATTTACCCTTGATGTGTGATTTAGATAAGTATAGCATTGTCTAATTTCTATAGCTGATATACATTGATTTGTTATACCGGAACCTCTAATTTGTTTCTACATTTTGGCTATATATTCGGATATTGCTAGTTTTTTTAAGTTTTGAAAGCCTATTCTGCCAACTGGATTCTCATTATATCCGATTCCTTTGTTGCTTATGTCTTTCTCCTATATATTCTGAAATATGAAGTTTTTTGAGGTTATTCCATCAGCACAGCATTATCCTTTTTGAGTGATTCTATGGTCTTGTCTGCCATTTTCAACGCCCTTGCAAAGATCTGTTCCGGCGTGTTCCATGCATTTTCCAGATCAATAAAATACTGGCGAATCTGCTTTCCCTCTGGAGATCTCTGGATCATGCAAATCTGTTTTGCCATATCTACGGATATTTCAAAATCAGTTTGCGGTCTTCCACCTTGTTCCGAGGTTTCTCCCAATTTTGGGAAAAACTCTTTTCCCTCAGAAAAGCCATATTCTTTCATTCTCTCAAACCATGTTGTAAACTTAGTTCCAATGTGCAGTTTTTCATGTAACTCCCTAGCTGATACTGTCGGATTCTCTGATTCATAGTTAATTGTTAAAATCTCATTCATGTGGTATCCTCCTATTCTTCTTTTTCTGCGCAAAGCGCAAACCCTTTTATTATCCCGATTGCTTCACATTTTCTTTCTTTTGGGATTCTTGCCAAGATATCAACCAACTCTTTTGCATCATCTTTCTTCTGTTTTGGGAATCCACCTTTCCCATTTTGGACAAATTTTGGACAAATCTTGATTTTTCATTCCCACCATGTTATACTAACACCCGTTACAAAACCCCTAAAAACAAGGTCTTACAAGGGTTTCGCCGATTCCCGGCGTAAAATGAATCGTGTGTTCGTGACCTTCCACACGTAAAACAAAACTAGAGGAGAGAATTTCATATGAAGAACAAGAATGTAGCATTTATGACTCAGGCAGCGATGATCGCTGCAATCTATGTGGTGCTTACTTATGTATTTGCACCATTTTCATTCGGAGAAGTACAGATACGTATTGCAGAAGCACTTACGATCCTTCCGGTATTTACACCGGCAGCGATTCCTGGACTTTTCGTTGGATGTATTGTTGGAAACATTCTCGGAGGAGCAATCCTGCCGGATATCATTTTCGGAAGCATTGCAACTTTGATCGGAGCATTTTTTACTTATCAGCTTCGTAACAAAAACCGTTTCCTTGCACCGTTACCACCGATTATTGCTAACACAGTAATCGTTCCGTTTGTACTTCGTTACGGATATGGAGTAGCACTTCCGATTCCGTTTATGATGTTGACAGTTGGTGTCGGAGAAGTTGTCGGATGTGGTGTGCTTGGATTAGTCCTTTATACTGCATTGAATCGTTATAAAAATGTAATTTTTAAAACAGCATAAGAAGATGTAAAAAGCGGACAGACTGAAAAGCTATTCAGCCTGTCCGTTTTTTATATTATTGTTGTGTATACAATCGTAGAATTTTACAAATTTGAGTGGAGATATATTTATGGAAAAGTGGATAAGAATCTTCTATAATATAAAAAGAGAAATTGTAACCAGATGAAAGTTTGACAGTAAGTGAAAAAGGGAGAAATATGAAATATACAGTTGTTGTTGCTGATGATGAGGAGGAAATCCGAAGAAGTCTTGTTCGCAGGGTAAAGTGGGAAGAGATTGGTTTTGAAGTGGTCGGGGAAGCTGAAAATGGTGCAGACGCGCTGGAACTGGTTGAAAAGCTGGAACCAGATCTGCTCCTTACTGATATCAAGATGCCATTTTTATCGGGGATTGAGCTGGCACGGGCGGTCAGGGAAGTTCGCCCGATGGTACAGATCGCATTTTTAAGTGGATTTGATGATTTTACCTATGCGCAGCAGGCAATTCAATATAATATTGTAAGCTATATGCTGAAGCCGATTTCAGCAAAAGAGATCGAGGCGGAATTGATAAAGATTAAAAAAGCCATGGATCAGCGAGTGGAAGAATTTACAAAAGAAAGAAAAGAGAAGCTGGACATCCGCAAGACGCAATTCCTTATTCCGCTTTTGCTCGACAGCTTTCAGAATGAACGGGTGTCCGAAGAGGCACTTCTTGAGCGGGCAGAGGAATGTGAGCTGATCCGTAATCCAAAGCCGGATAATATGCAGTATGTGGTGCTTGTAACCGGAATCCGTGATGCAAATGGAAAGGATCAGACAAGCTATAGCAGTGTAAATGCAGTTGATATGATCCTGAAAAAATATGTTCATTATGTAAGCTGCCATCTGGAAGGAAGAGTGGTATCGCTGATCGCGACGACTCCGGGAGGTATGGGTAAGTATTTACATATTATTGTAGAAGAAATTGTTCAGAGTGTGGAGCGTATTATGGGATATTGCTGTCAGGTCGGGGTAAGCAGGAGTGTGAATACTCTTGGAAAATGCAGAGAGAGCTATCTGGAGGCAATGAATGCGCTCAGTTATTCCAGAAAGGATAAAAGCAGTGTCTATTTCATTTCCGATGCAGAGCACGGATCGGGATTGGAACAGGGAGAAATACAGGAAATTACAGCAACGATGGAGAATTTTTTACGTGGTGGAATGGTAGAGGATCTGGAGATTTATCTGGATGATCTGGAAAAGAAGCTGCGAAATGGAGGCAAGAATACACTGGTACTTAGTACGATACTTTTGACCGAGATTGGGGCGGCAGTATATAAGGTTATTTATATGGCAATCGGGGAATGTGGTGTAGAAGTTCTTCAGAAAAAATATTCCATGCAGCAGATGCGTGAAATGGAACGTATGGCAGAGAATTTTCAGATCATAAAAATGCTGTGTATGGAGGCTAAAAAAATGCTTATGGATCAGAGAAAGAAGAGCAGCGAGGTGATCTGCGAGCAGGCAGTGCAGATCATACAGGACCGCTATGCCCAACAGGATCTGTCTGTTATGATCATCAGTGAAGAGATCGGGGTGTCGCCGAATTATCTCAGCAGTCTGATAAAAAAGACGACAGGCAGTTCACTGGTTGAGATCCTGACGAAAAAACGAATTGAAAAGGCAATGGAGCTTCTGCAGTGTACCGGTATGAAGATCGGTGAGATTACAGAGCTGTGTGGTTATAAGGATCAGTATTATTTCAGCCACTGCTTCAAAAAGCTGACTGGAGTATCACCGAACAAATACAGGAGGGAACATGAACAGGCGTAAAAAAGAAGCAGATCAGCACAAGGGATGGAATATATCTATTTCCGGTGTGTTTATTGCAATGGTAATGGGAATCGTCCTGATTTCGGTAGTGGCTGCAACGCTTATTTTTGTTCAGATTTACCGGAATGCAATGGAGCAAAGTGCAGTGACAAGCAGTTCCCAGAGCTGTGAACAGGTACAGAATACGGTTGAGAATTATACACAGGATATGCGGATCATACTGGAAGGGATCGTGGCGAGAATGCGTCATGAGAATAATCATTCTGAGGAATATATCCAGAATCTGGTAAATATCCGTTCCGATGTAGTAGCGGTAACAATCTGTGGTGAAGATGGGGAGCTTCTGCGTTACTGGAACAGAGGGCAGAAGCTGAAAGAGAATTATCGCATTGTTCAGAGTACCGAAATGGAAGATGACGATGGCAGGCTGCGTATAACCAAACCATATGTAGAATCTTTGTTTGAGGGATATTATCCATGGGTTGTAACCGTTTACCAGAAGATTCAGAAAGAAGACGGAACCAGTATACAGGTAAATATTGACATCCGTTTTTCTGACATTGCCAATTATGTTGATGATGTAGGGATCGGGCAGCACGGCTATGCCTATATTGCGGACAAAAAAGGCAATCTGATCTATCATCCACAGCAGCAGCTCATTTATTCCGGGTTAAAAGAAGAGAAGGGAATGGATTTAAAAGAAGGGACACATATTCAGGAACAGGCGATCTATACTGTGAAAAATCTGGAGAACTGTGATTGGAAAATTGTAGGTGTCTGCTATGTAGATGAAATGATTACGGAGAAGGTAAGCAGTGCGGTATCCAGACTTCTGATCGTCCTGTGTCTGGTTATGGGAGCAGTCTTTCTTCTCGGATGGGCATTTTCAGAACTGTTCTCAGCACCGGTAAGGCAGCTTGCCGATGACATGCACCGGTTTGAAAAAAATGCTGAAAATTTTGTATTTGAGCCGATGGCGGGAACTACAGAGATCACGACTTTATCCAACTCGTTTGAACACATGGTTGTGAAGATCCAGAAGCTGATGGAGCAGGTCAGACAGGAAGAAATCACACTGCGGAAAACAGAGCTGAAAGCGCTTCAGGCGCAGATCAATCCACATTTCCTGTATAATACACTGGATGCGATTGCATGGATGTGTGAAGACGGGAAAAATGAAGATGCAGAAGAGATGGTTACGGCACTTGCAAGGCTGTTCCGTATCAGTATCAGTAAAGGGCATGAGCTGATTCCGATCGAAAAAGAAGTGGAACATGCAAAGAGTTATCTGAAGATTGAAAATTATCGGTATAAGAACAAATTTACCTATTCATTTGAGGTGGCAGAGTCGTGTCTTTCGTATCTTTGTAACAAAATTACTTTGCAGCCAATTATCGAGAATGCAATTTATCATGGTGTAAAGCAGATGATCGATGAGGGTGAGATCTGGATTCGTATTTTTGAGGACGGAGAAGATATTATTTTCCAGGTGGAGGATAACGGAATCGGTATGACGGAAGAACAGTGCCGGGAGATTCTGCGCAAAGAGCCGGGAGACCGTACCGGAATCGGAATCAAGAATGTAAATGACCGGATCAAGATTTATTTTGGAAGCAATTATGGACTGAATATCACAAGTGAGCTGGATGAAGGAACCTGTGTGACGATCCGTATGCCGAAGGTCAGGGAGGAAGAATATGAGAAAAAGTAGAAGAAAACCATTTATTGCAATTGATGCAGGTGTGATCCTACTTGCAATTCTGTTTTTTGTCCTGACGGGTGACGGACTTGGGGAAGGAAAAGAAGGCAGTACAAATAGCGTCATCGAGAAGAAAAAAGTAGTGTTTCTGACAAAATCCATGGATTCTTCTTTCTGGCAGTCTGCATATGCGGGAGCCGGTGCGGCAAGTGCGGAATATAATCTGGATCTGGTGTGCGAAGGACCGGATGGAGACGGTGAGGAAGATTATGAGGCGCAGAATGAAATGATAGACCGGGCAATCCGGGAACAGGTAGATGCACTTCTGTTCTCTGCCATTGATTTTGAAAAGAATGCGGAAGCAATCGACCGTGCGGCAAAGGCAGGAATCAGAATTGTGGTTGTGGACAGTCCGGTAAACAGTGAGGCTGTGGAATGCTATATTGGTACAGACAATTATGAAGCCGGATGTATGGCAGGAGAAGAAGTGCTTGGTAATCCGGCGGAAAATCTAAATATCGGAATCGTAAATTTTGATAAGAGTACGGAGAACGGGCAGCTTCGTGAAAAGGGATTCCGGGATACGGTTCTTAATGATGACCGGGCAAATATTACGGCGTCCATCAATGTGAAGTCTACGATCACCGACGCAAGAGAGGGCACCGAGAGGATGTTGCTTGACAATCCGCAGATCAATGTGATCGTGACATTTAATGAATGGACAACACTTGGAGTCGGGGATGCGGTAGAAGCACTTGGCGCCGGAGAGCGGACGCAGGTTGTTGCGTTTGACAGTAACGTAAAATCCATTGGAATGCTGGAAAAAGGAAATGTAGATGCGCTGATCGTCCAGAACCCATATGCGATGGGATACCTGGGGATTGAGCAGATCAATACACTACTGAATGGTCAGAAGCCGGAAAAGAAAGAGACGGCAACCAGCAGTATTCTGGTGACAAGAGAAAATATGTATGATGATAAGAGCCAGAAGGCGCTGTTTTCATTTGAAGAAAAGTAACGGGTGGAATGTTTGTAGCTGCTCGGAAGTATAGAAGCTGTAGTCTGAAAAATATTTGGACTACAGCTTTTTAAAGAATTGGGCATTTGAAACATTTATGGACGAAATTAAGTAAAAATTTATATAAACGTTGAAATTCACAAACTCCTCGTAGTTTTTCACATGGGTGTTTTATTCCCTTCTTGTTATACTCGTATCATCAAGTAAACGTTATACAAGGAGGAACGAAATTATGAAAAGAAGAATTGTAGCAGCGATGCTCGCAGGTGTGATGGCACTTGGAATGCTTGCAGGATGCGGGGGCTCCGGTAAGAGTGACAGTGACGGTGGAAGCAGTGATAAGAAATCATCAGACGCTAATATCGCAGTATTCTACTATACCTATTCTGATACTTATATCGCATCTGTCCGTACAGCACTCGATGCAAAACTTGACGAGATGGGTGTTGAATATCAGGACTATGATGGAAACAGCAACCAGACAACACAGAACGAACAGATTGATACAGCGATCCAGACAGGTGCTACAGCACTGATCGTCAACATCGTTACATCCGGTTCTGTAGATGCTTCTTCTCAGATCGTTGAAAAAGCAGAAGCAGCAGGAATCCCGGTTATTTTCTTTAACCGTGCGATCGAAGATGACAAGACAGAAGGCGATGTACTTGGAAGCTATGAAAAGTGCGCATTCGTAGGAACAGACGCTCCGGAAGCAGGACATATGCAGGGCGAAATGATCGGTAACTATGTAGTAGAACATTTTGATGAAATGGATCTCAACGGAGATGGAAAGATCTCTTACGCAATGTTCATGGGACAGCTCGGAAATGCAGAAGCTATTTACCGTACACAGTTTGCTGTAGAAGATGCAGATAAGATCATCACAGACGCCGGCAAACCGGCACTGGAATACTTTGACGCTTCTAACAGTGACAAATATCAGGTTGACCAGGATGGTAACTGGAGTGCAACAGCAGCTAACAACTATATGACAACCAACCTTTCCCAGTACAACGAAGGAAGCAATAACATGATCGAACTTGTTATCTGCAACAATGACGGTATGGCAGAGGGTGCAGTCTCAGCTCTGAATGATAAGGGATACAACCTTGGAACAGGCAAAGACTGCAAGATGATCCCGGTATTTGGTGTTGATGCTACAGACGCAGCAAAACAGCTGATCGCTGATGGCAAGATGACAGCAACTGTTAAACAGGATGCAGATGGTATGGCAGCTTGTATCGCAGACCTTGCTAAGAATGCAGCAGGTGGAAAAGATCTGATGGATGGAACAGATTCTTACAATATTTCCGAAAAAGTAAGCAACAAGATCTTCATTCCTTACCAGGAATACTCAGGAAAATAAAAATGTAAAAAATAAAGGTGGCGGCCAGGTGGTTGGCCAGCCACCTTTTCTAAAGTTGTGACGCAGCCGGATGGAACTGCATAGTGGCAGGTTCGAAAGGTATGCGAGATTAGAAGATGAGAGACAGGAGGACAGCTATGAAACAGGATGTTTTACTGCAGATGACGGATATCTGTAAAGAATTTCCGGGCGTAAAAGCATTAGATCATGTGTCCCTGACAGTTAAAGCAGGCACTGTCCATGCACTGATGGGTGAAAATGGAGCCGGAAAGTCAACACTGATGAAATGCCTTTTCGGAATTTATGACAAAGACAGTGGCAAGATTGAGCTGGAGGGAAAAGAGATTAATTTCAAGAATTCGAAAGAAGCTCTTGAAAATGGAGTTGCAATGGTTCACCAGGAACTGAACCAGGCGCTCAAAAGAAACGTCATGGATAATCTCTGGCTCGGACGTTACCCGAAAGTGGGCGGCGTCATGGTAAATGAGAAAAAAATCTATGACGACACAAAAAAAGTATTTGAAGAATTGAAAATTGATGTAGATCCGAAAAGGATCATGAGTACGATGCCGGTATCACAGAGACAGATGGTAGAGATTGCAAAAGCAGTATCTGTGAATGCAAAAGTCATCGTATTTGATGAGCCGACTTCTTCCCTTACAGAGCAGGAAGTAGAGCATCTGTTTGATATCATTGAGATGCTGAAAAAGAGAGGATGCGGAATCATTTACATTTCACATAAAATGGCAGAGATCAAACGGATTTCAGATGAAATCACGATCATGCGTGACGGAACCTGGGTAGCAACCGAGAAAGCAGATGATCTGGAGATGGATGATATCATCCGCCTGATGGTTGGACGTGAGCTTACCAATCAGTTCCCGCCAAAGACAAATAAACCGGGCGATGTAGCGCTTGAAGTGGAACACCTTTCCGGAATGTATTCGATCCTGAATGATGTTTCCTTCAAAGCAAGAAAAGGAGAAATTCTTGGAATTGCCGGACTTGACGGAAGTGGGCGTACAGAAACTCTGGAGACAATTTTTGGAATTGCAACCAGGAAATCAGGAACGATAAAACTTGACGGAAAACAAGTCAGCAATAAGAATGCACAGGATTCGATCAAGAACGGATTTGCACTTCTGACAGAAGAGAGAAGAGCAACCGGTATCTTCGGCATCCTGAACATTCGTGAAAATACCGTTATCTCCAGCTTAAAGAGACACAAAAAAGGATTTTATCTGAGTGAAAAATCCATGAAAGAAGATACGCAGAAATATATTGATGCGCTGCGGACAAAGACACCGTCGCAGGAGACAAAGATCCGTGCACTTTCCGGTGGAAACCAGCAGAAGGTTATCCTTGGAAGATGGCTTCTTACCGATCCGGAAGTACTGCTTCTGGATGAGCCGACAAGAGGAATCGATGTCGGTGCAAAGTATGAGATCTATCAGCTCATCATCGATCTTGCGAACCGCGGCAAAGTAGTTATCGTAGTTTCTTCAGAAATGCCGGAGCTTCTCGGAATCTGTGACCGTATCATGGTTATGTCCGGTGGAAGACTTGCCGGAGAGATTGATGCAGAAGAGGCGACACAGGAACTGATCATGACTTACGCAGCAAAGTATGTGTAATTTTCAAACAAAAAGAAGGAGGCTTCCCAGATGAAAGCATTTGCAAATATAAAATCACGCTATGCAGAATACAAAGCACTGGATTCCGCAGACAAGGTAAAAGCGTGGAAAGAAGGACTTATCAATAATGCGATTTATCTTCTGATCATTATCGCAGTTATTTACACTTACACACAGAACAGCAGATTCCTGAGCGTGGCATCTATTGTTAACATTATCTCGCTGTCTGCAGCGAACATTCCGATCGCGTGTGGTATTGCAGGAACGATCGTACTTACCGGTACAGACCTTTCAGCCGGACGTGTTGTAGGTCTTACAGCATGTATTTCTGCATCACTTTTGCAGTCAGTAACTTATGCAACCAAAATTTTCCCGGATCTTCCGGTTCTTCCGATACCACTGGTTATTCTGATCGTAATCGTAGTCGGAGGTATTGTTGGATGGGTAAATGGATTCTTCGTAGCGAAATTCCACTTACATCCATTCATTGTAACACTGGCAACACAGCTGATCGTATACGGAATTCTTCTGATGTACATTATGCTGAACGGTAACAACGGACAGCCACTTTCCGGACTGGACAAATCCTTTAAGAATTTTGTAACAGGAAGTTTCTTAAAGATCCGTGGCGTTCCGATACCGAACTATGTATGGTACGCTTGTGTCGTAGTTGTATTCATGTGGTTCATGTGGAATAAGACAACATTTGGAAAGAATATGTTCGCAGTTGGTTCCAACCCGGAAGCTGCCAATGTATCTGGTGTAAATGTTATGAGAACAACCATTCTGGTACATACACTTGCAGGATGCATGTATGGTATCACTGGATTCATTGAATCTGCACGTATCGGTTCCAACCAGGCAAATACAGGTCTGAACTACGAGTGTGATGCGATTGCTGCCTGTGTAATCGGTGGTGTATCTTTTGTAGGTGGTACCGGTAAGATCAGCGGCGTTGTTTTAGGGGTGTTCATTCTGAGAATCATCTTCGTTGCACTGCAGTTCCTGGCAGTAAGTCAGAATATGCAGTATGTGATCAAAGGTCTGATTATTCTGATCGCATGTGCAATTGATATGAGAAAATATCTGGTAAGAAAATAAAAAGAAAAGGCTGGGAAATGTTATGGACGAGAATAAGATGCCGGAGAATGACGGATGGAAGAAAAATGCAAGACTGGCGATTTATGCAATGGCCGGGTTTTATCTGCTGACACTGGCATACCAGATGTTCAGGGCGATTTCCACAAGTCATGGTAATGAACAGCTTGTTATGATCGTGGCGACGATTCTGTTTCTGATAGTTGGTGTTGGACTGATCGGATTTGGACTGATCGCAGGATACCGCAATATAAAAGCAGATCACAGAGAAGACGAAAAGTAGAAATCATAAATATTACCTCACAAGAGAAAACTTCCGGTAAAGTAAAACTTGCCGGGAGTTTTTTTGCGTATATGATGAGTCAGGTGCAGATTGGTGCTTGCACAAGAATCTGTATCTGACAAATATAGATCATCTTGCACCACATTTTCAAATCTCAAAAAATTCTTAAGAAAATCCCGCCCTATCTCTTAAAAAATCTCTGTTAATCTTGTATAGTATAGAGGAGGTGAAAAAGATGGCGAAAATATTAGTATGTGATGATGATAAAGACATTGTAGAAGCAATAGATATTTACCTGACGCAGGAAGGATACGAAGTCCTGAAGGCGTATGATGGCGACGAAGCGATCAAGGTATTGAAAAGAAATGAAGTTGATCTTCTGATCATGGATGTGATGATGCCGCGGCTGGACGGAATCCGGGCGACACTCAAGATCCGGGAAAACATGAGCCTCCCGATTATTATTTTATCCGCCAAATCAGAGGATGCGGACAAGATTTTAGGACTGAATATCGGTGCAGATGATTACATGACCAAACCGTTCAATCCGTTGGAGCTGGTAGCAAGGGTAAAATCCCAGCTCAGACGTTACACCCAGCTTGGAAGTACGGCGAGATCTGACAACCAGAGTGAGTTCCGGACCGGGGGACTTGTGATCAGGGATGATCTGAAAGAAGTGACTGTGGACGGCGAAAAAGTGAAGCTGACACCGATTGAATACAATATATTACTGTTACTCGTTAAAAATCAGGGAAAGGTGTTCTCTATCAATCAGATTTACGAAAATATCTGGAATGAAGAAGCAATCGGAGCGGACAATACCGTTGCCGTACATATCCGCCATATCCGGGAGAAAATCGAAATCAATCCGAAAGAGCCACGTTACCTGAAGGTAGTATGGGGTGTCGGATATAAGGTAGAGAAGATCGGTTAGGAGGTCTTATGAATAACAAATGGTATCAGAGTGCACCATGTAAAGGAATCCTGATCGTACTGGAGCATATTTTAGCAGTGGTGATGATCACATGTCTGGTTTTTACATTCAGTTATCCGGGCGATAATCTGGCAGGAATCCTGTTTGAAAAGCCACATAAGAAGTATGAACAGTCAAAAGGGTTTACCGACAAGCTGATGAGTGCTGCAAATGATATTACGGCTGCGGAAGGATACGACAGCAATTTTGAAACAGAAGGAAAATATGATGAAAACAGAATTGTAGATCTGAAAGAATATGATTCAGATCGTAAGATTTCAAATGAAAATGTAAATGGGCTTGCATACCGTCTTGGTGATCTTGTGAATTACTGGGAAAACGATCAGGAGATGTACTACGCAGACGGGACCAAGATGGCAGATGGAGACAATGATGATGAGATCATCGTCTGCCAGAAGGATGACGGAACCTACCATTATTACTATGAAAAAGAATTTCGTCGAGAATTTAAAAACGGGAACCTTCAGTTTGGTAATATGGATGAGGCAAAAGATGAATATTCACTGGAAAGCACCGGAGAAGTGATCGATTCTCTGATCAATGACTGGATCGAGAGCTCCGCAAGTATTTACCGCAATATTCTGGACAGTGAAAATCGCCAGGTCTACACAAAGTGCTGGCGGTATGACGGAGAAAAAGTTTCCGAAAACTGTGCACCGGTGGGCGCGAAGAATCTTCTGGAAGTTGTGAACAAGGATTCCAGATGGAACGGCAAGTTAAGTGATGCGATGTCCATGCTTGGAAATACTGTGGACAGTGTACGGGATGAATTTTTGACGTGGCAGTATGTAACGGAAGAATATAAAGAAGGTAATACCAATCTTGCATATATGATTGTAGATCTGGACAATAAAAAAGTTTATACCAACCGTCTTGCATATCAGAGATTTGATGAATGGGAAAAGAATCTGGAAAGTATGAAAAAGCTGGGAGTATATGCGGTTGCCACACCAAAGCTTACTGAGTACCAGAGTGATATTGATATGGACGGATCACAGTGGAAATCACTGATCGGTGGCAATATGTGGATGGATAATTACGAATGCATGTTCGCGGTAGATACTTCCTATCCAATCCAGGATGACTTTTATCAGGAGAGCAAGATTTATCAGGAGTATGCACCGCAGGTAAGATTTACTTTCTGGATTGCGATTGCAACCGGATTTGCAATGCTTGTAATTCTGGCATGGCTGACAATTGTTGCAGGCAGATCAAACCGGGAAGAAGGCATTGTGTTAAATCGGGTCGACAAAATGAAGACAGAAATCTTTATTCTTTTGTCGGTTGCAGTTATGGTGATATGTATTTATGGGGAAATCAGTTTAAGTTACAGTCTGCTGAACGGAGTCTGGTTTAGCGGAGATGGTTTCAATGGCACATCGGTACTGATTTTTGCAGGGATTGTTGCGGTAAGCGTTTGCATGACAGGACTTACTTTCTGGCTTGGAATGGTAAGAAGGATCAAGGCAAAGACTTTGTGGAGGAACAGTATTTTATGTCTGATCATCAAATACGTCCGGATTGGGATCCGGCATCTGGGGGAGGTCTGGAAAGCTGCGATTTTGTTTGGAGTACTGGTTGTAGTTCACTGGATCGCGATCGCCATGTGGGAGCCGGGAATCTGGCTGTTCGTAATGCTTGCGGCAGAGGCGGGGGCATTTTTCTGCCTGATGCGCAGAGCCATCGGAAGAGCGCGGATCATCAAAGGGGTAAAAGCAATCGCAGACGGTCAGGTTGATTATCAGATTCCGTTAAATGGACTCAAAGGCGGACAGCTTGAAGCAGCAGTCAGCATCAATAAGATCGGAGATGGACTGGACCGGGCGGTAGAAGAGAGCGTAAAAAATGAACGCCTCAAAACGGATCTGATCACAAATGTATCCCATGATATCAAAACGCCGCTTACATCAATCATTAATTATGTGGACCTTTTAAAGAGAGAGGATTTTGAGGATCCGAAGATCCGGAATTATCTTCAGGTTCTGGAAGAAAAAGCATATCGTCTGAAGACACTTACCGAGGATGTGGTAGAAGCTTCCAAGGTAAGCAGTGGCAATATCAGCCTGGAAATGATGAATCTGAATCTGGTTGAGCTGGTTAACCAGACCAGTGCAGAGTTTGAAGAAAAATTTGAGGCAAGGAATCTGAAAATGATCATGAATCTTCCGACCGAACCGGCAACAATCTACGCAGACGGCAGACGAATGTGGAGAGTTCTTGCAAATGTATTTAACAATGCGGCAAAATATGCAATGGAGGGAAGCCGTGTATACGTGGATCTGGTTCAGACAGGTGAGGAAGTACAGCTTACGATCAAGAATGTATCAGAGCAGCCGCTGAATATTTCGGCAGATGAGCTGACAGAAAGATTTATCCGCGGAGATGTATCCAGAAGCACGGAAGGAAGCGGGCTTGGTCTTTCGATTGCACAGAATCTGACAAAGCTTCAAGGGGGAAAATTCGAGTTATATCTCGACGGAGATCTGTTCAAGGTACTGATCCGTTTCCCGGTTCCAAAAGAAACGGAAGATGTCTATCAGGAAGTCGAACAGTAACAGGTAAATATGGGGCGTAAGGGAAATTTCCCTTGCGCTCTATTTTATTTCGCTTTACAATAAAAACTGGATTCGTACATATAACCTAAAATGTAAGGGGAAATTAAAATGGAATCATTGAATAATATCTTAAAAAAGAGTTTAAATAAAGAATTTTTATCAGCAATAATCAGCAATCCACGTGAAAAAGGCGGAATTGTAAAGATTAAGATCCGCCCTGTGGAGCATAAAGACAATATTTTGTACCAGTGCGAAGAACACCGGAACAACCAGGTATTTCACCACAATCTGAATGAAGAAGAAGCAGCAGGATATATTGAAAATGCCATGCAGGAATTCAAACAGATGCAGATGGAGACCAGAAAATTCCGCTATCAGGTTCTGGTCAGCAAAAAAGGGAAAATGACGATTCAGAGACGGCTTCAGACCGGGAGGTTCAAAGAGATTGATCTTTCACACAACCGGAAGAAGCATTATATCCTGGAGGAAGGAAAAGCAGTTCCATTTTTACAGGATCTGGGAGTTATGACAAAAGAAGGGGAAATCGTGCGGACAAAGTTTGATAAGTTCCGCCAGATCAACCGTTTCCTGGAGTTTATCGAGGATGTTCTTCCGGAGCTTCCGAAGGACAGGGAAGTAACGATTCTGGATTTTGGATGCGGTAAATCCTATCTGACATTTGCAATTTATTATTATTTGCATGAGTTAAAAGGTTATGATATCCGGATCATCGGACTGGATCTGAAGACGGATGTTATTTATGCATGCAACCAGCTTGCAAAAAAATATGGCTATAGAAAACTGAAGTTTATGGAAGGAAATATTGCAGATTATACCGGCTCTGATGAAGTGGATATGGTCGTGACGCTGCATGCCTGCGATACCGCTACCGATTTTGCACTTGCAAAAGCAGTTGGCTGGAAAGCGAAGGTCATTCTTTCGGTTCCGTGCTGTCAGCATGAAGTGAACCGTCAGATTGCAAATGAAACGCTTGCACCGCTGTTTTCTTACGGACTGATTAAAGAGCGAATGGCAGCTCTTGTCACGGATGCTATGCGTGCAGAATATCTCAAGAGGGAGGGATATGACACACAGATCCTGGAGTTTATCGATATGGAGCATACACCGAAGAATATTTTGATACGGGCCATTTACACGGGAAATAAAGGAAAAAATACAGAGGCAATCCGCACATGTGAAGAAATGCTTCACATCGATCCAATGCTGGGGAGATTATTGGATCAGCAGAATGAAGAGGGAGAAAAAGGAGTATAAATTTAGCAGATTAAGATAAAGGGGACTATAATTACAATGTTTAAAAAGATAGCAATAAAGACAGGGGTACTGACTACTGTATTTATTCTTGCAGTTATCGTATCCAGTTATGTGACGAACAGAGGCAACACTGATATGAGTGCAGATATGGGAGGTGCGACACTGCCAAGAATATCCTTTATGACAGAAGGATATGAAGTGAACTCACTGCCGGGATATAAAAGCGATATGACGCTTACTTCAATGCGTGATACACTGACACCCGTCACAAATAACCAGCTGGATATGAACATTGCAAAATATGATAATCAGATCCAGAAGGTTTACTGGCAGGTATATACACTGAATGGGAAAAAATGTATTCAGGAGGGAACCATTAAAGATGTTCAGGATACAGTAACTTTAAATTTCAAGAATACGAAGATTCTGAAAGAAGAGAGGATTTTGAAAGTAACCTTGTACCTGGATAATCAGAATATTTATTTTTATACCAGGATCAAGAATTCGGCAGATTGCAACTATAAGAAAAGCCTGGATTTCGCAAATGATTTCCACAATGCGGCACTCGAAAATCAGGGTGATAAGGTCGAAAGCTATTTGGAAACAGATTCCAGTGAGGACAGCTCCACCTATCAGGAGGTCACACTTGCATCGACACAGTCACAGGTGACATGGGGTTCGCTTGCACCGCAGGTATCGGGAAATGTATACTGGGAAATTAAGGAATGCAATGAGAATTACACATCACTTGTCCTCAAATACCAAGTAAAGTGCACCGGGGATACTGATTATGCTGATCGGCTTTACAGTGTAAAGGAATTCTTCCGGATCCGCACCGGGGAAGATGCACAACAGTATCTGCTTGATTATGATCGCACGATGAATCAGAGATTTGATGGTAAGACAACTGCGCTGAACCAGAAGGGTGTTCTTGTTGGGATTGCGCCGACGGACCTGGAGTATGAGACTAATACAGATGGAACCATTGTAGCATTTATAGAGGATAACCAGCTCTGGCATTATGATAAAAAAGAGGATGAAATGTCACTGGTATTCGGCTTCGCAGATACGGAAAACATGGATGTGCGTACATTATGCGACCTGCATGATATCCGCCTGATTTCAGTAGATGAAAAAGGCAATACCACATTTACTGTAGTGGGTTATATGAATCGCGGTGTACATGAAGGGCAGGTAGGTGTAGCAGTCTATTATTTTGACGCAGAAAAAAATTCCGTTACGGAAAAAGCATTTGTCCCTAGCGAAGACGGATATTATCTGATGAAAGAGGATCTGGGTAAATTTGTATATTACAGCAATTCTGATGAAAATCTTTATGTAATGATAGATGGTACATTGTATCTTGTGAATCTGAAGGACAACACCAGAGAGGTGCTGGTGAAAGATCTGGAGGAAGGGCAGTATCAGGTTTCACCAGACGGACATCTGCTTGCTTACCAGAGTGAGGGCGGAAAGATCAATGAGTCGCAGAAAATTATCGTGCTGAATCTGAAGACGGGCAAATCCTTTGATATTACATCCGAAGGAGACGAATATGTCAAACCGATCGGATTTATCCGGAATGATTTTGCCTATGGCATGCTGCGTGGAAGCGATGCAGGAACCAATATATCCGGACAGAGTGTGTACCCGATGTATAAAGTGGATATCATCACGCAGAAACAGGAGATAGCCAAGACCTATGAGGTACAGGATTTTTACATTCTGGATGGCTATGTGGCAGACAATATGATGACACTTAATCGGGTGAACAGAAATGAGAATACCTATATTTCAACAACGGCAGATTATATTACCAACAATCAGGAGAAGGAAGAGAGCAATATCACAGTTGAGACCTACAATGATGATCTGCGGGGAACTCTGGTTCGTCTTACTTATGAAAATGGGATCAAAGACAGCAAAGCAAAAATTTTAAAACCAAAGCAAGTACTGTTTGATAAACCGATGGTTGTCAGCTTTGACAAACCGAAGGTAAAGAATCAGTATTATGTATATGCACTTGGCAGTCTGCAGGGGGTGTATGAAAAAGCATCTTATGCGATCCAGGAAGCGGAGAAGATAAAAGGTGTGGTCATTTCTTCATCACAGGAATATGTATGGGAGTCCGGAAATACGCCGGATATTTATGAAGTAAATAATATGGATGAGTTCCGGACAGGAGAAGGTGAGAGTACACTTGTAGCGTGCCTGAACCGGATCCTGAAGCTGGAAGGCGCAGAAGATATAAATGCATCAACAGAGCTGGAAAACGGAAAGTCGCCGGCAGAAATCCTGACAGAAGCAACCGGTGGAGAAGGTTTTGATCTGACAGGATGTACACCGGAAGAAATTCAATATACCATCAGTCACGAGACACCGGTCGTTGCCATGTTAAGTGCAGATCATGCAGTACTGGTAATCGGCTATACCAGTGAAAAATATGCTTATATTGATCCGGCTGACGGAGAACGTCATTCGGCTACGCCCGAAGAGATGGCGCAAATGGTAAGCGGCAGCGGAAATGTATTTTTTGGTTATGTAAAATAAATTTGGAGGACGCAAATGAGAGACGAGAAATATTTAGAACTTCTGGCAGAAAAATACCCAACTGAGCAGGCGGTCTGCCGAGAGATTATTAACCTTAAAGCAATCCTCAGCCTGCCAAAAGGGACAGAGCACTTTATGAGTGATCTGCATGGAGAATATGAGGCATTTTGCCATATATTAAATAACTGCTCCGGTGTGATCCGGGAAAAAGTAGATCTGTTGTTTGAAGATACTTTATCAGATCTGGACCGGGAAGAAATCTGTACGCTGATCTATTATCCAGTTGAAAAGCTTGCAATGATAAAAAAGGAAGGAAAAAATAATGAAGAGTGGTATCGTGTGATCTTAGGAGAACTAATCGATATCGCAAGATTATTTTCATCCAAATACACCCGCTCAAAAGTAAGAAAAGCGATGCCGAAGGAATATGCCTATATTCTGGATGAACTGATCCATGTACAGAAGGATGAAGATGATAATCAGCTGGTGTATCACCGCAATATCCTGAATACGCTCCTTGAACTACAGAATGCAGATGAATTTATCGAGGTGCTTGCCGGATTGATTAAACGGCTGGCAGTCGATCATCTACATATTGTCGGAGATATTTTTGACAGAGGTCCTTGTGCAGACCGGATCATGGATTTGCTTACGACTTATCACTCCATTGATATTGAATGGGGTAATCATGATATCCTGTGGATGGGGGCAGCGGCAGGAAGCAGAGCCTGCATCGCAACAGTTATCCGTAACAATCTGAAATATGATAATATGAAGATCATGGAGAATAGCTATGGGATCAGTCTGCGAAATCTGACCTTATTTGCAGAAAAGATATACCCGCAGATCGATCCGATGGAAGCGGCACTGAAAGCAATTTCTGTACTTCTTTTTAAGCTGGAAGGCCAGGTGATCCTGCGTAATCCGGATTACAAGATGGAAGATAAATTGCTGCTTCATAAAGTGGATGTGAAACGTCAGGTTGTTGAAATTGGCGGAAAAGAATATAAGATCAAGAAGGAAGAATTTCCAACTGTAAGTTTTGCAGCTGAAAGTGTGGAAGAAGTCTATCAGCTGACCGAAGAGGAAGAAAATGTAATGGAAGGTCTTCAGATGGCTTTTGTGAACAGTATCCGTCTGCGACAGCATATAGATTTCCTGTATAAAAAAGGAAGTATGTACCGGATTTTCAACGATAATCTTCTGTATCACGGCTGTGTGCCGCTGGATGAGAGCGGAAACTTTGACGGCGTTGTATTTGGGAAGAGATGCTATCGAGGAAGAGAATATCTGGACTATGCAGAGCATGTTGCCAGAAGAGCCTGGTCGAAGGAGGCGAAAGAAAAAGACAGAGACTTTATGTGGTATCTGTGGTGCGGAAGAAAGTCTCCACTTTCCGGAAGAAATACGAAAACCTTTGAGCGTACTTATGTGCTGGATGAGTCGACATGGTATGAAGAATCAAATCCATATTATAAATTCTACGAAGAAGAAAAGGTCTGCAATATGATCCTGCATGAGTTTGGCCTTTATTCCGAGCGTGCTCATATCATTAATGGGCATACACCGGTCAGAACTTCAAAAGGAGAGCATCCGGTCCGTGCGAATGGAAAATTAATGGTCATTGATGGAGGTTTCTGCAAGAGCTACCATAAGACTACCGGAATTGCCGGGTATACACTGATCTTCAATTCCCATGGTATCCGGATCAAATCCCACCAGCCTTTCCTGAGTGTGTATGCGGCACTTACGGAAAATAAGGATATCGAGTCAAAATCAGAACTGGTCGAGACCGAAAAAGAACGTTTGATGGTGCGGGATACAGATAGCGGAAAGAAGATTAAGGAGGATATTGAGGCACTTAAAATGCTGCTCCGTGCATACCGTGAAGGGGAGTTGGAATAGAGTGAAAAAGATTTTTGCATGCGCTTTATGTGTTGTCATGACAGTTAGTTTATGCAGCTGTGCAGGATGCCGGAAAAAGGAAGAAACAAAAGCGAAAGAGAAAGAAACCATTGAATTATGGCATTACTGGGATATACCGGATAATCAGAGACATCTGGAAGAGCTGGTAGAGCAGTTTAATAAGATGCAGGAGGATATTGAGATAGAAGTATCTTATATTCCGGATGAAGATTTTAAAAAACAGCTTGCCCTGGCGATGTCGGAAGAAAAGATGCCGGATATTGCCGTAGTGGACTCCTCGGACTTTCAATTTCTACATCATATGAAAGCGTTTGCTGATCTTACAGATGCTATTCCGGAATTAAAGGAATATAACGAAAAAGGTTATTGGAGTAAAAGTCCTTTCTTCAATGGAAGCCAAGACACGCTGAATTTGGCTTCTGCTGATGATAACATTTCACTTGCAAAGACAGAAAAGCAGAGTCTGTACCTTGTTCACGGTTATACAAGTGGAGCGGCAGGACAGCAAAACATGTTGGTTCTGTCAAAAACACTTGCCGATGGAACAGAAGTTCCTGACACTCCAGACCAACCCGGTGGTCAGACAAAGTTCTATGCAGAATGGTCACCAGCGCCGCAAAGTGCAAGCGATGAGTTTACGTATTCTTATGTTGTAAGAGCCGACAAAAATGGTTCTGTTACAGGAGAAAAGGTTGATGATTCCATAATTGATATTGAACCGCTTAAAAAGAACGGTGAAATCGATGGTGGTAATTGGACGATTTCTCCTGCGACGAAGCAGACCATTACCACTTCTGGGCACACAAATGATAACAACTATCAGAATAACGGTGGCACCGGAAGAGTTGCTTGGACACTGAAATATAGTGTTACAAAAACCGTAAACGGAACAGGTGGCAGAGTCGGTCCGTATGCAAGTCAAGCAGAAGCAGATGCTGCTGCCGCAGAAGCAAAGGCAAAGGCAGAAGCAGATTTGCTCAACCAAGCAAAAAATCAAGTCACTAATGCAATTTCTAGTGCAAGAGACCAATTAAAGGCTTTGCTGTTCTCTTATAAGGAAACAAAAGTCCCATATGGTTTTAACGCTGATACATCAGCTCTTGGTAGTAATCAAGAAATTTCAGTCCCAGCGGATAGTGACAATTTCTACCCGATGAAAAATGAGGGCTGGAAGCTGCAAGTTAAGCTGAACAAGGTTGATAGCGAAACTGGAAATCAGATTGCGAACGATGCTAATTTCGAGGTCTACGAATGGGATACCGTCACTCAGATGTATATTCCGTCTGGCGACTACAACAAGTATAGTGTTGCTCGTGAAGCCGATGGAACTTACTATGTGAAGAATGATTCTCCTTACGTGAATGGTGATAATACTAAGGCTCATACCATGTATTACACTCAGCGTAATGAAGGTCGCTTCATCATCGTAGAAACACAGGCACCGAGTGGATACTATGGTGACTGGACCGACCCGCTGAATCCGGGAACTGCTGGAACGCCTCTTGGTAAGCGTGCATACTACATCGAAATTACTAAGGCAAATGATGGCTCTGTTATCAATTTGGATAACAAAGACTACAGCGCTGACATCGCAACATCTTACACCGGTGGAACGAAACTTCATACATCCAGTGGCGTAGATGCAACGGTTACTATCTACAAGGAAAGTGACCAGCCAGCAGCTACCATCAACTACAAAGACCCTGCTCGTAGTTACGATACGGATAACTCAAAGAAGGGCGCAAATGAAGACGAGTACCATACCGCAAATGATAAGGATAACGTCTTCCAAAATGACCGTGTTATCGGTGAAATCTCTTTGAGTAAGGTTGACCTCGATGCTATTCGCTACATCGATGGTCGTACTGCAGACGGCTCTCAAATCAAGTCTGGCGAAAGCCACGGCGACGCTATTGTTGATGGTGCTATCTACGATTTGTATGCCGCAGAAGACATTCGGCATCCAGATGGTAAGCATGGTATCGTTGATTACTCTAAGATTACGTATGCTGATGGAACTCCAATTTGGCACACGACAATTAGAGAAAATAGTGGTCACTGGAATACCGAATACCTTCCTGTTCTGAAGAAAGACAACCTTGTTGCTTCTGCAGAAATCAAGGATGGATGGCTAAGCTTCTCTAACCTTTACCTTGGCAAGTATTACATCGTCGAACGTGGTACTGGTGTTATCATCCCTGTTGATGCTGGTGCTTATCATGTGAGCGGCACATATCCGAACATTGATACTAAGACGAAGGAAACTACCACGGGTACGACTGCTCTTGCAAAGAACGGAAACGGTGAATACACCGATTACGTTTACAAAAATCAGTTCAGCTACGTTGAGGCTGGCAAGGGCAACCAAGACAACTTCTTACTCAAAGGGCTACTACTGCGATGAACATAATTACTATGTGAATCCGGCATATAGCTCTGAGGGTAGCTATGTTGAAAAAATCACCTTCGAGGACAATCGTCAGAACAATGACGAAAAGCGCGATACAACAACCTATAGCAAGTATTACCACATCCAGAAGAACAATGATTTGACTGAATCGCAGGAGCAGGTCCAAAAGACTGATATCCAGATTCAGAAGAAGTCTTCTACAAATGGCAACTCTTCAATGGA
>ERZ1106919.444-NODE-444-length-33778-cov-8.382973_pt1 | contig 33778 bp, 24 predicted proteins | sample MGYA00403654_ERZ1106919 | MGnify/ENA primary metagenome ERZ1106919 (study PRJEB35170, sample SAMEA104062450) | human gut metagenome | biome: human gut; feature: human-associated habitat; material: faeces | place: Denmark | collected 2012-10-08 ... | reverse complement strand
TCTGCCGCACCTCGCTCGCCGTATCGGCACTTAGAATTATGCGGTATTGCCTTAACCTTTGACAGCACCAACCATCGTGCCCTGGACAAAGTATTTCTGGATGAACGGATATACGCAGATGATAGGCACAGCGGCGAAGATGATGCAGGCAGCTTTCAGAACTTCGGGATTCGTCATAGCAACGGTGGAAACACCCTCGGACTGGAAACTTTCACTCGCGGCAACAATCAGGTAATACAGTTTGAGCTGCAGCGGGCGCAGCGAGACATTCTGTTTAATGTAGTACAGCGCATCGGAGTAGGCATTCCAACGGCCAACTGCATAGAACAGGGCGATGGTTGCCATGATGGGTTTGGACAGCGGCACAACGATCTTTGCCAGAATGGTGAAGTGGGAAGCACCGTCCAGGCGGGCGGACTCGATCAGGCTTTCGGGGATAGAACCCTGGAAGTTGTTCTTCATGATCAACAGGTTGTACGGTGCAAAGCACAGCGGCAAAATCAGGCACCAGATGGTATCCAGCATGTGCAGCTGGTTCATCAGCAGGTAGTCAGGGATCGTACCGGCGGTAAAGTACATCGTGAACATGATCATAAAGGTGAACACCTTGCGGCCATGGAATTCCGGGCGGGTCAGCGCATAGGAGGCACAAACCGTAAGAAACATACCGATTGCTGTAAACACAACGGTAACCAGGGCGGTGACCCACAAGGACTGCATAATGGTGGGGTCATGGAACACCTTATTGTAAGCATCCAGATTGATGCCGGCATCACTCATTGGCAGCAGAATCACGCGGTTTGCAACAACGTAAGCATTATCGGACAAAGACTTTGCCAAAATATGGATGAAAGGCAGAATACAGGTCAAAGATGCTGCACCAACGATCACGAAGCAGAAGATGTCGATGATCAGGTCAATCACGCGGGCCTTGGTCCAAGGCTTTTTGCGCTTTTCAACAGCAGGTGCTGTGGCAGTGGTCATATCTATCTCCCCTCCTTACAGCAGGCCATCCTCGCCAAGTTTTTTGGCGACACGGTCGGATGCGATAACCAGAATCACGCCGATCACGGACTGGAACAGGCCAAGCGCTGTGGATTCGCTGAATTTGTTGCCCTGGAACCATTTGTAAACCAGAACCGGGATGGTGGTGGTGAATTCGGTTGCCTTGGCATTGGACAAAGCAACGATACGTTCGAAGCTGCCGCCCATCAGTTTGCCAAGCTGCATGATCAGCATGACCACGATGGTGGAGCGGATGCAAGGCAACGTAACATGCAGGCATTGCTGCCAGCGATTGGCACCATCGACCTTGGCAGCCTCGTACAATTCAGAATTGACGTTCGTGATGGCGGCTAAGTAAATGATGGTTCCCCAGCCCATGGTCTGCCAAACGCCGATCAGCACATAGCTGAACAGCCACCAGCCATCTTCCTGCAGGAACGGAATGGGGCTTTTGCCCGCATTGGCAATCAGCGCATTGACAACGCCGGACTGCGTTGCAAACATCTGGTAAGCAACAGCGCCAATGACGACCCAGGACAAGAAGTGCGGCAGATAAAGCAGCGTCTGGGTCGTGCGCTTGAACCATTTGACGCGGATCTCATTCAGCAGCAGCGCCAGGATAATGGGCATCGGGAAGCTGAAGATCAGATCCAGCACGTTCAGCAGCAGCGTATTGACAACGGCTTTGGTGAAATCACGGTGCTTAAAAACTTTCTCGAAGATCTTTAATCCAACAAACTTGCTGCCCGCGTAACCTTTGCCGATCTTATAATCCAGGAACGCTACAGACAAGCCCGTATAGGCGAAGTACTTGAAAACGATGATGAACACCATTGGCAGCAACATCAGTGCGTACAGCTGCCAGTCCCGCTTTAAGTAGTACAATGGCCCCTTTTTAACGAGCCCCGGTACTTCTGATTGTGCAGTGGACTTTTGCGGTTTTGCCATACTGGGTCGTTCCTCCTTTTTCCATGTGGTTTGATGCAAAAACCTGAGCCGTTTTGCATTTGCACCAGTTTTTTTTCTCTTTTGTTGTTTCTATTATGCACTTTATTGCGACCATTTTCTCACTACTTTTCTTCAATTGCTATGCAAAAACGCTCAAGAATTTCAATTTAGAGCATTCATATTCCCTGTATATTGAGAAAACACGCTTATTTATTTGGATTATTATCGTAATGCTGCACCTTGTTTCCTGTATATCACTTGCTTTTATGGTCGTTTCAGCTATATCATATTTCTAACAAGGCGTTTTTGCACATGATTAGTAGAATAAAACAAAAACCCAAGCAGATTTTTTCATGGTACAATAGAGACAGCATAGAAACCAACAAAGGCAAGGAGGCTTCCGCCATGGGCCGCCACAGCAAAACGGTAATTGAATACCGGAGTTACGAGTTCCCACCTCACTTTCCTCTCCGGGTCATTGCTGGTGAGGAATGGCGCATTTCCGATGTACCTTCCGGCGTACTGCATTTCCACAACTGCCTGGAAATCGGCATTTGTGAAAGTGACAGTGGGAAAATGAACTTTTCCGGGAAGGTTGTCCCTTTCAAAGCCGGGGATATTACCTTTGTTGCCGGGGATGTTCCGCACACAACGTGGTCTGACCCCGGCTGTGCCAGCAAATGGAGCTATATTTTTACCGATGCAGAGGAGCTGCTGCGCCCCTTCTTTGACCCCGCAGCCCTGCCAAACAGCCGCCTGCTGACCCAGGTACTGCATGGCTGGAGCGGCATTTTTTCCTCTGCCGACCACCCCGCGCTGGCAAATTATGTCAAGATGATCCTGCAGGAAATGCAAACACGTTCCCTGAACTATGAGATCAGCGGGCGCGGGCTGTTTGTTGCCCTGATTACCGAAGTCATGCGGCTTTCCACCGAGCAAAATGATTCTGCCTCAGCAAACCGCATGGTCATTGCACCTGCATTGACCTATATTGATGAATTCTATATGGAGAATTTCAGCATCCGCGACCTTGCCGATGCGTGCAGCATGAGCGAATCCCATTTTCGCAGGGTGTTTCGGGAGCTTGTCGGCATGGGGCCGCTGGACTACCTGAACCGGACGCGCATTGCAAAAGCTTGCAGCCTTTTGCGCATGACCGATGATTCGATCCTGACCATCAGTGAAAAAGTCGGCTTTGGCTCCATGTCCAGCTTCAACCGCCATTTTTATGAGGTGATGGGCACCGCCCCATCGGACTGGCGGCGGGCCACAGGCACCGGCATTGGTACTTCTATCTTGAAATACAGCGGCTGGCTGCGCCCGCCAACCCCATAACTCCCGAAACAAAAAGGGAAGCCGTTCTCTGCAAACGGCTTCCCTTTCAAATTATCGATTGCGGCTTATTTGCTGATTCTGTCGATCGCTTCCAGTTCCTCTGCCGTAAAGCTCGTGTTCTGCACTGCTTTGATGTTATCCAGGATCTGGCTGGTTTTCGATGCACCGATCAGCACGGTCGTAATCTCATCATGGCTCAGCAGCCAGGCCAGGGCCATTTCAGCCAGCGTCTGTCCGCGGGCCTGGGCAATATCGTTCAGGGCATTGATCTGAGCGATTTTTTCCGGCGTAATATCCTTTTCTTTCAAAAATCGCCCGTCTGTGCGTACCCGGCTGTCAGCCGGAATCCCCTGCAGATATCGGTTGGTCAACAGTCCTTGTGCCAGCGGACTGAAGGTGATAATTCCCTTATGCAACCGAGCAGCCATCGCTTTCAGGCCGTTATTTTCAATCGTGCGGTCAAAAATCGAGTAGCGGTTCTGATTGATGATAAACGGCACATGCAGTTCGTCCAAAATCGCAGTGGCTTTTTCCAGCGTGGGGCCGTCATAGTTGGATAGGCCGGCATACAGCGCCTTGCCGCTGCGCACCGCCTGGGCCAGCGCGCCCATTGTTTCTTCCAACGGGGTGTTAGGATCCATGCGGTGGTGGTAAAAAATATCCACATAGTCCAGCCCCATGCGGCGCAGGCTCTGATCCAGGCTGGCCAGCAGGTATTTGCGGCTGCCCCAGTTGCCGTAAGGGCCGTCCCACATTTCATAGCCTGCTTTGGTGGAAATAATCAGCTCATCGCGGTAAACGCCAAGGTCATCGTGTAGGATCCGGCCAAAATTGCGCTCGGCAGCACCCGGTTCTGGGCCATAGTTATTGGCAAGGTCAAAGTGGGTAATGCCGTTATCAAACGCCGTACGGCAGAGCGCACGCATGTTCTCATACGGGGCGGTATCGCCAAAATTATGCCACAGCCCCAGCGAAACAGCGGGCAGCAGCAGGCCGCTGTTTCCGCAGCGGCGGGTTGGCAGGGTGTTGTAACGGTTTTGTGCAGCCTGGTACATAAATATCTGCCTCCTTACAAGGATTATTGAATTTTTTTAAGGTCAACTGCACTTTCCGTACAGTCCTCCAGTGTTGTAACTTCGCTCACCCACGCTTCGCTTTTATCCGCATAGCGCACGGTGCTGTCCTGCACGGTCAGCTGTTTCACACTGCGGGCATACAATGCGGGGATCGCATGGGAGTACACATGCCGCACCGATGGCTGTTCATCAAACAAGCCTCCCGGCTGAGTTCCCTGTCGCTTAAAAGTCATGTGCAGGTCCCGGATGCGGATATCCCGCAGGCAGCTTTCCGGCTCACCGGCCAGGAACGCACAGCTTTCGCAGGTAATGGACAGGTTATCGAATGTAATGTTCCGGATGGTTCCTGTCTTTGTCCGGCTGTTTTTCCTGGGGGTCGCACTGATGAAAATCGGTTCGCCCTTTCCCCACCAGCCCGGTGCACCCGGCTCGGCATAGCGGTCTGCATAGCGCAGGGTGGATCCGGTCAAGTGGTGAATATGGATATCCTCCACCGTTCCTCCATCGCGTACCCAGATACCCACCGCACGGGAGCAGCGGTCAATAATGCAGTCGCTTAAAGTTACGTTGCGGATCGTTCCGTGGGTCTCGGTGCCAATTTTCAAGGCGGAATCGCGGGAATGCAGCACGCAGTTCGTGATGGTGATATTCTCACACACACCATACCGGTGCGACATGGGGCCGGTGGATTTTACCACAATGGCGTCATCACCCGTTGAGACAATGCAGTTGGCAATTACCACATTGCGGCAGCAGTCCGGGTCAATGCCGTCGTTATTGGCTCCGCGGTCATCGTTCAGGATTTTTATTCCGTCAATGCGCACATTCTGGCAGCCTGCCATATGCAGTGTCCAAAAAGCGGCATCTTTCAGCGTTACATCGCGCACGGTAAAGTTTTCCACATCTTCAAACAGCATCATGCGCGGGCGGAACGCTTCGCAGGTTTTGGGGCATTCATGGAAACCGTTATCTTCGTTTTTGTCCAAAAACACCTGGTCGCCCTGGCCGTAAATCGTACCCATACCGCTGATGGTCACATTTTTGGCGTGGGATGCACCCAAAAAGAAGCCGCTCTGCCAGCCATCGGCAGTATCGTCAGGGTTCACGCCGTTTCCCCCTTGGGGGAACGGTTTGATATCTACAGGGTCCAGGCTGCTGATAAGGACCGCGCCGCTTTCCAGGTAAAGTTCCACATTATCTTTCAGCAATACCGACCCACTCAGATACTGCCCGGCCGGGATGATGACACGCCCGCCGCCTGCCGCCGAGGCCGTATCCACAGCGTTTTGGATAGCAGTTGCACAGTTTGTCCTTCCGTCCGCCACCGCACCGCAGGAAAGAATGTTGTATTCCATTGTTCTGCTCCTTCCGGCAGGAACTCTGCCTAACTTGTGCCCATCATAACACAGTTTTTATTGTCTGTAAACTTCAATTATCACAAAGAATCCGTGCATTATACAAGTTGCATTTTTCCGGCTGGGCGGCTTACAATAAAATAAATAAGTCGTATTGGGGGTAGGCAAATGCCGTCAGAAAGCCTTACATGGCAGCTTTGTCCCGTGGTTCGCGCATCATTCCATGCTGTGCTGCACAGTGGAATCGATGCGGTATCTCTTGCTGCTGCCATGCAGGAATTTTCCCAAACCGTTGAGGGGCTGCGCCAAGCACACCAGCTGCTGACAGCTTCGCTGTTTCGGTATCAGGCGCACTTGTTCCTGTACCTTGAATCTGTCGGCACAGCGCTTGCGCCGGATGGGTTGTCGCCCCTGCTGGATGCACTGCTTTGCCCATGGCCCGCTGCCGTGGGCGAAGCCCTGCCCCGCCGCTGGGTAGCAATGCAGCCGTATTTTTACCACGATATCCCCACCACTGCCGGCGATTGGCTGCGTGAGCGCCATTCCGGTGCACAGCATGGGCGCATTGCCGTTTTGAAACCGGACAAATGGTGCAGCTACATGGAGTACCATCTAAAGCTGGTGAGCGAGGGCTTGCTGGAGGGGGATCGCTGGCATCTGATCAGTGTACAGGAAAACCTGCTGTTTTCTTATCTGGAAGAACCGCGTACCCATGTAAATATCCGCCACCAACCCGGTGTACCAAGCGCCGAGCTGCAAGAATGGCTTGCTGTTAACCCAGAAAGTCACTTTGAGCATTTTGCCAAAGAACAGCAGGGGCCGGATGCTCCAAATTTTGTTTATCTCCCCCGCTGTGCAGGTACCCACGAATAGGAGGTTTGCACAATGATCCGTATCGGCTGCCGTGCCCATGACTACGGCAAACATACCCCCGTCCAACTAGCGCACATTCTGCACACTGCCGGGTATACTGGTGCGCAGCTGGCAATGCCGCGGGCGATTGAAGGCATTGAAGATTTTGCATCGGTCACAGATGCACAGCTTTCCGCAATTTTTCAGGCATTTGATACCGAGGATATCGAAATCACCGTATTAAGCTGCTACATGGATTTGAGCGCGCCCGATGAGCCCACCCGCCTTGCCGGGGTAGAAAATGTGAAGCGCTGCCTGAGGTACGCAAAGCAGGTGAGTGCCAGAATGGTTGGCAGCGAGACTTCCTGGACCGCCTTGTCCGATGAAGAAAAAGCCCTGCGCCGCCCGCTGATGCTGGACAGCCTGCAGCGCATTGCTGAAGAAGCTGTGCGACTGGACGCAGTTTTTGGCGTGGAGCCGGTGGCGATCCACCCCTTGTGCAGCCCGGAAATTTTGGCCGAGCTATTGCAGGCCGTGGATGCCCCGAATAATATAAAGGTCATTTTTGACCCGGTAAATCTGTTTACCACAAAGGATGCCCAGAATGCAGCCTTCCAGGCGGAGCATTGGAAAAGCTGGCTGGCGGTCATTGGCAAGCAGCTGGGCGCGATGCACTGTAAAGATTGCCGCATTGAACCCGATGGCACCAAAACGCTGGTCGGCCTTGGCAAGGGGCAGATGGACTATGCCCCCATTCTGGACTGGCTGGCCCAATACGCACCCGAAACACCGCTGATCCGGGATGAAGTTATCCTGGAATGCGCCCCCGCAGATATAAAAATTTTGCATCAGATGCAGCAAAGCATTGAAGAGAAACGCATGAAATAAAAGGAGCAACGAAAATGGCAAACCTGATTTTTGATAAGGTGCAGATCGAAGCAACAATTGATAAGATCGTTGACCGCACCATGCGCATGGATATGACCTGGGATTGGCCCTGCGGCGTGGCGTATTACGGCATCTGTGAGGCTTACGAAGTTACGAAAAATGAACGTTATTTGCAGCTGGTCAAGGACCGCGTGGATGAATATATTGAGCTGGGCCTGCCCCGCTGGACGGTCAATACCTGTTCGATGGGACATTGTCTGATTACGCTGTACCAGCACACCGGCGACGAGAAGTATCTGAACATTGCCAAGAGCAAGGTGGAGTATCTGGAAAAAGAAGCCCTGCGCTTTGGCGACCATGTTTTACAGCACACGGTCTCCGTCAATAATGATTTTCCGGAGCAGGCATGGGCCGATACCCTGTTTATGGCAGGCTTTTTCCTTCTGCGCATGGGTGTGCTGCTGAAAGATGAACAGCTGATTGATGACGCGCTGAACCAGTATTACTGGCATATCAAATATTTGCAGGACCCTGAAAGCGGGCTGTACTACCACGGCTACAACAATATTACCGGGGACCACATGTCCGGCATCAAGTGGGGCCGCGCCAATGCCTGGGCCGCGTATACCATGTCTCAGGTGGGCATTCGCCTGCCGCAGTGCTACCTGTACCCCAAGTTTTTGGATGTTGTCGGCAGCCTGAACGACCAGCTTGCCGCACTTAAGCTTTACCAGACCGAAAACGGCCTGTGGCGCACCATTGTGGACGATGAAACTTCTTATGAGGAAGTCAGCGCCAGCGCCGGCATCGCTGCCGCCATGATCGCCAAGGGCAACCCACTGCACATCAAGTACATCAATAAATCTATCCCCGGTATGCTGGCAAACGTCAGCCCGGATGGCCGCGTGCTGAATGTTTCCGGCGGCACCGCGGTTATGAAAGATGCCGACGGTTACCGCAGCATCAGCCGTGACTGGATTCAGGGCTGGGGTCAGGGATTGGCGCTTGCGTTCTTCGCGGGTGTGCTGAACTATGACAATGTCCGTTCTGACGGTGCGCTGTAAAAACTTGTTCCTATAATGAAATCTCGGTATGGTACACAGTTCGTACCATACCGGGATTTCTGCTTATTCAGCTGCGCTGTGGATATTCTGCAAGGTCAGCTCATCATACAAGGCCAGACGGATGCTCGCATCCTGCGGTAAAGTGCAATCCCTCAAGGTCACATCATGAATGGTATGCCCTGGTGTACGGAACCCTTCAATTTCGATGGGATTCACCATGATCGCATCGCCGTTCCAGATACCCTGAGAGTGCAGGACACAATTTTTTTTGGTTATCTCAGAGCTTGGCGTAATAGGAATGCTCCGGCTGCAAACCGGCCAGCATCCAGTGGGTTCATCACAGCCATCCGTTCATCATCCACGAAGAGATGATATTCAGCCTCTGCCCCCGCGGTATCGGGCTTATCCCCATACAATTCAGCGGTATCTGCTATTGTCTGCGCCGCAAAATAAAGTTCTTACATTTGGGCACATCTCATCTGTTTTGCGCACAAACATTCTCTGCCACCTGCAGTTCGGTACACATCAGCAGGAAAGCACCAACACCGTGCAGGTCATTTGTGACGCAGGGACGGTCACAGTAGAACTGATAGCTGCCAACACCAGTTCCGATGCAGACATGACCGATCTGGATATCCTCACCCTGCCATTCCAGGCTGTTCACAACGCCGTCAAAGGCATGTTTTGCAGCATCAATCGCCTCAGCGCTCATCAGTCCGGTGCGGGCAGCGCGAGCCAGCGCCGCGGCATATAGGCAAGAGCAGGAATTTTCCAACCAGTTACCGGGCTGATTGCCTTTGTTCACAACCTGATACCAGCGGCCATCCGCACTCTGATAGCGCAAGAGGCTGGTCAGCAGGTCTCGCACATACAGTTCCAAAGCGGCGCGGCGTTCATCATCCGGGTCCATCTGTTCCAGCACATCCTGAATTGCCACCGGCACCCAGCCAATGCTGCGGCCCCAGAATTCCGGTGCAAGCCCGGTTTCGGGGTTGCACCAATCCGCTTTGCGGCTCTCGTCCCAGGCGTGATACCACAGCCCGGTCTTGGCATCGCGGGTGTGCTCCCGCATCAAGCGAATCTCGTTGACAACCAAATCCGTCCATTCCGGACGGTCAAAGCGGCGGGCATACTCCGCAATGAACGGGCAGACCATATACAAGCCGTCCAGCCACATCTGGTTCGACGAGCCGCAGGTGTGCCAGAAACCGCCGCACTGGCAGCGTGGAATATCCTGCACCTGGGCGGCAACGCTTTCGATACAGCGGCGGTAGAATTCATCCCCGGTTGCATCGTACAGGGTGTACAGCAAAATGCCGGCCTGGATATCGTCAAGGTCAGCGCGCTTGTACTGTTTAACTTTTCCGCTTTCGTCAAAAACGGCGTGGACCCAGCTTGCGGCATAGTCCAGGTACTTCTGTTCCCCGGTCAGCTGCCAGGTTTTCAGCACCCCGGAAAGAAAAACGCCCTGGTGATAATAGAAATGGCCTTTCGGCGGCAGGTCGGCAGCAGCAAACTTGTGCATCATTGTATCGCAGGCGGCGCGGGCATAAAACAGTGTTGTTTCCATTTTTTGTCCTTTTTGATGTACGTACAATTACTCCGTATACCTGATATATTCGAGATTGTTTGTCAATGTCATGACAGCAGATCCAGCGTCACGGCGTCCAACTCCATACCGCTTTGACCGAAGTAGAAACGCAGGTAGAAAACTTCCCCCGCGTCAACGGCAGGCAGCGCCGCCGTAAACTCGCACCAGTCGGTCTGTGCGCCCGTGATGGTAATGGTTTTCACAAACACCCGTCCCGCAAAAATCGAAACCGGGATCTGGGCCAGTGGGCTGTTGCCCGGCATTGCGCGGCAGCGCAGATGCAGCGTGTATGCGCCGCCCTGCTCAACCATCACACAAAACGCAGTGGTGCGGCGGTAACCATTATCAATCGCGGCCGGGTCAATGCTTACGCCTCCATGTAATGTCAGGGGTTGGCCGTTCTGCGCCGCCTGCTGCATATCCTGCTCGGCCATCGCTTCCAACTGGGCATCCAACGCCGTGGTGCAGCCAATGCTGCGGCGGAACGCAGGTGTTTGCAACAAAAAGCGGCAGATATTCGCCGCGCTGCGCTGCAGCTCGCCCCGGATCAGCCGTCCCTCTGTCAAAGCAACGGCCAGATCATCGCTGCCGGAGTTATGCTCCGGGTCCGTCACAACCATGAACACATCATTCTGGGCGCGAACCATCGCAGCCACATGCTTGGTGCTGCCTGCGCCGTTGCGGTCATTGCCATCGGCCCACCAGTCACTCATCACAATGCCGGTGTAACACCATTGGCCGCGCAAAATTGTTGTAACAAGGTCATAATTGCTGGCCGTCCAGTAACCGTTCAGCGGGTTATAGGATGTCATAATGGAGCGGGCATGCCCCTCTTTGACGGCAATTTCAAAGCCGCGCAGATAGATTTCCCGCAAAGCACGTTCCGATACAACCGATTCAACGAAGTGACGCCAGTGCTCCTGATTGTTCGTTGCAAAATGTTTGATGGTTCCGGTTACACCCCAGCGGTGCATCCCGCGCAGCTGAGCACAGGCCATTTTGCCGGTCAGCAGCGGATCTTCCGAGAAATACTCGAAGTTGCGGCCGTTCAGCGGATGGCGGTGAATGTTGATGCCAGGGCCAAGCAGCGTATCCACATGGTTTTTGCGCAGCTCCAGCCCTTCCATCGAGTAGAGTTCCTCGCTTAATCCCTCGTTGAAAGTCGCGGCCAGGCAGGTGCCATTAGGCATGGCAAAAGCAACGGTGCCGCAGTCCATACGGATACCGCTCGGCCCGTCCGAACAGCAGGCGGCAGGCAGCCCATAGCGCTGCAAAGCATCGCTGACGCCTCCGATTGCCCCAGCTGTCCCCGGCGTAACGCGCGGAGAGTTCATCCCCTCGCCCCGGACAATGGTGCAAAGCTCCTCATCGCTGAACTGTGCCACAAAGTCTGCCATCGCAGTGGTACCATCGGCCACATCCCGCAGGCGGATGCCTTTGTCGCCAGTCTGGAGCCATTCCCGCGGCAGGCGGGCGGCGCGGCGGGGCTCGGGCCGTTCTTCCTCGGTGGGCACGGGTTCCCATGCTGGGGTTCCATCCGCACCAGGGCGCAGGCGTTCAAAGGCTACAGCCGGAGCAGCTGCAGATTCCAACTGTTCCACCACCATCAACGGTAGTGTGACCGTAAAAGCTTCTTCCGCACTTCGCACATCGGTGCCAAGGCTGAAGCGATACTCGCCTGCTTCCAGCACAAAGGCAGACTTGTGCCCGGTCACACCGCTGTCATCATAGCTGGCAAAGTTACGCCACGGGGCTTTCAGTGTCAGGGTCTGGCTCTCCCCATGGGCCAGCATTCTGGTTTTTGCAAAGGCGCACAGCACTTTGGACGGTTTCCCCAGCCGCCCCTGCGGCGCGGTGCAGTAGAGCTGCACAACTTCCTTGCCGGGGCAGCTGCCGGTATTTTGGACGGCAGCAAAGGCGGTAATGCCATCGGCTGTTTCATCTGCGCTCAACAGCCGAACTTCAAATTTTGTATAGGAAAGGCCAAAGCCAAAGGGATAAAGCACCTTTTCCGGTGCAAACGTTTCAAAATAGCGGTAGCCGACGTAAATATCTTCGGCATAGATGTTGCGGTCATCCGCCCCGTAATGGTCAGCCGCCGGATAATCTGCCGGTGTGCAGGCGATGGTATCGGGCAGTTTGCCGCAGGGGTTGACGGTACCGTTCAGCACATCCAGCACACCGCGGCAGCCTTCCTGCCCGCCCTGCCAGATGTACGCCACCGCGCCGGGGTTGTATCGCATGACCCACTGCATATCAATGATATTGCCAACATTCAGCAGCACCACAGATTTTTTGAAATGACGGCAAACCAGCGCCAGCATATTTTCCTCGCCATCGGTCAGCAGAAAGCTGCCGGGAGTATTGCTATTGTCCTGGTCTTCCCCTGCCGTGCGACCGATGACAATAAACGCCGTTTCGGCACGCTGGGCCGCAGCGCGGACAAAGTCTTCATCCAGCGGCATTTCCGGCTGAAACCACGGTTCCTGTGCCCAGCCGGTTCCCATCTCGTAAGGGTGTTCCGCCAGCCATGCTGCATAGCGGGCCTGCACCTCAGCATCCAGCTGGTAGCCGTCCGGACCGCCCAGCACTTCGGGCAGGTTCGGCACGTGGGCGGTGTTCACCAGCCCGCCAGACCCTGTGCCGCTTTGGTAGTAGTGAAATTGCGCGTACCCAAATAAAGCCGCTCTGCCGCCGGAAGCCAGTGGTAAGACAGCCTCATTTTTCAGCAGAACAATACCCTCTGCCACAGCCTGGCGAGCCAGCGCTGCATAACGGGACATTTCCAACATTGTATTTTTCATCATACTGAAACTCCGATCCTGATAGATTGTAAATTCCAGCGCCACACTTAGTTATAATACACTATTTTCAGGATTTAGCAAGAAGTTCCTACACGAGAAAGAAAGTTTTATTTGTCTTTGAAAAAAGTAAAAAGTTTTATGAAGTCAGAAAGTTTCTATTCGCCATTCTTTGAACTGTTTTCTTTTTGCGGCCGAGTTTGTATGCGGGGCAAAGCAAATCGGGATCAGAGTTTTTTCTTGGAACAAGGTTCAGAAAATTTCCAACATATCATTTATTAAAAAGACTGATTCGGTGGCTCCTTCTTTGTATAGTTCATTCTTTTTTCCTCTGCTTTTCCTTTTCTTCTCTACAAACATCATTTTATTTGCTTCCCAGTTTTACGGCAACAGTTTTGTAGACTTCGGTACCTGTTGCTATACCTATAACTCCAGCATTGTCGCTGTTGCTAAAAGTTCTATTGCAGCTGTTCTGTTTTCGCCTATTTCAAAACGTTTCATTTGTCTTTTTTTCTTGCTTCCTCATAAAGCAGCATCCCATACCGGAGATTTTTACCGCACATTTTTTTCAGGAATCGCTTTCTCGCGCTGCCTGTCTGCCCGCTTCTCTGGAATTAAGCAGAGATTTTTACCGAGAAAATTTTGGTGTCGTAAAGTCCATCTACTCCACCCTATCATCCTTTTTCTTCACATTCTGCTTTATAATAGGTTGGTTTTCAGCCACCTTTTCTTTGCCGCTTCCTTTTCCTCCATCATCCCGTTCTGTCCAACACTTTTTCGGCCATTTCTTCCGTGATTTTTAATTTTTTTCGCGTTAATAATCTCTTTTAAGTATCGTTGATCTCACTATTTGCTCCGCATTTTATCTCGTATCATCGCTGATTTATTTGCAACTATTATCTGATTTTTTTCTCCGTAAATTTCTCCGTTTATATATTTTTCTTTTTTCTCCTCTTGCATATTTTGGTCTTTCTCAATGTATATTCGGCATGTTTCTTTCGCGTATTTTCTCTTCTTTGTCTCCCTATCAAGGTCAAAAACTGTGCTTTTTGACTTTTCTGAACATAAAAAGTGATTTTTCCCCGTCCCTATTTTATAAAGCCTGATTGTTGCCCCCAAAGCCGAGGTTTTTACGGCGATTTTTTTGCAGCCTCCAAAGGAAGTACCGTGCCGCTTTGTGCATTACCAAATGTTCTTATCCAAGACTTCTTTTATCCTGAGGTTCTTACGCCGTAAAAAATAGTGCCCTCATCTTTCTTCTCTCGTACTCCCTCGTCACCCACCTTCTCCTAATACAGAGGTTTTTAACGTACTTTTCTACAATCCCATACAAAACGGTAACCTCTGCTCTTTTTCTTTTCTGCTTTCTCACTCTTCGCCAAGCGGAGGTTCTTACCGAGAAAATTTTATCTATTTTTTCTATTTTTCTGCTTGCAGAGGGCATTTTCTTCCATCCAGAGATTTCTACCGTACCAATTTCCAGTCAAATTCTTTTGCAAACGGAGATTCTTACCGAAAAAAACGGCCTTTGCTCCTCTCCCCTGCTGCTTAAGTTAAAGGAATTACCTGCTATAAAAGCTAACCAGAGGTTTTTACCGCAAAAAAAGTCCTTCTGTCTGTCTCTTCATATTTCGCCCACAGCCATTTTCCCGCCGTTTTCAGGTGCCATCGGGATGATCTTGTCGTTTCGATTGCTTCTTACAGGTTGCCAGCCCGTTCCTTATGCCCATTCACGCAATACGGTAACAGAGATTTTTTCATTGTATAACAGAGATTCTTTCCATGCAAAATAGAGGAAACAACCTCTGCCGCCAAAAGAAAAAATCTCCGCCATTCTATGAAAGAACCTCCGTTATCACCAGAAGAAACCTCTGTTGTGGAGGGAAAGAACCTCTGTTTCTTCTATATATAATAAAGTATAAGATATAAATTTATAAATATATAATTCTAAAGAAAAAGAAGAACAAAAGGGTGAGTGCTCATAAAACAACGGAATTGATGCCCGCATAGCGGAGCGAACACGAATGCGGGCCATAAGAAGAAAAGGCATACGAAAAATGCGCCGTTCTGTCTGGCGCATGTCATCGGTGTACTGCCAGGATAAAAACAGCGGCCCGGTACCCATGCCGATGGGGGCCGTAAGATGATTGGTTTGAAGTTTGGTTACTTGCATTGCAGTGGTGCTCCTTTTCCGATAGTATCTTGTTTATCGTTATATCGGAAAGGACACAAAAGCAAGATGCAAAAAACAAGAATCAAGGGCAAAAAATTCGTGCAATATCTTGTAAAAGTGAATTGTGAAACAGATTTCCCAGTGATGCTATTTCTTACGGTGGCGAATGGAAATGTGATGCGTGCTGTTTTTTGTTTTAGACTGTTTGAAAGTGCTTTAACGCAGGTTTGCTTCAAGGCATATTTTGTGAAGCCAGCCCTCTCCCCTCCCCCGCTTTACGCGCGAGGATTCATCACTGTAATACATGCAGCGCCGCCATAGGATTGACTTTTGCTGGAAGATACTGTAGTATGATACTATCATGAGTAAGTGTACCTTCTTCTAAATATTCTAGCAGTTCTGTGATGTATGGTTTTATTACAGGCGGGCGATTAGTTCCTAAAGAAAGGCGTGGACAAAACGGAGCACGGCATCCAATGTCCAATCATAGCGTATGAAAAATAAAGATGAAAAGAATACAATGACAGAATCACCGGATGTTATCATTGGTGAAGTTCTGCCGGATGAAAAGGCGGACGGCAAGAAAAAGCAGCTTGTGCCCAGGAAAAGTGACAATGTGGCGTTTGGCTCTTTCATCACGAAAAGCAACGATTTAATTCAAAGGACAAAGTATTCCCTGCCCCGCAACGAACAGAAAATCCTTTTTATGATGCTGTCCAAGATCGATCAGCGCCATGATATGGATGCATCGAAGTACTATACCATTTCGTTTGACGATTTTGCAAAGCTTACCGGGGTCAATGCGTTGGACAGCGGTTATGCAAATTATCTGCGCAAAACCATTGAAAACCTGGAAAACCGGATGTTCTGGGTTCCCCTTGGGAATGATCAGTACAAAACGATGTCGTGGGTGAACCGTGGTTCTATCGTCGATATGAAGAAAAAGACGATCAGCATGCGCTTTAACCCAGATATCTGGAAAGACATTGCACAGCTGACAAGCAATTATACATCCTATAGCATTGAATACCTGCTGATGATGCAGAGCACCTATTCTATGCGTGTGTATGAGATCATTTTGTCATATGACAACGGAAACAGAGATTATTCCTATAACAATGGGTTGATTTTTGAACCTGTAACAGAAGAAGTTCTGCAAAAGTTCCCCAATAAGCGGGAAGAACTGAAAGGGTTCAAATATAAGCGGTTTGATATGGAAGAATTCAAGGGTATGCTTTCCATGCCTACCCGTGATGAAATCAATAGAAGCAAGGGCAAAAGCAGAGACAGTTCCGCGCAAAAGTTCAGCCGCGATAAACCGCTGACGGAAAAATACAAAGTATTTTCCGACTTTGAAAAGAACGTTCTAGCAATGGTCAAAAGCGAGATCAATGAGATGACAGACCTGTGGTTTGACTATGAGCCGGTGCGCCGCCGCGGGGTTCGGAAATACGAGTTCCTTTATATCTTCATCAAGTACAAAAACCGGGAAGAAATGAAGAGCGTCAGAGCGTTCCATCAGGAGCATAAAGGCGCTGATACAGAAGTAAGCAGAAAACCAAGAAAGCGCCGCAGCTCGGTCAGCAAAGAAGCACTGGAACAGTACAATCAGCCGCTGAAGGAAGCCATTTTGACGACAACCTATCGCCTGGCACGCAATGAACTGGCGGTAAAGGCGCAATATCAGACCTATGAAAAAAAGCTGACACCGGAAGAGCGAAACATCTTCATCGATATTTTCACATATACGTCAAAAATATTGACCAACACAAAAAAGCGGGACCAGGCAGAGGAAACGCTGGAAGCGTTGAACCGGATTATCAAAGATAATAACGGGCTAAAAACTTGGGCATTGGGAATGAGCGTTAAATATAAAGCGATGCTTGAACGCGCAAAGGAAAGAAAATCTGCGCAGTATTACCGCACGGTGGTTTATAATGACATTATAGAAAATTCTGCCGCGATCATCGCTGACGGCACAAAACGCGCAGCATTACTGGATGGCGACAGAACGGATCTTTTCAAGTTCGATTGGTCGCAGTTTGATGAGTAATAGAACGTAAGGAAGTATAAGAATGAAAAAGAGGTTTGCAAAAAGCAGACCTCTTTTTTGTTTCAGAAAAAGCGCGAAAACAAACAAATTGAAAAAATTGACAACAGGTACTTGAGTCGTGACAGGTAAATCAAGAGGAAAAGAAGGTATTATCCCCAGGATTCGTGTTGACATGACGAGCGGGTATGCTATAATTAGCTTATTAAGATGAATACTTTACAGGAAAGAACAGAAGGTAAAGAAGAAAAGATTGCCAGCGATATCAAATAGCAACAGGTACGCAAGTCGCCGCATAATAGTTACAACAAAAGAGAAAACTTTATTTTATGACAACATGTACCTAAGTCTTTCCACTCTATAATCAACCAACGAAATGAGGAAACGCCAATGGCAGCACAGATCATTACGATCGCCATCGAGAAAGGCGGAGCAGGAAAAACGGTCACTGCTTCTAACCTCGCCTATCTGATGGGCGATGAGGGTAAAAAAGTCCTTTGCATCGATACAGACCCGCAGGGAAACCTGACGAGCGCTTTGAGCGGCGGCAATGGAATTACCAGCGGCGTTTATAATGGAAGAGCTCTTTTTGATATGTTTGATGGCTTCCGCTATACCAAGACGAAGGACTATATCACCGAAACGGAATACGAAAATGTAGATATGATCCCCTGCAGCGCGCAGACGCCGCGGATCAACCAGCGTATTCCGGGAATTTTTGAGGATGCACAAACCTACTTCAAGCCGGGCGACCCGAAGTGCCTGACGAATATGGGAGAATTCCTCTATTACTTTTTAAATCAGGTCCGGGAGGACTATGATTACATCATTATTGATACCCAGCCGACCCGTGATTCACTCTTGCTGACGAATGCAATCAATGCGGCGGATTATGTGCTGATTCCCTCTCTTTGTGAGGCAAATTCGCAGGAATCGGCGTTCCGTACTTATGCACTCTGCAATGAGCTGCGGAATACCCCCGGCAGCCATCTGAAAGGCGTTGGCGTAATTCTTACGATGGTAGTGAAAAAGGCAGCTACTACAAAAATTATCCGCGACCAGTGCAAACAGGTTTTAGGGGCTTCTCTTTATAAAACGGAGATTCCCAGCGGCCTTAGTGTGAATATGTCGGTTACGAAGCATCTTCCCGTATGCTATATGGCAAAAACACAGCCGGTTGCGGTGGCCTATGGCAAGGCTTACGAAGAACTAAAGGCTCAGCTTGCAAAGATGGGGGTGAACTGAAATGGCAATGAAAAAGAAGATGAAGGGGAACATAACGTCCCCTGCTCTCCCCGGCAAAAGTATTCTTGCAGAGGTAAACAATAACGAGGCGGGCAACATCTATAATAGTTTGTTCGCTAAAAACAGAAAAGTTGAATACGATAATAAATATATTGCGTTGGTTAATATCCGAACCAACCCGGATAACCAGATTTTCCGTGTAATGGATGACGATGAAGACATCCGCATTTTGGCGGAAGATATTAAGCGCAATGGGTTGATGCATAACCTTGTTGTATTCCCTGAACAGCGCGAAGAAGGAATGGTATATGTTTTGCTTTCCGGCGAACGGCGGTTTCGTGCATTGAATTACCTGCAAGAAAAAGGCGATGCAACATGGAATATTGTGAATTGCAATGTTGTGATAACACCTTTGTCTAAAAATGAAAGAAAAGTGCTACTGTACAGCGCAAACCTGCAGGTCCGCGGCGGATTCAGTGATGAAGCAATTCGCCGTCAGGCGATTGCGGAATTTATCACCTGCCTGCAAAAAGAACCTTATAATATGAGCAGAGAAGAAGCTCTTGGCGCAACAAAAAGCATCAGTACCGTAAATCCACGCACGATTGAGCGGGATGCGCGGATCGAAGAGAAACTGGAGGGCAAACTAAAAGAACTTCTAAATGATAAATTTTTAACGAGAAGCGAATGTGAGACTTATCTGCGGTTTGAAGAGGACATACAGGATGAAATCGCGGAGCGGTTTGCCAAATTGCAGGAAGTAGATTGCCATAGCAGCGATACAGAAGATGCGGGAAAGAACTATGTAGAGGTTCTTCGGGACAATCTGCATGACGCATTCAGAGAGCTGCTATACGATGCACAGCGGCAGGGAACGACCAAAGAATACGAAGCTGCTTATAAAAAGGCGATTCTTTATTTTGATGATGGTCTCGTTGAACTGAAAGGGAAAGCGGATGAATACGGCAAAGCTAAGGTAAGCAGCCAACCGAAAGAAATTTCCGCCATCGATTACGAGGGCAAAAAAGAAGCCGCCAGGGATCGTGCGCGAAAGGAACACGAGGTTACAGAAACCAAGAGCAGCATGATCCAGAAAAGTGTTCCCCAAATGGTCAAAAAATTGAATAAGGCATACAGCAGTAAGGCATTTGCAAAAGCGCTGAAAGGTGTATCCAAAGAATCCCGTGATGCAGATGTTGCGGCGCTGAATGAAATCATCGAGATTTCGATGAAGCTTAAAAACATCATAGAATCGATCGATTGATGCCGGTGGACACAATGAAAAAAGAAAGAATTCTGATTCGTTTCCGGCCGGAAATATATGAATGCTTTGAATTGGAAGCCGCTTATCAGGGGCTTCGCGTGGGAACGATTGCCAATCAATTATTGATCAGTGAGCTCAACAAAGCAGCAAGCGTGAAACCAGAACACTGCGTTGTATTTGGATCGGAAGACTACGCTGCGATTCCGGAGGGCAAGCGAAGCAGCTATTATGTGTTGCCAGAAAGCAAAGATATTATAGAATATCTGCCGGAGCAAACCGGAAAGCGGGGCGCAAAGCCGATCAATAAGCAGGTTACATTTTATCTGATGGAAGATCAGCTTGAAACGTTGAAAAAAATTGTCCGGATTCAGGATATTCGCAAATCAATGGACCACGGGCAAATTGTAACCTATCGCTTTGCCGTGTTGGGGCTGCTGCTGAACAATGAAGCGCTGGATAGAAAACCTCCGGTTATACATTAAGAGGTAGAAAGAAGCACGAAAGAAGCCGCGGGTATTGTGCCTGTGGCTTCTTTATTTTATATATCATACAACAATATTAGAATTGACAACAGGTACTTGAGTCGGAGAATGGTGAAAAAGTTTTTATATCGGTATCGGCACTTAGAATTATGCGGTATTGCCTTAATTCTGAAAAAAATTAAAAAAAGACCGACATTGCACGGTGTATCTGCCTGCACAATGTCGGTTTTGCTTATTTTCTCTCGGCCAGCACGACCGTAAAGGTCGAGCCTTTGCCGGGGGTGCTTTCTATCTGCATCTCTGCGCCGGTCAATTCCAGAATCCGCTTTGACCAGCGCCATGCCAAGGCCATTGCCCTCGGTGGAGTGGCTCGTGTTGCCTTGGTAGAATTTATCGTAGATGTGTTTTATCGTCTTTTCATCCATACCGCAGCCGGTATCGGTCACGGAAACATAAATTTTGCTGTTCGCCCGCGTTTGGCGCAGGGGAATGCTGCCGCCCTGCGGTGTGAACTTCACCGCGTTGGAAAGCAAGTTCATCCACACCAGTTCCAGCAAGCCGGGGTCGGCCTGTGTGTAGGCGGCATCCTCTAGGTCAGCGTCAAATTCAATGTTCTTGCGCTCCCACGCATCCTCAAACTGCACGGTCACGCTGCACAGCTGGGCGCAGACGTCATAGACTTCTGCTGCTGGGCGGATGGTTTGCTTTTCCAGCTTGTTCAGCTTGAGCATGATGAAATGATCAGGAGCCGTTTCCAAGCTGATGTAAGCAAAGAAATGGCTCCGGGTTTTGTCCTGTCTGCGCTACAAAAGATATACATCGCATATTAAGGTGCTAATTTGTGAATAATTATCCTTGTTCTGCAATTTTTGTGTTCGCATCTTCGCACGATTTCTTTATAATATAGGTAATACAATATAAAGGAGTCCCTTGACGATGCGAGCAATAAACCTTAAAACCAACCATCTGACAGCGCCTGTCGGTATTGACGCCGGGCCGCTGTTTTTGTCTTGGCAGTGCGCTGACGGCGTGCGCCAGACCGCCTATGAAATTCAACTGACCGCGAACGGTGAAATGCTTTGGCACAGCGGCAAGACGGAAGGCGCCGCCATGCACGCCGATACCCCCGCCGTGGCCGATTCCCGCGTGCGCGGTGCATGGAAGATCCGTCTGTGGGATGAAAACGATGTCCCCGGCGCGTGGAGTGAGGCACGCTTTGAGACCGGCCTTGCACAGTGCGACTGGGTAGGGGAGTGGGTGGACCCCGAAACCGAGCCAATCGACATCCCCGGTGACGATGCCATCAACGCCTTTGCCCGCCCCAACTGGGAGCGTAAGCAGGCAGAAAAAGAAGCCGCGGGCAAGGGTGCAGCCGAGTCGTACAAGCCCCATCGTCCGGCATCGTACCTGCGCAAAAGCTTCACGGCGTCCAAGGGCGAGGCACGGCTGTATATCACGGCCAAGGGATTGTACGCGGCATGGCTGGACGGAAAGCACATTGGTGATATGGTTTTGGCCCCCGGCAGCTTTACCGGGAACAAGCATCTTAGTGCGCAGACCTACGATGTGACCGCGCTGCTGCACGAGGGCGAGAATGAGCTTTTAATTGCTCTCGGTGATGGCTGGCACCGCAGCACGGGCGGTGTGGATGGCGACCGTGATTTGTTCGGTGATACGCTCGGCGTACTGTTCCAGCTGGAAGTGGACGGCAAACCGGTCTGCGTTTCCGATGACACGGTGCAGGCAACGCAATGCGGGCCTATTCGTCAGAACGATATGCAGCAGGGCGAGGTCTACAATGCACAACTTGAGGGCGAACTGACCGGCTGGCACGGTGTGCGCACCTACCGTGATGATCTGCCCATTACCGGTATGAATACCGTGCCGATTCTGGAACACGAAGCATTCCCCGGCAAGCTGCTGCAAACGCCCAACGGCGAGATGGTGCTGGACTTTGGGCAGAATATCGCCGGTTATGTGGAGATAACGCTGATCGCCCACACCGGACAGAAGGTCAAGCTGACTTGCGGCGAAGCGTTGGACGAAAACGGAAACTTTACCCAAGAAAACTTTCAGGACCGCAACCGCCACAAGGAGGGCGGCACCGCCCAGATGCTGGAGCTTGTCTGTAAAGAGGGGAAAAACCACTTTAAACCCAGCTTCACCATTATGGGCTTCCGCTACGCCAAGGTCGAAACCGACGCCGATTTGACCGATGCCGTGTTTACTGCCTACGCCGTCTACTCCGATATGGCGGTGACGGGCGCGTTTACCTGCGGAAATGACGCGGTGAACCGGCTTGTCAAGAACAGCGTCTGGAGCCAGAAGGGCAACTTCTGCGATGTCCCCACCGACTGCCCGACCCGCGAACGCGCCGGCTGGACAGGGGATATGGGCGTGTTTATTGAAACCGGCTTGACCCTGATGGACTGCTACCCCGTGGCGGAAAAATGGCTGGCGGAGTGCCGCCTGAACCAGTACCCGGACGGTCGCATGGCAAACATTGCCCCGCCGAATGCCCGTCCCGGCTATATGACCCCGATGCTCTGCATGTCGGCAGGGTGGGGCGATGCGGCGATTTTGGTGCCGTATGCGATGTACAAGCGCACGGGTGACCGCAAAATTCTGGCGGACAACTATGAGATGATGCAGCGCTGGTACGCTTTTTTGCTGGGGCGCGCACAGCAGACGACCGATGAGCAGCAGGGCGGTGACTACGCCAAGTTCACCGTTTTAAACGGTATGGACTACGGCGAATGGTGCGAGCCTGGCATCACCCCCATGCAGGCAATGATGAACCCGCGCAAGAGCGTGGGAACGGCATATCTGGCCTACTCTGGGCGCTTGCTGGCAGAAGTAGCTGATGAACTGGGCAAGGCGGACGATGCTGCCAACTACCGCGATACTGCCGCCAACGCAGTGAAAGCCTACCGTGCAGCGTTTACCGAGAACGGCGTGATCCACTCTGACCGCCAGTGTGAGTATGTCCGCGCCATTGCCTTTGCCCTGCTGGGTGAGGAAGAAAGCAAAGCCGCCGCCGAAACGCTGAACCGGATGGTTGCCGAGAACGACTACCACCTGAACACAGGCTTTTTGTCCACGCCATTTTTGTGCGATGTGCTGGCAAAATATGGCTATGCGGACACTGCCTACAAGTTGCTTTTGCAGCCCGACGCCCCCGGCTGGCTGTATGAGGTTGGCAAGGGCGCCACGACCGTTTGGGAAACCTGGACGGGCATTGACGAAAACGGCAAGCCGCACGAATCCCTGAACCATTACAGCTACGGAGCCATCTGCGGCTGGCTGTTCGGCGGTGTGTGCGGCATCCGGTACACGGACGGCGCACTGACGATTGCACCTACGCCCGACAAATCGCTGGACTGGGCAAAAGCCACCTACGATTCCCCAGCCGGGCGCATTGTAAGCGGCTGGCGGTATGACGGCGATGTGGTAACCTATGAGTTTGAGATCCCTGCCAATCTGACCGCCGATGTCACCCTGCCCGATGGGCGTAAGTTTACCCTTGCCCCCGGAAAGCACACAGTATAAGAAGAAAGCGCCTGCCCTGCCGTAAAACTTACGGCAGGGCAGGCGCTGTTTTTGATAAACTGGAATTTGCCCCCTCGGTCAAATTGAATTTACCCCTTATCAAATGCCAAAGGTTTCTGGTGGGATATCTATTCCAATCATTCGTCCAAATGCAAGTCCCCATTTCACAAAATTATATGATATGGATGTAATTATATTATCTGTAATAATATATCCCTCTTTAACTGGAGATTCTAAGTTGGCATCCCACCCTACCATCTTTTCTAAATCTTGTTCGGTAAAACCTTCTTCCATGATTTCTTCTTTATTTACACCTGCCATAAATGGTTTACCACTCAACAAACCTGCTTTAACAAGCATGAGCGGAGCAATAGAAATTGCTCCAATCGCTTTATTTTCAAACTTACGGATAAATTCTATAACTTCTTCATTTTCTATTGCTTCCCTAATATCCATAGCTCCTGGCAAGATTAAGCTATCATACTCATCAATATTTATTTCAGAAATTGTCTGGTTAGGCAAAACCATCAATCCATCTTCACTCTTAACAGCTTCCTTTGTATGTGCAAATATTACAACCTCTTTTTCTGCTAAAGCAAGTATTTCAAGAGCCACACTAAATTCAAAATTACAAAAAGAATTATAAATCAATACTGCTGTTTTCTTCATTATATCCTCCGTCATCTTCAAATTTTCATCTGTTCGACCTATTGAAATGCGCAAATTCCGATTTTCTGCCCTAAGTTTATCACACAAAAAACCGAGTTTCAACGCAGGAAAAGCAAATCCCCTGTCCTTTCGGGCAGGGGATTGCGGTTTAGCCATGCTGTTTGAGATATTCGGCGCTGAGTTGCAAACTCTTTATGGGGGAGTTATCCACCCAGTTGCGGTGGCTTTCCAAAATCACGGCATCTACGCCGATAGTAAGCGCCTGTGCCATCAGGCTGTCGAGATCCATATTGCCGGTACCCAGCTCCATGCTGTCGGTTTTCAGAATCGGCGTCACGGCGCTGCCCGAAATGCGGGTGCCGCGGTCGTTGATATGCCACAGCTTCATGCGGGTCCCCAGACGCTGCATCCACGCAAGGGCGTTGGCGCCGCCCTCGGTAAACCAGTAGCTGTCAAACTCAAAGTTGACGAACTGCGGGTCGGTTTCCTCCAGCAAAATGTCGTAGGCACGCTTTTCGGCGTTGACATGACGCAGCTCACAGTTGTGGTTGTGGTACAAAAGCTCCACGCCCTCGGCCTTCAGCGCCTCACCCGCCTTGTTCAGCCGTGCGGCAAGGTCGTGCATCGTGGCTTCATCGCCGTAATCAAAGCGATACATTCCGGTAATAACGACATACTTAGTGCCAAAGCTTTTGGCTTCGTCCGCCACCGCTTTGGCATCGCGCTCCAGACTGCCCAAATCGGTGTGCAGGCTGACGACCTGCAGCCCCGCTTCTTTGACCAAAGCGTGCCAGTCGAGATTGCCGCCCTTGCCCACGGGCATACCCGTCGCCTTGGTCAGCAGCCGCACCATAAAGCCGATGGGGTGGATCATAAACCCGCACAGCTCAATGCCGTCATAGCCTGCGGCTTTCATGGCGGCAAGCGTCTGCCGTGCCTCGTTTTCGTTGCTTAAAACGGTTCCCAGCATAAATTGCTGGACTGCCTTTGTGGGCATGGTTCAGCCCTCCATCTTGATGATTTTTCCCGTTGTGATGCCGTTTTCGTTGAAGCTGTCCACGCAGACATAATAGGTCTGCCCGGCCATCAGCGTGGAAAGCGTGACCTCATCGGCATCATAGACAAGCCAGCTCTGGTACAGCTTATTCGGTGCAATGCCGTAGCGCACATTGCAGCCCTGCGCGTTCTCGATGTGCTGCCAGCTGATTTTGCCGTCCAGCGCATCCACGCGCACGGCTTTGGCGTCGGCTTGGGCAGGGCGGTCGCCCTCGACGTTGCCGAACACCCGCAGCCCGCTTACACGCAGCGTCTGGCCGTAGGGGAGGGCACCGCCCGTCACGCGAATATACCGCGCACGGATACCGCCGGCATACTCATAATAGCCGCTGGAGCATTCGCGGGCGACATCCTCGCGCAGCGTCCAGGTCTCGCCGTCAAGACTGGTTTCCACGGTATAGCAAGAAATCTGCAGGCGCGTCTCGATATGCCGCGTTTTGCGGTCATCGCCGTAGCTGTCGGCAGGGAAGTCCACGACGAGTTTTTCATCGGCCATGTTGACCTGAATCGCGCGGACATCATAATCACGGCCTAAATCCACACACAGCCATTCGCCGGGCTGGTCGCTGCCCGCGCTCCACCAGCGGCGGCAGTCCTCGTCCACGGTATTCACCGGGTCGCTGCCCTCAGCGGTGGAGGATGCCGTCACGGCCTTGCGGTAGCTTAACAGCATCCACTTGGGCTGCTGGCTGGCGGCGTCGAATTTGCCTGCCGGAATTTCGTGCGGGTAGTCGGCAAAATTCTGGTTGCAGAACAGCACGCCGTCCTTGTCAAACCCGGCAGGAAACAGCCCCACGCGACGCTCAAAGTCGTGGTTGACAGAAATGCGCATCGTGGACGCGTGCCAGTAGTTGCCGTATTTGTCGGCAATCGTGCTGCCGTGGCCTGCGCCGGTCATAAACCCGCCCGGCTTGGAGGAAAACGGGTTGGACGCTTGCAGCGTGAACGGTCCCAGCGGGGACTTGGAGGTGTACACACCATCGGCGTAGGTGTTGTACTGGGTGCCGGGGCAGGCGTATTGCAGATAATACGTACCGTTGTGCTTTGTCATAAACGCGCCCTCAATGTAGGGCTTGCCGACGGCGTTGAACATAGCGGTCAGCGCCTCGGCGTTCAGCCCCGGCATCTGCGCCATCTGGGGCGGCAGCTCCAGCTTGCCGGTTGCCTCGTTATAGAAAGGCTTCATGGCTTTGTAAAGCACGCTTGCCTCTTTATCCACAATCCCGTTGTTACCGGGGCGCTCATAGCCCAGTTCTTCTTCGCGCCCGAAAATCAGTTCTTTCTTTTCTCCGATGGGCGTCATGGTATCGGGGTCAAGCTCCACGCCCCAGATGGGCGAGGTGTTGGAGCAGCCCCAGTAAAAATATACACGCCCGTCATCATCGCAGAACATATCGGGATCCCAAAAGGCGAACGGGGCGCTGACCTCGGTAAACGGCTCGATCAGTGGGTCGGCGGTGCGCAGAATAGGACAGTTGCGCCCCTTGCGGCTGGCAGAAAAATACAGGTAGTCGCCGACTTGGCGCACATCGGGTGCGTAGTCGTAAATCAGCAGATCGGGGTCGGCGTGGAAGTCCCAGTGCAGCAGATCGTCCGAGTACCAGAACCCTGCCGACATAGAAACAAACAGGTAGTATTTGCCCTTGAAGTACACCAGCGTCGGGTCGGCGCCTTCGCGGAAGCCCGCGGCGCGCTCACCCTCCTTCATGTGCTGGTAGCGGTAGCCCAGATCCAAGGGGTTGCAGTAAGTTTTCACCGTATTACACATCCTTTTTGATGCCCTGCAAAACGCGGTTCAGCTGCTTGATGCTCTCGGCATCTGCGCCGGCCTGCTTGAGCATTCCCTCCACGGTCATGCGCTGCATGGCGCGCTCCATCATGGCAACCAGCGCCGGGTTATCCTTGACGGCGGCAGCTACATCACCGCGGGCGGCAGCCGCCTTGTCGGTGATGGCCTTCAAGACAGGCCCCACCTTGGCGTCCGCCATGGCAGCGGCCATATTGTCCTTGACGCTCCAGCAGGTTTCGTCCAGCTCGCCGTCAAACCAGTTGTTCACGACCTGACGGTTGGACATCGCGTAGGCGGGGTTCGGCTCTGTAGCCTTGTTGACCAGAATCACGCTGGAATACGCCCCCGCGCGGGCCTCAATGCTGTGCTTGCCGGTGATGGGCACATTGAAAACAAACACTTTGTCGCCTTTTTTTGTTTCGACAAGGTGCCCGTCCTTGTACAGAGAAACCTCCGGCAGGTTGGAGTATACTCTGACCTCGGTCACATCCTCCGTGCGGTCCACATAGCGGCTGCCGCAGGTATGTACAAAGGGCTGCTTGCTCCAGTAGGCCTTGTACAGGTAGAAGGCGTCCTTCTTGATTTTGCGGTCAAAGGTGACAAGTCCTTTCTGGTTCTCGCCGTTTTTGCCGCCCTCATCGCGGCCATCGGCAGCAAAGTCGAACATATTCCAGACATGGGTCGCCCACAGCCACGGGCGGTCGGCAATCATTTTTGCCATGTGCTCGTGGTAGACGCACTGGTAGGTTTCGGTATAGTCGCCCTTTTCGGGGTGGGCGCTCTGGTAGGCGGGGTTTGCGTCCGCGCCGTACTCCGAAAAACCGATGCAGCGGTCGGGATATTTGGCGTGGTAGGTATCAAAAAAGTCGTCGTTCTGGTCCAGCTCACCCAGATACCAGCCAAAATACAGGTTGTAGCTGTTCACATCGGGAATTTCCAGAATCGGGCTGGTAATCTCCAGCATAAAGACATTCGCCATCGTGGTCGGGCGGGTCGGGTCGAGCTTGTGCGCCAAATCATTCAGGGCGCGGTGGTTTTCCAGCAGCTCCTCATTGACAGCCGATGCGGCAGTAATTTCGTTGGACAGCCCCCAAACGGCAATACAGGGATGGTTGTAGTTCTGAACAATCAGTTCTTCCATCTGGGTCAGCGTGTTGGCGCGCCCGTTGTGCATATGCATCGTGATGTAGGGGATCTCGGCCCAGATGACAAGACCCTTTTCGTCGCACAGGTCATAGAATGCCTGCGCGTGCTGGTAGTGGGCAAGGCGGATGGTGTTGGCGCCCATCTCCAGAATCAGCGCCATATCCTCTTCCATCATCTCTTTGGTGATGGCTACACCCGCACCCTTGCGGTCCTGATGGCGGGAGACACCGCGCAGGGGATAGGGGTGGCCGTTCAAAATGAAGCCCTTCTGCGGGTCAATCTCAAACTTGCGGCAGCCGAAGCGGGCGGTCTCGGTCTCGCCATTGTCCAGCCGCGCAGTTACGGTGTAGAGATACGGGTCATCAAGACCGTCCCACAGGCGGGCGTGCTCCAGCGTGAACACGGCTCTGGCGGTGCCGTCCTTGACGGCGGCGCTCGTCTGCTGGCCGTCAAGCGTGAAGTTGACGCTCTGCGCGCCGACAACGAACGCCTCAACAGTCACCTCACAGCGGCGCTCGGCAAGGTCAGTCACAGCAGGCGTGACCTTGACGGGCACAGCGCCGTTTTCGGCAAGGGCAAAGTGTGCAGCGGGCACAACATGCAGCGTTACATCGCGGTAAATGCCGCCGTAGAAGGTGAAGTCGGCCTTCTGGGGGTAGACGGTGTCGTTGTCGCTGTTGTCAACAGAAACAATCAACTCATTTGCACCATCGTGCAGGGCATCGGTGATGTCCACACGGAAGGTGGAGTAGCCGCCCTTGTGCTCGGCCACTTTCTCCCCGTTCAGGCTGACAACTGCAGTCATAGCAACGCCGTCAAACTGCAAAACCGCGCGGTCGCCATCGGACAGCTCCGGTTTCTCCAGTTTACGGGTGTAGCTGCAGGTGCCGCGGTAGTAGTCGTTGCCGCCGTCCTGACCGTCTACAGCGTTCCAAGTGTGGGGAAGGGTGACCGGCTCGTCATGACCTTCCTTGGTAAAAGTCCAACCGGTGTTCAACAGAATTGCTTTGCTCATAGAATGACTCCTTATGGGTGGTTTTAACTTCAAAGAACCGAAAAGGCTGCAAACCCTTTCGGCTTTGGTTAATGGGCTTACTGAAGCTGTTTTTTATAGAACTCAGACTGCGCAGCAGCCTTTTTCTCGGCAATGCGCTTTTGGACGTTGACCATTTCCTCCTTGGTCAGCGGGCATTCGCGCATGGCAACCAGCGTAATGACCCAGCCGATGAGCGGCAGGCCGAACTTTAGGCTCAGCGTCATCCAGAAAATCGCGCTTGTGCAAGGGTCGGTGGGCTGAGGCATCGTGGTGGTGTAGCCCAGCAGCGCCACAGCGCCGGTTGCGATGACGGCGGCAAAAGAGGTGATGAGCTTATCGACCAGGCTGTAGGTGCCGGAGACAACAGCAGGAACATAACGCCCGCTGCGGTCCAGCTCAAAGTCAATGGCATCCGCCATATACGAGGTGTTGGAGGTGGTGATGCACATATTGGAACCGTTCTGCAAAAGGGTCAGCACCACATAGAGAATCATGGAGGGGCTGCCCATAACGCCGATTTGCGTGGGGTCGCCAAAGATAAAGAACAGAACCAGCGCGGCGGTGATGGTCATACTGACATAGGTCCAAGTGACGATGCCGTTTTTGCTGCCGTGCTTGCCGACATACTTGGCACCGAACGCCGCAAAGAAGATGGAGGGAACCATGCTGATGACGGTCAGAATGGTGGCCAGACCCATATTGCCGATCAAAATACCGTTGAACAGCGTGTTGATGATGGCTTGGCTGGCCACCTGCTGGGCGAGCTTATCAGAAGCGTTGGAGGCAATGTAGCACTGCAGGGGCTTGTTGTGCTTGAGAACCTCGACAATGTCGGACATTTTCAGCGGTTCGAACTTTTTGGTGCCGACAAAGGTTTCCGGCTTATCGTAGGCAGAAACGCCCAGACAGACCAAAGCGGTGCCGATACCCGCGGCAAGCAGCGTCATATTGCAGGCAGCGGACAGGAAGGCCTGGTTGTAGGTGCCGCCGCATTTGGGCAGCAGCACAACATTGAAAATCATCGACATTGCCATCGGCACCAGATAGTTGAAGGCGGTTGTCCATACGCCGATGGTCGGGCGCTGGCGCGGATCATTCGTCATGATGGCGGGGATGGTCTGCGCAGTCATGTTGGTGATAGTGTAGCCGATGATGTAGACAATGTACAGCAGGGCAAACACCGGCAGGCCCAGACCCTTGGACGAGAAGCCGGTGAACATTCCGTACAGGGCGAGCGCCTCAATCAGATAGCCGGCAACCAGCAAAATGCGCAGCTTGCCGAACTTGGTGTTGACGCGGTCATAGACAAAGGCAAGCAAGGGATCGGTGATGCCGTCCAGAATACGGGAGCAGGTCAGAATAATGCCAACGGCAGCGGTCGTGATGCCGTAGCCGATGCTGGCGGAATAACTCGCCATGCCGATGAGGGAATAGACGCTCATACCGACAAGACCGTTGCAGGCATAGCAGATGATTTGCCATAATTTGGCGCGGCGGTATTGTACGCCGTCAACTTCTGAAGCAGTGGGTTTCTTTTTGAACATTTTGTTTTCCTCCTAAAAATTCCGCAGTGATTTTTCTCACTGACACCACTATACCAGAAGCAAAACGGCAGCAGGGGATAAAAATCAGCAGATGAGGAACAAAAATTCACGCATTATTTCAAATAACAAGAAATATTGTCCTGCTTTACTAAATAATGCCCTCATGGCTTGCGCTTGTTATGTTATGATACAGGTACAGAAGTTTCTTGATTTGCTTTAGACATCACAGGTAAGGAGAAAATTATGCAGAAATTTGAAAAAGGTTTCTTTGTCGGCGCGGCCACTGCCGCCCACCAGGTCGAGGGTAACAATATCCATTCCGACTACTGGGCGCAGGAGCAGCTGCCCCACACCAGCTTTACCGAGCCGAGCGGCATTGCCTGCGACCATTATAATAAGTATGAGGAAGATATTAAACTGCTGGCCGATGCGGGCCTGAACGCCTACCGCTTCTCCATCGAGTGGGCGCGCATCGAGCCGAAGGAGGGCAAGTTTGACCCTGCCGAGATCGAGCATTACCACAAGGTCATTGCCTGCTGCAAGGCGCACGGTGTGGAACCCGTTGTGACGCTGCTGCATTTCACCAGCCCCAAATGGCTGATTGCCAAGGGCGGCTGGGAGGCTGAAAGCACGGTCGAATATTTCAAGCGCTATGTCAGTTATGTGATGGAGCAGTTGGGCAGTGAGCTTCACATCGTCTGCACCATCAATGAGGCGAATATGGGTCTGCAGCTGGCGGCTATCTCCAAGCGGTTCCGCCTGATGGCAGAGCAGGCCGCCAAGGCTGCTGCCAATGCAGGCAAATCCGCCGAGGGCAGCGTGCAGGTGGGCATGAACTTCCAGAAGATGATGGAGAATATGAAGTACGCTGCCGCTGAAAACGCCGCCGTGTTCGGTACGCCGCAGCCGAAAATTTTCGTCAGCGAGCGCACGCCGGAGGGCGATCTGCTGGTTCTACGCGCTCACGCCGCCGCGCGGGAGGCCATCAAGACAATCTGTCCTGAGGTTAAGGTCGGTCTGACCCTCTCGCTGCATGACCTGCAGGCCCAGCCGGGCGGTGAAGCCTTTGCCGCCGCTGCGTGGGAGGAAGAGTTCACCCACTATCTTCCTTATATTAAGGAGGATGACTTCCTCGGCGTGCAGAACTACACTCGCACGCTGTACGGTGCGCATGGGCAGTTGCCCGCACCGCAGGGGGCCGAGCTGACCCAGATGGACTACGAGTTTTATCCGCAGGCACTGGAAAATGTAATCCGCAAGGTGGCGCAGGATTTCCACGGTGATCTGATCGTGACCGAAAACGGCATTGCCACCGCCGATGATACCCGCCGCGTGGCGTTTATCGAGGCCGCATTGGCTGGTGTGCAAAACTGCATCGCTGATGGTATTCCGGTCAAGGGATACTTCCACTGGAGCCTGATGGATAACTTTGAGTGGCAGAAGGGCTATGCTATGAACTTTGGCCTGATTGCCGTAAACCGCGAAACGATGGGGCGCACCCCGAAGCCCAGCCTTGCGGCGCTGGGCGGATACGCCAACGCATAAAAATATCAGTGGTTGTCTGTACGGCAGCCACTTTTTTTGGTATACTGGTATAAAATGAAGGTGGTTCGATGGATGTTTTTCAAAATATGGAGCTGTTTTCTGAGCTGATCCAGTGCGGCGGCAACATTTATACATGGTGCTATAATGCCGATGGCAGTCTGCTGCAGAGCAACTGCCCGGAAGCGGGGTTCCTTTCCGGCGCATTTGAGATATTCGGCTGCAAGAAAAAAATGCTGGACTACGGCAGCCGGCACACAACGCCGGTCACGCTCGGCACGGCCATTGGAATGACATGGGCAGCTGCCTTTGAAAAGGACGGCAGTGTGCTGAAACGCGCCTGGGTCATCGGGCCGGTGTTTTATCAGGATGTTTCGCTGCGCGGGATTGAGCAGGGGCTGCAATACTATAACCGTCTGGAAACGAGCGTGGCATGGACCATGCAGCTGTACGAGGTGTTGAAAACCGTCCCTGTGCTGCAATGCACGGTCTTGCACCGCTACGCGCTGATGATGCACTATTGTCTGACCGGCAACCACCTTGCGATCAGTGACATCAACAGCGAGTTTTTGGCGCAGGTGCGCAATACAGTGCAGCAGCCCGCTCACGATCGCCACAAGGTCTGGATGGCAGAGCAGGGACTTCTGCAGATGGTGCGCACCGGTGACTTGAACTATAGGCAGGCCCTTTCCGCCAGTATGGGAATCAGCGCGGGTGTGCCGGTGCGCAGCGATGACGCTTTGCGCCAGAGCAAGACCAGCATCATCGTGTTTACCTCGCTGGTATGCCGTGCCGCCATCGAGGGCGGGCTTTCGCCGGAGGAAGCCTACGCGCTGGGGGACAGCTACATCCAATCCGCTGAAAATGCAAAAACATTGGAAGATCTTGAACCGCTCGGCCTTATGATGTATGACGACTTTGTCCGGCGCGTGCATAAATGCCGCACCAACCCGCATCTCAGCCAGCAGGTGCAAAAGTGCGTGGACTATATTGAGATGAATCTCGATAAAAAAATACGCGCTGCAGATATTGCAGCGCTGGTGGGCTATACGGAATATTATATGACCCACAAATTCAAAGAAGAAACGGGCTTGAGCGTGACAGATTACATAAAATTTGCCAAGATTGAGCGCGCCAAGGTTTTGCTGAAAAGCACCAACCAGACCGTGCAGGACATTGCCGCTGCACTTTCTTTTAGCACACGAAACTATTTCAGCCGGATTTTTCAGGAGGTCACTGGCCAAACCCCAATGGAGTACCGTGAAAAGTAAAGGCAATACCGCATAATTCTAAGTGCCGATACGGCGAGCGAGGTGCG
>ERZ1106919.428-NODE-428-length-34716-cov-4.469202_pt1 | contig 34716 bp, 27 predicted proteins | sample MGYA00403654_ERZ1106919 | MGnify/ENA primary metagenome ERZ1106919 (study PRJEB35170, sample SAMEA104062450) | human gut metagenome | biome: human gut; feature: human-associated habitat; material: faeces | place: Denmark | collected 2012-10-08 ... | reverse complement strand
ATCAGGCCGCTGCGTGAGCCGGTCATGAGCAGCATGAAGTACAAAAACGCGACCGACAGGAAGTGCCGCCGGTCATGCGCGGCAAAGTACGCCGCGGCAGGCAGCGCGATGAGCAGCATCGTGGCGCTGAAGTTGCGGTACTTGAAGTAGAGCGTGGCAAAGTCCTGCAGGAACTCCTGAAGGTTGCGCACATAAAACAGCGCCACCACGAAGCCCGTAAACAGACCACCGGCGTAGAGGATCTGCAGCATGCGCTCGGCAACGTCATAGTCGCGTGTGCGATCCGCCTCGCTGCGGCACAGCAGATAGGCCAGCAGCATCACGACGCCAAGGCCAAGGGAATAGTACAGCGCAGTGGGTGAGAAATACTCCTCGCGGGAGATGAAGCCGAGACCGCCGAGCAGCGTCGCGACCGACACGGCCACCATGCCGTGCAGGCAGCCGCCGTTGCGCGGTGCGCGGGCATAGGCGCCGATGTGCACGAGCAGCGCCGCCGCGGCCAGCAGACCGATCCACCAGAAGCGCAGCAGGCTGTAGAGCTCGTCATAAAACTCCGTGCCCACCATGGCCAGCAGCACGACCGGGAACAGGATACTCAGCAGATCGTCGCAAAACAGCAGCAGGAAGATCAGCGTGGACATGACCAGAACACCGCCCACGACCGGCAGTCCGGCCGCCATGAACACCGCGAGCATCAGAAAGCAGAGCGGGAAGTACAGCTTGCTGTGCCAGAAGCGGTCTGCCACGCTCTGACAGGCGGAAACGAGTGCCGACGCGCCGCCGATGCGCTCATCCAGGAACGCGCACACACGGTCGAACATCCGCGCGAAACGATGGCCGCGCCCTACCTGCTCCGTATTCGATTGGACAAGTTTATCAAAAGCATTCATAAGCATCAAAAATCGTCCGGAAAGCTCCGCCGGGTCCGCCCGGCGCGGGAAGAAAATGATCGTGTAACCGGCTGATACCAGCCTAAATCTTCCCATCTTTCAATCGCGGATGCATTATAGCGCGCCGTCTCCAGGAAGTCAATACTTAAAATAGATTTAACATTTCTGAAATTTTTTCGCGTGCATTTTTGATGTATATTACTATATATTCTCTGCGCATTTTGTCGTATTTGCACAGCAAAGCCGCAGCTTTCCAAAAACTGCGGCTTCTAACATATCGAATATTTTAAAAATACAGGCCATTAAAATGTTACAGAAAAATGACAAGACTGGCTCATGCCTGCGGAAAATGTCCGGTTTTGCGCAGTGCGCGCACGAGATACATGGCTGCCACGCCGGTGAACGCCCCGGTGATGACGCTCGCCGCAACGAGCGCGGGCGCATACACCAGAATGGACGGCGTGCCCGTGACCCAGACGGCGACCAGCAGCTGCCCGGCATTGTGCCCGAAGGCTGCCAGCACGCTCACGACCCAGAGCAGCCGCTCCGGAAAGTGGCGGATGGTCAGGCACATGATAAGATAGGCAAACACGCCGCCCGCGATGCTGAAGAGCATCGCCGACACGCCGCCGGTAAAAACGCTGCCGAGCACAATGCGCACGAGCAGGATCTCCCCTGCCTGCCGCCGGCCGAGCAGGGCCATGGCGATGAGCGTGACGATATTGGCAAGGCCGAGCTTCACGCCCGGGATCGGCACAATGGGCGGGATCTGCGCCTCGGCAACGAAGATCGTCAGCGCGATGGCGGTGAACATGGCCAGAACGGCCAGACGCTTCGTCCCCTTCATGGCGTCCCCTCGATCTGCACCGTCAGGTGGTGCGGCACGCAGGCGATCGGGATGGCCGACGTAGTGATCTTCCCCTGCTGGACGCACAGAAGATCCGGACAATCGGCCTGCGTGACGGACACGCCGTCGGACTCGACGTGCACGGTGTTCATGCCCCAGTCGGTCTGCACCTCTATATCATATGGTATGGTCACGGCGCGCAGGTCGATGCGCTGATAGACCTCGCCGTCGATGCGGATGACGGCCGTCTGCCCCGTCTGCCCATGGCCGCGCAGCAGCAAAAATGCGCCGCCGCCCAAAATGGCGAGCGCGGCGAACAAAAGGACCCAAAATTTCGTCTGTTTCATCATAGGTTCATTGTAGGATGCCCGGCAGTGGTTGTCAATGGATTTTTGCCGTGGTATAATGGCTTGATTTTTATCGCTTTATTATAAATGTACCGCTCCCCGCGCGGGAGCTTCGGAAAGGAGGCGGACGCCGTGTCTGCCGTAACTGCCTATGCCGCGCAGGCCGCGCACTTCATTCTGCCGGTCATCGCGCTCATTGTGCTCATCCGCTGCATCGCATCCATGTTCTACGGCCGTGCCGAGCCGGAGACGTGGGGCCATCTCGTCACGCCGGACGGCAAGGTCTATCCCCTGCTGCACTGGGAGTGCCTGATCGGCCGCGCCCGCAGCGCGGACATCACGCTGCCCTATGCCGACGTGGCCAACGTCCACGCCGTGCTCATGCGCAACGACGCTGGCGAGTGGACCGTCAGCGATCTGAGCCGCAGCGGCGGCGTGTACCTCAACGGCGAACAGATCACGGAGCCGACGCAGGTGTTCAGCGGCGACATTCTCCGCTGCTCGACACATATGCTCAAGTTCGCCGACATGAGCGAGGAGCGCCGCGCCGTGCAGGAGCAGCGCCGCACGATCGCCGGACGGAAGGTCTCCGCCGGCGGCACGCTGTTTTTCCTGACGGTGTTTCAGCTGCTGCTAGCGCTGGAGTTCGTGTCCTCGGCCGACAGTGCGCACCTGCTGGGCATTCTGATGTCCTTTGCAGCCCTCGCGCTCACGCAGTGGTTCTGCTACGTGCTCATGCGCACGATGGACCGCTCGGGCTTCGAGGTCGAGACGATCGCGTTTTTCCTGTGCACGCTCGGGCTTGAGATCTGCGCGACGAGCACGCCGGACGATCTGACCAAGGAGATCATCCTCATCATCGTGGGCATCGCGCTGTTTTTCCTGCTCGGCTGGTGGCTGCGCGATCTGAGCCATGTCAAGGCGCTGCGCTGGCCGGCGGCCATCATTTCGCTGGCGCTGCTGGCGCTGAACCTGTTTGCCGCGCGTGAGGTGTTCGGCGCGAAAAACTGGCTGACGATCGCGGGCTTCTCCCTGCAGCCGTCGGAGCTCATCAAGGTCGCGTTCATCTACGTCGGCGCGACGTCGCTCAACCGGATGTTCCGCAGCAAGAGCATCCTGCTCTTCATCGCCTTTTCCGCCATCTGCGTGGGCGGGCTCGCCCTGATGGGTGACTTCGGCTCCGCGCTCATCTTCTTTGCGACGTTCCTCGTCATCGCGTTCATGCGCTCGGGCAGCATCGCGACCGTGCTGCTGGCCGTGACGTCCGCCGCCATGGCGGGCACGCTGGTGCTGAGCATCAAGCCGCACGTAGCGCAGCGTTTCGCCACCTGGGGCCATGTGTGGGAGGACGTCTCCGGCGCGGGCTACCAGCAGACGCGCGCACTGAGCGCGGCCGCCTCCGGCGGCCTGTTCGGCCAGGGCGCGGGCTGCGGCTGGCTGAAAAACATTTTTGCCGCCAACACCGACATGGTGTTCGGCATGCTGTGCGAGGAGCTCGGCCTGATCGTGGCGCTGTGCGCAATGCTGGCCATCATCGCGCTGGCCATCTTCACCGTCAAAAACGCGGCTCAGGGCCGCTCGTCGTACTACGTCATCGCCGGCTGCGCCACCGTGACGCTCATGCTCGTGCAGATGTCGCTCAACGTGTTCGGTGTGCTCGACATCCTGCCGTTCACGGGCGTGACGTTCCCGTTCGTGTCCAAGGGCGGGTCGAGTATGCTCTCGTGCTGGATGCTGCTGGCCTATATCAAGGCGGCCGACACCCGACGCGGCGCGAGCTTCGTGGTGCGGCTGCCATCGCGTAAAAACAAGGAGGCGCAGGCATGAACAAAGTCAAACGCCGCGCCATGAGCGCGCTGCTCGTCGCCGTGCTGGTGCTCGGCGGCATCGGCGTGTACATCGTGCGCTACATCGAACACGGTGCCGAGTGGGCGACCTTCGCCGCCAACAGCAGTGTCTACACCAGCGGCGTGCTCAGCACCGGCACGCTCACCGACCGCAGCGGCGTCGTGCTCGCGACGGCCAACGGCGGCTCGCGCAGCTACGCCGACGACGCTGCCGTGCGCACCGCCTGCTATCAGGCCGTCGGCGACTACACCGGCAACGTCGGCACCGGCGCGCTCAAGGCATTTTCCAAGCAGCTCTCGGGCTATAACCCCATCACCGGCACCTACGCCACCGACGGGCACACCGTCGCGCTCACGCTCGATTCGAGCCTGTGCGTGACCGCCTATGAGGCGCTCGCCGGGCGCAAGGGCGCCGTGCTCGTGAGCAACTACAAGACCGGCGAGATCCTGTGCATGGTCTCCGGCCCGAGCATCGACCCCAACAGTGACGGCGACGTGCCGGACGGCGCGTACATCAACCGCTGCATCAACGGCTCGTTCACGCCGGGCTCCATCTTCAAGCTCATCACCTCCGCCGCCGCGATCGAGAACATCAAGGACATCGACAGCCGCCGCTTCTCCTGCGCGGGCAGTCTGGACGTCAACGGCGTGAGCGTCAAGTGCACGGGCGTACACGGCAGCCAGACGTTTGAGGACGCACTGGCCAACTCCTGCAACTGCGCATTCGCGCAGATCTCACTCGAGCTCGGAGCCGACACCATCGAGAGCTACGCCAAGAAGTTCGGCTTCCTCGATTCCCAGTCGCTGAGCGGCATCCCGACGCTCGCCGGCAGCTTCACGAAGGGCGCGTCCGGCAGCGCGAACCTCGCCTGGTCGGGCATCGGCCAGTACGAGGACCTCATCTGCCCGTACTCCATGCTGCGCTACGTCTCGGCCATTGCCAACGGCGGCAGCGTCGTGGAGCCGTCGCTGCTGCTCGATACGCCCAGCGGCTCGACCACGAACCTGCTGAGCGGCACGACTGCCAACAAGCTGCGCGACATGATGAACTACAACGTCTCGGCCCACTACGGCACGAACCGCTTCCCGGGCCTGAATCTCTGCGCCAAGACCGGCACCGCCGAGGTGGGCGACGGCACGTCGCACGCCTGGTTCACGGGCTTCCTGCTCGACGATGCGCACCCGTACGCCTTCGTCGTGCTGGTGGAAAACGCCGGCGGCGGTCTGACGAACGCGGGCGCCGTGGCCAACACCGTGCTGCAGGCGGCCGTGAACAAATAATTTAGGAGTCACACATGATCGATCTATCCGTCCGCGGGCTCGTTAAGGGCTTTGAGCAGGGCAACGATATATTAAAAGGTATCACATTCGACGTCAACGCCGGTGAACGCGTGGGCATTCTCGGGCGCAACGGCTGCGGCAAGACGACGTTTTTCCGCATCCTCTCGGGCGAACTGCAGCCGGATGCCGGCACCGTGTCCATCGCCTCCGGGCGGCGGCTGGGGCTGATCTCGCAGATCCCCGTCTACCCCGACGGCTGGACGACGGAGGACGTGCTGCGCGAGGCGCACCGGCGGCTCTACGATATGGAAGCGCGCATGAACGAGCTCACCGCGCGCATGGCGACGGACGACTCCCCCGCCCTGCTCGCGGAGTACGACCGGCTGTCGGAAAACTTCCGCCGCCTCGGCGGGTACGACATGGAGCACGAGCGCAACCGCGTGGCCAACGGCCTGGACATTCCGGCCGCGATGCGCGCGCAGCCGTTCGACAGTCTCTCCGGCGGGGAGAAAACGCGCGTGAACCTCGCGCGGCTCATCCTCGAGGACACGGACATTCTCCTGCTCGACGAACCGACCAACCACCTCGACCTGCGTGCGACCGAGTGGCTGGAGGCATATCTGCTGCATTTTCGCGGCACGGTGCTCGTCATCAGCCACGACCGGTATTTCCTCGACCGCGTCGTGCAGCGCTCGATCGACTTCACGTCCGGGCAGGCGGAGTTTTACAGCGGAAACTACAGCTTTTACGTCGTTGAGCGGCAGCGCCGCTTTGACGAGCAGCTCAAAAAATACGAAAAGGATCAGGCCAAGCTCCAGCAGCTCACGGAGGCGGCGGCAAAGCTGCACCTCTGGGCCTTCATGGGCAACGACAAACTGCACAAGCGCGCGTTTTCCATCGAAAAGCGCATGGAAAAGCTCGAAACGACCGAGCGGCCGACCGAGGCGCGCAAGCTCAACGTGCACTTCACGGCGCAGGAATTTCGCGGCGACGACGTGCTGACCATGTCGGGTCTGAGCAAGCACTACGGCGAGCGGACGCTCTTTCACGACCTCGACCTAACCGTGACCGGCGGCGAGCGCATCGCTCTCATCGGCGACAACGGCGCCGGCAAGACGACATTTCTGAAGCTCGTCATGAACGAGGAGACGCCGGATACCGGCTGGGTGCAGCGCGGGCCCTCCGTGCGCACGGCGTACCTACCGCAGATCGTCCGCTTCGCCGTGCCGGAGCGCTCCATGCTCGACACGATGCTCTATGAGTGCAAGTGCACGCCGCAGGAGGCACGCGACCAGCTCGGCGCCTACGGATTTTGCGGCGAGGACGTGCTCAAGCCCGTGTCGGCGCTTTCGGGCGGCGAGCTGTCCCGGCTGCGGCTGTGCATGCTCATGCGCCGGGAGATCAACTTCCTCATCCTCGACGAGCCGACGAACCACCTCGACATTGCCAGCCGCGAGTGGATCGAGGACGCACTGAGCGACTATACGCAGGCACTGCTGTTCGTGTCGCACGACCGGTACTTCATCGAGAAATTCGCCACCCGCATCTGGCTGCTCGAAAACGGCACGATCACGGACTACCGCGGGACCTATGAGCAATTCCGTGAATACCGCGCGCGCCAGACCGCCCTGCAGCAGACGGCCAAGGCCGTCGAGCGCAAAAAGGAGCCGAAGCCGAAGCCGAAACGCGCCCCGAACACCACGCGCCAACGCGAGCGCACGGAGCGCGAGATCGAAAAGCTGGAGGGGCAGCTCGCGGCACTCGACGCCGAGAGCGAGGCCAATGCAACGGACTATCAGAAGCTCATGGAGCTCGATGAGCAGAAGCAGGCGCTCAATGCGCAGCTCGAGGCGCTCTACGAGGCGTGGGAGGCGCTGTGCGAATGAAACACAAAGCATCCCTCATCCTCGCCATCTTGTTTGTAATCGCCGGCTGTGTGCTGCGCTTTGCGATGCCGGGGCACGACTTTCTGGGCTACACGCTCTGGGGCGCCGCCGTGCTGGTGTTTCTCTTCCCGCGGCTGCACCGCGTGGGGCGCATCGTGCTGAGCGTGCTCGTGTGCGCGGGGCTGATCGTGTTCGCGGTCTTTGAGATCCCCGTCGTGCGCGACGCGCGCACGGACACGGGCGCGCACCCGAACGCGATTATCGTGCTCGGCGCGGGCGTCAACGGCAGCACACCGTCGCTGTCGATGTGCAACCGGCTCGACGCTGCGCTGGACTATCTGGGCGCGAACCCGGACGCGCTGGCCGTCGTCTCCGGCGGTCAGGGCGAGGGTGAGGACATCACGGAAGCCGAGGCCATGGCCGACTATCTGACGGCGCACGGCATCGACAGCGTGCGCATCGTGCAGGAGGATCGGTCGCGCACCACACGCGAGAATCTGGAAAATTCGTTCGCCATCCTCCGCGCGCGGGGGTACGACCCGGCGGACGGTGTCGGCATCGTGACGAGCGAATACCACCTCTGCCGCGCCAAGCTCATGGCGCGGGCACTGGGGGCAGAGCCCGTCGGCATCGCCGCCGAGACCACTCTGCCGTCCATGCGCATCAATTACTTCATCCGGGAGGCCTTTGCCGCCGCGTATATGCAGCTGGCCGGCACCCTGTACTGAGAGGTGCCCTATGGAAAAAGTCAACGTATACGACTGGGACAAGACCATCTTCCCCGTGGACAGCACGGTGGCATTCGTGCGCTGGTGCCTGCGGCGGCACCCCGGCGTAATCTGGCCGCTGCTGGGCGCGCTCGTCCTGCTGCCGGTCTACCTGCTCGGCAAGGTGAGCAAGACCGCCTTCAAGGAGCGGATGTATGGCTTTCTGCGCCGCGTGCCCGATGTAGACGCAGAGCTGGAGGCGTTCTGGGCAAAAAATTTCGACCGCGTGAACCCGTGGTACCTCGCACAGCAGCGCCCGGACGACATCATCATCTCCGCATCGCCGGAGTTTCTCGTGCGCATCCCGGCGCAGAAGCTGGGTGTGCGGCTGCTGGCCTCGCGCGTGGATAAGTACACCGGAAAGACCGACGGGGAAAACTGCCATGGCGCGGAAAAGGTCCGCCGTCTGCGCGAAGCCTATCCCGGCACAGAAATCGCAGAATTTTACTCCGACTCCCGCAGCGACAGCCCGCTCGCGGAGCTGGCCGAGCACGCCTACCTCGTGCACGGGCAGGAACGCACGCCCTGGTGAGGGCAGACAGAAGAAAGGAGAACGCCTATGTATTCCGCATCCGACTACCGCAGCATGGCGCGCCGCGCGCTGAAAAACTACTGGTGGCTCGCCGTGGGCGTGACGCTGCTGGCGAGCATCCTCGGCGGGACGAGCAGCGGCTTCACCCCGTCATTCAGCCTCACGGTCAACGGGGATGACCTGACGCAGTATTATCCTGAGGCCCTGCGCCACGCGCTGCGCATATTTCTCCCCGTATCCGGGATCATCTCGCTGGCACAGTTCGTCATCGGCGGCAGCGTCTCCATCGGCCACAACCGCTTCTGCCTGAAGCTGGTCGACGGCGAGGAAGCCCGGTTTGAGGACCTGTTTTCCGGCTTTGACATCTTCGGCAACGCTTTCGTGCTCAACCTGCTCATCACACTCAAGGTGCTCGCATGGTCGCTGCTGTTTGTCATCCCCGGCATCGTCGCCGCCTACCGCTACTCCATGGCGACGTACATCCTGGCCGAAAATCCGAACATGCAGGCCACGGAGGCCATTGAGCGCTCCAAGGCGCTCATGGACGGGCGAAAGGGCGACCTGTTCTGCCTCGACCTGAGCTTCATCGGCTGGGCACTGCTGGCCGTGCTGACTGCCGGCATCGGCAATCTCTGACTCGTGCCGTATATGACCGTGTCGCGCGCCGCGTTCTACCGCAGTCTACCGCGCAGCATGGGCGGCCAGACCCCCAACGGCTGGCAGCCGAACCCCGGCCCGCAGCCGGGCGGCGACTGGTACAGCCAGAACTGAACACGAGTGCAAAAACAGCCCCGCAGCGGAACTACATTCCCGCCGCGGGGCTGTTTCTTATACAAGGATTGACAATTCCCCTGTTTCCGGTTACACTCGAACCATAGATCTGTTTCGGACAACATCTTTGGGAAGGGAGAAAACACGATATGTGGAGAAAACTAAGCTGCCTGCTTCTGTGCATCGCCATGCTGGCAGGACTCGCCGGGTGCGGCCAAGCCGCCTCCGACACCGGAAAATCCGAGGGAAAAACCGTGGACAAAGTGACAAGCACCGACAACGCAGCGGCCGCCGACACGGCGGCGCAGAACAAGGCATACGGCGCCGCGCTGTGGGACATTTACCTGTACGGCATTCTCCCGGACAACTCCAAGCTGGACTATAGCAGCACACAGCAGGCGGAAGAAAACACATTTGCCATCTATGACGTAGATCACGACGGCCGCGAGGAGCTGATCGTTCAGTGGAGCGCGCACGCTGCGATGGCCAGCCAGATGTGCCTCATTTACGGCTACGACAACGGAAAGCTCCATGAAGAGCTGTCCGAATTTGTTGACACGCGCTTTTACAGCAACGGCGCCGTGGAAGCAAGCTGGTCGCACAATCAGGGGCTGGGCGGCCGCATCTGGCCGTACAACGTCTACACCTATGACGCCAAGACCGACAGCTACCGTCACTTCGGCGCCGTGGACGGCTGGGACAAGCAGTATATGAGCACATATTATTTCGATGGTGAACCCTTCCCCGACGATCTGGATCAGGACGGGGACGGTCTCATCTACTTCCTCTACTCCGGCGAAGAAATCCCCACCTTCGGCGACGAGGCCAACGCGCAGAGAGTGGACGGACGGGAATACGAAGCCTGGCAGCAGTCGTACCTCAACGGTGCAACGGAGATCACCCTGCCCACGAAGTACATCACGCCGGACAACATCACGCCCCTCGGCTGCCCGATGCCCTGAAGCACGCCGGTATACCACGGACTTCCATAAGCGAACCCCCTCCGCAGGTCGTATTCCTGCGGAGGGGGTGTTTTTTCGGCCGTCAGACAAAATAGCCCGCATCCTCCCGCACCGGGCAGGACGCGAAAAGCTGGCGCACCGCGCTCTCATACTCTGCAAGGTCCTGCGCCTTGCGGATACGGCGCAGCGGCCGCTCGGCGTCGGCAAAGCTGCAGCCGAGATAGCGCCACGCCTCCTTCATGCGAAACAGCAGCGCGCGCCGGTCGGGGATGCGCGCGCGCGTGGCGGCGTAAAGCCGGTTGTGAAACGCCTGAAACTGTGCCGTCGTCGGCACGGCGCCGGTGCGCAGCTGGCCGATGAGGCCGGGATTGGCAGCCAGCCCGCGGCCGAGCATGACGCGCTCCACGGTCGGAAACCGCGCCTGAAACGCGCGCACGGCCGGGGCGTCAAACAGGTCGCCGTTGTAGCACACGGGAGCGCGGCTGTGCGCGAGCGCGTAGGCGAACATGTCAAGATCCGGGTACCCGTGGTACTGGTCGGCCTGCACGCGCGGGTGCACGATCAGCTCGCAGATCGGGTAGTCGTTATACAGCTCCAGCAGCGCGGGAAACGTCTCCGCTGTCGCCTTGCCGAGCCGCGTCTTGACCGACACCGGCAGCGGGCAGGCTGCAAACACGGCGTCGAAAAACCGCCGCAGCAGATCCGGCTCCGTGAGCAGGCCCGCGCCCTTTTTCTTCGCCGTGACGGTGTTCGACGGGCAGCCGAGGTTAAAATTCACCTCGTCGTAGCCCATGTCGGCGAGCCGCCCCGCCATCCAGAGAAAATCTTCCGCGCAGTGGCCCATGAGCTGCGGCACGACGTGGATGCCCGCGTTGTGCGCGGGCTCGATCTCGCGCAGCTCGCGCGGGGAAAACGTGCGGTTTGCCGTCGGCGAGAGAAAGGGCGTATAGTAGCTGTCCGCCGCGGAGAACGTCTGCCGCTGCGCCTGCCGGAACAGGTCGCCGGTCACGCCCTCCATCGGCGCGCAGAGATACTGCATGGTCATCACCTCATTATCCGGCCCATGATAGCGGAAAATCCACCCCGCGTCAAGCTTTACAAACCCGCCGCCGTCAGGTATGATAAAAGGTACACGCATCCGAAGGAGGGGTTTCATGGAATATCGAAGCGATCTGGAGATCGCCCAGAGCTGCACGATGCAGCCGATCTGTGACATTGCACGCACCGTCGGCATCGACGATGCTGATATAGAGCCGTATGGCCGCTATAAGGCGAAGGTGGCGCTGTCCGTGCTCGGGCAGCCGCCGCGCGGAAAAGGCAAACTGATCCTCGTCACGGCCATCACGCCCACGCCCGCCGGCGAGGGCAAGACGACCACGACCATCGGCCTGGCCGACGCGCTGCGCCGCATCGGGAAGGACGCGGCCGTCGCGCTGCGCGAGCCGTCGCTCGGCCCGGTGTTCGGGCGCAAGGGCGGTGCGACCGGCGGCGGCTACGCGCAGGTCGTGCCGATGGAGGACATTGACCTGCACTTCACCGGTGACTTTCACGCCATCGGCGCGGCGAACAATCTGCTCGCCGCCATGCTCGACAACCACATCCAGCAGGGCAACGCCCTCGGCATCGACCCGCGGCGCGTCACGTGGCGGCGCTGCGTGGACATAAACGACCGGCAGCTGCGCTGCATCGTTGACGGGCTCGGCGGCAGGACCAACGGTGTGCCGCGCGAGGACGGATTTGACATCACGGTCGCCAGCGAGATCATGGCGGTGCTCTGCCTGGCCGAGTCCATGGCCGATCTGAAGGCGCGGCTGGGCCGCATCCTCGTGGGCTACACGTATGACGGCCGCCCCGTCACGGCGCGCGATCTCAAGGCCGTGGGCGCGATGGCGGCGCTGCTGCGCGACGCGCTCAAGCCCAACCTCGTGCAGACGCTCGAGGGCACGCCGGCGTTCGTACACGGCGGGCCGTTTGCCAACATCGCGCACGGATGCAACAGCGTGCTCGCCACACGCATGGCCATGCACCGCTGCGACTACGCCGTGACGGAGGCCGGCTTCGGCGCGGATCTCGGCGCGGAGAAGTTTCTGGACATCAAGTGCCGGCTCGCCGGACTGCGGCCGGACGCCGCCGTCGTGGTGGCGACGGTGCGCGCGCTGAAAATGCACGGCGGTCTGGCGCTGAACGAGCTCGGCACGGAGGATCTCGACGCGCTGCGCCGCGGCGTGCCGAACTTGCTGCACCATGTGCGCTGCATCCGCGACACGTTCGGTCTGCCGTGCGTCGTGGCCATCAATCGCTTCCCCACCGACACCGACCGCGAGATCGCGCTGCTGACGGAGCTGTGCGGGCAGCTGGGTGTCCGCGTCGTGCTGTCCACCGTCTGGGCCGACGGCGGCCGCGGCGGCGAGGCGCTCGCGCGCGAGGTCGTGCGCCTGTGCGAGAGCGAAAACCACTTCCGCTTTGCCTATGAGCTCGACGCGCCGGTCGAGGAAAAGATCGACGCCGTCGTGCGCCGGGTCTACGGCGGCGCGGGCGCGGAGATCCTGCCCGCCGCGCGCAGACAGATCCGCGAGCTGGAGGCGCTCGGCTTCGGCGGCCTGCCGGTGTGCATCGCCAAGACGCAGGCGAGCCTGTCGGACGACCCGGCGCTGCTCGGCGCGCCCGAGGGCTTCACCGTGACCGTGCGCAGCGTGACCGTGTCCGCCGGGGCGGGCTTTCTCGTCGCGCTCACGGGCGACGTGCTCACGATGCCCGGCCTGCCGAAAGTCCCGGCCGCCGAAAACATCGACGTCGATGACGACGGCCGCATCACCGGCCTGTTTTGAGCGTTTGCGCCCGCACACCGTTTCGTGTGCGGGCGTTTTTTCTGCGCATGGGCAAAAGTTATGTAAACCAATCGGCGCATACCGCGCACCCCCTGCTCATAGGATGAAGGCAGAAAGCCGGAGGTGGTGCAATGTACAAAGTGCGGCAAGCCGTCAGAAAACACCGGAAACTGCTGAGTGTGTGCGCGATGGTGCTGGCCATCGCGCTCATGTTCTGGGCGGTCAACAGTCCCGCGATCGTGGGCGTGAGCGCGGCCAAGCGCGTGCTGCCCATCTACAGCGTGCAGCGCGATGACCGGGTCGTGAGCCTGTCGTTCGACGCAGCCTGGGGCAACGAGGATACGCAGATGCTCATCGACATCCTCAACAAGTACAACGTCCACGCGACGTTCTTCGTCGTGGGCGAATGGGTGGACAAATATCCAGAGTCGGTCAAGGCGCTCGCGGATGCGGGCAACGAGGTCATGAACCACTCGTCCACGCACCCGCACATGGCGCAGCTAAGCGCCGAGCAGATTCAGACGGAGGTCAACACCTGCGCCGATAAAATTGAAGCCGTCACCGGTACGCGGCCGACACTGTTTCGCTGCCCCTACGGGGAGTACAACGACACGGTCGTGAGCACCATCAACGGTCTGGGCATGCATGTCATCCAGTGGGACGTAGATTCGCTCGACTGGAAGGGGCTGAGCAGCGACGAGATCACATCGCGCGTGCTCACGCGCGTACAGCCGGGCAGCATCGTGCTGTTCCACAACGCGGCCGAGCACACGCCGGAGGCACTGGCCGGGATCATTGAGGCGCTCATCGCCGACGGGTATTCCATCATCCCGATCTCGCAGATGATCCTCCCCGGCGACACGAGCATCGACCCCAACGGCCGCCAGTGCCCGGCGGCCGCGGACGAGGGCGCATAGGGCGCGCAGGGAAAGCGGGGCATGATCCCCGCTTTCGTTGCATTTTGCGCGCAAAAACGTTATAATGGAGAAAAAATCACCGCCCGCCGGACGGTTCAGGAGTAAACATCTATGGAAAATTTCCAGAAAATCGCCGTGCTCATCGACGCCGACAACACGCAGCTGTCCAAGCTGGAGGCCGTGCTGCACGAGGTATCGACCTACGGCCGCATCGTCGTGAAAAAGGCCTACGGCAACTGGCGCAAGGACTCGCTGAAAAACTGGGAGCCGGAGCTCAAGCGCCTCGCCATCCGCGCCGAGCAGCAGTTTGACTACGTCACCGGCAAAAACACGACCGACATCGCCATGGTCATCGGGGCCATGGATCTGCTGCACAATAATATGTACGACGCGCTCGTGCTCGTGTCGAGCGACAGCGACTTCACGCCGCTGGCCATCCGTCTGCGCGAGTCGGGCCTGTATATCATCGGCGCCGGTGTGACGACGACGCCGGAGTCATTCAAAAACGCGTGCGACGACTTCATCCTCATCGACTACCTGTCCAAGGCAGACGAAAAGCCCGCCGCCGTCGAGCACGCCACGGAGCCCGCGGCCAAAAAGCCCGCCCGCAAGACGAAAAAGACCACCCGCAGCACGAAAAAGCCGGCGGCCGAATCTACCCCGGCCGCCGAACCGGAGCCGGAGCCGAAAAAGCCCGACATCCGCGAGATCCACAATCTGCTGCACATTGCGTCCGAGAAGTATCAGGACGCCGACGGCTTTGTCAACGTCAGCTCCTCGGGGCTGTATATCAAGCGCGTGAAGCCCGATTTTAACGTGCGCGCCTACGGCTACAGCAAGCTGCCGGAGCTGCTGGCCGCCTTCCCGAACAAGTACCAGATCAAGCGCTACGAGGGCAAGGGCGGTGCGACGATTATCGCCTATAAATGCCTGTAATATCAAGCATTTGAAACTCTGATAAGAACCCGCTCAGATTTCAAAAATCCCCTTGACTTTCGCTTCCGGGCGCGCTAGAATTCCTCTCCTGATGGGGTAGGACACCACCGCAAAGCAAACCTCTTTCTTAGATGCCTCTGCGTCGGCACACCCCTCAAATTTTAAGAAAGAAGGTTTTTCCTATGACTGCTCAAATTCTTGCGGCCGTCATCTTTGTCGGCATGTTTGCGCTCATCATCATGGACAAATTCGAGCGCCAGTATGTCACGCTCGGCAGCGCGGCGCTCGTGCTCGTGGTCGTGTTCGGCATCTGTATGCACAGCTGGGACGCGATCAAAAACGCCCTGAACCTCGGCGCCATCTTCCGCGCCGACTTCTGGTACGGCGCCTCGGAGAGCGCAAGCTCCGGCGTCAACTGGTCGACCATCTTCTTCATCACCGGTATGATGATCATGGTCGAGGGCCTCGGCAAATCCGGGTTCTTCCGCTGGCTGTGTCTGTCGCTGGCAAAGCTCGCGCACTACCATGTGGTGCCGCTGCTGCTGTGTTTCATGGCCATGTCCGCGTTTCTGGCCATGTTCATCGACAGCATCACGGTCGTGCTGTTTCTCGCGACCGTCACGCTGGAGCTGGCGCAGATCCTGCGCTTTGACCCCGTTCCGATGATCCTGTCGGAGGTCTTCTGCGCCAACCTCGGCGGCGCCGCCACCATGTGCGGCGATCCCCCCAACATCATCATCGGCACCGCGCTCGGCTATACCTTCACGGACTTCATTGAAAACACCGGCGTGATCGTCGGCATCTGCTTTGTGTTCGTGCTGGTGTTCTTCTGGCTGTGCTTCCGCAAGCCGCTCAAGGCGAGCGAGGCCGCCCGTCCGGCCGACGCTGTCTGCCCCGCCCCGGTGACCGCCATCGCCGACCGCAAGGCGTTCATTGCGGATGTGATCGTGTTTCTCATCGCGGTCGCGCTGCTTGTGACACACGCGCAGACCAGGCTGACCGTCGCGTGCATCGGCGTGATCGTCGCAGCGCTGACGCTGCTCGTGACCGTGTGCACCAACGGCAGCACCGGCGTGAAGGAAGTGCTGCGCGGCGTGGACTACAAGACGCTGCTGTTTTTCATCGGCCTGTTCATCTCCGTCGCGGGTCTGGAGCAGACCGGCGTGCTCAAGCTCATCGCGCAGTTCATCTCGAGCATCAGCGGTGGCAGCATCAAGGCCGTCATCGTCATCATCCTGCTGCTCTCGGCCGTGTGCAGTGCGCTGATCGACAACATCCCGTTCGCGGCCACCATGGTACCGGTCATTCAGTCCATCGCGGCGACGCAGGGCATGGATCTGCGCGTGATCGCCTGGGCACTCTCGCTCGGCACCGACCTCGGCGGCAACGCTACGCCCATCGGCGCGTCGGCCAACGTCGTGGCTACGTCCGTGTCGGCCAAGAGCGGCCACCCCATCACCTGGGGCAAATACTGCAAATACTGCGTTCCGGCCACACTGCTGGTCATTGCGGTCTCGCTGGGATGCCTGTTTCTGAGATACCTGTGATCCTACTTTGAGAAAGGCGGTAACGCATCATGAAGCAAATCATCGTGACCGTCGGCCGTGAACACGGCAGCGGCGGCAAGTACATCGCCGAACAGATCGCCAAACAGCTCGGCATCGCGTTTTACGACAAGGAGCTGCTGCTCACCAGCGTCTTTAATGCCGAGGATGCCGCGCGCTATGACGAGAAGCCGGTGCACCTGCTATGGTCGCGCCGCATCGGCGAGAACTTCAACGCGCCGGAGGATGCGCTCGCACACGAGACGTTCGAGCACATTCAGGAGCTGGCGGACAGCGGCGAGTCGTTCGTCGTGCTCGGCCGGTGCTCGGATTATCTGCTGCGCGCCAACCCGAACGCCGTGCACCTGTTCATCGCCGGAAAGCCCGACGTGAAGCGCCGGCGGCTCATGGAGGAAAAATCCCTCACAGCCGATCAGGCGGCGCAGGAAATGCGCCGTGTCGACCGCGACCGCAAGGCCTACCACAACTACTACTGCGACACGAAGTGGGGCGATGCGCGCGGGTATGACCTCGTTGTCAACAGCGGCAAGCTCGGCATCGAGAAGACTGTCGACACGCTCGTGGCCTACGTGCGTGCCTACCAGGCGCAGAACGAAGAATAAGCATGAAAATGCCCCGGATGCATTGGCATCCGGGGCATTTTTCGTCTCGCTCAGCCTTGCATGCCGGCGCCCACCGGTGCCTTTCGGGCACTGCGGCGGCGGATGATCTCCCACAGGAGGTTGACCATGACCCAGCCGATGCCGGTCGCCAGCGCGACGGCGCGCATGCCCATACTGTCGATCCACAGCCAGGAGAGCACCACGCGCAGCGCGATGTGGCTCGCCGCACCGATAAACGGGATCGTCACGCGGCCGAGCCCGTCAAAATATCCGGCAAACGTGTTGCCCGTAAAGCAGAAAATATAAAACAGCGAAATAAGCTGCATATATTCCCGGCCGCTTTCAAAGGCCGGGCCGCTGTATGCGCCCAGCATGAAGCCGACCGTCGCGCCGGCCGTCAGGTCATGGGTCCGGGTCTTCATCCGTAATTCCTCCCGAAAATGTCTTGACGAAACGATACCACGGTTATATCATTGCGTAAAGAGACAATGTTTCAACGGTTCCTTGCGAATTCTGCAAGGACGGAGGCAGCTTATGGACACGGAAAAATGCCGCGCACTGCTGGCCGTGCTCGAGGCCGGGAGCCTCTCGGCGGCGGCGGAAAAACTGGACTACACTCCCTCCGGCCTGAGCCGGATGATGGCGGCGCTTGAGCAGGAGCTGGGCTTCCCGCTGCTGAGCCGCTCGCACAACGGCGTGCAGCCGACGCGTGCCTGCCGGACGCTGCTGCCGACGCTGCGGGAACTGACGCACTGGAGCGGCCTGCTCGAGGCACAGGCGGCCGAGATCCGCGGCGTCGAGACCGGCACCATCGCCGTCGGCTGCGTGTACGGGGCATACTACGGCTGGCTCAGCCGCTGCATCGCCCGCTTCTGCGAAGTCTACCCCGGCATCGAGGTGCAGGTCCTGCAGGGCAACAGCAGCCAGCTCACGCGCGCCGTGTGCGAGCACACGGCCGACTTTTGCATCACGAGCTTCCGCGAGGGCGACTTTGACTGGATCCCGCTGTACGCCGACCCCATGGTCGCGTGGCTGCCGCCGGAGCATCCGCTGGCCGGGGGCAGGACGTTCCCGCTCGCGGCGTTTGCGACCGAGCCGACCATCGCGACCTATATGCACCAGGACACAGACAACGCGCGCGTGTTCGCCCGCGCGGGCATCACGCCGAATGTCCGCTACACGTCCGTGGACAGCCGCGCCACCTTTGCCATGGTGCAGGCCGGTCTCGGCGTGAGTCTGAACAATCAACTCATCACCCGCGGCTGGGACACGACCGGCATCGTGATCCTCCCGGTCGATCCGCCGCAATATGCCGAGATCGGCATCGCCGCGCCCGCGCCGGAGGAGCTGTCCCCGGCGGCGAAGCGGTTTCTCGCCTTCGCCCGGCAGACACTGCGCACGGACCCCGAGGCCGCGGAACTTGGAAAGGAGCAAGCATGAAAGTATCCGAACTCCCCTACCGGCGCGTGACGCGCGAGGAAATGACCGAAGGGCTGCAGCGCGTGATCGAGCGCGTGCGCGCCGCGCAGCGCGTCGAGGAGATCCTCGCCGCGCGGGCGGAATATCTCTCGCTCACGACGGAGTACGCCACGGCGCAGTCACTGTCGTATATGCGCTACACGATCAACACCGTGGACCCGTTTTATCTGGCCGAAAAAGACTACTATGACGAAATCGGTCCGGAGGTGGAAAACCTTGCACTGCAATATACCTCCGCGGTGCTCGACAGCCCGTTCCGGAAAGAACTCGAGACGGCGCTCTCGCCGATCCTGTTGCGCAGCATGGAGCTGCAGCGGCGGAGCATGTCGCCGGAGATCATCGACGACATGGTCGAGGAAAACAAGCTCGTCAGCGAGTACGCCCAGCTCATGGCGGGCATGCTCTTCCCCTTCCGGGGCGAGCAGCTGCCGCGGCCGATGCTCATGAAATACGCCCGCAGCGCCGACCGCGCCACGCGCAGGGAATGCTACGAAGCGCTCGGCATGACGCTGGAAGCGCACAGCGCGCAGCTGGATGACATTTTTGACCGGCTCGTGCACGTGCGCGACCGGATGGCCAAGAAGCTGGGTTATCCGAACTTCATCGAGCTCGGCTACTGCCGCATGGAGCGCATGTGCTACGACGCGCAGACCGTGCAGACCTTCCGCGAGAACATCGTGCGCGACATCGTGCCGGTCGTGTCCCGCCTGCGGCTGGAAAACGCCAAGCGCCTCGGCATCGACACGTTCCGACTCTACGACAACGAATTTTTCACCCCCGGCGGCGACCCGACGCCCTGCGGCAAGGACGAGCTGTTTGCCGCGGCGCAGAAGATGTACGACGCCATGGGCGACGTTCCGGGCGCGTTTTTCCGCATGATGTGTGAAAATGAGGCCTTTGACGTCGAGTCCCGCCCGAACAAGTGGGGCGGTGGCTACTGCACGGAGTTTCCGAAGTTCCGTCAGCCGTTCATCCTCGCAAACTTCAACGGCACGTCCGGCGACGTGGACGTCGTGACGCACGAGGCCGGCCACGCGCTCAACGCCTACCTGATCGCGGACAACCGCTTCGCGCTGGAACTCGGCTGCGGCGGCATGGAAACCGCCGAAACGCACTCGATGAGCATGGAGTTTTTCGCCTGGCCGTATCTCGACGCCTTCTTCCCGAAGGCGGGCGACGCGGAGCGCTACCGCTTCCAGCACGCGCTCGATGCGCTCAGCTTCCTGCCCTACGGCACAATGGTGGATGAATTCCAGCACCGCGTCTACGCCGAGCCCGACCTCACCCCGGCCGAGCGCAACGCCGTCTGGCTGGAACTGGAGGCAAAATACCGCCCGTATATCGACCAGAGCGGCATCCCGTATCTGGAGCGCGGCACCCGCTGGCAGTACCAGATGCACATCTATGAGACACCGTTTTACTATATCGATTACTGTCTTGCGCAGACGGCGGCGTTCCAGTTCCTGCTCGCGTCGCAGGACGATTATGACGATGCGTTCGCCCGCTACCTGCACCTGTCGCAGCAGGGCGGCGAAAAGCTCTGGACGGACCTGCTGGCCGAGGCGGGCTTCCGCTCCCCGTTCGAGCCGGGCGCGCTCGCACAGCTGGCAGCGCAGGTGGAGCCGCTCATCCGCAAACACACCGTCTGACAAAGGAGGAAAGCACCATGTATGAACTGACCCAGGTGGCCGGAAACAGCTACTATATCCAGAGCCTGGCCAAGATTGGCCTCGTGCGCCTGAACGACACAGACGTCTGCCTCATCGACAGCGGCAATGACAAGGAGGCCGGGCGCAAGGTGCGCCAGATCCTCGACGCCAACGGCTGGCACCTGACCACCATCTACAACACGCACTCCAACGCCGACCACATCGGCGGCAACCAGTACCTGCAAAACCAGACCGGCTGCAAGGTCTACGCCCCCGGCATCGAGTGCGATTTCACGCGCCACCCGGTGCTCGAGCCGTCGTTTCTCTACGGCGGCTATCCGCCGAAGGAGCTGCAGCACAAATTTCTCATGGCCAAGCCCAGCGACGCGCAGGAGCTGACCCCGGCGTGCCTGCCGGAGGGGTTTGAGTGGCTTTCGCTGCCGGGGCACTTTTTCGACATGGTGGGCTTTCGCACGCCGGACGACGTGGTGTATCTGGCCGACTGCCTGTCGAGCCGGGAGACGCTGGAAAAGTACCAGATTGGCTTCCTCTACGACGTTGCAGCCTACCTGAACACGCTCGAAATGGTCAAGACTCTCTCTGGGCGCGCCTTCGTGCCCGCGCACGCCGCGGCCACGGAGGACATTGCCCCGCTCGCACAGTACAACATCGACAAGGTGCTCGAGATCGCGGACATCATCGCGGAGCTCTGCCGGGAGCCGCAGACGTTCGAGGCAGTCTTGCAGCAGCTGTTCCGGCGCTTTGACCTCGGGATGAACTTCGAGCAGTACGTGCTCGTCGGCAGCACGGTGCGCTCCTACCTCGCGTGGCTCAAAGACAGCGGAAGGCTCTGCGCCGTCTTTGACGACAACCGCCTGCTCTGGCAGCGGGCATGAAATACATATCAAAAAACTCCGCATCCGATCGGATGCGGAGATTTTTCATTCCAGAAGGCCGTACTTTTCTTTCACACGCGCGAGCTTGCTGAGCAGGGGCTTATACAGCAGGAGCAGAAACACGGCCGTCGCACCCGCGTGAATGAGGTTGAACACGAACCCCGACGCGCAGGTCGCCAACCACAGCTGCCACGAGGGCACGGCGTTGTACATGAGCATGCTCGCCGTGTCAAGCAGCACACCATAGACGATGAGCACCGAGAAAAAGCCGTAGAGCAGCAGCGGCACGAGCTGCACCTTCCGTCCGGAAAACAACACGCCGCCGAGAAAGCCCACGAGCCCGAAACCGAGCATCTGCCACGGCGTCCACGGCCCCTGCCCGAAGAAAAAGTTCGAGATCAGGCCAGCCGCAGCACCGGTGACGAAGCCCGCCTCCGGCGTAAAGGCCACGGCCGTGAGGATCACGATCGCGCACACGGGCTTGCACTGCGGCAGCCAGTAAAACGCCGCACGCCCGGCCACGGCCAGTGCCGTCATCGTCGCGAGCAGCACGAGCTCGCGCGCCTGCGGCCTGCGGCCTTCAAACCGCAGCACGAACGGCACAAACATCAGCCCCACGAGCAGCAGCGACGTGAGGTAGTACTTCCGCTCGTCCCACACGCATACGAATACCGCCATCAGCGCCGGAATCGCCACGAGCAGGATGCCGAGCGCGGCCCAGGTGCGCCGCGTCAGTCGGTGAGACATTGCACGACCTCCCCGCACAGCACCGCGCCGGGCGCAGCGGTGCGCGCGATGCGCGCGGCCGCCGTGGTGTAAAAATAATTGCCGGAGAAAAATGCCCGCGCGGCATTTTCCGTCACGACCTCGCCGCGAAAGAGCAGGCCGCAGCGGTCAGCATACTGCGCGCAGAACTCCACATCGTGGCTCACGATGCACACGGCCGCGCCCTGTGCGCAGAGCGCGCGCAAAAGCGCGCCGAAGTCCGCCTTGAACGCGCCGTCCATGCCCTTTGTCGGCTCATCAAGCAGGAGCACGCGCGGCTGCATGAGCAGCACCTTCGCCAGCGCAGCGCGCTGTTGCTCGCCGCCGGAGAGGTCAAACGGATGCCGGTCAAGCAGCGGTGTGAGCGCCATCTGCCGCACGACCGTGTCCACCAGCGCGGCGTCCCTGCCGAGCGAAGCGAGATCGGCGCGCACCGTGTCGGCCGCGAAGAGCGTGCGCGGGTCCTGCGGCACGGCGGCGATGCCGTCGCGCAGGGGCTGGAGCGCGCGCTGGCGCTTCCCGTCGAGGTACACGCTGCCGCGGTAGAGCCGCAGCCGCCCGGAGAGCACGCCGAGCGCCGTCGTCTTGCCGCTGCCATTGCTGCCGGTGAGCGCGTAGAGCTCGCCCGGTCGCAGCGTGAGTGAGAAATTACGCAGCACGTCCGCGCTGCCTTGCGCGTAGCGAAACCAGCCGTCGCGCACGGTCAGCACCGGTGGCGCGTCCACGGGCGCGGGCGGTGCGTCCGGCATCGGGCGCGGAGAAAAGCGCTGGAGATACGCCCGACCCGCGCGCACGGTGAGCGGCAGACGCTCCGTCTCGCCGAGGGCGGCGGCAATGCGCGCCGCCGTGGGCATGGCAGAAAAGATCGCATGACCACGCACCGCGGCCGCCGTCTCCTGCGGCGCACCGGCGGCCAGCAGCCGCCCCTGCTCGAGCACGATGAGGTGGTCGGCCAGCGGCACAGCCTCCTCCAGCCGCTGCTCGGACAGCAGGATCGTCAGCCCCAGCTCCTCGTTGAGCTTGCGCAGCGTGTGCAGAAAGGTGCTCGCCGCGATGGGGTCGAGTTGGCTCGTCGGCTCGTCCAGAATGAGCACGTCCGGCCGCATGACCACGACGGACGCGAGGTTGAGCATCTGCTTCTGGCCGCCGGAGAGCGCGCCCACGTCGCGCTCGAACCAGTCGGCAATGCCGAAGTAGCTCGCCATCTCGGCGACGCACAGGCGCATGGTTTTTTCCTCGCACCCAAGGCTCTCGAGCCCGAACGCCAGCTCGTGGAACACCTTGTCCGTCACGATCTGATCATCCGGATGCTGGAGCACAAAGCCGATGCGCCGCGCCTGCTCAGCAAACGGGATGTCCTTTAGGCGCGCGCCCCCAAGGCACACCGTGCCGCTGACCGTGCCGTGCGGCGTAAGGCAGGTCTTGAGCTGGCGCAGAAGGGTCGATTTGCCGCTGCCGCTCTCGCCGCAGAGAACCGTGACCGCGCCCTCCGGGACCGTGAGCGTGAGATCATCGAGCGCCGGGCGCGTCTGGCCCGGATAGGCAAACGTCAGATGTTCGAGCGCAAACGACGCCATGTCAGTGCCTCCTTTCCATCGAGCAGCAGCGGCAGAAAGCACAGCAGCGCAAAGCACGCCATGCACACCGCACCGAGCGCACCGTCGCCGCCGATGCGGATCGACGGGTAGTAGCGCACATACAGCGCGCCGCAGCCGACGCCCACGCACACGCCCGCAAGCGCGAGCGCAAGCACGGCGCAGAGCACGCCGTCGCGCCGGGTGAAGCGGTAATTGCCGAAATACGTTCTTCTGCCGGCGCCGTAGCCCCGGCTCTTCATGGAGTCCGCCGCCGTGATGCCGCTCTCAAGCGCCCATGAAACGGTGACAGACAAAATGCGCGCGCTGCTTTTCAGCCGCTGCCACGCGCTTCCCTCACGCGTGCCGCAGCCGAGCGACGCCTGCGCCGCGCGCACGGCGCGGATGTGCGCGGAAAACTTCGGTACGAACCGCAGCGCCATGCTCAGCAGCAGCGAAACGCCCGGCAGCACGCTGCCGAACACGTACAGATATTTCTCCGCCGTCATGACGACGTTGCAGCACTGGAACCACAGGATCACGGCCGCGAACATTGCCGCCGCAGCCGCGCCGTAGCACAGTGCCTCGCGCGTGACGGGGTTGCCGTTCGGCAGGTAAAACAGCATCGTCACGCCCGCATGGTTGAACAATGCGTTGAGCACCGCCATCAGCACCAGAAACGGCACGAGCCAGCCGAGCGTCCGCCCCAGGCTGCGCCAGCCGCGCAGCACCGCACAGTAGCCCAGCGCACCCAGCAGGCTCAGCGCCAGAAACACCGGGTGCAGCACGAGCATCGTCAGCAGCAGCACAGCCGCAAAATAGCAAAAAGTCAGCGCCGGGTGCAGCACCGAGAAGGAATCGTTCATGGTTCTCCTTGCTGGGCGCCGACGTCGCGCCCAAGGTCGCAGGTATAGCTCCAGACGACGGTGTCGCCGTCATGCAGTGTACAGCCGCTGCAGCCGTAGTCCGGCCAGACACCGTTGACGCTGTACATCCAGCCGGACAGCTCGCCGCAGTCAAATTCGTAGAGGTTGCCGATGCCCTCGATATAGGCGCTGTTGTACGCAGGCGTCCAGGTCGACTCCATGTGGATCCCCTGCGCGCGGCAGACCCGCTGCAGCACGTCGAACACCGTGTCTCCCTCCGAGAAGGCGACGGTCGTCTCCGGCAGGAGCACGCCGTCGGCAGGGACGATGTCCGCCTTGCCGGGGTTCAGAGCGTCCATGTGCTCCAGCACCGTGCTGCACTCGATCGTTACTGTACAGCGCAGCGCACCGGCATCCTCCTGCGTCTGTCCGCCGCAGGCCGTGCACAGCAAAAGCAGCAGGCACAGCAGCAGACTGAGCGCGCGCCGCTTAACCATGCTGCACCGTCCCGTTCACGACTGTGAGCGTGGCCGTCGTCGTGGCAAGGCTCTCGGTCTCATCCGCGGCGGCCAGCACGGCGTCCGACACCGTCAGCACCGCCTCCGTCACGCCGTCGGCGAGCTGAAAGCGCAGCCGCACGAGCACGCTGCCGGTCGATGTGGCAAGCGTGCCGCCCGCCTCCGGCAGGCAGAGGACGCGCGCGCTGCCGGTCTCGTTGGCACGCTCCGGGTCACTCTCCCACTCCGGGAGGCTACCCATCACGAGCGGGATGTCCCCGTCCGACGTGCCGAGGAACGTGATCTGCGTCGGGTCAAAGGCCACGGCGAGGCTCGCCGCCTCATAGTGCGCGCCGTCCGGCAGGCCGGAGAGTACGACGTCGACCGTGCACGCGCCATCCGCGTCCGCGCTCTGGCACGTGAGCGTAAGCGTGGGGTCGGTGTCCGCGACGCTCTTTTGCCGCAGAGCGATGCACAGCACCACGATAACCACGACCAGCAGCACGGCAAGCACAATGGCAAGGTTCTTTTTCGTCCAGAAAGTCTTCATTGTCCGTCCTCCTGCGCCGTGGGCAGCACCGTATTCTGAACGAAACTGTCAGCCAGCGCGCGCACATCCTGCGTGTCGACGCGGCCGTCCAGATTGACATCCATCGTCAGCAGCAGCTCCGCCGCCGGGGCCTTGCTGTCTGCGCAGGCCGTGCGGATATTCAGCGCATCCTGCGCGTTGATAACGCCGTCGGCATTCCCATCGCCGACGGTCAGCACCGGGCCCTTGCCTTCCGTCACGGTGTAGTTTTCCGTGTCATTGAGCGCGTCATCCGTCACGTCCGGCGCAAAGAGCCAGACCCACGTCGGCGTGTCGCTGCGCTCAGACAATACGGGGCTGTAGAGCAGCTGCGTCCCGTCGGAAAACGTGACCGTGCTGTCCGCCGTCACGTCCGGCAGGCACACGGCGACCGTGCGGTATCCGGCCGGGATGAGGCCGCTGCCGTCCGCCGTGCAGAGCACGCGCGCGACCGGTTCGTCCGGCTCGGCGGGCGTCTCGACCGCGGGCGCATCCGTCTCCTGATAGAGGCCGCTCTGCCCGCGCCGGAACCGCGAGACGGCCACGAGCGCATACACCGCCTGCTCCGTGGCGAGACTGTCCGTGCCACCGGAGGCCTTGTGGCGGAACGCGGCCGCGCCCGCATCATAAAACGTCAGCAGCGCATCGACCGCCGAGCCGCCGTCCTTGACGAAACGGCTGTCCGTGTCCGGGTCGATGCCCAGCGCCGTGCAGGCGACGATGACCTGCGCGACGCTCTCGGCATTGGCGGAGCCCCATGAGGTGAAGCCGCCGTTGCCGTTCTGCATGGCCGAGAGCGTGTCGATCCCGCGCGACACGGCCGCCGCGACGGCCGCCTCCCCGCGGTAGGCCGCCAGCGCCTGCAGCACCATGGCCGTCACGTCCGGGTCGGCCGCCGCGCCGCTCATCGCCCAGCCGCCGCCGGAGAGCTCCGCCGCCAGAATGGCGTCCACGCACTGGTGGCGCACCGCGCTGCCGGGCAGGTAATTGCGACTGTCGAGCGCGAGCAGCGCAAACACCGGGCCGTTGATGCCCTGATTGCGCACCCAGGAAAAGTCGGCATACGGCGCGGTGAGGTCGCAGCCGCCAACCTGCGTCGCGTCGCGCCCGATGGCGGACAGCGCAAGGATGACGCGCGAATTGTCCGTGGATTTGTAGGCGTTGAGCGCGCCGTCCCGGCCGGACGCCGCCGTCAGCTCCGGCGCTTTGGCCGCAACGTCGGCATAATAGTGCGCAAAATAGTCGCTGTCCACGGCGAAATATCCGCCGCGGGCAAGGCCCAGCACCGTCCACTCATCGCCGTAACCCGGCGACGGGACAGCCGCCGCCTGCTGCGCCAGCGCGGCCGAGAGCACCGGCTGCACATCCGCGCCCTGTGCCGCCGGGGCCGGCAGCACCACACACGCGAGCAGCAGCGCCAGACACAGCGCCAGAAACCGTTTGTTCGTTTTCATGATCTGCCTCCTGAAGGGGTCTTCTACGCACGCGGCCAGAGCGCGTGCGGGTTTTCCGAAATCACGCAACATTATACCAGCCGTCCGGCGCAAAAGCAACGCTCTGCGACATTTCCCGCCCCGGTGATGCATGGACTTTCTGTCAGGTTTTCCGGCAGGCCGCCTTTGCGCAATTTCCCCCGCGCGGCGTGCTAGGATAAGCCCATGGACGTCATCTATCTCGACAGCCTGTTCGGGCTGAATCTGCTGATCGACTACTGTCTGGTGCTGGCCTCGGCACGTGTGTGCGGCGTGGTGCTGCACCGCTGGCGGTACGCGCTCGCGGCGCTCATCGGCGCGCTGTACGCGGCGCTCATGGTCCTGCCCGGCTGCGGATGGCTGGCAAACGGCGCGATGAAGCTCGCGCTCGGCGCGGCCATGGCGCTCATCGCCTTCGGCGGCGAGGCCCATCTCGTGCGGTGCACGGTGGTGTTCTTCGCCGTGTCGGCCGCATTCGGCGGCGCGGTGTACGCTGCGAGCATGCTCGCGGGCGTGTCGCCGGGCAGCGGCGCGCTCGTGACGGTATCGGGCCGGGTGCTGGCGCTGTCGTTTGCCGCGTGCTACGCGGCCGTGTCGCTCGTGTTCCGCCGGCGGGCAAAGGCCGCCGACCGCGAGGTGCGCACCGTGACGGTCACGCTCGCCGGGCGCAGCGTGACGCTCAAGGCTCTGCGCGACAGCGGCAACGACCTGCACGACCCGGTGTCCGGTCTGCCGGCGGCGGTGGTCGAGCGCGCGGCGGTGCTGCCGCTGTTTCCAGCGCTGCACGCGCTGCCGGACGACGCAGTGCAGACACTGGAGGCGCTCAGTGCGCTGCCGGAATGCACCGGCCGGATCGTGCTGCTGCCGTACCGCGCAGTGGGCGTGGCCGGCGCACTGCTGCCGGCGTTCCGGCCGGACAGCGTGATGATCGACGGCATGCCGGAGCCGATGCTGCTGGCCCTGAGCGCGCAGGCGCTCACATCCGACGGCGCATTTGCCATGGTGCTGCCGCCAAAAAGCTGAGGAGGGGTTTTTCGTGCCAGGATTTCTGGAAAGACTACATACGCTCTGGGCGGCGCTGCGGCTGCGGCTGCGCGGCAGCGCGCCGGGGCTGTTTTACATCGGCGGGAGCGACACCATGCCCGCCCCACTCGACCGCGAGGCAGAGCAACAAGCCATCCGGGCGCTCGCCGCCGGGAGCGAGGAGGCCGCTTCCCTGCTCATCGAGCACAACCTGCGGCTGGTGGTGTACATCGCGCGTCGGTTTGAAAACACGGGCATCCACATCGAGGACCTGATCTCGATCGGCACGATCGGCCTCATCAAGGCCATCCACACCTTCAAGCCGGACAAGAACATCAAGCTCGCGACCTATGCCTCGCGCTGCATCGAAAACGAGATCCTCATGTACCTGCGCAAGTGCAGCGCGCAGAAAACGGAGGTGAGCATCGACGAGCCGCTCAACACCGACTGGGACGGCAACGAGCTGCTGCTCTCCGACATCCTGGGGACAGACGAGGACATCGTAAGCCGGGACATCGAGAACGAGGCGGAACGGGAGATGCTCCTTGCCGCCGTCTCCGAGCTGGGCGAACGGGAACAGGAGATCATGCAGATGCGGTTCGGACTCTGCGGCAAAAAAGAACGCACTCAAAAGGAAGTCGCCGAGGCGATCGGCATTTCGCAGTCCTACATCTCCCGGCTGGAAAAAAAGATCATCCGCAAACTGCGAAAAAAGCTGGAAGAGGCAGACCAGCCCAGTGTCCACACTACCTGAAACACGCAAAAGAGCCGCAGGGCATCACGCTCTGCGGCTCTCTTTTTTATGATGGGGTTTTCATGTTGTCAAAACAGTTTGAATTATTCCTCGCTCGGCAGGGACTTGATGAGTGCTACCAAGAACTTCAGCAGAACAACTGCATCGTTCGAACCCAGTTCACCATTGCCATCACAGTCGGAGTTTGCCTGCTGCTGTGCGCTTTCCAGTGTTACAGCGCCGGCAACTGCCTTGTTCAGCAGAACTGCGTCTGTGATATCCACACGGCCGTCACAGTTTACATCACCGTACAGCGGGATGATCTTTTCTGTGGTTGTCGTACCGGTTGTGCTGCTTGTGCTTGCAGTTGTTGCGGTAGTCTTAGAAGTAGCAGTGGTAGTAGTGGTCTTTGCGGTTGTGGTAGTCGTCTGAGAAGTGGTTGTCGTGGTAGTCACGGTCGGAGTAGTCTCAGTTGCCTTCGGCAGGACATTGACTGTCACTTCCTTGGTCTGACCGCCAGGTGTGGTAACCTTCACGGTTGTAGTACCAACATTTTTACCGCTGATAACCAGGATCTTGTCGTTGTCCGGATCAGCAGCAACGCCAACCTTGGTCTTGTCGTCCGGTGTACCGGTGCAGTTCGGAACGTTTACTTCCAGGTTTACCTTTTCGCCCAGTACAACATCGATGGAATCAACAACTTCCAGGGTATCTTCGAACATATCCTGCTTCTTCTCATTGTTCTGATCGTCTGCCGCATAGTAAACGGTTACGTTGTTAATGGTGTACTTGGTGGACTTTGTTTCGCCCAGACCTGCATACCAAACGCCGAAGCTCATGTGTGCATCTTCGGATTCTGTGTCAACCTGGTTCCATGCGTTCAGTGTGTTGCCGGTGCTTTCTGTGCGGATGCCCTCTGCCAGTGTCGGCGGAACGATCCACATAAAGCTGTAGGTCTTTGTGCCTTCTGCATCCTTGTACGGTGTATCTTCCAGAGAATCATCTGTGGAATCCGGACGGTTGCCTGCGGTACTCTTTTCCCAGTACAGCAGTGTAGGTGTTGTGGTGTTCAAACCTTCGTTCTTAAACATATCATCAGACTGGAACCAGTTATCAGTGAGGTCAGCCTTTTCCAGAGCGGAAGAGCCTACGCCAAACTGTACCTGATTTGCGTCCTGGTCTGTGGTTACATCAAAAGCGACTGCATAAACATCAGCAGTCTTGTCATACTTCATGCCAAAGTCAGCATACGGGATCTCGGTTGCATCGCCCACGCTGTTGGAACCTGCATTCTTGATGGAAGCAGTGCCGCTGCACGGGAATGTGACGGATTCTTCATAAGTCAGCTCAGCTGCAACGATGCTGCAGTCTGTGAACTTTGCACCCTTCAGTGCTGCATACCACAGCTGGAAGGAGATCTGGCTCTTTTCTGCCAGAGTTTCGCAGTCAACGACCTGTTCCGGAACGTCCCAGGTTACGGTGAAGTAGCTGCCCAGTTCCTGCTTTGCCAGGTCTGTGCCGCCGCCGACGGTGAAGTCACCCAGTCCGTTGCCCCACTTTACGCCAGCGTCTGTACACTGCTTCAGAGATTCCGGACCAATGTCATTGTACCAATAGCCGACTGTCTTTGCAACGCCGCCTTCGCCGCTGCTGCCCTTCAAACCAGCCTGTTCCTTAGCATACTCAGTATCTGCCAGGCTCTTATAAGCCACGTTCAGACCGCCGCCGTACATAAAGCGGTTTACATTTACATCTTCACCTTTTTCGCCGTTCACCTTAATGGTAACGCTTAGGGACTTTACCTTTGCATCATCCGCAACGGTAGCACCCGGGCGGAAGTTGAATTCACCATAGGTGAACTTGTGGCTGTTCAGCGGCAGACCTGCCTCACGGATCGCTGCCTCCGATTCCAGAGCCACGCCGTCGTTCTTTTCCTTGAATGCGTCAGATGCGTAATACTCTTCACTGCAGTTGTCACCGGGTGTCAGTTTGATATCCAGGTCATTCAGCTTCAGGGAGTTGATGGCTTTTACAGTTACGTTATCGCCGTTCTCCTGCACATCAGAAACCTTGCCGTTTCCGATAATGCTGGAATAGTTCAGACCGCCGGTGTTTTCTGCACCCTTCGGCAGAGTCGGGTCTACTTCATAGATCCAGTCGGGCTTTTCGCCTTCGCTGGTATCGGTCGTGCCGTTTACGGTGATAGACACCAGTTCGATCTCTGCCTCAGATGTGCGTGTGGTGTGATCCTCTTCACTGATAAGACCGGCATAGCAGTTCTGGAACTGGAACTTTGCATCCTTATTGCTGGACAGTTCCTTGGCTACGCTGGACGGCAGTTCTACAACAACAGAGAACTCCTTGGCATATGGTTTGCACTTGATTGCACCTTTGGAATCGGTTTCTTCAAAGCCCCACCAGTAGCCGTTCGCCTTAGTATCTGTTGCGCCGAAGTAGTAAGAGAAATCTGTGACCATCTGGTCAGACTTCAGATTAAACTGCAAAGAGGTAATACTGTCACCGTAAATATCCGCCGGCGACTTACCCTCTGTGTCAGTAAATGAAGTATAATCATCTGTCTTGGATTTGCACAGATAGGTACACTTATCTGCATTCAGCGGATTGTCCTTATCGTCCGGATTCGGGATAGAAGTTGCCAGCGTCTTTCCAATGTTCACAGTCTCGCCCTCAGCCGCATTTGCAACCATAAAGCTGCCGGATGCAACCGCAACGGAACTGGTCGCCATTACCGCACTCATCAGAAGTGCGCTTACTCTTTTGCGAATCACTTTGCTCATGTATATCGCTCCTCTTTCTTTCAATTGTTTTTTCATCTGTTCCAATCTTTTCTTTCTGCATCCACAACAGCAACTGTCATGAATATTTATGCTTAAAAAATGGTACATTCATTTTTTAGCTATATACATTATAGCAATTGCACCGCCAAATGTAAATGTATATTTTATGAACATTCGAATTTCGAGATAGAAGATTTCCTATTTGATTTGTGCAACTTGCATAGAATCATTTCACATCGCCAGTAAAAACCATTTGCAAATAAAAAAATAAAGGACAATCTCATCAAGAAACTGTCCTTTATCCAAATATTTACACTGTTAATTATTTCCAGCTGTTGTCACCGTCGACGGATTCTGACCTGCTCCGGCAGTTGTCGTGGCTGCACTGCGCACGCCCTGCACGGCAACACGGTAATCGCCCACCGCCCAGACGGTGTTATACTTGCTGCACGAGATCGTGGGCGTGTAGTTGAATGTGATGGTATCGCTGTCCACTGCGCCTGCCTGGGTGGAATAGCTGAGCAGATCCACATTTGCGGTCAGGTCGCTGGCATCCAGTTCATCCATCACGTCTGCCGGTCCGATGATGCTGACTTTCAGCTGTTGTGTCAGCACGTTGAAATCATACGTTCCCGGCGCATTGACCACGCCGATATCCGAGATCACAAAGTCCTTTTTCACCAGGTCGGCGGAATCCAGAGACAATGTCACGGTAGAGAATCCCGACTGGTTCACATAGTCATCCGGCACATTGACCACAAAGTCGTTGGAATAATCCAGGTCGATATCCCGCAGCGCCACAGAGCCGATGTTGAACTCGCTCATCTCCTCCATCGAGGTGTTGGGCGCAGCCAGGGTGATCTGCTGTTCTGACAGATGCAGCCGCTGTTTCAATGCGTCCAGGTCGAGGTTCGCCGGGGCGTTGGTGATCTGATAGGTCACATCCATGGTTTTCTGGTACAATACCGGCACTTCCAGAGAGAACGCCGCCACATCCCAGGTGAAGTCCTTGGAATCCACCTGCGTCCCTGCCTCGTTATAGAAGAGGAGCGTATCCGTGGTGTAGATCTTGGAGGCGCTGAGCTGTTCTTTCTGCTGGGTCTCTGCCACGCAGTATTTCACCTGATCCAGCTGTTTCTGCGGCCCGGTGACATCAATGGTAGACGGCGTGCAGGCGAAGTTCTCTTCGTCCAGGACACAGCCGTCCGTAAACGTCAGATTCGGCGCAGAGGGCTTGATTTCAAAGGTATAGGTGTCGATCTTATCAAAGGTCACATTCACCGTAGAGGGCGAAATGGACTTCACGTTGAACTGTTCATTTCCGTTTCCGGTGACAGTAATGGAAAGGGTCTTTGTGCCGGCAGAGGTCACGTTTTCCACCACAGCCTCTGCGGTCAGATTGTCCGCCTCAATGTTGCCGACTTTCGAGCGTTTGCCCTCGATCTGCACCGTCACATCTTTTATGTCATAGTCGATGACGCTGAGTCCGTTTTCTTCGGCAGACGTTCCGGCGATCTCCACTTTCAGCGGCACATGGTGCAGCGTCCTGGGAGTCGTGGGGTAGATGGCAATGGAAATGACAAACCAAAGGACAATGGCAATCGCCACAGAAGTAATCATCATGGCAGGACGGCTGTCATAGATCCGCTGAAACAGCGCCTGGTTACTTCCGGACTTCCGGTTCTTCTGTGATGTCTTTTTCTGTCGGTTCTTCCACAGATTCTTGGGCATACGCCTTCTCCTTTCCGTCGTCCTTGTGATGCCGCTTGAGGAACGGGATCTTCTTTGCCACTCTGCCGATGGTCGTCTCTTCGCTCGCCGTAATCAGACGTGCTGTCAAAAGCTGGTGCAGAGACTCTCTGGTAAAGCCGCTTTTCAGCACGCCGTTTTCCGCCACAGAGATCGCCCCGGTTTCCTCAGAAACCACGATCACCACGGCATCGGAGTTTTCGCTCATGCCGATCGCCGCACGGTGGCGTGAGCCGAGACGCTTGTTGATGAGTTCTTCCTTCTGGGGTTTCGGCAGAAAGCAAGCCGCCGCCAGGATCTTGCCGTCCCGGATAATCACCGCACCGTCGTGGAGCGGTGTCTTGTTGAAAAAGATGTTCCCGAACAATTCCTTGCTGGGGATGGCGTCCAGTATCGTGCCGTTGTCGATCTGTTCTCCCAGCCGTGTCTGCCGCTCAATGACGATCAGCGCACCGGTCGATGTGGCGGAAAGCTCCACGCAGGCATCGCAAATCACATCAATGGTCCTGCTCCAGACCGAGCTGTCTACATTGGAACTGCTGCTGAACCGCAGTCCCAGCTTGGTGTACCCTGCCTTTTCCAGAGTCCGGCGCAGTTCCGGCTGGAAGAGGATGATAAGAGCGATCAGTCCGATGTTCAGCGTTTCAGAAAGCAGATAGGAAATCGCCTTCATATTGATCCAGGCAGAGATGATGTAAACCAGAATCAGCAGGAACACGCCTTTGAGCAGCTGTCCGGCACGAGTCTCCCGCACCAGCTTCATGCCCAGATACACCACATAGGACAGCACCAGGATATCCAGGATATCCACCGGTTCTGCTGTTTTGATAACGCTGAAGATCATATCCAGGATATCCCGTAAAGCCATGCGCATCATCCTTCCTTTCCGACTTCTCTGATATGTACGCCGGACAGAGCATCACGCTTTTCTGTCCGGCGAAGGTTCTGTTCTCCGGTTCTGTCTGCATTCCCGTCGCTGAGAATGCCCTATATTACTATTGTAACATATCACCGGAATTTTTCAATAGGTTTTTTGGACTTTTCAGAATATTGACATAATTTTTCAGATTTGCCCCCAGGAGCAGGGTATCGGATGCCCGGCTGAACGCCGACGGCGCAAACCGGACCGTGCCGTCCTTTGTCCCCAGCTTTTCGTGCGCCAGCGGTGCGCAGTGCAGTCCGGCACGCAGGCAAAAGCCCTGTTTGTCAAGATATGCGGCAGTCTCCTCCGGAGATGCACCATCCACCGTAAAAGAGACGATCGGCACGTATGCCACGCCCGGCTTGCGGTACACAGTGATCTCCGGCACATCCGCCAGCGAGTCGCACAGCAGCTCACAGAGACGGCTTTCGTGCCGGTACAGTCCTGCCACCGTCTGCCGCCGGACAAAGTCGATCCCGGCACAGAGCGACGCCGCACCTACCACATTCAGCGTGCCGCATTCCAGCCGGTCGGGCAGAAAGTCCGGCTGTTCCGGACTCCGTGACGCACTGCCCGTTCCGCCCTGCATCAGCGGCTGGATGGGAAAGGCACAGTCCGTCATGAGGATTCCGGTGCCGGTGCTGCCATATAAGCCCTTATGCCCTGCGGTGCAGAGAATGTGCATCCCGTCCCGCTCCAGGGACAAGGGCAGGATACCGCACGCCTGTGCGCCGTCAGCGATCATGC
>ERZ1106919.395-NODE-395-length-36282-cov-4.725453_pt1 | contig 36282 bp, 39 predicted proteins | sample MGYA00403654_ERZ1106919 | MGnify/ENA primary metagenome ERZ1106919 (study PRJEB35170, sample SAMEA104062450) | human gut metagenome | biome: human gut; feature: human-associated habitat; material: faeces | place: Denmark | collected 2012-10-08 ... | reverse complement strand
CGCTGCCGAACGCGCCGAGGAACACCGCCAGCAGCGTCATCAGTGCAAAATACATCCACGAGAGCCCGGCCTGCGCCAGCGCCTTTTCGGTGCCGCCCGTAGAGATGATCTCGACGCCAAAGTCGTCAACCAGCGTCCGTGCGAAATCGACGACGCCCGTCTTATCGGTAACCGAGATCAACGCGCGTGCGATCTTCACATCAGATCCCATGCAGTCCTCCTGTCTGGTACGCCGCCGTGCTCTGTGAGTCGGTGATACGTCGATCTGCAGCGCTCGCGCAGCGGCATTGAAAATACTGATTCAATGTAGCGCATCGAGCGCGACGATGCACCCCGCAACGCACGGCTGTGCAGAAAAAGCTTCGAGCGGGGGGTTGCAGGAGCGCCACTGGGCACGGTGAGTTGATGGAACACAGGGGCACCATAATTAGATGCCAATGGCGTGGTAGAACTGTGCTCGATATGCATCCGCAATAGAAAGAGGCACCATGGTCTCGCGGGTTCTCTACCGACCGTTTGATACCGAAGATTTCGACGCCATCGCGCTGATCCTGCAGCAGCTTTGGCACAACAACTCGGATAACGATGAGTACAACCGCCTCGAAGCCGCGTGCGACCTTGCCTACTGCCTTTCTTCCTCGACGTTTTCGCAGGTTGCCGTAATCGACGGCCAGGCGCGCGGCATTGCGCTTGCACGCGCAGGACAGAGCTCCGGCACCGCCGTCAGGGAACATTGGATGGATACTGAGCGTGCACTGCTGTCGCAGATGCGCGAGCTAGAACCCGAATCGTGCGCCGAGTATCTCTCGTTTGTGCGCACAACCATCCGAACCAACAACCGCCTGCTCGAGAAAAGCCCACTGCCGCATGACAACGAGGTCACGCTGCTCGCTGTCGACTCTGACGTCCACGGCCTGGGCGTTGGCACGGTGCTGCTCGACGCCGCTATCTCGCATCTGTCCTCGTGTGGGGCGACCAGCGCGCACCTGTACACCGATTCCAACTGCTCGTGGAAGTTCTACGAGCTGCACGGCTTTAAGCGCACGGCCACGCACCGCGCCAACCGCGAAGAGCGCCGTCACGACATGCCGCGCGAAAGCTTCCTCTACGAACTCGATCTAACAGCCTAAACCTGGCAGCCATACCTAGTCATTTAGGGATGTTCCCAGTGATTAGTCGTTGGGGACAGCCTTCGTAGGTAGCGCATAAAAATGGGATGGATCCGTCGGCAGTCGCCGGAGAAGATCCATCCCAAAAATCAGAGCGCGCTAGAACGTTCCGCCGCCGCCTCCGCCGACGCCGCCACCACCGCCGCCAGAGAAGCCGCCGCCGCTGCCGCCGCTCGAGCTATCGGAGCTCGAAGCCAGCTCGCGGATGGTCTCGTGATACACATCGTTGAACGAATCGAGCGGAGACTCGTTGCCGTAGTGATGGTAATACCACCAGTAGCAGGGGTAGTTGTCGTAGAAATCGTCGCTGTTGCGCAGGTCCGCAGGCACGGCCTCGGCCAGCTGTCGCAGCACTTCTTTCGAAACGCCCAGGGCAACGCCCATCACCAGCAGCTTGTTCCACAGCACCAAATCGCCCGAGACGGCTTCCTTTAGGCGTGTGAAATCCTCGAGCCAATGCTTGAGCGCCTTGCAGCGAGCCGCCACCTCGGCGCCCTCCGGCGTAAAGCGGCGGAACGTAAGGCCCACGCCGATACCCACCAGCACAATCGGCACCGAGATAACCGCGGCGGTAATGTTCGCCTGTGCGCCATCGGTAAAGAAGATGGATCCCACGGGAACAAAGGCAATCAGGATACCAAGAACCAGGCAAAACACCATTGCAACAATGCCGTCTGAGGCAACGTACTCGCTATCGGCCAGCTTGCCCTTAACGGTGTTCTGATAGTCCTCGAGCTTGTCGCCCACGGGTGTAGCGTGCTGCTTGACGTAGTGCTGCAGCTCGTCGAACGTGCGCGAGCGATCGCCGTTCTCGTCAGGCTTAGTACCGGCAAAGAAGACCTTGAGCACCATGTGGTCAATGCCCTTGGCCGACTTCCAGCCCGCATCACTCACCGTCACGCGATACGTCTGCTCTTCTTTTTCACGCCCCAACAGACCCTTCTTGGCCTTGGTCACGGTCGCCTGCTCCAGCTTGATCACACGGTCGTCAGTGAGCTTCATGAGCGTGGCGATATATGCCTGATCGGGCACCTCGTTCCAGCTCATGAGGGCCGAAAGCACGGCGGGATGGTCGGCCGAAGGCACATCGCGGAAATATTCGTCCTGGAAAAGCGGCTTGGGCTTGCGCTTGCGCAGCTTGAGCATAACGATTGTGCCGGTAAAGGCCACCGCCGCAACAACACTTAGCACGGCAAGTGCATTGGCAATCATGCGAGCGTGAGCGCGGCGGGCGTTAGCTTCGTCGGCCCATTCCTTCTCTTCGCTCAGGATCGTTGACATGCGCTCTTCGCCCGAAGCGGCAAGCTGCGGCACCCAGTCGCTAGGGAAGGCGATGCGTGCCTCGGCGAATTCGCCCTGGTGCACGCAGGGAATGGTATAGGTGACCATGGGCTCGTCCTCATCGAGCGACACGTCGCCCGTCAGCGGACCATGGCCCCATGCGCGGAAGTTATCGCCCTTGACGGCCGCCGTCCCGGCAGCGGCATTCGCGAAGCACACTTCCATCTCGACGTCATCGGAATCCGCAGACCAGCCGTCACCTACGAACTTCCAGTAGAGCTCGGCGGTATCGGCCCAGTTCATAACCGCACCGGTCATGGTGTAGCTCACGTAGTAGATTGCGCTGTCGCCGCTCTCGTGAGGGCTGAACACCTTAATCCTTACGCCGTCACCGGTCTGCTCGACCGTGTAGACGCCAGAGTCGCCCTTGTTCGCGCTATCGACTTTGTTAAACGCGGTGTCCTCTTCCTCGACACTCAGCACGTCGACGCCCGCCGTGCCGCCCTGCTGGTTGGAGCCCGTATTGATCTCCCAAAACACGCCGTTGATGTCGTCGTCGAAATCAAACTGGCGTCCCTCGACAACGGTCAGCGATCCATCGGCCTCGACCGTGGCACTGATATAGGTCTGGGTCATGGAGTAGCCGTCGGCGTGCGCGGCGACAGGCAGCAGCAACAACGCAAGCGCGACGAGCACGCAGACGGAAGCGAATCGCGCAAACAGGTGGCGCTGCCGGCTGACTTTGGCGGCGAGGGTGTTCATAGGCACATCCTTTGTCTGTAAAACCAACAGCGCCATTGTCCCACGTTTGCGGGTACGCATGACGAACATCTAGGCGACCGGAGCGCCAAACGGGATGAAAGTCACACCCGCACCCCAACAGCCAGTCATTGGGGACGTTCTTAAATGACCAGTCATTAGGGACACCCTTGGCATGGCCTGCGCCAGCAATAGATACCACTTCACAGCTCCGTCACAGGTGTAGCGGCTTTGTGTGGGCGCGGCATACGCTGATTGAGCCGCCAGTCGAGGGGCATAAAACAATTGAGCGAAAACGGTTTGCCCCTTTGCCGTTCGCTCGAGGATCATGTCCCCCTTTTCCGCGGAAACCCCGGCAGTTGCGAAGAGCTGCCGGGGTTTCTGTCGTTTGTGAGGCCGAGTCGGCGTACGGCGATCGAGACGTTGGGCCGCAGACCCACCGTGCGCAATGCGCAGCGCCGCCAACTTGCGAGCCACGGAAACGCCTTCCCTACCGTGCCCCGCGCTATACTCGTCCGCATGGATATCAAAACACGCAACATAGTAACGCCCGCCGCGGATGCACCAACGTCGCAACCCGCCTCCGTTCCCGCACCTGTCGTGGGCCGTTTTGCCCCGTCGCCCTCGGGCCGCATGCACCTGGGCAACGTGTTCAGTTGCCTGTGCTCGTGGCTTTCGGCCCGCAGCCAGGGCGGCAACATCGTGCTGCGCATCGAGGACCTGGACGATCGCTGCAAGCGCCCCGAGCTTGCCGCTCAGCTGATTGACGATCTGGCCTGGCTAGGGCTTCAGTGGGACGAAGGCCCCTACTACCAGCACGATCGCCTCGACCTGTACGAGAGCGCCTTGCACCAGCTGCAAGACGCCGGCCTCACCTATCCCTGCTTTTGCACGCGCGCCGAGCTCCACGCCGCCAGCGCGCCGCACGCCAGCGACGGCACGCCCATCTACCGCGGCGCCTGCCGAGGCCTTTCGGCCGAAGAGGTCGCCCGCCGCAGTGCCCTGCGCGCCCCGGCCACGCGCCTACGCGTGCCCGACATCGACGACCTCGCAGGCGACGTGATCGAATTCGTGGACCGCACGTACGGGGCCCAATGCGAGGCACTCGCCACCGAGTGCGGCGATTTTTTGGTGCGCCGCAGCGACGGCGTTTTTGCCTATCAGCTAGCCGTGGTGGTCGACGACGCTGCCATGGGCGTCACCGAGGTCGTGCGCGGATGCGACCTGCTGGGCTCCACGCCGCGCCAAATCTACCTGCAGCATCTGCTGGGACTTCCCACGCCGCACTACGCACATATTCCGCTGCTCATGTCACCGGATGGCCGCCGCCTTTCCAAGCGCGACCGCGATCTGGACCTGGGCGAGCTCCGCGCCCGCTTTGGCACGCCCGAGGCGCTGCTGGGCTGGCTCGCCGGGCAAACGGGCATCGCGCCGGACACCACGCCGCGTACCGCCGAGCAGCTGGTCGAGCACTTTAGCTGGGACGTCATCCGCGCGCATCGGGAGAACATCACTGTAACGGTCGAGTAGCCAGCCACCCCGCCTCTACGCAACATCCCAGGGCTGGAGTTCGTCGCCCAAGCGAACGATGCAGTCGTAGAGCACGGTGTGACGCTCGGCCGGGTTGGTATCCCGATGAAAATGCCCGTAGTACCAGCGCTTGTAGTCCAAGCGGTCTTCCAGCTCATCGAAAAATGCCGTAAGCCGATCAACGGAGGGGCAATTCCAGCCGGACGCTGGATAAAGCGTGGACGAAAGCATGCGCGTAGAGCAGGTGTGAGTGATCACGTAGTCGACCGTCCAGCCCACGCTGTCGAGCTTTGCCCGCGCCTCCTCAAAGTTGCGCTCGTCCGGCAGCTCCTGCGGCCACCAGCTGGAATACGGAATGCGGTATTCCTTGTCCACGCTCGTGGCGCCGCCCATGGTAAAGACCGTTGAGCCGTCGAGCTCAAAAACCTCGCCGCGCGTCAGGCGCCGTATGGGAGAGGTGTCCGACAGGCGCTGCGTCAGCCCACCGTGCCACAACTCCATGGGGCGCTCCGCCCAGTGATCGAAACGCTCGTGGTTGCCGTCGACAAACAGCACGGTATAGGGACGCGATTCCAGCCAAGCGATGTCGGCACATTCTTCGGCAGAGAAATCCCACGGAAAGCCAAAGTCGCCGGCGATAATCAGATAGTCGTCGCTCGTCAGACTATCCCCAATGTCCCAGTCGCGCAGCTTTTGCATGTCGACGCCGCCGTGAATATCGCCCGTCACATAGACCGTCATCGGATCACCACTTCCCTGTAAGTCGCTAGCCCGCATTCTGCACGATCACTAAGCCAACCGTTCCAGCCCTTAGGGCTTACCCCTCGTTCTTCCATCCAAACGGGTCAAGCACCCAAAAAACCAGATCGAGCACGCCGCCGGTCATCATGGCGCCGGCAAGGGCCATGCAAACGTGCAGAGAGACGGCACTTCGGAGCACGTCGAACGGCCCCAGAACAGCCAGCAGCGCAACCGCTGTGCCGGCAAGGCACAACGCGAGGCACGGCCACGCGTCCTTGACGCACTTCTTTGCGAGATGCTTGGTGTTGTCACTCATCAATATCGAACTCCTTAGAGGGTCGTTGTTCAGATACATGTCGCCGCGACAGAACGGATCGGCAGGGGAAGTGTCACATGCCGTGCGGACACAAATGCCGATCGCCGTCACTTACCTACCGTTCACAAAAAAGCAGTCCGATTAATTTCCACGAAGATCTTGATCTCTTCCTCGGTCAGTGCGATCCTTCGATCAAGCTTCCTGGATAGGGGCTGGAAGATGAGACGGATGTCTCTAGGCACAACACCATAACGCCCGATCACCGTTATGGCTTTCGTCTAGAGCTGGGAGACCAGCTTTTTTGTTAGCGATGCTCCCTTTCAATCTCCGGCACTCCAAGAGCGCAGGCCTGTTGTTTTGACTACTTTAGACGAAAGGGTTTCGCTATGAGCACCGACATTATTGTTCGCTTTACCGACAGCTACGAGCAAAAAGTTGGAGACATTAAAAAGATCGTCGGGCTGATGTCCCCCAAATCCATTATCAAAATTATCGACACGCTCGATCTCGATGCCAACCCCCGCAATTCCCGTTTGGGCTCAGTGACCGATGCTATTCAGGCATCCATTCGCGCTGATGAACTTTCTCACACGCAAAAGCTCTTCCCTTTTAAATCAAAGGGAATTCTGCTTGCGTCCTCGAGCTACGAGCCCCTTGATCGCGGGCGTTATCGTCTAAGCTTTGCTTCTCACGACGAAGTTGAGGGAATTCTTGACGGCGGCCACAACACACTCGCAATCGGCAGCTACATTCTCAGCGAAGCCGAACATGCACTTGGCAATCGACCTCCCAAAAAGAACGAAGTCACAATCTGGGATTCATTCAAGCAAACATGGATGAACCGTCGAACCGATATTGAAGAGTATCTATCACTTCTCCGTGAAGAAAAAGCAGCCCTCAAAGAGAAAGGCATAAGCACTCTAGACTTCTCGATTCCTGTCGAATTGCTCGTTCCAACCAACCCAAACGATGCGCTCTGCGTTGAGAACTTCCGCACCTCACTTTTGGAAATCTGCGACGCTCGCAACAATAACGCTCAACTCACACAAGGCACCAAGGGCAATCAGGAAGGTCTTTTTGATTCCTTTAAGGCTCTTTATGCCGAAAAATATCCTGAATTTGCAGCCAAAATCAGCTGGAAAACCAACGACGGCAACCCCATTGAATCCAGAAAGCTTGTCGCACTCTCTTGGATCCCGTTATCGCTCATCTCAAGTAACGTCACCTCTGGCGACATCGAAGCGCCACAACTTCCCCTAGTCTATAGCGGCAAGGAGAAGTGCCAGGAAAAGTTCTTGCAGCTTATGAGGGATGACCGAGTAAGCAAAGCTGCTGGTTCAGCGCGCCGCGAACTCAAGAATCCGCAAGTTCTTAGCGCGCTCAAAGTGGCTACGGACCTTCCCGGTCTATACGATGAAATCTATTCGCGTTTCCCCAAGCACTACAACAAAACAGGAAGCTACGGAAAAATCGGCGCCGTTAAGAGCCTTAAGAATAGTCGCAATGAATACAAAACTCCCTTCTTTGAAAAGGCAACGGACAATCCTGTTCCTGATGGCTTTATCTACCCCCTAGTCTGCGGCCTCCGTGCATTGATGGAAGCAGATGATCAGGGGAAGGTGTATTGGAAAACCGATCCTCACAAGTTTCTCGATAGCCCCGCATTTGAAAACGTCGTTGCCCAGTACAGCGGCGTCATCCAACAATCCGATTACGATCCGCAAAAGGTCGGCAAAGGCGCTATGAGCTACACCGCCGCAGAGAACTCCATGAAGCTCGCAGTTCTTATGGGCTAGCGGCCTTGAAGGAGCGCCATATAGGCAAACGGAAGTGTCGAGCAGAGAGGCACCCTCCTTCATATTTGATCGAGCGGACAGCACTTTAGCACTTGAGTGCTGTCCGCCTGGCTCGCCGAACAAACTTAAACTGCATCGGCACAACGCATCGTTCCGATATATATTTTTTTAGCCCTTAAACACCATATCGTTGTGATATTCAATAAACTCCGCCCTAGGACTTGATTGTTTGGGCAGTGTAATTCGCTCACCGTTATAACGCCATAGGTACTCATCTTCGGGCGCCTCGTGCCTAACCATGCTAGACACTATAATCTTCAAATCCTTCGTTATGGTTATAAGCCCTTGGTCAAATGCCCTATCGTGAAGAGCATTCAAAAGCAATCCGTTGTCTGGCGCAAGCCTCTCAGTTTTGGGATCGGACGCCTTCCATGGCTTGATGTGGCTCGCTACCAGTAATTTCTGATTCGATAGACCTGTTAAACAGCAATGCGAGTTGTAATTAACGAGCAATGTATTACGAAAGAACTGCTGATTAACGCGGGTTGAGATAATCACATCACGATCTCGTCCTTCCGGCAAGCTAGCTCCAATTGCATCTTGCAGATCGTCGCTCATCACATCGCCCGAATCAAGTTGATCAAGCTGGCCAAAGAAAGCATCAGCCGCTTCCTCAATCAACTCGTCGCCACCCGATGAGTACTCCGCCCATACCATCTTGTCCATCTTGCTGGCATTAACCATTCCCACCTTGCCGCGCGCACGACGTCGTTCATCAAACGAAGCGAGGTTCCATATCTTCAAGGAAACCGCTGCCGGCGTTCTACCGATGGCGCGAGCTAACGTCTGCACGTCCTCACCTTTGTCATCAATCAACCTTGCAGGCAGAGCAAGGTACAAAAACAACGCCGCCAGGGTTTCTTCCCTCGACCAGTTTTTTCTTCGCTCCGCCATATCGACCATCTCGCTTGCACGTCATTTGCTCAGTGAGACCAGGATAACCCAAAGTACCCGATTCAAAACTGTCCCGGACGATTCCCCGCGCCACCCAAAAACTCATCCAACGTTAATCTTGGCTCAAGAATCGCTTAATCTATAACCTGCACTATAGAGTTCGACCAAGGGCGGGGCGGCGCCGCGCAACGCAGGCCGCCGAACGCAACGCTCGCGCCCATCGAACGAAAGGACAGGTCATGGACGACCTCGAAAAAGTTGAAACCATCCGCACCAAGTGCAACGTGAGCTACACCGATGCCAAGGCCGCGCTCGACGCCGCCGACGGCAACGTTTTGGACGCCATCATTTGGCTCGAGTCGCAGGGCAAGACGCAGACCACATCGGCGCACGCCGCCACCGAGTCCGTGCCGGTCGATGAGCCCTCGGCCGAGATGGTCGCCGCGCAGGCAGCCTACGAGAAGTCGAGCGAAAAGACCGACTTCTCCAAGAAGATGGACAGCGTGTGGGAGTACCTCAAAAAGCTCTTCCGCCTGAGCCTGGACACCAAGTTTATCGCCACGCGCCGCGATGCGATCATCCTCAACATCCCCATCCTGATCCCCATCATCGCCCTGTTTGCCTGGGGCGCTACGATTTGGCTGATGCTGATTGGCCTGTTCTTTGGCATGCGCTACCGCATCGACAGCGACGGCGACGTGCCCGGCAGCATCAACAACCTTATGAATCACGCCGCCGACGCCGCGGACGACATCAAGCAAAATCTGAACGACGACAAGTAATCGCAGACGGGGGCACACATGGCACGGATCCTGATCGTAGAGGACGAGGAGAAAATCGCCCGCTTTGTGACGCTCGAGCTGGAGCACGAGGGCTACCAGGTGGAGCACGCCGCTGACGGCCGCACCGCCGTGGACCTGGCGCTGGAGCGCGACTACGATCTGATTCTGCTCGATGTGCTGTTGCCACAGCTCAACGGCATGGAGGTCCTGCGGCGTGTCCGCAAGCACAAGGATGTGCCGGTGATTATGGTCACCGCGCGAGATGCCGTGATGGACAAGGTGGCCGGGCTCGATGCCGGCGCCGACGATTACCTGACCAAGCCGTTTGCGATTGAGGAGTTGTTCGCACGGATCCGCGTTGCGCTGAAGCGCTCGGAGGCCGTGCGGGCGGCTTCGGGCGTTGGCGGCGTTGGGGCCGGGGAGGGCGCTACGGGTGCCGCTGCGATACCCCCGGCTGGAGACTCGGCCAAGACCTCAGCCGCGCCCTCCCCCGCCGCGCTCACCGTGGGTTCGGTCGCGCTCGATCCCGACCGCCGCGAAGTCACGGTCGGCGGCTCGCCCATCGTGCTGACCGCCCGCGAGTTCGACGTCCTCGCCCTGCTTATGGCACATGCCGAGACCGTGCTCACACGCGAGCGCATCGCGCACGAAGCGCTGGGCTACGAATACATGGGCGACACCAACAACGTCGACGTGCACATCGCGCATCTACGCGCCAAGATCGAGGACGCCGGCGGCGCCCGCATCATCCAAACCGTGCGCGGGGTGGGCTATGTCTGCCGCGCGTAACGCCGAGGCCAAGCGCGTCACCTCCATCGCCCGCGCCATCAACTGGAGCTATATGTGGCGCCGCCTGATGAGCTACGTTTGGCTCGACCTGCTGCTAGTAGTGATTGTGGCGGCGATCCTTGTCTATGGATACAACCAGACGCTGCCCAACGGCGCGTTTACCGCAGGATGGATCCCCAGCGCCACCGTTCGCGGCATGACGCTGACGCCCGCGCGCGGCTGGGACCTGACAACGCTCACCTATACCGTCGAGCTCGCGCGTACCACCAAGACTTTCCCCCTCGCGCAGGACCTCGTCACGCTATGGCCTCTCTACCTTGTCGTTGTGGGTTGGCAGGTCATCAGCGTGCTTAACATGCTCGGCGGCGCCCGCCGCGTGCGCCGCACCATGGCGCCGCTCAACGATCTGGCCCTGCGCGTGGACGAACTCGGCCGCATGCAACTCGCCGGCGGCAAAATGGAAACACTGGAGCAGGCCATCGAGCGCGCAAGCGTCGACTCGCCGAGCGTCACCACCGGCGACGCCGACCTGGCAAGCATCGAGGTCGCACTCAACCGCCTGCTGCGCCAGATGCAAGAGGCCAAGCTGCAGCAGATGCGCTTTGTCAACGACGCGAGCCACGAGCTGCGCACGCCCATCGCGGTGATTCAGGGCTACGTGAACATGCTCGACCGCTGGGGTAAGGACGACCCGGACGTGCTGGCGGAATCCATCGCGTCCCTCAAGGCCGAAAGCGAGCACATGCAAGAGCTTGTGGAGCAGCTGCTGTTTTTGGCGCGCGGCGATGCCGGGCGCACGGTCCTGCGGCGCGCGCATACCAACTTGGCTGCACTGGTCAGCGAGGTATGCGAAGAATCGCAGATGATCGATACCGAGCACACGTATCGGCTGGCTTCTGACGCTGCGCTTGCCAGCGACCCGCGCTGCGACGCGCCCGTCGACGTGGCGCTCGTGAAGCAGGCTCTGCGCGTGATCGTGCAAAACGCCGCCAAGTACTCGGATGCGGGAACGACCGTCACATTTGGCATAACGCCGGATGCGGGCGCGGGCACGATCGACATAAGTGTTGAGGACGAGGGCATCGGCATGAACCAGGAATCCGCAGCTCACGCGTTCGAGCGGTTCTACCGTGCCGACAACGCGCGCGATGCCGGCGCACAGGGTTCGGGTCTGGGGCTTGCGATCGCCAAGTGGATCGTCGACAGCCACGGCGGCGTCATCGGTGTGACCTCGGTCGAAGGGGTCGGCAGCCGCTTTACGATTCGCCTGCCACGATAGGAAGCCCCTCGGCATAAATAAAGGGATAGGGCCACGCGGCCCTATCCCTTTTTGCCAGCTATGGCAGCTTGTGCGCTACTCGCGGCACAGGTGCACGGCGAAACCGGCGAACTCGCGCTTAAAGTACACGAGCTTGGTACCACCGTCGGGCAGCAGCGCGCGCGACTCTTCGTTGACCTCGAGCCCGCGCTCGGCAAACCACTTCTCAGCTGCATCGATGTCGTTAACGGCAAAGCCGATGTGGCCCTTGGTGCCACGACCGTTCTGCTTCATGATCTCGACCAGCGAATCGTTGAAGTACGAAACCGGGGTCTCGATGACGGGCAGGCCCATCATCGTCGAGAACAGCTCCGCGATCTCCAGGGCGTCTGCCGGGTCGGTGGCGTTAATGCCCACATGGGCAACGCGCATACCAAAGAGCTCTACCGGGTTGGCGTTCTGCTCACTCATGCAGTCAGCGCCTACTGAGCCATGACGTCGAGAACGGCCTTCTCGGCAGCGACGCGGTTCATGCCGGTCATGAAGGGCACGCCGCTCACGTACGGGCAGGTGAGGCCCTCGGGGGCAACGGTGGTGGCGATCAGCAGGTCGGCGCCCTCGTCGCAAACGTCCTTGGCCTCGGAGATGGCGCACTGCACGATCTCGTACTTGTCGGCGTAACCGTTGGCGTCGAGCAGGGTAGCGACCTTCTGGGCAACGAGCGTGGAAGTAGCAGCGCCAGCACCGCAAGCCAAAACGATCTTCTTCATAGGTAATGTCTCCCTTCGTGGTTTACTTTAGGTAAGTGTACCGCAGCGAGCGATGGCACTCAGCCTCGATGAGCTTTTATGCCAGTTTGCTTGCGCGCTGCGTATAATACATCTAGTACGTGTTGTCATACCGCTCGCTTTATGAGCGACTAAGGACCCCAATATGCCCGATTCCCGCACCCTCTGGACCGCCGTCGTCATCATCTGTATCGCCGTGTCGGTGTTCTTTAGCGTCAAAAAACGCACCACGTTTAAGCGCCTGCAGCAGCTTATGGCTGCCAAGCAGTGGGACGAGTTCGATCGCTTGCTCGATGGCAAACTCACCAGCATGCTGTACCCGCGCTATAACCGCGACTACCTGCGCCTGAACTCCTATCTGCTGCGCGAGGACCACAAGCGCGCCGACGAGATGTTCGATTTGCTGCTGGGACTCAATCTGCCCAAGATGCAGCGCGTCGACCTGGTGATTAAGGCCTTTAACTACTACGTTGGCCAGGAGGACCGCAAAAAATCCAAGGAGCTCCTGCACGAGATCAAGGGCTTTGAGGGCGGTCAGGCCGAGGCAGTCGCGCACGAATGCCAACTGATGTACGACACGATGATCTTGAAGCGCCACAACGACATTCCCGAGCTGGAGCGCATGCTCAAGGAGGCCGGTGACGACAAGGTCAAGAGCTGCCGCCTGGAATACCTGCTGGCCCTGCAGTACAAGAACAAGGGCGACGAAGCCAAGTTCCAGGAGTTCCTGGAGAAGTCGGGCCAACACTCGATGGCCGTCAACGCGTAACGGACGGCTTGTGCTAGACTTCTAGTCTCACGGGGGCGTGGCGGAATTGGCATACGCAGGAGACTTAAAATCTCTCGCCGCAAGGATTGTGGGTTCGAGTCCCACCGCCCCTACCATATGGAGCTTTCGAGCCCGTGTCCCCCAGGGATGCGGGCTCGTTTCTTTTGGATGCCGGTGGGGCTTTAAGTTGCGGTGGAATAGTTCCTGTTTTGGCCGTTTACCGTCCCATTTAGGAACTATTTCACCGCAACTCAGAGGGAGACGGTTAAAGAGCGCTCAGGCTCGGGGTCCAACCGATGGTGGGGGTCGTGCCGTCGAGGGTCTCGTTGATGGTGGCGGCCATACCGGCGAGCAAGCTGTTCTCGCTCACGGTAAGCGCCCTGTAACCACCGGCGCGCATGAGTTCGCGAATCACCACGGCGCCAGCGAGAATCACACCCGCGCGCTTGGGCTGCACGCCCGGCAGCGCGGCAATGCCCGCAACATCCAGCGCGGACATGCGCTCGATAGCGGCCGAAATCTGTTCCATCGAAAGCTCGCGCAGGTGCACAAAGCTCGAGTCGTACGGCTCCAGCTCGTGAACCAGCGCCACGAGCGTGGTAACGGTGCCACCCACCGCGACCAAGCGCTCGGCACGCTCAAAATCGACGGGCAAGCTCCCGAAATAGGCAGCGAACTGCTCGCCCGCCCAGTTGGCAGCGGCAGCAAGCTCGCCGTCCGCAGGCGGCAGCGCCGAGAAAAACCGCTCCGTCACACGGCGGCAGCCAATGTCCAGCGAGCGCGTCCCTTCTAGCGCAAAGACGCCACGCTCCGGCGCATAGACGCCCGTCGCGAGCTCCGTGGATCCGCCACCCGAATCGGCAACAATAATGCGCTCGCCGGCAAAGTCGTGCGCCACGCCAAAAAACGTCAGACGCGCCTCAACCTCGCCCGGAATCACCTGCGGTTCGAGCCCCAGCTCGCGCAGGCCGTCCAGCAGCAGGGCGGCATTGGACGCATCGCGCGCGGCACTCGTGCACGTGGTGCAGATGCACACGGCCCCAAAGGCATGCGCCTCGTCCACAAACATCCGGCACGCAGCGAGCACACGCTCAACGGCCGCCTCGCAAAAGCGACCTGTCGCGTCGACGCCCTCGCCCAGATCGGTAATCTCGGTATGCTTGGACGATTCCACGATCGCCCCGCCCTCGACCTGGGCCAACACCAGTCGCGACGACACCGTTCCCAGGTCGATCGCGGCTACCTTATAGCGTTTGCAATTTGTCATTGCGGGCTCCCCTCCGGGCGCTATTTGCCGTTGGACACGACCGTCTGGCCCTCGACACCGTTAAACCCAAACAGCATGTCGAGCGCCTGGATGTACCACGGCGCGTCCTTACCGACTTCTTCAATCTCTTTGGCCACTTCGCTGGCCTTCTTGGCGTTCGAGGACTTTTTGCTCGACGACGAGTCCGAATCGTCATCCAGACCCAGCACGTCAATCTTGGTCTCGCCGGGCATCACCAGGCCCAGGTCCTCGGACGCCGCGTCCTTAATGCCCTCCTCCGAGAGCAGTTTGTCGACGCTTTTTTGCAGCTCATCATTGTATTGCTGACGAATCTCAACCTGCTTGGCCAAGATATCGCTCGAACGCTTTGCCACGTACAGATCGCGCACGGGGAAATACAGGCTCACGAGCACCAGGGCAACGACAATGCCGATGAATAGCCCTCGCTGAGGACCGTGGGTAAAGTCGTAAATTGCCTTGACCACTGCGTTGTCGTTGGCGTAGTGCATAAAGTCCGAGCCGGAAAGACGGTTCGAGGGCCTGGTCGACTTTTCGTGCGTTTGAGCCGAGGGGTGCTGAGCATGCGTCGGGCGCGCCGAACGTGGCGGGCGGTCCGTCGACGTATTCATTTGAGCATGGGAGCGTGAGGCACTCGGCGGACGCTGTGCGCGGTGATCGACGCCGCCATAGTCGGACCCGCCGAGCTGCGCGGTACGCGCACGACGAGGCGACGGTTCGCGCGAACCGGCGGAATAGTACCTGTTGTCATAAATCTGATCCATGTGCGCCTTGTGCGGTTGAGGTTTGTTTGCGCTAAGTCCTTTAGTTATAGCACGAGCGCCTGCACCGCCTTCGCCAGCCTTTGCTCGACATAAAAAAGGCGCTGAGCCATATGGCCCAGCGCCAATAGTGCTTTGCGGCATCCGGCCAAGGGCGGGGTGGAACCGAGTCAACCCCGCCCCCGCACACGCCGCTCGCCTAGCGAATGTTGTAGAACGCGGTCTTGCCGGCGTAGCGCGCGCTGCCCTCGAGCTCGTCCTCGATACGGATGAGCTGGTTGTACTTAGCGATACGGTCGCTGCGGCACGGGGCACCCGACTTGATCTGTCCGGCGTTAACACCCACGACCAGGTCGGCGATCGTGGAGTCCTCGGTCTCGCCGGAACGGTGGCTCACGATGCAAGCGTAGCCGGCCTCCTTGGCGGTCTCGATAGCCTCCAGCGACTCGGTGAGCGTGCCGATCTGGTTGACCTTGACCAGAATCGCGTTGGCGGCGCCCAGCTCGATGCCCTTCTTGAGGCGCTCGGTGTTGGTGACGAACAGGTCGTCGCCCACCAGCTGCACCTTGTTGCCAATGCGACGGGTGAGCTCAACCCAGCCGTCCCAGTCCTCCTCGGCCATGCCATCCTCGATGGAGATGATGGGATAGGTGTCGACGAGCTTCTCCCAGTAATCGACCATCTGGGCGCTCGTGTACTCCACGCCCTCGCCCTTGAGCTCGTACATACCGGTCTCGGCGTTGTAGAACTCGGTCGAGGCCGGATCCATGGCGTACATGAAGTCGACGCCGGGCTTAAAGCCAGCCTTCTCGACGGCCTTGGTAATGTACTCGAACGGCTCGGCATTGGTTTTGAGGTTGGGCGCAAAGCCACCCTCGTCGCCCACGCCGCCGCCCAGGCCGGCCTCGTGCAGCACGCCCTTGAGGGTGTGATAGACCTCGGCGCACCAGCGCAGGCCCTCGGCAAAGCTCGGGGCACCCACCGGCATGATCATGAACTCCTGGAAGTCAACGTTGTTGTCGGCATGCACGCCGCCGTTGAGGATGTTCATCATAGGCGTGGGCAGCAGGTGGGCGTTAACGCCGCCCAGGTACTGGTACAGCGACAGGCCCGCCGACTCTGCCGCAGCGCGGGCAACGGCCAGCGACACGCCCAGAATGGCGTTGGCGCCGAGCTTGGTTTTGTTGGGCGTACCGTCGGCGGCAATCAGTGCGGCATCGACGGCGCGCTGGTCGAAGGCGTCGATGCCCACGACGGCATCGGCGCACTCGTTGTTGACGTGCTCGACGGCCTGCGAGACACCCTTGCCCAGGTAGCGGCCCTTGTCGCCGTCGCGCAGCTCACAAGCTTCGAAAGCGCCGGTCGAAGCGCCCGAAGGCACCATCGCGCGGCCGAAGCTGCCGTCCTCGAGCACGACCTCGACCTCGACGGTGGGGTTGCCGCGGCTGTCGAGCACCTCGCGACCGTAGACATCCAAAATATCGCTCATGTTGTCTCCCTCTCACTTGGAAACGTAGTTGATGCAAGCGACTGGCCGACCGTGCACCATCGGTGCGCCTCCGTAAGTTAGCCATGTCGCACTTTTTGCATTATGCCCTAAGTTAGCCAAGGGATACACTTGTTTTTCGAAAAATTTAGCGGGAACGATGAGGCGTGTCAGCCCGTCGTTCCCGCGGTATTACTCCCCTGCCTTGGCGGCATCCCACAGGTCGTTGAGGCCATGAGTCGAAAGCTCAGCCAGATCCACATGGGCGTTGGCCGCCATCTGCTCCATCGCGGCCCAGCGGCGGCGGAACTTGGCCGTGCTGGCGCGCAGAGCGCTCTCGGCGTCAATGCCCTCCTTGCGCGCAACGTTGACCAGGGCAAAGAGCAGGTCGCCAAACTCCATCTCGCGCTCGGACGAGCCGGGGGCCTCGGCCTCAAACTCGGCACGCTCCTCAGCGACCTCGTCCCACACGTCCTGGACCGTCTCCCACTCAAAGCCCACGGCCGCCGCCTTGCGCGACACCTTCTGCGCCTGCATCAATGCCGGCAGATGCGTGGGCACGCCGTCGAGCAGGCCCTCGGGTGCAGCCTCGCCTGCTGCCACGGCCTTGTCCTTGGCAGCCTTCTCGGCAAGCTTGACCTCGTCCCAGATCTTGAGCACCTCGTCGGAGTTATCGGCATCCGCATCGCCAAACACGTGCGGATGGCGTCGGATGAGCTTGGCGTCGATATCGCGTGCCACATCGGCCAGCGTAAACTCACCGGCGTCCGCCGCAATCTGCGCATGCAGCACTACCTGCATGAGCACGTCGCCGAGCTCCTCGCGCAGGTGCGCCGCGTCGTCCGCCTCGATGCAATCGAGCGCCTCGTAGGCTTCCTCAATCATGTTCTTGCCGATGCTCTGGTGCGTCTGCTCGCGATCCCACGGGCAGCCATCGGGCTGACGCAGACGCCAGATGGTCTGCACCAGATGCTGCAGCTCGGCCGACGCGTCGACCAGCGTGGACAGATCGCGCGAGCCCTCGGCATTTTGCTGAGCCATGTGCTGCGCCATGGTTAGTCCTCCTCCATGATCACGTGACGGAACGCACCGCCCTCGTAGATGCCGTAGCTGTGCGTACCGTCCTTGGGAATACTCACGCTGCCGGGATTGAAGAGCCATAGGCCCGGGTGCGCCTCGCTTGCCTCGTTAACCTTGATATGCGTGTGGCCGTAGACGAGCGCGGAGCCCTCGGGCAGCGCGGGCGCGTGGTCGACGCTGTTGTGCATGCCGGCGCCAAAGACGTGGCCGTGTGTCAGGAACAGCTCGCGGCCGGCCTCGTCGAACAGCGTGGCGTAGTCGGCCATGACGGGGAAGTCGAGCACCATCTGGTCGACCTCGGCGTCGCAGTTGCCGCGCACCGCGATGATGCGGTCGGCCAGGGCGTTGAGCAGCGGAATCACACGCTTGGGGGCGTAATCGCGCGGCAGGTCGTTGCGCGGGCCGTGGTAGAGCAGGTCGCCCAACAGGACGATGCGGTCGGGCTGCTCGGACTCGATAGCGGCGCAGAGGCGCTCGGTCCAGTATGCCGAACCGTGGATGTCAGAAGCGATAAGGTATTTCATGGTGGTCCTTTCGGGTGGGGTTGATGGGGCTGGGCGTGGCGTGCCACCGACCGCGTTACTCAAATCGCAGTGCCACGGCTTGTGCCGCTTGCATCACGCGCTGGAGCGGCACGTTGTGCTCGCGGGCAAGACGGGCACAGTCCTCGTACTCGGGCGCCGCACGCTCGCTGCCGTCGGGCAGGGTCGCCACCTTGACGGACACCTCGCCCCATGGCGTTGCTACGCGCTCAAAGCGGCGTGGCAGGCAAACGCGCTCCATAACTTGACGGCGGATGCCGTTGGTCGTGGTTTCCAAAAAGATGGTCATCTGCAGACGGTCAATGTCCTCGCGGGCGCAGATTACCTGCAGCTGCCAGCCGGGACGACCTTTTTTGCAGTAGAGAGGCAGCCAGTGCACTTCGCGGGCGCCCGCCTCGCGCAAGCGGTCGGCGGCATAGGCGAGTACCTCGGGCGACGCATCGTCGATGTCGCACTCTAGCTTGACGATGGTCTCGGGCGCATCGGTCTCGCGGGACAGCGGAGATGTACTTCCACGTTGCATACGGTCCGGCTCCTTTCCGCACGGGCTCGTTTTGTTCATCCAAACGCTAGCACATCGGACGTGGCACAGGCGCGACTTTCGTCCGTTGCCGCCCTCGCTCCCAACCAAACGTGTACATCAGCCTCCAAACATGTCATTTTTTGTCGGTTTTGGAGGCTGACGTACATGTTTTGAGAGCGCAAGCGAGGCCGCGCCGCGCAGCCTTTCCGATCGATTTCGGCACCCCGCGCGTACGACGCGCCGAAGCTGCACCATTACAATGGAGCGGATTCGCCAAATGCAAAGGAGCCGCTATGCCTATGTGCCCGCTGGTCGATTGCCATACCCACACCTCGTTTTCGGACGGCCATGCCTCATTTGAGGACAACGTCCGCGCCGCTGCCGCCGCCGGCTGCCGCGTCATGGTCTCGACCGACCATCTCACCCTGCCCGCCAGCATGGACGCCAGCTGCGAAGTGCAGGTTGTCGAGGGCGACTTGCCGGCACATCGTCTGGCCTTTGAGGACGCCCGCAAGCTCGCCGCGCAGATTGCGCCGGAGCTCACCTTTATCTACGGTTTTGAATGCGATTGGTACGAGGGCTGCGAGCCTTTGGTTGAGCGCTGGTCAGCGAGCGCCGTGGTGCGCTTGGGCAGCGTGCACTGGATTGGCGACCCCGGCGATATCATGGCCGGTGCCGCGGGTACGGCGGGAACGGAAAACGTCGCTCGCCCCGATACACCCGATTCCCTTTGCGGTTGGATCGACGACGACACCAACCTGCACGTTTGGGAAAACCTGGGGGTACGTGGCGTGTGGGAGCGCTACGTCGACGACTGGTGCCGCGCTTGCGAAAGCTCACTCAACTTTGACGTGATAGCCCATCCCGACCTGGTTATGCGCTTTTCGAAGGAGGGCTTTGCGCTCGGTTTTGACCCGGCGCCGTTTTGGGAGCAGATGGCCGAATGCGCCCACGATACGGGTCGCCGCGTTGAGGTCTCGACGGCTGCGCCGCGCAAGGGGCTCGACGATTACTACCCCGCGACCGGGCTGTTGCGTCGCTTTGCCCATGCCGAGGTGCCGATTACTTTTGGCTCGGACGCGCACCGCGCCTGTGATATTTGCTGGAACATCCGCGAGGCCCAGGCCCACGCCTACGACTGCGACTACCGGGCCTTCGATATCCCCCACCCCACCGGCGAATGGGAATCCACGCCCCTCGCCTAGCCATCCCTTCATAAGTTGCGGTGAAATAGGGATTGTTTTGCCTGATGAAGCACTTAAACAGTCCCTATTTCACCGCAACTTCCATGACTCCGTTACACCAACAAAGACTGTCCCAAACGACTAGTCGTTTAAGAACGTCCCCAATGACTAGTGGCGGCGGGCGTTGAGTTCGCCGGCCAGTTCGTCGAGGGTGATACCGTAGCGTTCGAGCGTTACGAGCAGATGGTAAATCAGGTCGCCGGCCTCGTAGCGGATGTGGTCGTGATCGTTATCCTTGCAGGCCATGATGACCTCGCTCGCCTCCTCGGCAAGCTTCTTGAGCAGCTCGTCCTCGACGTCGGTCAGCAGACGAGCAGTATAGCTCTCCTGTGGCGACGCATCGCGACGACCATGAATCACCTCGGCCAGACCCGTCAGCGTCTCACCGATATTTCCATCCTGAACATTTGCGGTGCGCACACCCATAGTTCAATCCTTTCCGTTTTACCGAGCGCCCAACAGGGCGCCCGCATTAGGCAAGTTTCTTAAAGAAGCAGGTACGGTTGCCGGTGTGGCAGGCCGGACCCGGCGAGTCGACCTTGACCAGCAGCGTATCGCTATCGCAGTCGGCCCAGAGCTCCTTGACCTCCTGCATATTGCCGCTCGTCGCGCCCTTATTCCAGAGCTCCTGGCGACTGCGGCTCCAAAACCACGTGGTCCCGGTCTTGAGCGTCAGCCCCACCGATTCCTCGTTCATCCAAGCAACCATAAGCACCTCACCGGTGTCATACTGCTGAACCACACAGGGAATCAGCCCGCGGGCGTCGTACGTAAGCTTTGAAGGATCGGTTATCTCTTCCATTTCTCTCCCCAAATTCAAACATCGCAGGTCGGCGAGGGTTGTCCAGGTGCCGCAGGTTGCCGCGAAAGAGGAGCGACGCGTACTTTGGTACGCGAGCGACGGTTTGAGCGGCAAGATGCGGTGCCTGGGCAAGCCGCAGCGAAGCCCGCAGCATTAGAAGTCCAACCTCACAGGAATACCTTGACTGGCCATATACTCCTTCACCTGACGAATGCTGAAGGTTCCAAAGTGAAAGACGCTGGCCGCCAGCACGGCGTCGGCTTCGCCCTCGATCACGCCCTCGGCAAAATGCTCGAGCGTGCCCACGCCGCCGCTCGCGATGACGGGAATCGGCACCGCGCGCGCCACGGCACGGGTGAGTGCCAGGTCAAAGCCGGCCTTGGTGCCGTCGCGATCCATGCTGGTGAGCAAGATTTCACCGGCGCCGCGACGAGCCGCCTCCTCGGCCCACGCCACCGCGTCGATACCCGTGGCGTTGCGGCCGCCCGCCGTAAAGACCTCCCACTTATCGGCGCCCGGCTCCCCGGGCAGCCCCACGCGTTTGGCATCGATCGCCACGACTACGGCCTGGCTGCCAAACGCCGCGGCAGCCTGGCTGATCAGCGACGGATCGCGCACGGCGGCAGAGTTAAGCGACACCTTGTCGGCGCCGGCGGCAACCATGGTCCGCATGCCCGCCAAGTCGCGGAAACCGCCGCCCACGGTATAGGGAATAGCGAGCTCCTCGGCCGCATGCGCTGCCATCTCGATGGTCGTCGCGCGGTTGTCGCTCGTCGCGGTAATGTCCAAAAATACGACCTCGTCCGCACCCTCGCGGTCGTAGGCGCGGGCCAGCTCCACCGGGTCGCCCGCATCGCGCAGGCCCACAAAGTTGACACCCTTGACCACGCGGCCGTCCTTAACATCCAGACAGGGAATCACGCGTTTGGTAAGCATGGGCTACTCCTCCCCTCGGGCGGCGGCCAACGCCTGGGCCAGCGTAAAGTTGCCCTCGTAGAGTGCACGGCCGGTAATGGCGCCCTCGATGGCATCCTCGCCCACCGCGGCAAGCGCACGGATATCGTCGAGTGTCGAGATACCGCCCGAAGCCACAACGGGAAAGCCCGCGACCTCGGCCACATGGCGATATGCCGCCACGTCGATGCCCGTCTGCATGCCATCGCGCGCGATATCGGTATAGACCAAGTGTTTAAAGCCCAGCTCGGTGAGCTGCGCCACGGCGTCGTCGAGTGCCACGCCCGCGCCGTCACGCCAGCCGTTCACCTTGACCTGACCGTCGCGCGCGGCGATGTCTGCCACCAACAGCTCGCCAAAGCCGCGAGCCACCACCTCGGCAAATCCCGGCTCAGTCACGAGCACCGTGCCGAGTGCGATGCGACGCGCGCCGTAGCCGGCCAGCTCGTCGATCCGCGCGAGCGAGCGGACGCCGCCGCCCACGTCCACGGACAGACCGTCGACGCTGCAGATGGCCTTAATCGCTGCCGAGTTGGCAGCGCACGCGTCCTCGTCCTCGCCAAAGGCAGCGGACAGGTCGACGACGTGCACCCAGCTCGCACCCTGCTCGGCAAAGGAGCCGGCAACGGCCACGGGGTCGTCGGAATATACCTTGCAGCGGCTCCGGTCGCCGCGCTCCAGGCGCACGACCTTGCCGCCGATCAAATCGATTGCGGGAAACAGAATCATCGGCCGGCCCCCTCGACGATGCTCACGAAGTTCTTAAGAATGCGCTGACCCAGCGCAGAGGATTTCTCGGGATGGAACTGGCAGCCCCACACGTTGCCGTGGCGCACGATGCACGGGAAGCTCCGCGTGTAGTGCGTGCGTGCCAGAACATCGGCGGCATCGGCATCGTCGGCCACCGCATAGCTGTGGGTGAAGTACATATTGGCGCCCTCGGCAAAACCGGCGAGCAGCGGATCGGCCGCACCGGCAGGCGTCATGTGCACCTGGTCCCACCCCACGTGCGGCACCTTCAGGCGGCTCGACTCCAGACGCGCGCACGAACCGCGCATAATACCCAGGCCATCGACCCAGGGGCCACCGGCCTGCTCGGAGGTGTTGCCGTCGGCAACCGTGCCTTCGTCCGCAGGCACACCCTCGTCGCCGCGCTCAAAAAACAGCTGAAGGCCCAGGCAGATGCCGAGCAGCGGAGTTCCGGCGGCAACGGCGTCGAGCACCGCGTCCGCCTCGCCGCTCTGGCGCATAAAGGCGATCGCGTCGTAGAACGCGCCCACGCCCGGGATGACCAGGCCGTCGGCGTTACGGATCTGCTCCGGGTCGTCCGACGTGCAGGCGGCGGCACCGGCGCGCACAAGCCCGCGCACAACGCTCGACAAGTTGCCCTTGTGGTAGTCGACCACCACGATCTTCGGTTCGCCCACGCGACCCTCCCTTATCTCATCGTCCAAAACCACCACGAAGGTGCCTGTCCCCTTTGTGGTGGTTTTTGCCTTTGTGGCGGTTACAGCGAGCCCTTGGTGCTGGGGATGCCTTGCACGCGGGGATCGAGCTCGCAGGCGCGGCGCATCGTGCGGCCCACGGCCTTAAAGGCGGCCTCGATAATGTGATGCGAATTGCCGCCCACCAGCTCGCGCACGTGCAGCGTGAGCTTGGCGTCGCGCGCAAAGGCGTAGAAGAACTCGACGGCCAGCTCGGTATCGAAGCTGCCCACGCGCTCGGTCGGCACGGGCAGCTCGCAGTAGGCCTGCCCGCGGCCCGAAATATCAACGGCAGCCATCACAAGCGTCTCGTCCATGGCGATCGCCGCGTCGGCAAAGCGCGTAATGCCCGCCTTGTCACCCAGCGCCTGGCAGAACGCCTCGCCCAGCACAATGCCCGTATCCTCGACGGTGTGGTGCGCGTCGACTTCCACGTCGCCCACCGTGTGCACCGTCAGATCGAACAAACCATGGCGGCCAAAGGCGTTGAGCATGTGGTCGAAAAACGGCACGCCGGTCGAGATATCGCACGTACCGGTTCCATCCAGGTCGAGCTTGACGACAATATCGGTCTCCCCCGTCTTACGGGTTACCTCGGCATAGCGGCCCATCTACATCTCCTCCTTCACCAGCGCGGCAAACGCAGCCAGCACCTCATCGTTTTCCTGCGGCGTGCCTACGGTAATGCGCAGACAGTCCGCGAGCCCCGGCGCGTAGCTAAAGTCGCGCACCAAAATCGAATACTCGTCGCGCAGGCGCTCGCGCACGCGCGTGGCGTGCGGTGTGCGCACGAGCACAAAGTTTGTAGCGCTCGGCCATGCCTCCACGGGCATGCCCTCGGCAGCCATCGCGCGCAGGGCGCACAGCTCACGCTCGCGCTCGAATGCAACCTGTGCCACCACGGGCGCGTACGCATCGCGGGCGCGCACGCAGGCAAGCGCCGCCGCCTGGCTCAGCACATTAACCGAATAGATCTGGCGAATCGCCGCGAACACGTCGATGACCTCGGGTGCCGCAATCACATAACCCAGGCGCGTGCCGGCGGCGCCAAACGCCTTGGACAGTGTATGCAGAATCGCCAGGTTGGGATGCTCGGCGATAAGCCCCTGCGCCGTGGTGGCCGCGCCAAACGAATCGTCGGCAAACTCCACGTAGGCCTCGTCGACCATCACCATGCCGGGGCAGGCATCGCACAGAGCCGCAACAAAGTCGAGCGGCGCCACGTCACCCGTGGGATTGTTGGGCGAGGTCACGATCGCCAGATTGCACTCGGGAGCCGCCGCAAGCACCGCCGCCTGGCCGAGCTCAAAGGTCGCCGGGTCGCGCCACACGTCGCGCACCTCGGTCTGGCACAGCGACGCAAAGAACGCATACTCGCTAAAGCACGGCGGGCAGTTGAGCAGGGTCCGCCCCGCGCCGCCAAACGCCAGCAAGTAGTTATAGAGCAGCTCGTCACCGCCGTTGCCCACGCAGATATTCTCGCGCGTCACGCCATGCCAAGCAGCAAGCTCATCGCGCAGGTCGTTGGACATGGGGTCGGGATAACGGTTGAGCGGCGTGGCAGCCAGGGCTGCATCAATCGCCTCGCGCACGCCGGCCGGCACGGGATAGGTGTTCTCGTTGGCCGAAAGGTTGATGCGCGTGGGCGTAAAGTTGGGATCATAGGGCTCAATGCCGGCCAGGTAGGGCTGGACGAGCTCCTTCATGCGCGGCGTGAGTTCGGCCATGTTAGGCCTCCTCGCCGGTCGCGCCAACGCCATCCGCGCCCGCAGCCGCCAGGTCAACGCCCTCGGCAACCGTCGCCACGGCGTCACCCGGCCAAGCGACCTTGGTCAGGTCGGCCGCAGCCAGTGACTCGGCACTCACGGCATCCTCGCCCTGCTCCAGCACGCGACGACGCAGGGCAGCAGAAAGCGCGTGCGCCCACAGGCCCTCGGCCTCGGCTAGACGCTGTGTGGCGGGAGCGTCAGAGAGCAGGCCCTCGGGCGTATAGCAAATGACGCTCGAGCGCTTAACGAACTCTTCGACCGAAAGCGGGTTGGAGAACATGGCCGTGCCGCCAGTCGGCAGCGTGTGGTTGGGACCGGCAACGTAATCGCCGAGCGGCTCGGAGCTCCAAGCGCCCACAAAGATGGCGCCGGCGTTGCGAATGCCGCCGAGCAGGCCCATCGCGTCCTTGCAGTGCAGCTCAAGGTGCTCGGGCGCCACGGTGTTCACGGCCTCGACGGCGGCAGCCATGTCGGCGGCCACCACGATGGTGCCTTCGTTATCGAGCGAGGCGCGTGTGATCTCGGCACGCGGGGACTGCGCTACCAGAATGTCGATACCAGCCTCGACCTCGCGCGCAAACTGCTCGTCGCAGGTCACCAGATAGCAGGCTGCCAGCGGATCGTGCTCGGCCTGGGCCATCAGGTCGGCCGCGACCACCATGGGCTTGGCCGTGGCATCGGCCAGCACGCAGACTTCGGAGGGGCCAGCGACCATGTCGATACCCACGTCGCCCGAGACAATCTGCTTGGCCGCAGCGACAAAGGCGTTGCCCGGGCCGGTGATCTTGTCGACGCGCGGAATAGTCTCGGTGCCGTACGCCAGCGCGGCTACAGCTTGAGCGCCGCCCACCATATAGATTTCGTCCACGCCGCCGAGCTTTGCCGCGGCAAGCGTGTAAGGGCTGATCAGGCCGTCTTTTTGCGGCGGCGTCACCATAACCACGCGCTTGACGCCGGCAACCTTGGCGGGAATGGCATTCATGAGCACCGTGGAGGGATACTGCGCGCGACCGCCTGGCACGTAGATGCCGGCCGCCGCGAGCGGGGTCACCTTAACGCCGAGCATCGTGCCGTCCGGGCGCGTGGTAAACCAGCTCTGCTCGACCTCGCGCTGGTGGAATTCGCGAATCTGACGCGCGGCCTTCTCGAGCGCAGCGACAAAGGCAGGGTCGAGACCTTCGAGCGCGGCATCGATCTGCTCCTGCGGCAAGCGGAAGCTCTGCAGCTCAACACCGTCAAAACGCTGGCAGTAATCGCGCACCGCGGCATCGCCGTTGGCACGCACGTTGGCCACGATATCGCGGGCGGCGTCGACGATGTTTTGCGGCAGCACGCCCTTGCGGTTGAGCTGGTTGGTAACGAGGCGCTCGCCGGGAGCGAGTTTGATGGTCTTCATATCGGTATCCCCTATCGGTTGAGGTTGCGTTTGAAAAACGAGATGCCGGGCAGCGGCACCAATCGGCCCGCAGCCCGGATATGGGAGCGCCCGTGCACGCTCGCGCTACTGTGCCGAGCCCGCGACGGGCTCAAAATGCTTGTCCTTCACGGCAGCCGCCAGGCGATCGGCCAGGTTGCGCACACGCGGATCCAGGCGCGCGGCACCCGGATTGACAAAGAAGCGGGCCGTGCAGTCCATGATGCGGCCGGTGATGACCAGGTCGTTGTCGCGCAGCGTGGCGCCCGTGGCGGTAATATCCACGATGCGGTCGGTCATGCCGACAATGGGACCCAGCTCGATGTTACCGTGAAGCGAAACGATGTCGGCGTTCACGCCGCGCTCGGCATACCAGGCACTCGCGATGCGCGGGTACTTGGTTGCCACACGAAGCGAACCGCGGCGGGCATAGTTGCGCTCGGCCTGACCGGCGCGCCACGCGGGCTCCGCCTCGATAAACGTGCACAGGCCATAGCCCAGGTCGACCAGCTGCAGCAGGTTGAGGTCTGCCTCGATGAGCGAATCCCAACCACAGATGCCGCAATCGGCGCCGCCGCAGCCCACAAAGGCGGGCGCGTCGCTGGGACGCACGATGACAAACTCGATATCGCCGACCGCGCCCTCGCCGGCACGCGTGTCGCGGCCGCGCACGATCAGGTGACGGCCGGGGTCACGCAGCTCAGAGACGTCCAAACCCGCGGTCTCGAGCACGTCGAGCGTGTCGGCCTTAAGCGAGCCCTTGGGCACAGCGATGCGCAGCGGGCCCTCGGCGCCACGGCCCGCGGCGTGGTCGCCATCGGAAGCGGCGTCCTCGGCCGAGGTGCGCGCGGCCTCCAGGCGCTCGAGCGAAAAGGCGAAGCCCGCCGCCGGCACCTCGATACCGTCGCCAAATGCGCCGGTAAAGATGGAGTCATAGCGTCCGCCCGAACCGACCGGATCGGGCAGTCCGCCGGCATAGGCCTTAAAGACCAGGCCCGTGTAGTAATCGAAAGAGTTCATGATAGAGAAGTCGAACGACAGCACCTGGGCGTCCTCGGATGCCAGGCCCTCAACCAGGGCACGCAGCTCGCACGTCAGCGGCGCGACGATACCGGCGGCCTCCAGCAGCGCGTCCACGCAGTCGAGCACCTCGGCACCGCCGTGCAGACGCGGCAGCTCGCTAATGGCGGCCTTGACGGCATCGGACTCGGTGCTTGCCGCCACGCGGGCATCGAGGCCCACAAAGTCGTTGGCGTGCACGCAGCGCAGGGCCTCAGCGGCCAGCTCGCGATCCTCGCACGCCGCGAGCAGTTCCTTAAACGGACGCACGCTACCTGCGATAATGCGCGCATCGGGCAGTGCCAGCTTACGCACGGCCTCGGCCACGAGCGAGACAATCTCGACATCGCCCGCGGTATCGCCCGCGCCGATAAGCTCAAAGCCCAGCTGCGTAAACTGACGCGAGCCGCCGGCATTGCGCTGACACTCGCGAACCACCGGCGCCTCGTAGCGAAGGCGCAGGGGCAGGTCAGCCGCGCGCATGCGGGTCGAAACCAGGCGCACGATCGGCAACGTGTTGTCAGGACGGACCACCAGCAGGCGGCCGTCATCGTCAAAGAGCTTAAACGGCGTGTCCGCGATGCGGCCGCCCTCCTCGAGCGAACTCTTGTCCTCGAGCAGCGGCGTCTCGACCGGAAGGTAATGATGCTCCCTAAAGCAGCCCTTCACCGTACATGCGATCTCCTCGCGCGCCTGAGCCTCCTCGGGCAATATGTCCCGGAATCCCCACGGTGTGGCCGTCATCTGGTGAGCCTCCTCATGCTGTGTTTCATATAGAACGGAAGACCGGCATAGCTCCGCCGGTCTTCTGGGTACTTTAGCATACTAGAGTGCTTGCGGGGAAAATCCATCGCAGCCGCTCACACCGTATTCATTTGGAAACATAGGGCAGATTGCCGCAACCCAACCCCACCTAGGCGCCAATCGCGCGTCGGTACTCCGCCATAACCTGAGCGTCGGCCGCCGCAGGATTGGCGAAATAGCGCCAGTCATAGGTCTCGGCCGAAACAACTCCGCGATAGCCGCGCGCCACCAGCCTATCCAGGTCGGCGCGCATATCGCGGTCGCCGTCACCCCAGGCAAGATGCGTCGTGCCGTCTGCCGCAACATCGACAAAATGCACGTGGGCGACATCATCGCCAAGCAGATCGAAATAATCGTCGATGGTATCCCCCGCCACCGCCATAGCGCCCAAATCCAGACACGCCTTAAGTGCCGGATGATCAACTGCCTCGATCATGCGCTTCGTGTCGGCCGCCGAGTTCACGATCATCGACTCAACCGGCTGTAGGGCCTCGAGCACCAGCCGCACGCCGCGCTCTCCCGCATGCTCGGCAATCGCACGCAGCATCGAGGCACTTCGACCCCACGCGTCCTCAATCGGCTCGTTCAAAAATGCCCAGCCGCTCGAAACCATGACCTGCTCGGCTCCAAGTTCCTCCGCAATGTCTACAACGTTCTTAAAGTACGCGAGTGTGCGGGCACGCGCCTCATTCCCGCGCGCCGCGATATTCCACGGCTTGGGGTTGTTCTGTTCGGGACAAAGCCCCACAATCCGAACCCCATACCGCTGTGACAGCTCCCGCACCTGCTCGAGCGAATCGTATCCATGGCAATCGACATACAGATGCATCGCCCCGGTCCAAAGCTCGCAACACGTATAGCCCGAGGCCGCTGCCGAAGAAAAGAATTCCTCAAGGTCAAAATAACGATGGCTGATATTCATGACGGCAAGCTGCGGATACTCCATCTTGTCCACCTTTCGGCAAAAGGGCGCCGCAGCACAGTGTGCGCGACGCCCCCTCTTACATTGTTCTCATTATGACGGATACTCTACTGGACACCAAGCACTCCAAAGAACGCGCCGGCGATACTCACGAGCAGGATTACGAGCATGATGAGCAGCGGATTCATCTTCTTCTTGAGCATGAGATAGACGATTCCAAACAGCCCCATCGTGACAAAGCCCGGGAAGATTCCGTTGAGCAGCTCGGCGAGCGTCTGGGCACCATCGCCTGCGCCGACCATGAGCGGAATGTCCACGGTGACCATCTCCATGGTCATAGCACCGATCACCATGGCGCCCATGATGGAGGCCATCTTGACGATCGTGTCCATAATGCCCGATTCCTGGACCTTGCTGATCATGTCCGAGCCAAAGCGATATCCCACAAACGTCAGCAGGTAACGGATGATGTAGTGAGGGACGTTGAACACGAGCAGGAACAAAATCGGGCCAAGAATAGAGCCCTGCAGTGCCAGCGACGTGCCTACACCCGTTGCCAAAATTCGCAGCGTGCCCCAGTAGAAGGCATCGCCCACGCCGGACAGCGGTCCCATCAAAGCAAGCTTGACATTAGAGATCGCGCTCGTGTCAAAGCTATCGTCAGTAGCGTTGACCTCCTCCATTGCAGCGGCGATGGACATGGGAAGCGTCGAGATGTACGGCGTGACGTTATAGAGCTCCATATGGCGCTTAAGGGCGGCCTTAAAGTCCGCATCCTGCGGATACAGCTTGCGAAGGATCGGCATAAGGGCCCACATAAAGCCGATATGGCCCATACGCTCGTAGTTCCAGGAATGCTCATAGGGAATCGAGCGCCAGAACAGCTTCTTAAGGTCTGCGCGGGAAATCAGCCCGTCGTAAGAAGACTCAAACTTAAAACTCATCGAACCCACTCCCAATCGCAGGATCCTCGGTTGCCGCTGCGGGCTGCTCCGCTTTTTTCTTATCACCCAAAACCGTCATCGCGACGACGATGATCGCGGCAAAGATCGCCACGCCCGTCGTGCTAATGCCAAAGTAGGCGACGAGGAAGAAGCCAGCGAAGAAGAACGGAGCCACTGTTTTGTTCATAATCATCTGCGCCAGCATCGCAAAGCCGAGTGCGGGCAAGAAGGCGGCGGCGACATCCATGCCGGTCTGAACGAAATCGGGGATGATGTTGAGCAGGCTGGCAACAGCATCGCCACCAAAGAAGAATGCCAGGGGAATAATCAGCAGGCCGCACCAGCTCTGTGCGTAACCGGCGATGAGCATGTTGCGCGTGATGGCCTTGGTGTCTCCGTCCTCGACGTTTTTGTCGATACGGTGCACCAGCAGCAGCATGACCGGTTGGCCCAGGGCCGTGTCGAGCGCCAGGACGATCGTGGCGATAGGAATACCCAGGGTCAGGGCCGCCGAAGCGTCCGCGCCGGCCTGCATGGCAAGAGATACGCCCAGGATAGTGCCGGAAATCGTATCGGGCGGGTCATAGGCGCCGACCGAGATGGCGCCGACCATGGCAAGCTCCATCGTGGCGCCCATAATCGTGCCGGTCACCATGTCGCCCATGACAAGGCCAACCAGAGGTCCGAGCACGATCGGGCGCTGGAGGTAGCTCGTGCCCGTCAGCCACTCGGAATAACCCAAAAGGGCAATCAGGAAAATCAGGATTGTCTTGATAACCATGACGGCCCCTAACCGATGACCTTCGCAGCGTCAGTCTTCGCATCTGCCGGAATCATCTGAATGAACAGTTCATAGCCCTCGCCGAGCAGTTCCTTCACGTAGGCCTCGTTCTCGGGCGTGAGGAACACGCTCGTCGAGACCTGGCGGGCATTCTCGCTAAAGGCAACGTTGCCGAGGTTGATCTTCTTGACTCCCATCGCCTTGGCGACGGCACCGGCCTGCTGAATCGTCTCGCAAACCACGAAGAGTTTGTACTTATCGGTCACACCGCTCTGGAGCGCCTTGACAGCATCCTCGGTGTTTTTGACGACGACCTTGCATCCTTCGGGCTTTGCAAGGGACAGGGCCTGCAGACGAAGCTTGTCATTGAGGACCGTGTCGCTCACTAACAGGATGCAGTCGGCACCCAGAGCCGAGGTCCAGCTAACGGCAACCTGGCCGTGAAGCAGTCGATAATCTACGCGAATCATCTGAATCATGATGTGCTCCTAACGATTAAAACTCATCGAGTTCGGCCTGCCCCAGCAGGTCGTTGACGTACTTGACCTTAGTGTCGTCCGCCTCGACGATTTGACGAATGGCCTCGTCGATCGGAGTGGAATCGGGTACGAACAGCAGCTGAATAAGGAGTGGCAAGTTCATATTGGTCACGAGGTGCGTGTTGGGACGCGTCTGGACGATCTTGGTGAACTCGTTGTTGACGCTGCCGCCGAACAGGTCAGTGCACACGACAACTTCGTCGTCCGCGGCAAAGCCGTCCAGAATCGCTGCAGCCTCCTTGGACAGGTCCTCGTTTCCGTCGACATACATAGAGAGCGCATGGACGTTTTCGCGCTCACCGGAAAGCAGGCCGATGCTCTCGACGATTCCAGACGCGAAATGAGCATGGGACGCCACGATAAACTGCCTCATTCGATTCCCCTTCCTAGCGAATTTCGGAATAAAAATGCCAGGACGCATGCGCCCGGGCAGGGTGCTTCTTGATCAGTAGCTTATTTGTCACCGATTAGTAGTCGAACTGGTGATAGTAACGACGGTAGTTGAGGTTGTGCTTGGTGACCGTCTCGTAGTAAGCGGCAAGGCGATCGGTGATCAGCGAGGAGAGGATCCACGGAGACACGATGACGCGGAACTCGTCGTCAAGGCCGGGAATCGCGAACTCGGCGGTGTCGATGATGTTGATGTCGGTGTCGCCGGTCACGCCGCGGGTCAGGAAGGCGCGGACGCGCTCGTCGAGCTTGCGGTTCTCGTCCTCGCCCATGAACAGGAACACGGGGACGCCGGGCTCCACGAGCTCGAGGGTGCCGTGGAAGAAGTCGGCCGAGGTGATGTAGCGGGTGCGCTTCCACTGCATCTCCTCCAGGATGCACATCGAGAACAGGATCGTCTCGCCCCACAGGGCGCCGGAGCCGATGAACATGGTGTATGGGGCCAGGGCGTACTTCTTGGCGAGCTCCTCGGCGCGCGGCTCGAAGCTCTTGCGGATGTCGACCAGGTGGGTCCAAACATCCTTGGTCTGCTCAATAAACTTATCGAACTTGGGGAAGCAGCCGCGGCGGTTGAGCAGGCGCAGGCCGAAGCAGTCGGCGAGGTAGTAGCCCATCTCGCAGCCGCCGTTACCGTGATCGGAAGCCATCTTGACGCAGTTCTCGGCGCCGACAGCCTGGCCGATGGGGCCCTCGGGCTTGGTCATGGCGTAGACGCGCACGCCCATGCCCTTCATCTTCTTGACGGCCTCGAGGACCTCGGGGGTGGTGCCGGACTCGGAGGCGGTGAGCACGACGGACTTCTCGGTCATGCGCTTGTGGCCCATGGCGTTCCACTCGGCGGCGTGGATCAGGTAGACCTCGAGGTCGCGGTCGCCGAACTTGTTCATGAGGTACTCGAGCTGCATGAGCTCGTCCCAGGTGCCGCCGACGCCCATCAGGAACACGGCGTCGTAGCCCTCGTCGGCGACCTTGTCGGCGAGCGCGGTCATCTTCTTGCCGGTCTCGTAGAGCGCCTTGCCGTCCTCGAGATAGCCCTCCTGGTCGAAATGCATGATCTCGATCTTCTCGGTTTCCTTCATTTGTCTCTCCTTTCTGGGGTTGTTTCCACATCCCCCATGCCAACGGGCATCAAAACCCGCTTACATTCCGTAACACTCGGCCGCTTTGGCCTTAAGCGCATTGACTGACTCTTCGTAGCCCTCTGCCTTGACCTCCATTTGCTTGGAGACGGCATCAAGATACGGGTGCACGTCCCATGACTTCAGACGCTCGGCTATCATGGCCGCAATCGTCTGGAAGAACACAAGATTGGGAATTGCGCTGAGCAGCGGAGCCACCTGAGGCACCGCAACCTCGTGAGCCCTACCCTTGGGATGGGCCGTGAGCAGCACCGTTTTTGTCGTAACGTTCGATAGCGCATCAGCGATATTCGCAAGACGCTCCGACCCCTGCGGATCGTCGACGATAAACACCAGATAGCCCGGAACGATCTGCATCTCGGGACCGTGGACGAACTCCTCGCCTTCGTGATGCATGGCAGGAATCTTGATGGTCTCGCTCAGCTTGAGGGCCGCCTCTTCGGCAACGCCATAGTTGGGGCCGTTGCCGACGACCATGGCGGGCGTGTGCTCAGAAAGCTCGAGCATGTGGTCTTGGACATATGCCTCGGCGGTCTTGCACATCACGGCATTGGCATGGATAGCCTCGCGCAGGTCGTCAAGACGCTGGGCAACGCCCTTGGCGTCAATCGTTCCGCGCGCCTGACCGCCGTAAATGCCAAAGAGCACCAGGTACTCAACGAGCACCTCGACGCCCAGAGTCACAAAGTCCACCGACTCGACGCCCACACCGTAGTCAAGAACGATGTCAGCGTGTTCCTTGATGGGTGCCTCGACGTTTGCCGTGAGCGCAACTGCAGCCATATCGTGTGCGCGCATGTAATCGAGCGCCGCAATCGTATTGGTCGAATAGCCACTCTGCGAAACGGCAATGTTGAGCACATGCTGCGGATAGGTGTGTTCAAAATCGACGAAGGCCTCGGGCGTCACAACGGACACCTGCATTTGCAGGGCATCTTGCAGGTAATCGCGGGCGCAATCGGCGGCATGGCGCGACGAACCCGAAGCAACGATGCGCAGCGCGTCAAAAGAACCGGACTGGAAAATATCAACGAGCTGCGCTACCAGCTCAGACGAACGCTCGAGGTTCTCCCCCATACGCACATGGGCAAGCTGAACGTAATCGAGCATCTTCATCGTCTCACCTCGTAACAAATCATTAGTATTTGATACCAATCACAGTTACAGGTTACGGCTTTTTGATACCTCTTTGTCGATTAATTTATCCCCATCGGCGAACGGTCGATTTTGAGCCCTGTAAGGTTGTATATACAGCTGACCCAACGATCAAAACTGGTTAGTTTCCCAGCCGTTATTCACAGAATACCAGCTAGTACGTATAGGTGTAGCCGCCCGTATCGCCACGATTGAAGGACTTTACATACTCGATAGCCTGACCGCTCGCGTCATAGCTCACGCATTCCAAAAGCAAAACAAGATCGCCCTGTTCCAGTCCAAGGAGGCCGGCATCTCGTGCGCCCAGCGCTTCGATATCGAGCTTTTCCTGTGCCATGACTGGCTTTCGGCCCAGCATCTCATAGGTCTCGTACAAACTGAAGACCGACACGTCAATATCTTCGATGGTTGGGAACAGCAGGCAGGGAATCAGCGCCGTCTCAATCGATACGGGGCTACCGTTTATGCAGTTCAGGCGTCGAACGGAATAGAGCAGGTCGTCCTCGGCGATGCCAAACAGGTCGGCGTAATATGGCCCCGCATAACGCTTGGAACGCGCGAGAATACGGACGGACGGCTCGCCGCCCGAAGCACGGACCGATTCACGGAAACCGACCGTGCGTTCAAAAAAAGCAGGTACTTTCTGCGCCACAAAGGCACCTTTTCCCCGAACACGGCGAATCTGCCCGCGCCGAACCAGCTCATCGACAGCGCTTCGGATGGTCAAGCGTGTCGTACCAAATTCCTCGGCAAGGTCTTTTTCGGACGGAATCATGGAACCCGTGGGATATATACCGCGCTCGATACGTTCCTCGATGCGGCGTCGAATGCGCATATAAACCGGGGTGGCATCTACTGTTTCAGCCATTGTTCACCTGCCACGCTCCTCATGCCGTTCTCTTCGCCGTTATCGGCAAAGCGGAACTTTGTGGGCAAAATCACCGATTTGCAATGCTCCACAAAACGCATGTCCTTATCAAATTCGATCGAGCTCTCATAGAACACCGGCGTTCCCTCTTCTTGCTGGAGCAGCTCGGCCTCTTCGACGTTCAAACGCGAGATGGAGATATGCTCACGTCCATGCTCAACACGCACGCCACCTTCTTTGAGCAAGACATCGTAAAGGCTCTCGCACTCAAAATCGTGCTCGGGAAGCGATGGGCACAGGGACAGGTTAACGTGAGCCGTCTCGATTGACGCCGGCTCGCCCTCAATAAGTCGAACGCGCTGCATGCGGAGCAAAGGGGCGCCTACAGCCACCCCAAGCTTGTCGGCAAGCGTCTTATCCGCCTCGATGGTCCCGGTGGAAACCAGACGAGAAGAGGGGTGCAGGCCGGCAGTCCGCACAGCATCGGAGAAGTTATATGTTTCCTGAAAGATGTTCAGCGGCTTGGGAGGACACACATACGTGCCCGATCCGCGACGGCTCTCAAGCGTTCCACACGAGATGAGCCGCGTGATACCGGCACGCAACGCCGTACGCGAAACGCCAATCTCTTCGCACAGCACGCGCTCGGCCGGCAGGCGATCGCCGCCGGCAAGCTGATGGTGCTGGATATACCAAAGAATTCCCTCAACAGCACGATCTTTGGGGGGAATTGCATAAGATTCGCCTGCCATTGCACAGACTCCTCATTCAGAAACGTATGCCGCCAAAATTAGGCCAGCCCTCCCATGGCATCAAATTCGGCCTTGATCTTCTCGGCGACATTCCGATACGACTTATATAGACTTGAATCGCGTTTGACTTCGTCGGTCATAACGGGAATCTCTAATTTGGAAACCTCGTCTTTTCCCGTCTGAACCGCCACAACAACGCCCATACCAAGACACATATTACGCTTGGCAGCGTTTATTTTCGCCGCCTTGGCAGGATTTGCCAGGATACGCTGGGCAAATTCCTGTTTAGAGACCGCTTCTTCGGCCTCCGGATCGCCCGCCTCGGCCACTTCGCACTGCAACACGTCCGCATAGTCAAAAATCTTCGGCTCGCCGCCGCGCTGATGTACGGCCCACTTGCGATGCGTGGCATCCTGGTAGATAGCCGGCAAAAACGTAAACCGCGGCGGGTCCAAAATCGTATCCGTGATGGTAAACACATCGGGATCAAAGGCATCCTGCGGGTTTTTCTTCTTGAACAGCCCCATATCAGCCTCCCGTACTAGTATTAAACAACTCAAGCTGAATATAGCACCAATTTCAAGCCGCCGCCT
>ERZ1106919.377-NODE-377-length-37330-cov-45.958524_pt1 | contig 37330 bp, 48 predicted proteins | sample MGYA00403654_ERZ1106919 | MGnify/ENA primary metagenome ERZ1106919 (study PRJEB35170, sample SAMEA104062450) | human gut metagenome | biome: human gut; feature: human-associated habitat; material: faeces | place: Denmark | collected 2012-10-08 ... | reverse complement strand
ATAAGAAATACATGACGGAGATTGTCGCTGAATTTGTCGCCTGCCCTCTCAATATTAAGAAACCGCAGGGAACAGGATCGGGCAATTTTGAGCAGTTCGGAACGGCGCAGAGTGAACTGCCGCCGCAAAATGATGATTTACCGTTTTAAGGAGGGAGAGAAATGAATACAGCGATGGATGTAGCAAGCGTCGTACTGTTTATTGTTCTGATCATGTACGCAGCTATCAAGCTTGACGAAGCGGCAAGAAAGCTGCGCAACGAAGAAGAGCGGATTTACGGCTCTCGGAGGAAGAAATGAAGCTTGTGATTCCCGGTCGTCTTCCCTGTATGAATGACCTGATCGCTGCTAACCGGCTGAACAAATACGCTGGGGCTGGTATCAAGAAGAAAACACAGAAAGAGATTATTCTTATCCTGCGCCCGCAAGCAAAAGGGCGGAAGTTTACCGAAAAAGTGAATATCCGTATCGAATATTATGAAAAGGATATGCGCCGGGATGAAGACAATGTAATGAGCGCGGCAAAGTTTATACTTGACGCGCTGCAGGATATGGAGCTTATCCAAAACGACAGCAGGAAATACGTGCACTTGACGCAGGAAGTATTTACCGATCGGGATAATCCGAGGATTGAAATAGAGGTGAATGAAGCATGAGTAGAGGAACAGAAGAAGCGTTAATTCAATGTGCGATAGCGGCACATTTGGGTGAAAAGAATATTATGATACCGAATGTTAGCTTTGCCAGAACATCATGTAGAGTTCCTAAGTATGGAAATAATGGACAGCTTATTGGACACGAATACCCGTTTGCTGGAGTTACACATGAAGCCGATTTAATATGGCTAAATGAAAATGATTATTTAACGGGGGTTGAAATCAAAGCCAGTTATAGTGACTTCTTAGCAGATTTTAAAAAGAATGAGAATCACATGACAAAGTACACGAAGGCAATCTATTATGCATTTCCGCATAACATGTACAAAGAAAATGAGGGAAAAATCAAGAAAGTGTTGCTTGAAAAATTTTCAAAAGCAGGAGTAATTATTGTTGATGCAGAAGAAATGGCAGTAGACATAATAAAGAATTCTGAACATTTCAATGTTGAAAAGATACCGATTGAAGTAAAAATTGGGTTGATGCGGATCGGGTGTCAGAAATGGTGGAGGAGAAAATGAAACAGGATAAAGAAGAATGGGTAGTGTCACTGGATGGAGAAAATTATAACGGATATATGACATACCCGACAAAGAAAGCGGCTATTGAAGCTGGATGGAAGGAATTTGCGAATGTAAAAAAATGTCAATATTCAGAAGTTTTTGATGGATATATAGGTGATGATAAGTTCTTCTATGTTGCGCTACTTTCAAGGCCAGAACCAACAGCAAACGTTGATAATATTATTGTAGATGTAGCGTGCAACGCAGATGTTATTTATGGCGAATATTGTTTTGATTTTTTAGAAAATGTCACAGAAGAACAAAGAGAAGAGCTTGAAAAAGAAATCAACAAAGTTGTTCAGCGCTGGCTTGATAAATACGAATTGAGAGATTATGGATTTTTAGTTGAAAATGTGGAGCAGGTGAAAGTATGAAAACACTAATTGTAAATGGAGAATGCGAGGTCAATAAATTTTGTAACGGAGAACTGCTTAGTAGTCTGATAACATTTAATGCTCTTAATAGAGCAATAGGCAACTGCTTTAGAACAAAAGAATCGGCATTGGCACACAAAGAAGAAATTCTAAAAATCCTGAAAGGAAAAGATGATGAAATTATATAAATTATTACGGGTAATTGTGCATCCTGTTTCTATGAAGAAATTTAAATTTGGCCCGCTTGAGCCGTCGATGTTTATACCGCTGATGATTATACAGGGGAACCACATTGTTTATAGTGGGTCACCTATAAGGGTTGCAAGGTCACTGTTAAAACGTAAGGTTAATAAATTAGATTTGTTAACAACTACTAACGAACAGATTAGTGAAATGCAAGTTTACTGGAAGATAGAGCTTGCCGAAAAAATTTCACGAAAGTATAAGGATTGCAATGTCGGGGATGGTGCGAGATTATGAATAGTGGAATGAAACCGAGTGTTTTCTATAACCTGGATCCGACTTATGAAGAGACAAAAACGAATTTAAATCGTGAATTAAAAAGGGTACGCGGCGAACTTGAAGCATTTTTTGAGGAAATAAGACGTTGCCGTAAGCATATTGATTCGCTCAATCAATATCGCCAGCAGTATGAGATGGATTTGTTTTCTTTAAAAGGCTGTAGATACGACAAGGAGCCTGTTGACGGCGGCGTATCTTCCGATTTATCGGATATCGTTATTGCTTTTGAACAGAAGATGGCACAGGCAGAAGAATTGCGGATAAAAGAGCTCAACAGGTATGGTGACATGATTACAAAAGGATTCAGGCTGCTTGCTTTACTATCCGATCCGGAGCAGAAGTCCATTATGATTGACAGGTATTTTATGAATATTTTATGGGAGAAAATTGCGTTAGAACATCATTATGTGAGAAGTCATTGTTATCGATTGAAAGATGAGGCGATAAAAGAAATTTCGCGAAAAATGAAACATGAGACATTATGAGACATTTAAAAGTGGTATTATGATAGTGTAAAAGTTCAGGAATTCCTCCCTGAAATAAGAAAGCACGTACTTCGGCCATGGGTGCGTGCTTTTTGTTTGTTTATCTAAAAGGCGGTGATTACTGTGGGCGCAAAAGGCAAGTATGCAAAATGGCTGCAGCCAGATAATCTTCTGCGCCTGCAGGCATGGGCGCGAGACGGTTTGAGCAATGAGCAAATTGCGCATAATATCGGCATTAATCAAGATACGTTATATACATGGATCAAGAAGTTTCCCGAATTTTCCGAGGCATTATCGCGCGGGAAAGAAGTAACTGATATTGTTGCCGAAAATGCATTGTATCAAAAGGCTATCGGAATCAAAGAAACTATAATGAAACCGATAAAACTGAAACAGGTTTTATACAAAAATGGAAAACGTATATCTGAAAAAGAATATATCAAGATGGTTCCGGAAGAGGTTTATGTACCGCCGGATGTGAAAGCACTTATTTTCTGGCTGACGAATCGGAAACCGGAATGGCGCGACAAGCAAGAAAAGGAATTATCCGGCAATATCGGGATTAATTTGGTGGTAGACGATGACATCAGCACAGACGATTAATCTTGTCAATGACATTATTCATCCGACGCCGAAACAGCGTGAATTTATGCGGGCGGTCAATGATAACACATACATTCTTTATGGCGGTGCAGCAGGCGGCGGAAAATCGTATATATTGCGTTGGGAACTGGTTTATCTCATGATCAGCTGGTACAAGCATCTGAAATTAAAAGGTATTCGCGTCGGGCTGTTTTGTGAAGACTACCCGGCACTGCGTGATAGGCAGCTGTCAAAAATCAAAATGGAGTTCCCGGACTGGCTCGGCAGCTACAAAGAAGCGACGCATGAATTTACATTAAATCCGGCGTTCGGCAGCGGTGTGATATGTTTCCGCAACTTAGATAATCCGTCAAAGTATTTATCGTCCGAATTTGCGGCCATCGCGATTGACGAATTGACGCTGAATGAACAGACTGTTTTTGATTTTCTCCGTATGCGTCTGCGTTGGGTTGGCGTCGAGGACCCTAAGCTGATTGCCGGAACGAACCCCGGCGGTAAAGGTCATATGTGGGTGAAGAATCTGTTTATTGACAGAAATATTCCGCCGGAAATGCAGGATTTTGCGAATAAAATCGCTTTCATTCAGGCACGGATAGATGATAATCCGTACTTGCCTGCAGGATACAGTGACGCGCTTGATACGCTGCCGGATAAGCTAAGAAAAGCGTATCGTGAGGGCGATTGGAATATATTCGAGGGACAGGTCTTTGAAGAGTTCCGGACGGACATACACATTGTTGAACCGTTTGAAATTCCGAAAAGCTGGCAGCGCGGACGGTCTATGGATTGGGGATACAGTAAACCGTATGCGGTATACGAATATGCAGTCGATTATGACGGTGTTGTTTATGTAATCAACGAATGGTACGGCTGCAAGCAGGGGACAGTTAACACGGGTACGCAGGAAACGGCGCGGGAAGTAGCGCAGAAGATTAAGCATTTGGGCAGTGAATTTGGCATTGCAGATCCGGCGATTTGGCAAAAGACAGGACATGACGGGCCGTCGATTGCGGAAGTTTTCGCGGCGGAAGGCGTGCCGTGGTATCCGGCGGATAATGACAGGTTAGCCGGGAAAATGCAGGTACACTTACGATTAAAAGAAAGAAAATTAAAGATATTTAAGACGTGCTATCACTTGATACGGACACTTCCGGCGCTGACATACGATAAACACAAAGTCGAGGACGTAGATACACAGCAAGAAGACCATAGTTACGACAGCGTCAGATATTTCTTGATGAGCCGTCCGATTCAGCCGGTAAAAGTAGAAAAGCCATTCAATGATGGATACAGATATGAAGATGAAAAAGGAGATGAACCGACGGCATGGGGGGTGTAATGAGTGATAGAGCATTAAGAGATTATGCATACAGAGTGCTTAAATCAGAGTACGGTGAACATATGGAGAACGGGATTTTAATTCCGGCAAAGAAAAGCGATGAAGAGCTGGCGGCGTTTGTGTCTCAAATGCCGCAGTGGCAGCTTGAACAAATGTATGGAATGATGTTTAAAGGAGAACTTGTCGAATGAGTTTTGATTTGTCCGAAGCGCGGAATAATGTGAAAAGGGCGCTGCAGCTAACAAGCGAATGGCGCAAAATTGCAAAAGAAGATTATGATTTCATGCGCGGTAAACAGTGGACGGACGCGGATTTAAAAGTAATGAAGCAGAAATCCCGTCCGGTTATTACAATTAACCGTATCCGTCCGGTTATTAATCTTCTTTCCGGCTATGCAGCACAAAATGAAACAGAGCCGGATTTTCTGCCGCGCTCGGAAGAAGATGACCGGGTAGCACGTGTGGCCAAAGGTATTACAAAGTACACTTTTGACAAGACGAATTATCAGAGCGTTAAGAAAAAGGCATTCAAAGACGCGGTTATATGTGGTGTAGGAAATTATTGGGTCAGTTATGAATTTGATTACGCCCGGATGGATGGTCGTATACAGATAAAAAACGTCAGCCCTTTTGATGTATTCGTTGATCCGGAGTGCAAAGAAGATGATTTGTCCGATGCTTTTTATTGTGGGCGGTACAGTTGGGAAAGTCCGGATAAATTGAAACAAGTATATGCGGACAAAGCAGATGAAATTGCCATGCTCGCGCATAAATACGATGACAGCGAATTGGAGACGGTCGATACGGAGCCGCTCTGGTATTCGCGGGATTTAAAGAAATTAAGGGTCGTTCAATATTGGTACAAAGAGTACACGCGGAAGAAGATTTTCTCTGCAGATGTAATGATCGTCGATGAATCGCAGCCGGATTTATATTCGGCTTTTTTAATGTCCGGAGCGGAACCGGAAGAAATTCCGGTTACAAAAATCAGATACGCGACATTTTGTGGAGATGTATTGTTAGAAGAAGGCGAAAGTCCATACAAACACAATCAATTCCCACTTGTGCGGCAGTATTGCTACTTATCCGGTTACGGCGAGGACTTAGATGACGGATTGGAACCGGCGGGCATTGTGCGGGATCTAAAAGACGCACAGCGCGAACTCAACAAGAACCGCAGTCAGCGCATGCATATCGTCAATCAGCAGTCGCTCGGTGTCCGGTTCTGGACTGGACCGCAGTTTGATGAAAAGGAAAAACGGGAAATTCGGAATCTGTCTACAACTCCGGGTGCGAATATTTTCTTGAAACCGGGTGTGACTTTTACCGATGGGCTTCCGTCCGCTCAATCCGTTAATAATATAGAGCTTGAAAACCGCTCAAGCAGTGATTTCTACACAATTTCAGGCATTACTCCGGAGAGCCTGTCGGGCAGCATTGGGGCGATGAGCGGAAAGGCAATTGACCTCCGGCAGTCAGTTACTACAGTGCAGACGGCGGAAATATTTGATAAGGCAAAAGAAGCTGAACTGCAGATCGTCAAACTTCTGTGGGGTGACACATACACGCCGGGACTAATCCCGCAGTTTTATAACAAAGATAAGGTTATGCGGATCCTCGGCGAAGACGGCAAAAAAGAGTTTGTGCGGATACAGCCGGGGTTAGGTCAAGCCATTCAGGAACAGCAAGCGGTAGATCAGAACGGTATGCCGATGACAGATGAAAACGGCGATCCGGTCACGAAGGTACTGTATGATTTATCCGCTTTTGATTTCGACATTGTGATCACAACATCGCAGGCAAGCGCTACCGCACGGCGGGCGAATTTGTATCAGCTGCTTGAGGCGAAGAAAGCGGGTGTTGACATACCGATGGACATTATTCTTGATTTCATGGATTTCCCGGAAAAGGAAACCGTCAAGAAGCGGATGCAGCAGGTTGCCGAACAGCCGAAAATGCCGGACTTTAAAGTCAGCGCAAGCATTGAGGATTTACCGGCGGAAGCACTGTCAACGGCGCTGCAGTCTATCGGCGTGAATATTCCGCCGCAGCAGATTATGCAGGAAAGATTAGCACTGAAAGGGCGTGCAATCGCTCCGCCGGTGCAACCGCAAATTCCGATACAACAACCACAGCTATTAGGGCAGTAATGCCTTGATATATCGTCCTAAGCAACGACGTTAAAAGGCTTTTTTCTTTCGTCCGAAAAGAGACGGTAAACTACAAAAAATCATTCGACCGCCGACGTCGTTAAACCGGCAGAAGGAGATAATTATGGAGAATGAAGCAATGCTTAACGCAGAAGATTTAGGCTTTGACGCGGAAGATTTGAAAGAAGCAGGTCTTGATAAGCCGGAACCGGCAACTTCAGCTGGTAATGATCCAAAGAAACCGGAAGATAATTCTGCAGACGGACAGCCGAAAACTGATCCCGATCCAGAATCGGAACCTAAAATGGAAATCGAACCAAAAGAATCGGAAGACAATCCGGCAGGCGGCGATTTAAAGAAAGCGCTGGCAGAAGAACGGGCTCGCAGGAAAGCGGCCGAAGAAGCGGCTAATACCTTGCGTTCGCAGATGAGTATGTCACAAAAACCGGTATTATCTCCGGAAGATTTGAATCAAATTCGCAGTTATGCACAGCAGGAAGCCGCACGTCGGCTTAAGATTGATGACGCGTCTGATTTGATGTTCACCGATGCACAAAAGTATCAGGAACTTCTTCATGAACAGGCACGGATTGAATATCAGATGACACGCCAGCAGGAAGAGCGGCAGGAAACCTATCAAAAAAATGTAGCGTTTATCGGTGAGCTTAAAGCAATGCCAAATATCGGCGAGCTGTGGCAGAAAGGCACTGAAATGCTGGACGGCATGACGCGAAAAGACGCTGCCCCGATTGATGCGGCATTTTCACGTATTGATCAGGGGATAGGCACGGATGCAGACTTCAAAGTTATTCGCGATTTTGCCGAAAAGGTAAAATCGGCGATGGCCGCACCCGCGCAAAATCCGCTTGAAACAGCTAAAACACTGCCGAAAGCAAGCGCGTTAAACGGCGGTGCTCCGACCGGCGCGAAACTGTCTGAGGAAGAAATCCTCAAATATGTGGAAGAGGGTCGTGAAAGTGAGCTGCCGGCGGAAATCAGAAAGCAGATTGATGACCTCTGCGGTGATTAATTATTTTACAAAAAGGAGAATGAAATATGGCACATGAATTTAAAATTCCTGAAAAATTAGTTCCTAAGCTCTGGACGAAAAAGGTATGGAGAGAAGGTTTAAAAGCTTCTTATTTTGATAAGTTTACGTCTACTAACGGGAGTAATGTTGTTCATACGAATAAAGATCTAAAACAGGCTAAAGGCGATGAAGTAAACTTTGGACTGGCAATGAATCTTAAAGGGAACGGTGTTTCTGGTAACAACACGCTTAAAGGCAATGAAGAAGAAATGCAGATGTATGATTTCAGCGTAAAGACTACTTTGGTCAGAAACGCAGTTACGCGCTTTGAGGCGGATGACCAGAAATCTCCGTACGAAAATTTGCCTCTTATCAAGGGGGTATTGGTGCAGTGGCTGTCTGACTGGAAAGACAACAAGCTGATTTCCGTACTGACCGCCAATCCGACAACCGGTGAACGTCTTATTGCGTCTACTGCAGGGACAGAAGTTTCTTTGACGGCTAATGACAAGCTGACCTGTGCGGTAATCGGCCGCGCAAAACGCAAGGCTAAAATGCATGAACCGACAGTGAAACCGCTCAAGATTGACGGACAGGAGAAATACATCATGCTTGTCGGCACATGGGCAGCGCGTGACTTGAAAGCAGATCCGGTATGGCAGGCGGCACAGCAGAACGCGGCAATCCGCGGCAGCAAAAACCCGATTTTCACCGGAGCGCTCGGCGAATATGACGGCGTCGTTCTGTATGAATATGAACGTGTCATGAATACGAAAACCGGTGCGTCTTCTGCAAATGTTGTTCATAACCTGCTTCTTGGGCAACAGGCGGCATGCTTCGCTGTAGCCCGCGAAGCTCGCTTCATTAAAGATGAGGATGATTACGGCAATGTACAGGGGAACGGTATCGCGTTCTTCGGTGGTATTGAAAAATCCATCTACAACAGCAAAGATTATGGCGTGATTCAGGTCATGACCGGCGGTGCTGTAGAGTAATTTCAATGGAGATAAGGTGAGGGCTGTAAAAGCCCTCTTTCCTTTTCTTAAGGAGTAACCATGATAATTAAAGACTTGATTAACCGTGCGTATATGCAGGTGGGCGATACGTCGCAGGTGAACTATACGCCGTATCAGTTTCTGGAGTTTTATAACGAAGGCAATCATATTCTGCATAAGATTGTACTGCGGTATATTCCGGATATTTTACGTGTAACGGAGACGGGAGTTCCGAACAGACCGACAATTGCGCTTTCTTCTTTCGCACTGCAGATTGTATCAGTAAAGGATATGTATGGTCATTCTGTTGATTACACGATGGAAGGCCACAAAATCATTACTGCGAAAAATGCGCTGCAACGAGGATTGACCGTCGTATATATCCCGTCTGCAGATTATAAAGAGATGGATGATGAAAGTGGTTATCCAGCAGAAATAGAAAGTCTTCTTGTGAATTACATGGTAGCGCGGATCCTGAAAGCGGATTTATCGTTTGTTTCCGGATGGGAAGATATGATTTCCGAAATGGCGCGTCAAATGGACGATGAAAGTGGTTTTGTTGCAAGGGGGTATTGGCCGTATGACTGCAGGCGAACTGATTACGATGATTAATCTGGACACAAATGAAATATTAGATGACAGTGCGGAATACATCCCCTATATTAATGCAGCCATTGATTGTCTCGTGATGATTTTGGTCCCGATGAAAGACAGGGAAGTTGTAAAAAGTATGGACATTAACGACAATAATCCGGTACCCGGTGATTTTACAGCGTTTGTTCCGGCGGTGGGTTACCCTGTCCGCATTGTGAACGGGTCTTTCCAGACGTACGGTGGAAAGACTGTCAATGATGTATTTTACGCTGTGAAAAAGCCGCATGTATCAGATGAAACTGATTCGATTCCATTCAGTGAAATCTTTCATTTTGTGCTTGTGCAGCTGGTCTCATTTCTTGTCAAAAAGAAATCTTTAATGCTGGATTATGCCAATGCGGATAAAGCGTTCATTGCTGATCTGACATCGGCAATCCAAGCAGCAAGAGGACGCTGATATGGGAGAACGTTTCTTTGCTTCGACGAACGGTTTTAGGTTAGGTTTGGACTGGAGTAAGCCGGCAGAGAGTATTGATTTGCAGAGTTTAACGCAAGCAATAAACTGTGAATACAGTTCGACAGACGGTGCGCTTCAAACGGTGCCCGGCGTAAGAACGGTTTATACACATGCGGCGGATATTGAAAGTCTGTATTATGACAATTACCGCAAACAATATTATTTTTCCTGCGGCCGTGACTTATATAAAACGGCAGATTGGGTAACAGTAACGCCGCTGGGAACGCTAACAGGGAACAGCACTCCGAAGTATCATGCTTTTGATCATGATATTCTGATTGCTTCCGGCGGTAAATTGCAGGCTGTTTCTGGTGCTGGCGTATTGTCTACTGTGGACGAAAGTCCGACTTGCGAATTTGTGAGCAGCCATTCCGGCTCTGTCATGGTAGCGTCAATTTATGGACACCGTATCACGTGGTCAGCTGTTGGCGATTATAAATCGTGGAAAACGAATACAAATGATGCTTCTTCTGCGCAATATGTAGAAGTGGGCTATAAAGATCCCGGCTGTATCGTATCTATAGATTTCTTGTCAAAGGCAATCATTGTATATAAAGAATACGGTAGGGCATATCAAGTTGTGGGTAATCCCCATGAGAAAACACTTGCTGTTTATCCTCTTTCTGAAACGGCTTTGTGTTGCGGTAGTTCTATCAGCATTGATGACCGAAGTTATTATTTAGGTGATGCGGGATTGATGAGTTTTTTTCCGACAAATACGTATGCGAATATTCAGCCGTCCGAAGTGGGTCTTAATATTAATGCACAACTGACAACGATTACATCGGAACAAGCCCGGATGTGGCATATTCCCGGAAGAAAACAGCTGTGGATTAAGCCCGGGGAAAATCAGGATATATTTATTTATCATTATCTACCGCGGTACGAGGACGGACGTGGTGTTTTCACGTCAAGGTCTTTCGTTCATAATCTGCACGATGTATTGACAGTCGGCAAAGATGTCTATATCGCGTATGGCAACAAAATCGGCAAGTTGGACGCGGGGATTGATACCGATGACGGAGAGCAAATTACGACATCAATTGTTTCGGGTAATCGTCTGGCTCAAAGACTGTTCTTACTGTTATTCTCTTATAATTTCGTGTCAAGTAACCGTATTGATGGCTACGGCCGCATTACAATCAGCGATAAACGGGCAAAACCTGTTACATTCAAAGCGGCTGGTACAAAGTTATACTATGCGAATGAAAAGTTGATTAATTCAATCGGCAGGCTGAATAGCAATGAGTATACGAAAGTAAATAAGATCGGCGGCGGAGCGAACCGCCATCTGCAGATAAAAATATTTGTTGCCAAGGGCGCTATCGCTTTGCGGCAGTTTGATTATACTTACGAGGAGGTTTAAATGCCTTATACGGAAAAATATCCTTTGAACCCGACGCCGCAGGGAGACAGCACGAAAGAAGCTGTACTAAAGAATAGGGAAGAAATCAAGACAATCGGGAATGCGCTTTCCGCACAATCAAAAGGCGGCGGGAGCGGTCTTCGGCAGCGCATTTTATACGGAAAAAACAGCGGCGGGAAGTACAGTTTTCTTTCCGGCGATGGATTGTCGGTCATTATTGACGGAAGTGTGATACCTGTTGTTTTAACGCTGGCAGATGGTTTTGATGAAAACGGCGCGAAAGATTACGTAGAAACAATTAACAAGAAAATCAGCGCATGGACGCTGCCAATTAACGCAATAAGCTATCTGTTTGTAGAACGAAATAACGCGGGTGCTTTGTCTTACGGAAGCGTAACAACAAAACCAGTATTTTCTGCTTCTTTGCCATCCGGCGTCGCAACAAATACTCATGTGTTCAACACACTTGAGCAGAAGATGTACATGTATAACGGTACAGAATGGAAAAATGTCGTAAGAGTTTTTGCTGCAGCGGTAACGACGAATGCAACCGGCGTAACAAAGATTGAGTATATGAATAATGCGGCAGCGGTAGAAATGACGGAAGCTGAAAAAGAAAAGCTGTCAGGTATTGAAGACAAAGCGGAAGTTAATCAAAACGCATTTTCTAAAGTAAAAATCGGTGATAAAGAACTTGTTGCGGCAGTGAAACAGGCTGTCCTTGAATTAATCGCCGGGGATAACATTAAAATTACTCCGGATGCAGATGGTTCGAAAATAACGATAGATATAGCAAACAAAGAAGAAATATTTGATCCCGATAATTACTACACTAAGGACAAGGCAGACGAACGTTATTATCATGAAGGTATACCCTTGCCAGTAACTTATAGTAACGAAGTTAATTTTGCGGGAAATGCAGAAACCATACAGTTCGGCTTTCGTGACCACAATATTAACACATATCGGTTTGGCAACGGCACGCAAGGCGGATTAGCCAATATCACCGCGAAGGCGCTTGATGGTAATTTGTGTTCTGGTTCTTTTAATAATACACAACAAATGAATGACTGGTTGCATCAGCACTATAAAGATGATAACGTTTATGCTTGTCTTGCACACCGCGCCAATGAAATTGTAATTAACGGCAATAAGCAATGGGGAACTGTTTTAATGAGCGCTTATCCAGCACATGACGGACGAGCATTAATAACACAGCTGTTTTTTGCTAATTCTAACGGCTTGTTTTGTCGCTATTTGAATACACCAGATGAGATAGATAATACAAATAATTGGTATCAGATTGTGGGCACAAACAATGAGAATAAGCTGAAGATTGGCAACAATTACATATGGTTTGCGTGAGGTGGTGTTCATGAGTGTTTTTAAACATTTATGTTATCAGAAAGAGAACGGGGAAACAGGACAGTGTGATGTATATGATGACCAGAACGAATGTCCAGACCCGCGAACGTATGTCAATGTAGACGGAAGAGATGGCTATGTAAAACTGGGGGAGTTTAATGACCCACAGGCAAGTCCTTTGCGGTGTTATGTAGCGAGTGCAGGACGGGAATTTGCTATTTTAAAGATGGCAATCCCAACTGGCAGCTTTACAGTACAAAATTATAATGGTGCGTCTTATGACTGGACATGTCCTCGATTGATTACGAAAATAAAATGTACCTCGGCGGGAGAATGGGATAAATATGTAAATGTCACTCCAGGCACAGTTTACACGTTTATGTGTGTTAAAAGTTTCAAAAAACATAAATGGGTGATATACGTTGGGGGGAATGTTCTCGTTTCTTTGTTTGAAGCAAATGACCCGCTTATCGTTTGGTGGTCACAAGAGATCAATAATTCATGAACAAGATAGGGTGATGAGATGAATTGAAATTATCAAGTTTACAGGAAATGATAAAAGATTATGAACGTATCACTGGAGAATCTATCAGCTTTGAAGGGTTCTTTTTTGATGATGATCTTCATGATAAACAGGGAACGCATTTCAAGTTTTTTCCGAATGCCGGATTTCTTTTCTGGCAGTTGATTAAGCATGAGAGAATCGTTTATTTCCAGATTCTTGAAACATACGGCAAGTTTCACAAAATGGTTGATTACATCAGAGAGGTGATGGTCCTTAATGGGGTAAAAGATATCGTGACAATGACGACGCGCAATCCGAAAGCACATATACGCCGATGGAAGATGATTCACCATCCGGAACAAGATTATGACTACGAGGGGCGTCATTACTATGTGCTGACCGGCACAATTGAGAATTTACATTAGAAAGGAGATTGCATGCTATTATTTGATTTACAGCTGTTCGGGAAAAAGGGGACAAAGATAACGACAACGCCGGCGCAAGTGCCACAGATGTCCGATGAGGAAAAAGGGCTGCTTGGCGAACAGCTGAAATGGGCACAGACTACACAGCCGGTGGCACAAAACCTGCTGAATATGGCTAATCAAGCATTAAGCAGCCAGCAAGTTACGCCGAATCCCAACTGGCAGACATTGTATGACCGGGCGCAGAATCAGACGGCGGCCAATAATCAGCTGGTACAAGGACTGATTCCACAGGTAAATGCAAATACAGACGCCAATGCAGCGGCTAACAATCGTTTCTCTGGTTTGCTGGGGAATGCTATTCAGTCTATGACACAGGGGAATAAAGAACTGGCGTCTGAATACAATACGGCCATGCAGAACAATAATACTGCTATGCAAGGATTGTTAAACGGTGTGCTGCCATCTTCTTATGCGGAGAATCGGCAGAAAGCCTTACAAGCTGATTTAACGAATACGGTCGGAAATACATTGTCCGGACTGGCCAGCCGGGGAATTATCAATTCTTCACAGGCGGACAGCGCATTCAATGATATTTCCCGAAATGCGTCCAATACGCTGGCCGCACAGTACGGAAACGATATGCAGACAGCGGCCGGGCTTGCCGGACAGGCTTATAACAGTCAATTGGCGGGCATTAACGGTAAGGCGGGGCTATTGGGTGATATGTTCAGGAACCAACTTTCCGGCTACGGGCAGCAGGCTGATTTGGCAAATACGAATTTTAACAACCGGCAGCAGGGGATTTCAACGCTGTCACAGCTGGCGAACCAGTCGCAGCAGATGGCAACGGATCCGATTAAAACAGCGGCAACGGCGCAGGAAGCGGCGACCAACACGCCGATGAAATATTTAGCGATGGCGACAGGCCAGAACGCACCAACGCAAGGTTTATTATCCCAGTTATCACAACAGCGGTATTCAGTAGCTTCTCCTGCACAGACGGTTGTACGTCAAGGGAGCGGCGGATTCTTTGGAGGTCTTATGAGCGGATTAGGAAGTTATTTTGCATGCTTTACAGCAGGAACAGAAATTTCAACACCGGAAGGTGCAGTTGCCATTGAACAGATGACATTTGGTGATCAGGTTGTTTCTCTTGGCGCAGTGAATGAGGTTACAGAACTTCATGATATGGGCGAGGCGGATATTTATGAACTGCGCACGCCATCCTGCACGGTAGAAACCACACAGACGGAAGTATTCATGACGCCTGATGGAAAGAAACCTTTAACCGAACTTTCCGAAGGTGAGAGTGTCATGACGGTAAACGGATTTGAACCGATTACATCAATTGCAGAAACCGGTCGAAAAGAAAAGGTTTATGAACTGGAATTGACCGGTGACAATATGTTCTATGCAAACGGTATCTTGGCGGAAGGCTTGACAGAAGCTGACAAAGCGGGTAATGACTCGGATGGAGACATTATTCCTGCAGAAGCGGTTGACGTTGTTCCTGCAGAACAGAAAACAGAAGATTCTGCAGAAGAACCTATGCAGGAAATGGAAACATCTGCAGAAGAGAGTAACGAAGCAGAAGAAGAGAAAAAGCCGGCAGCTAAGAAGCCGGCAACAAGAAGAAAGACGGTCACTAAGAAAGCGGGTAAATAATCATGAGTGTTATCTATGTACAGGATAAATCACCATGGGATCAGATCGGGAATCTGGCGGGACTGTGGGCGGCAAACCGTCTGCAGAAGATACAGGATACCCGCAATGCTAAAGATTATGCAACAAGAGTATTCGGGGGCTATCAAGATGAACAGTCCCCGGGCCTTTTGGCTCAATTGACACAGCCGCAGACCCCGCAGATGGGCAACGGTCTTTTTGCGCAGGACGGTCTTGAAAAAGCAATGCCTCATTTCAAGATCAACACTGCCGGCACACAGCCTTTGCAGTCTTCAACTACGGCGGGGCAGGACGCATTGGAACAGGCCGTCCCTCATTATCAATTAAATACGCAGCAGGGACAGCCGCAAGTACAAACGCAGCCGGGTGCGCCTGACAGGAGCCAAATTAAGCAGTCGCTTAGAAATAAAGCCGGGGCGGCGTATGTCAGCTTCATCAAGAGCGGCTATGGACAACAGGAAGCGGCACGCATGGCAAAGGAAATGCTTGAAAATGATACAGCAGAAGAATATGGTAAGCAGCTTAATGCCTATCAGGACAGTGTTCTTGAGCCGGCACGGCAGGATATCCTAAATCAGCTCGTCTATACTACGGATAAAGACGGGAATGCGGCAGTCAGCGGTTATGATCCGAAGAAACTTAAGGCGATGGCGCCGCGGATTGCCGCTTATAATTACCGTGCCCAGCAGTTGGGGCTTCCGCAGATTGATATGAATATGCTGAATAACATCAACGCGTTGGATAAGCCGAATATTTCTTATAAGACAATGCCAAATGGCCAGCTTGTAGGAATCAATGGCGATACAGGAGCTATCCAGCAGATGGGGAATTATGCACCGCCGCAAGATCCGCGACGTTTTTATGTGAATACCGGCGGCGGATTATTTGATGTCAGAAGCGGGCAGGTTATTCCTGGCACAGCAAGAGAAGTACAAGGGCCCGGAACGAGCGGGTACAATTCGCAGATTATTTCACAGCTAAGTCACTTGCAGCAGATGTACGAGAAGCAACATATGTATGATGATGATTTCGATCCGTCAAAATCTCCTTATTATGCACAGCTGCAGCAGGTTTTAGGATTGCAGCAGCCCGGACAGCCGGGAGATGTAACAGGCGGGCAGAAACAGCTTGTTAATGATGAGCAGGGGCTTAGTAATAAAATTATGGAAATGCGGCAGCATATGTCCAAAGAAGAAGTACAGCAGGCATTACGAAACGAAGGACTCGGTTTCTATGCAGCATGGGTACCGTAAAGAGGTAAAATATGGGTTATTTTGATGAATTTCAGCGCGCTGGCGGTAATACTGGCGGTGAAAGATATTTTGATGAATTCAAGAATCAGCCGCCGCAGGATTCGTCTTTGCTTGATAAGGCCAAAGGCTTTTTGAACAGCATCGATGACGCTTATGAAGAAGGGCGTGCAGCGCGTAAAGCGCAGTGGGAGAAGACAAAAGCCAATGTATGGAATACTCTTTCTGATTACGCGGCTAATGCCGGCAAAGCGATAGAAAATTACGGCAATGAAATTACGGCGGCCGGGGAGCGTGCCATGGAAGCCTATAACAACGGAGAATCCGTCAACATGGAAGACCCGACACGGGGCTTTGAGGGCGAAAATTACAACCGGGCAAAAATGAATGTCTACAATGAGCTGGTAGGCAAACCTGCCGGGTACGCCGCCATTACACCCGGCATGCCCGGCATTGTCCGCATGGCAGGCGGTGCTTTAGCTGTCCCGACTCTTGTCGATTCTACGATGCAGACTTATGACCAGAACATTGCAAATGACGACGGCACGCCTGTTATCAGCACGGCAAAAGGGGCTCTTTTGGATCCGGTCATTAATCCCGTTAAAGAGGCGGTTACTAATCCCGGAGAATATGTACAGAGCCTTGTTGATAATCCGCTTGAAGCGTGGGATAAAGTATTCTTGCCGGGAGCTATTATTCACGGAGCGGTTAGAGGCATAAAAAAAGCAACGCCTAAAAGTATCAGCGAGCCTATTCGCGAGCATATCACAGAACCGTTTAATGAACATGTTATTGATCCGGTAAAGAGCGGCCTTGCCAATGCGAAAGGTCGCTTTTTTGATTCTTTTAAACGTGGTGGAGAAACAGGTTTTGACGATTTAGCCCGTGATACAGAGATGGGCACGCAATCACTTAAAGAAACAAACCTGCCGCCCGAATACGGCGAGACAGGAGATATAAAAACAGATGTTTACAACCGTCTCCGTCAGAATGGATTTACCGATTCCGAAGCGGCAGGGATTACCGGAAATATTGCGCAGGAATCCATGTTTGATACAGAAGCGCTTTCAAAAGATGGATATAATTCCCATGGGCTGGTGCAGTGGACAGGCGATAGGAAGGCACATTTAGAGCAATTTGCTCGGGAAAACGGACTGGATCCTAAAGACTGGCGTACACAGGTGGATTTTATTTCCGAAGAGATGAATACCACGGAACGGGCGGCCTTTGAAGCACTCCGGAAGAATCCGAATATCACTCCGGAAGAAGCGGCACGTATTGTCCGTGAACAATATGAACGTCCTGATCCTGCAGTGGCCAATGACGCATACCGCCAGCAGGTGGCAAGGGAAGTCTATGATGGCCGCAATGTCCGTCCTATGCAGAACAGTTTCAATGATTTTGCGGAAGATGTAAAACAAGCTGCGCCGGAAGAAGCAAATTTAAATTTCATGAAGGATTCGGTGAAAGATATTACTCCGGAAGAATTATCCGATCATATCAAAAATGGAACTATTCCTAAGGAAGTATTCCGTACATATGACGAAACGGAATATAGCGCATTCAAAGATTTACCGGAAAAACAGAAATTTGAATATGCACGTCAGGAAACGCTTAAACTTGCTGACGGAATAGACGATCCGATGGGAGAAAAAGTAAGAGTTATTTTTGACAAAGAAAACAAAAATGCAGTAGATGACGCAGTTAAAGCTTTCACTTCCGGACATGGTGAAAATATGTCTATTTCTGATAGCCGTGCATTTGCAACTGGGTTGATAAAAGATACTGTTCAAAATCCGGATTTTATTCTTAAGCAAAAGAACGGAAGAAAACTCTATGTGAATCTATGGCGCGGAAAAGATAATTTGTTACATCAAATAGCGGTCAGCATGGATAAAACCGATAAAGGGAAAATTATCTCTTCAAGTACGGCTATGGATAAGCCCAGACATCGAAACAATGCTATTAATCAGCTTTCAAGAGATATAAAAAACGCCGACGAATTAATTTACGTCGGCGAAAATATTCGAGGTCGTCAGTCAGGGTATCCTCTGCAACCCTCCAGTGATAGGGGTTCAACGCCGGATACCCAGCTCCACCCATCTGGCAACTCTATTGTAGCAGAAGAAACAGGAAAAGTAAAATTGCCGGGTGATGAACGGTCATTTATGGCAAGACCTGTTGAGGAGGCGGCCGGCAATGACTTGACCACATGGCAGGGAGAGACGATTTCACGCAAACAGATTCTTGATGATGTAAATAGCATTTTCGGGGCTACTATCAAGAAGGGGCGTGTCGGTAAGAAAGGCACCAACGGCTGGTATAACCCTAAAACGGATATTATACGAACAAGAACATTCGGGGATCCTCGAACTGTTATGCATGAACTTGGCCACTATGTGGATGCAAGGTTTAAATTCAGCAATCGTCCCGGTTTTGATACGGAATTTTCTAATGTTATCCATAAACGTTTCGGAAATGCCTATAACAAAGGTGGTATAAAAACAATCCGTAAGGAAGGGATTGCTGAATTTTTCCATGACTATGTTACACGCCGTAAAACAGCAGCCTCTGATTTCCCACTGTTTTATAAAGAATTCAAACAAATATTGGAAGGTGATAAAGACCTGCACGCTGCAGTGGATAAATTGTCTTATGTCGGGCATCAATGGTATGCGCAGCCGGTATGGGAACGGATGAAAGGTTCCGTTTCTTTTGGCGGTAAAGAAAATCTGCTGCAGAAAACATTGAATTTCTTTAAGGATTCTAAGGAAGTCGCACGGAAAGTTTATCATGAGCCGTATACTACAATGGTTGATGAGATTCATCCGTTAGAAGAACTTATCGATGAAGTAGAAAAACGTATTGGAAGAAAGCTGAGTGTAGAAGAAAACGCATTCAAACAGGCGTGGCTTGCGCGCGGTTGGGCAGGTAAAGCAGAAGCCCTTCTGCAGAATGGTTCGCCTAAGCATAGAATCCCCGCTTTTAAAGAGATTATCCGAAAAATCCCGGATAATCAGCTGAAAGATTTTTCTACATATCTGACCGCATTACGCGAATTGGATATGAACCACTGGAATACATTCTTACCACGAGATGAAACCCCACTGATTACGAGATTTACAAAATCAGAATGTTTTGACGTTATCAAGCATTATGAGAAGAATCCTGTTTTTGCGAAAGCTGCTGCAGAGATCCACAGATATAATGATTTCCTGCTTGCAAATGCTGTAGATGCCGGTATGTTATCGGTAAAGGCCGCAATGGCTATGAAGAATAAATATCCTCATTATGTACCGTTCTTCCGTGAATTTTATGAAGCTGCAGAAGCACAAAGGAATGGAACAGGAAAGGGATTTGCAAATGTGGGAGCTGTCACAAAGAAAATGCGAGGCAGCACTTTGGACGTGGTAGACCCACTGGAAGGAATAATACGGAATACTTTCTCAATAATGAGCGCCATCGAACGGAATAAGGTAGGACAATCTATCGTGAAACTGGCCAATGTTGATGGCATGGGAGCATTGATTGAAAAAGTGTCCGGTGCGGCGAAGGTAACGGATCATAGTTTCAGTGTGTGGAGAAACGGAAAGAAAGTCGTTTATAACACGACACCGGAATTGTATCAGGCATTTAAAATGTTGAATCCGGAAGGTGCAAACATGTTTACGAAGCTTCTTTCCTACCCTGCAAAATGGCTCCGTGCCGGGGCGACGCTGGGGCCGGAATTTATTCTGCGTAACCCCGTACGCGACATGATTTCCGCTACAATTTACTCTAAGCACGGATTTATCCCGGTAGTGGATACCCTTAAAGGGTTAGGGCTGTATCTGCAGAAAGGTGAAACTTACTGGGAATACATGCGGTCAGGTGCGGCACAGGCTAATCTTGTTTCTCTGGATAGGAATTACCTTTCCGGACAAATGAGAGAGCTCTTGCAGCGGCCAAGCGTCAAGAAGATGATTACTACCAATCCGATTGAAGTTTTACGTGGATTATCCGAAGCCACGGAAATGGCTACACGCTTGGCAGAATTTCATAATGTCCGGAAAGGGTATACGGGCATCGGAAATCGGCTGTTCAGCAGAAAGCGAAATCCGGGCAGTATTCAGGAAGCGGCGCTTGAAAGTCGTGATGTGACGCTGGACTTTTCACGAATAGGTTCTCACACAAAATCACTGAATAAGACGATTGCCTTTTTCAATGCGGCTATTCAGGGAACGGATAAGATGTTTCGTGAATGGAAAGCGAATCCGATGGATATGACAGTAAAAACGGCTATGTGGATTACCTTGCCGTCAGTATTGCTTTGGGAACTCAACAAGGACGATCCCCGGTATCAGGAACTGCCGCAGTGGCAGAAAGATATTTTCTGGATTATTCCGACGAAAGACACTCTGATTAAAATTCCCAAACCCTTTGAACTGGGAATTCTTTTCGGTACCGTTCCGGAACGTATGTTGCAGTGGGATTATGACAAAAAAAGAAAACAAAAGGGAGTGGGATTCAAAGGCCTTGCCGGCTCTGTACTTGATTCTATGGCTCCATCCTTCCTGCCGACTGCATTAGTGCCGGCTATTGAAGCGATGACCAATCATTCAATCTTTATGGGGCGCGATATTGTACCGCAAAGCCAGCAGAATACAATTCCTGAATTGCAGTATGGCCCTTACACGTCGGCAGTCGGCAGAAAGATTGGCGAAACGTTCGGTATTTCTCCCCGCAAGGTAGATAATACCATCCGCGGATATGGCGGCAGTCTTGCCGGACTGGGATTGACACTTACAGACGGAGTGGCAGGACTGGATGAAACGCGTCCGGCAAAACGATTTTCTGAACAGCCGGGGATTCGTGGATTTACCGCCACGCCATACGCAAGCAGTGAAAGCGTACAGGAAGTTTATGATGCCTATGACAGGCAACTGAAACTGTTCAATGCGGGGCGGGAACTACATAGGCGGATGGACGGATTCGATCCGCGAGAATTTGAACAGATGAAGAATGCCGTGAAAGCTTTTCAGAATATTAATCAAGCAAAAAAGGCAGTCATGAAAAGTGATTTATCCAGTGATGCTAAACGAAAGAGGCTGGATGAAATACAAATGTCGCAAGTCCGAATTGCAAGACGAGCATTAGGAAAGGAGAGTATTAAATAATTGGAACATGAACTTTTTCATGCACTGCTTCCGATCGCAAGCAACATTGTATATGTGGCACTTTCAATGGCTGTAGGCTTTCTTTGGAATAAAGCTAAAGGCCTGCAAGAAAATAGGGAAAAGACAGAGGACGGCGTCAGAGCGCTTCTCAAGGATAGGCTTATCAGTATTCATGCCTGTGCCGTAAAGCGAAATGCCATCACATATACAGAATTGGAACGAGCGTCTACTATGTATGAGGCTTATCACGGTTTAGGCGGCAACGGTACAGGGACAGCGATTATGGAAGAACTTCGAAGGCTGCATATTCAAAAGGATGGTTAATCATGATGGATAAAATTAAAGGACTATGGACGCGATATGTTCCGCGTATTTCAAGGCGTGCGAACACGTCTTTAAAAGTAGTATATCTTTACGGAGCTGGACTTTTGATTCTGTTTTTTATGGTCCTTTTTTCGTGGCTTCATGATTTTTACCGAACAGGAACAGCTAACACGGCACAGTTGATTACATTTTTCAAAGAGTATGCAGCTCCGGCGGTGGTCGGGGCTGTTACTTTTATATCAATTTTTTCGGTTAATAAAAACCGGAACGGTGATTCTGACGCGGCAGAGAAAGGAGCGGCAAACAATGAAGGGAATAGACGTATCTGAAAACAATGGAGTAGTAGACTGGGGAGCTGTAAAAGCGGCAGGTTTTGAGTTTGCTATTATCCGCATTGGTTACGGCAAAGGGCACTTAGACAGTCAGTTTTACGACAATGTGAATGGCGCTTTAAAAGCAGGACTGAAAATCGGCATTTACCATTATTCTTATGCATTATCTGACGATGTGGCAGGTATCGAAGCGGATTTTGTTATTCAGACGCTTGAAGAGTGCGGTTTGACTACAGATAAATTACCGATGGGTGTATGGTTTGATATGGAAGATGGTGATGGTTATAAAGAACGTCATGGCATGCCGGATAATCAGGAACTGACAAACATCTGCAACGTCTTTATTAATCGCTTGTGGGATGCGGGCAATAAATATGTGGGACTGTATTCTTGTTATGATTGGCTGGTGAATATTCTGGATGTTGATCAGCTGGGCGGATGTGCAATATGGTGTGCGCAGTTTGGTTCGAAATGTGATTATCCGGGTGCCCATATCTGGCAGTATACGGAATCTGAAAACATTGAAGGAAAATTGTTTGATGCAGATGTTGTGATGGAGGTATAAAAATGAACTATCAGGAAAAAGCAAAACAGATCGTTATCGATTACTACAATGAACATGTAGAGATAACAGATAATAAAAAACTGAAAGAAAGTGAAGTTTTTATCGTATGGTTTAGTAAAACATTGCAGAACTGGAAAGCGTTGATAAGCACGACAATATCCGATGGAATGTACTACGAAGTCACATACAATGGTGACAAAAAAGAAACATATCTTGATGCATATAAAAAATGGGAAAACGTTTGTGTAAAAGATGAGGAGTGATGAAAATGAAGTATGTAAAAAAAGCAATTCCTGTAGAAGCATGCGCATTGGACGGAAACCATGATGAATGGTTAAAGGATGCAATTAAAAAACAAATTGTAAAGATGAATACAGATGGAACGGCAGAAATTGAAACATTAGAAGGCGTTCAAAAAGCAAGAAAAAACGATTTTATTATCAAAGGCGTTCGCGGAGAAATATACCCATGTAGAAGAGATATATTTGAAGAAACTTATGAAGAGCTTGTAAAGGTGTCCGAAGTAGAACAGAATGAAACGGTAAAAATGAGGGGAAGTGCGGATTATAAAGAAAGATTCAAGGCAGAATACTGTCAAACAAAAATCCGGTATGACAAATTACACCAGATGCTTATTAAATATGAAGCAGGAACACTTGATTTTACTCCAACTTGTGATATTGAAATATTAGAAAGGCAAGCAAGGTACATGGGGAATTATCTTAAATGCTTGGAGATAAGAGCAGAAATCGAAAAAATAAAACTGGAGGTATAAATGTGGAAAATCAGAAAAGGGTTTATTTTATCGGCGGTCTTGCTGTCGCTGTGGTTGTCGCCGTTATTATCTGGTTCGTCTGTGCAGGCAGAAGTACAGTACACGATCTCCGAAACGGATCTAACGACATTAGAAACGAGCTTGAATCAGCTCAAGATAGACAGCGAGAAGAAAGACAAGCTATTGATACAGCAGCAGACGCAGCTGAACGAAGCACAGAAGCAGTTGGAAATAGTCAACGAGCAGCTGAAGAAATCCAAAACATTGAACGAAGCGACAGAGAACTCATTGAAGAAAACCAGAGAATTATTCAACGAGTACGAGAAAGAGGCAGAACGGAAAATAAGAATTAAAACTCGGCAAAGAAATCTATGGATAATGACAACAGTAGTAGCCGTGGGCGCAGCTATCGCCCGGAGGTGATCCAAAATTTATTAATCTATGGTATAATGTAATTAATTGAACCGTGGCGTATTGCACAAAGCGGACCAGAAAAAGAGTTCTGATGTGGAAATTGCATCAGGGCTCTTTTCTTTTTAAGGAGGATTATATGAGATGGTTTTTGTATGCGCCGTTACAATTACTCATTATGATAATCTGCTATATCACCAATCCGATTGTAGTATTGTTTGCCGACAAGGACGGTGAATTGCACGGATTCTTAAGGAAGTGGCAGACATTTGATGATTCTTGTGACAGCGAAGACTGCGTGACAAAATATGTACCAGACTGGATGCGGTATGATTTCTATGAATACTACTGGGCGGAGAAACGATATGATCCGAACTATGGACGGATGATGAAACGGTCAATCAACATTGCACCGCTGCCGCTGATTGATAGATTGAAGAGATATTGCTGCCGTGTCTTTTGGTTATCGAGAAACTGTGCATATGGTTTTGCACTGGACTGGTTTGGAGTGACAATTAATCCAGATGATGTTGTGGTTATAGATGACTATAAGGCAGGAGAATCCGAAAGAAATATACTTGTTACGCGGGATTTAAAATACTGGAAAATATATAATTCCATGCGAATTCCGAACACGAATTACCGATGGAAAATATATTTAGGATGGAAAATTCATAACGTGCAAAGTATACATAGAGCAATGCTGGCACTCCGAATGTGGTTCTGCAAAGCAAATTAAAAGACGGGGCGGGGAGAAATCCCTGCTCTTTTTCTTTGGGCGGCAAAAATACGGCAAAAATTCAGACCAAAATACCGTATTTTAACGGTTATTGTTTTTATCATTATTTCTTGGCCACTCGATAAAATCGAAAAAATCTTAATGTAGCAACACCGTTTACGTGCAAATAAAGCTTATGCTATAATCAAAAACCAGAGGGGAGTTATCCCGCTGAATAAAATCATGGGCTTGTCATAGAAATCATTTTGAAAACGTTATAGGTGCACAGGAGGAAAAACATGATATCTGTATTTGATACGCAGCCCGTCATTCTGGAAGAAAAAGACGGACATGTACTGACGGTCAGCAGAAACGGTCTGCTGTATAAAGACAGCAATGGGGAAGTTTTAAAAGATGTGGACTTTGAAGACGTAAATGGGATTCTGCCTTTACGTTACCTGAATTCGAACATCAGTTATAACCTTATTTTCCGCGGCCGGAACTGGAAAAATATGGCTTCTGAGCTGGATACGGATCGGTACAATACCTCTGGCGGCCATAATATACGGGAGACCAAAGCCATTATTACCGCTTTTGCCCGTCATAAGCTGACTGATGATTTTCCGGACAATCTGGACACACTGGACTTGCCGCTGGATTATTCTTACTTTAAAAAGAGGGAAACCCGCCTGTCCGGAGGGGTGATTACAAATGGGAAAAAGGAAATCCCCATCCGTGATATCCGCCGTGTCAAATGCATTACAAACGGTACGATCAGCAATCTGTGCATCTATACTACGGATAAAGGAGGATTTTTCTTTGACATGCCGAAGATGACCGTTACCCTGAACGCTTTGACCGTTCCTTTGCTGGAAGCCGTCATGACCAGAAATACAGGGCATGGAATTGATTTCTCACGGGGTGACGGTTTCGGGCAGAGCACTTCGGAATTTGTCATCATCCGTTACCTGGATTCCGGGTACTTCCTCCATAAGGACGGCACGGCTCATGAGGATTGGCAGAAGACTGCCTGCGACCGTACTGCCGGTTATGGGTACGATTTGAAAATGCTTCTGCAAGAATGAATAAGATGATGACATATAAAGAGAGTCTGCAAGGCGCGGCTCTCTTTTTTGCCTGGAGCCGTTTTGCGGGATCGGCCTAAGAAATGAAGGTTCGTTTCCTTTTTTGTGTGTCCGGACGGCGGACGAAGGAGGAAAAAGCATGGCGGATGCGTATGATGAAATGGAAAGATTGATGAAAGAGTATGAAGCGCTGGCGCAAAGCGATCTCCCCGCCGCTCTGGAAAAAATGATTGATTTGTATTTTGATGAAACATATGAAAATACGTTCAATTATGATGTATATGACGGTATCGAATTATGGCTGCAGGAAAATGCGGACGGCAGGCTGCTGGCATCTGTCCGGAAATACAAAGGCGCGCCGGGGTATGCCAGGCTGGCGGAGACAATCCGCACAGGTATGAAAGGTTAGCCTTCTGCGTAAAGGATTCCCTTGGTACCTGTTTTTAATTCAGGGAACGGCCAGATATTTCCGAGGCCTTATTTACAGAAGTAAATTATCTTGTGATTTGAGGCATTATATGGATGAATTGTTTGAATGCTTGGTTTTCATTTTTGGTTTTCTGTATATTTTTAAATGGATGCTGGATTTCTTAGTGAAGAAATTTCATTTGCGCACCGGAATCTTTACCATAGAAGGAAATCAGCTGGTTGTCCGTGCGTTATTTTCTGTCAGGTATGAAAAGGATAAGATAGCAACGATCATTTTTTCCTGCATGCACAGCTGGCGCATTCCATGGGCTCATGCGGGAAAGATGTTGATTATCATGAAAGACGGGACAAGAAGCGGACCGTTCCAGTTTGACAGCGGATCCCTCACCGGAGAATTCTGCCCGATCCTCGATTCCGGAGAAGATATCGAGCGGACCATAGCGTATTTACGGGAGGAGTTAAAAAGACATGGTATTTCTTCTGTCTATAGGAAATAACGGAAGGCAGAAAAAAGTGGGGAAACGGGCTGAAGAGACAGCAGAAGATGTTTATCAGCGGGGGATGAAATGATGGAAACGGTATTATTGGCTTTTATGCTGATAGCGGCTGTCTGTATAGGAGCCGCGACGTATAATTTAATGAAAATCTCCTCTCTTCCTGCGCGGGAACGGTATAAAGTTCTCCGCTTCAAAGGAGACAGCCTGACCATAGGATACGGACTGTTTGCTCATACATATAAGCTGAATGAAATTTTAGAAGTACAATTTGTAAAATTTCCTATAAAAGGCCGTTGGAGTCTGGGCGGCTATGTGGGTGAATTACGGGTTATTAAAATGAATGGTCATCGGTGCCGGTGGATTTCTTTTGACGGCAGCGTGTACTATGGACATATAGTTTGGATTACCAATGAACACATCATTGATTTATCCACGGATTTACTGATGAAAGAGCTTCGGCAGCATGGGGTCCAATGCTTTAAGGAACGGAATTGGTGTTCCTGAGCTGCACTTGTGCGGATGCATGGAAGTACAGGATTTGATAAAAGAACCGTGAGATATGCTTCTGAAAACTTGTGATGACATAAGGGCGGTGTGTAGATGATGGACATTAAACGACTCTTTCAAATTCCCTTGATTTTTTTGCTGATTCCCCTGTTCTTTCTGGTTATGTTAATTAAAATATATATACTTCAATATATAATCATGAACCGCATTGCCGTTTGGGGAGGCTCTTTCTGGATGGTACTGTTTCTCTTTTGCCTGCCTGCGTTGGAAGTACTCCCCGTGTGGAAGATTATTGTGTACCATTACGGTTGGAAAGTCCGGGAAAAACTCATCTCTTCGTCTTACAGCAGGGGAGATATCCTGGTGCTCTATCAAGCCATAAAAAGTTGGGATACAGCCTATCTGGGCGGAGCGCTTCTGGATGCAGCCATAACGGCAGTTGAAGCCGTGTGTTTCCTGGCGACACCTTTGTTTCTTTTCCTGCCCTGGGTTCTGTATGGTGTGATTGCGAAATGGTTTGGACTGCCTGCCGTTATTTCTTTCTGAAGGATTATAAGAGGACGAATGTAATATTCATAGTCCCTTGAAGTTTTATACTGCTTCTGATGCGCGTTCCAATCCTGACGGTCAGCTCACTGTCCATAACAGAACCGGAAAAATCTTTGAGCGTGTGAAGAAACGCCATGGTAAGATTTTTGACGCAAATGATGAAATCAAACGCAGTCCGTGCAGCTTGGCGTTGGGACAGCATTACTATACGTTGTAATGATCATCTGTGTGTTCAGGGCATTAGACTCGTTCTTTATGCTATACGATACGAAAGCAGCAATAGAAAAAATTTTCTTTGATGGAAAACGGCTTCAAAGAGGAAAAAAGAACCTTACAAATCCCGTTTTAGTGATGGATAAATCAGGATTTAAATAATAAATAAAATGAAATGATAAGTGAGAAAGGGTAAATTATGGGAGCAGATCATTTACAGGATGAACCAAAACTTATCTTGACATATCCTCATAAGTCTACATTTAATAGGATAGGCTTTTCATTTATGGTATCTTTATCTTTTATTGTTCTGTGGATACTGAATCATCTTATGAGTTATAATACTGATTTTTCAGATAAAATTATTATGGCGATAGTGCTGGTTGGCGCTCCGCTCCTTCTATGGTTTATGGGATATTATCTCTTCATAAATGGAGTGAAATTAGAAATTTACGAAAATAATATCGTTAAATATTATACTTATGGAAGCAGAGGGCGGAGTGTATTGCATTTTAAATTTAAACTCGAAGATATAGAACAAATAAAATTTAAAAAGCGTCCGTTTAATTGTCTAAAGCTGACCATCAAAGTTCGGAATCCTGTTTTTTATGGGTTTCGTGAGAAGAAACTAAATAAGTTAATGGGTGTAAATATCATCGCGGATAGAAAAGAATCGGAATTTTTTATGCAACAGATGGAACAATTCCAAAGACAACAAAGAAGAATGATTGAACGATAAAAGTCCGCTGGAGAATAATTGGTATGGATTAAGGAAAGCACTTCCAATAATTGATGAATGGTCAAGAAATAATAATCCTGATACAAGGAGAACCTATTCAAAAACGAGGAGCCCAAGTGGAAATTGTTGATGGCCTTTTCAAAACCTTCGCACATCTGTACTTCGTCAATAAAAATATAGTTCGTTTTTTCCGCCTGATATGCCTTTTCAACATACGCATTCAGCTTGTGATACTCCAGCAGCGGTTCGTATTCGCTCAGGCTGTAATTGACGTGTATAATGTTAGCAGCCGTATCCGCCTGCCGGACATACTCCATAAATGCTTCCAGCAGTTTTGACTTTCCGCTGCGCCGCACTCCGGTAATGACATTGATATCCGCTGCTTTCATTACGTCTTTCAGTTTATCAAGATAAAAAGTTCGCTCAATCAGTTTCATGGCATTCTCCTCCGTCGCCAGAAGTATATCTATTTCGCAAAATCAATTTAATATAAAAATCGCGAAATAGAAATATTGATAAAATAGCGGCAGGAATTCCTCCCCGCCGCCGTGCGCCCGTTATGCGCAGAGCAGATTATTATCGACAATTTCCGTTGCCCTGTCCCGTACAGCGTTTATCTGTTGTACCTAAAGCATCTGATCCTCGGCTTTGAGCCTTTCGTTAATACTATCTTTCTCAGTGCGTTGCTTTACCAGACGGAAGAACGTTTCCTCCAATTGCTCCTGCAAAATCCTCCGTATAATAATGTTTGCGTATATGTCACGTGTTTCCGGCTGCCATATGTTGTTATATAGTTTTACCTGATTTTTCTTCACAGCAGCCGCTAACAGGTTGATTCCGATAGATTCAAAATTCGGTTTGAAGAGTGGGGTAACTGGCTTCTTAATACTCGTTTTCTTAAATCGAACCTTTCCTATAATATATTATAAGGAATGAATATAAGAATGAACTGTTGCGGTATTCCCTTTAATGTCTGTTATTCCTTATTATTAATGGCTTTCCTGATGTTTCCGAGCCGTTTGGGAGGCTCTTTCTGGATGGTTTTGCCTGCCTGCATTGGAAGTACTCCCCGTGTGGAAGATTATTGTATACCATTACAGTTGGAAAGTCCGGGAAAAACTCATCTCTTCGTCTTACAGCAGGGGAGATATCCTGGTGCTCTATCAAGCCATAAAAAGTTGGGATACAGCCTATCTGGGCGGAGCGCTTCTGGATGCAGCCATAACGGCAGTTGAAGCCGTGTGTTTCCTGGCGACACCTTTGTTTCTTTTCCTGCCCTGGATTCTGTATGATGTGATTGCGAAATGGTTGGGTCTCCCTGCTGTTATTTCTATTAACTGTCTATAGAGGTGAAATATGGGCTGTTTTGAAAATATTATGATGAACCATAATGAAAAGAAAATTATTGGGCTCTGCAGAAGATTAAACAGAAAGTGTTCACTGACATGCAATACGGATGTCACGGCATTATGCGAACTGGCATACCGGCTGTATGTTTCAGGCGATAAGAAAAATGCGCTTCATGTCTGCGAGTGTACGCATACGGGTATTCCCAAGAAGATTAACTATAATGTATGGGATTTTATCCTTTGGATCTGGGGATTGGAAGCATATATTTATGATGAAGAGGGAAGGAAAGAGGATAAAGACTTTCGCATCACACGGATGAGAAAGGTGTGGTCAACACCTAAACGCAGTGATGAGAACGAGAAAGAAGCCTGGGCGTTTGTTCAGAAAATCATGAAGAGAGAAAGCTTTGCATCTGTCTGTAAGACAGAAGAAATTAAACAGGCGGCAGATGCCGGAGATAAAAGATTAGAGAAGAAGTATTGTTTTATCGCGCTCTACGGGATGATTGGATATGGGGTGACAGGCTTTTATCCTGATTTAGAAAAAAATAAAGCAAAGCTAAATGAAATGATTGGTGAATATATGATGCGGTTAAGATCCATGTGAGCAGAATTGATCGGAAGTAAGAAAAATGATTTATTATAATATATGGAGAAAGAATGATGAAAAATGAGCAGATAAAGGTATATATGGGCAGAAAAGCGTTTGCGGCGCCGATGATGTAAATGCTCCCCATCCGGAGGCTTTTTGCCTGCCCGACAACCTGTATGAATTTGTGGCGCTAATGAATCAGATACTTCCCTTTAGCGAATGGACCTGTTACAGGGGAACATACGGTACCAATATAAAGGATGTTGAGGATGGCATTCTTGTCTGGAGAAAAGCAGATACGCGGAGTCTGATTTCGATGGCATATGAATATAGTGCGAATACCTGCAAAAGTGTTATAGAATACGACAGGGATTGGCATGCGTTGATACAGGCACATCCTTATTTATATTTTGAGTAATATCATCCGCTGTAAGGCGTATGGAGAGAGGGATATATGGACAGCTTCTTTTGTAATAGTATAGGAAAAAATAAAGAATTGAATACCATGCTGATGCATGAATGTGATATTTATTTTTATGAACAGCTTCAGGACGTGCAGTTTTCGGAAAATCAGGAAACCTATTCCATGCTGTGCAGGGCTTTTGCCTGTGACGGCAGCGGAGGAGAATATGTTTTTCTTGAAGACGGCAGTATCGGTTTCATCAGCAGTGAAGGCAGTGTCGGGAGAGTAGCGGAAAACATGGACGAATTATTGACGTTCCTGCTCCATGCCGGATGTATTTCTGACTTTGATTGTAAATATCTGTATGAAAATCAAACCTTGCTTCATACCTTTTGTGCGGCATATGTGTCAAAGGTAAGAGACGATTATAAAGAGCGGAATCGGGACTGGGACAATATTCGCAGTGCCATAGCTGAAAAATTATCTCTTTCTTTTAATCCCGATCAATTAGCCGGTTTGGCTATGAAGTTTTATGAAGCCGCTGTAAGGGAACCTGCTTTTTCCTGTACATACCCGGATGGAGAAAAGGAATACAGGTGTGACCCCATTCTTTCCGATATCATAGGAATGTGGGTAACCGGGCTTTTGAACATGACAGAAGAAGAAATCAAGGGATATAAATAGGAATCCGGTTATAAATTCTGTGAAGAAAATATATGGTATCCTTATATAAAAACAGGTTGTTAAAAAATTAGGAGGCATTATGGGTATTGTACGTGTAAAAGAATTTGAAGAGGAGTTTGAGCAGGAAGAAATTGAAATCTATGCACTGCTTCGAAAGGTGCCCAATGGTGCCGCAGTTTACTCGAAGGATTGTCTCAGGCCTCTTGCCTATACGGAGGCTACCGTAGACTGCAAAACAGGGGCGCTGGATCGGCGTGAGGGGATCCTTACCTGGCTTATTTCGTCAGATCATGAAGCGGGCTGGGGCTATGACTTCAAGCAGTATGGGATTTACAGGCTCTTAGTCAGAAAAGCGAAAATCAAAATATTAGATGAGAATAGGTTGGCGTCATGGAACAATCGGTACCTGGTACTGAAAGTTCTGGAATGGGATGCCGGACAGAAGGAGCTGGAAGCCCTGGCAGCCTACTTACAGCAGCCTAAATACATTCACACACAGCGGGGAGACTTTCTGTTAAACCGGCAGTATAAATGGTACGAAATGAAGACACCGGACTGTGGTTTTACCTTAGATACGGATGAAGGTTCTGACGAGACCTGTGAAGCTGCATTAGCCGCATATAAGAAGCATGAAATGAATATGCCCGAACTGGATCGGCAGCTTCGCGCCTATGCTGCCGGTCATATGCTGGACACAGCGAACGACTGGCTGGGCGATGCTGATGAGGAACCAATCACGGCAGAGCAATTTGCAGATCGGATCACCTTGTCCGAATTGGCTTTCCGTAACGACGGATCAATAGAAGCGTATTATGATGACGGGGATATTTTCTGGGGACACTGCATCATTGTGCGTATGGATAAAAACGGAAACATAGAGGATGCGGAAATCGCCGGGTGACCGGAGAGGGAAGCTTGAAGAAAAGGGGACAAGGATATGATTTGTGGCAGATATGCGGATCGGCATGATTGACCTCGATTTGATATGAGAGAGTAACCGAAAGATTGAAGAGATGGATTGATATGCATGATAAACTGGCCAATAAAATTGAAAATAAAACAGAAGAAAGGGAAGAGGACACGGAAAAATTTTACGTAGCTGAAGAAGGTGTTCCCTTATATATTTGCGATCAAAATGCGCTTATTGCTTATTACGGAAGCGAAATAGAATTGAACCGGACGATTGTATCGCCCCGGGGAGATGGAATTTATTCGGCAAGACTTCCGCTGCTGGACGTCGCTCTTCCCTTTTTGGTGTATGGAAGGGGCCTGCTGTTTTTAGATGCCTATTATTTACTGGCAGAAACAGTTAATAGCAATACATGGAGGCCGATAACCAGTGTCATGATTGACATTCATAGAGGGAAATATGCCGGCTTGGAACACCGGTATTCCCATATATCTGTAGAAGAAAAGGGGATAGAATTAAAAAACAGTCATGACGGACATTCCTTAAGGCTGCAGGATGTTCATGGACTGAAATGGATTCAGTTATAGGATTGGTAGGTCTGCAGCTGGAAGCAACGGACAGTGAAGCGGATATGGATGATAACAGTATTTATTATTTTAGCGGTAAGAATGAAGCGGAGGCCTGCGGCTTGGCAAAGGAACTCATAAACAGCCATATCCGCAGGCGATCGGGAATGAAGTATACCATTGAGATTGTGGATGGCTTGCTGTAATACTCACTATGGCTTATCCGCTGTGCTTAAAGCCGGTTACTCAGATTTATTGCTGTACAGATACTTGCGGCTGACTGAAAAAATGGTGCGGCAGGCGGACAGTTTTGTGCTTTTATAAAGTTTTATTTGAAAGGGAACCGTGAAATACTTATTTTGTTTATTGATACCGGCAGGACTGTTCTTGTTGATTATAAGCATCAAATATGTTATTCGTTTTGCTAAGTCTGAAATGATTTATGAAATGCCTTATAGCAGGGGAACGGGTACATTTACGCTTGCTGCAAGGGGGAAATATGGCTTATGGATCAGCGGGGAAAAGTTTAAAAAAGCGCCGCTTGGAGAATTTGGACTGACCCTTGTCAACCGGGATACGGGACAATCCGTTCCCCTGTGTGCTCCTCTTTTGCGTACCGCTGTGACCGGGCTCAGCAAGTCCAGGCTGAAATTGTATTCCTTTCAGGCGGAAGCCGGCACATATACGGTTTCCTTAAGTGATGAAGTGCGTATCAGAGACAAAGCATGCGCGTTTCTTGTGAATGCCGTAACTAAGCGGCCCGTAGATTACAGTTTGTTTTCTGTTCAGGTGTACCGTCATACATCCGGTATGGTTTTATCCCTGTGTATACTGGGGATTATATTCGGCGCCGTCATAATGGTTTCGGGAGCTATTCTCTCGGCTGTTTTATAGAAGGATCAGGGGATTCTGTGCGTAGAGAATATCTGCGTATGTAACATAAAAGGTGGGGCAGATGAAATTTTTAAAACCGATAGTCATTTTATTCCTGCTGTTCAGTACCGTTTTATCCGGCGGCTGTGGTCATACAAAAGAAGATCAAGAAAGGATCATCCGGTATTTGGATAACAGATTTGGAAAGGATACATATACAATTAAGCAGGATGAGAGTTATTATCGCTGGTTTGTGACATTGAACCAATATCCGGATCTTACTGTTTACTATACGGTATCCCGTGATCCTCTTTCCATGACATCACCTTCTATAACGACAAATTTTGACGAAGTTTTCAGTGAGCATGCAGTTGAAGAATACAAAAAAACGCATGCACTTGGTGATGATGATCTTGTTTTTGATGATTCCATTGATTTCGTATATCACACAAAAGTTAAATCTCTTGAAGAATTGAAAGTGCCTTATGACAGGGCGATGGGATTTATTGCCTTTGTTTCTGAAAAATATCCGGTTCTTGTTGATGAAGGGTTACTGAATATACGAATGGATATTACCGGTATCCGTTTGAAAGGCGCAGATGATGACGATACCCTGATATTTCAACACATATCCAAAGCAAAAAAAGACGGTCTCAGCATTGTGCCATATGAAGAAATTTGCCGGGAATTAGCGCCGAAGCTAAAAACGCATGCGGATAATCCGGACGGTTTTACATTTCACGCAGATATAGGAAAGTCATTTATTTTGGGCAGCGATACTTTTGGTGACTGCCTTCACAAAAACCTTATTTTAGAGAACGGCACGCCTGAAGAATTGGACAATATCATCTTGCAGCCCGGAGAAATAAGCAGACCCTATATTTTCAAAAGTGAGAGCCGGTATGAATTTACAACGATAACATTACAGGCTGAAAACGTATCGGACTCGCCCTGTTCTTTGCCTGAGGCAGCGATTGTAAAAGCAGTCATAGATGATGCGAAAGAAATATATGTCGATCCGGTAAGGATTGATCTTGCTTTTGATGAACGGAGGGAATGGAAGGATCCCTATGAAATGCTGGGGATTTCTCCGCCGGAAACAGAGGAGGAAAATGCAGAAGGCGTGCCATATAAAAACATTAAAATTTTATTTACAATGAACAAATACTACAAAGGCGTAAGAAGGGTTACCTTGACTTTTAATAAGCATACCGGGTAACGGTTGTTTGCTTATCATTTCAAACCATCTGCTGTTTCATTTATTGCGGCAGACGGCTTGCTGTAAACTTATGTGTGGAGTAAAACGGATTGATTTCATGCCGGATAAGGGGGAGAGGGTATGCGGTTTGATGAAAACCTGCGTCAGTTTGTTTATGAGTACGAGGGGATCATCTTTGCCTGGGATGAGGAACCGGAGAAAGACTTTTCTGATACGGTGAAGAAACTGGCAGCAGGTTATTATGAAAGGCTTGATGACATCGTCCGGCATATTGCCCCCGATTTGAAAGAAATGTATGGAGTTACGGATCCCGGGGAGATAAAGAGCAAACTGGGGAAACCTGTCATCGACCTTACGATGGGAGAAATTAATTATCTGGAGCATACGTTTGATTACGAGCATATCTTTACGCTGGAATACCTGGATGACGAATTTAAGCAGTTAAGCCATTTCAGCGTGGACGGGTGATGTGAAGAGAGGCAATTCATGAGTAAGCTGAAAGAAAGAACATTGGTTACGCTCAAAGAAGAAGCAGCAGTTGATTATCCGTTTTCCGATGACCTTCCTTTAGTTTACTTGGGGGAACTGGCCAACATGCCGGAACATGGAATTTTTATAGGCCGATCGGGCAAATGTTATTTTGGATATCATCTTTGGGATTTCAGAGAGCTAAGGGAAGATGAAGTATAGCCTGTAAGGTTTGTTATGACATGGCGTTTCATGCTTTACTGTACCGATTTATCATGATATAAAAGGATTCAGAGCATAAAGGAGAATGGATATGGGGTATGACATCACTTTCCACCCGATCAGCGAAGCGCAGATGGATGCATGGTATTTTTCCCTGCTGGACAGCCTGGCGAAAGGGGATACATCCCGGCTGGAGGCGGTGGCGGAAGAAGCGGGGATGGATCCGTTTTACATAAATAAATACAGGGATCTGATGAAGTATGCCGCCGGGACGCCGCCTTCAGAACGATTTGAAACCACCCACGGGTTTTATATGGCGGTGGTGCAGGGGTTTTTCCGCAAGCATTATTATGTGCGGGGGACTGCCGTTTCTTTCATGGCGGAGGAGTACCCGATGATGGAAAGGTATATTACGCCATGGAAGGATATTCTTCCTGAAGGCATCTTACCCCCTGCACAGCAGGGAATTGTCGAAAATTATTCTGCCGGCGTTTATCTGTCCGCAGAACAGGTGAAAGAACTTCTTTCCGATTATGAAGGAAATAAGGAAGTACGGGAAGCGGTCGATGATTATTTCATGGAGAACGGAGCCGTACTTCTGAAAGCGCTCCGAGATGCGGCGGAGAATGAAGCGGGAATGCTGGAAGCGACGGATGTGGTGGAAGTGGAACCGCTGGATCTGAAAAAAACGACATCCTATTCAGACCTGAATCAATGTGATCCGGAAGGGGCTTTTATTTACCAAAAGGTAGCAAGGGCGCAGATCAGTGAGTTCATGAAATCGAAGAAATCTTAAGAAGGATATGATGGGAGAATACAGAAAGGAAAGACTGCTGCTTAAGAGACAGGTCAAGCTGATTATAGATCCGATGGAGTTCCGGATGGCACTTTGGATCAACGGGTTCGGCCTGTCTGATGCGGTGACGGGAGAGGAGATCATACCCCTGTGCCATTCTTATAACCTGGAGCATATGGAAGAAGCGGGGAATCGCCTGGAAATAGATTTCCGCATATATCCGGAAGGACATGTATATTACCATGTGGCGGTGGATCCTTTTGCAAGAACTTTTACTTATAAAGGGAAAGTATACAGTACGGATGATTTCAGAAAAGTTATAGAAGCTGACCGCAAGGCGATGGGAATCAAAGCGTGAGACAGGACATTCTATCCTATGAGTACGCCCGTCACCATTTCTTATCCATTATAAAAAAACAGTCTGTATCTGTGTCCGGGAAACCGGGACTGACAGAGACGGACTGTTTTCTTTGTCCGCCGAAAAGGCATGAGTAAACCCCCAGTTTAACTGGGGGTAGATAAAAG
>ERZ1106919.376-NODE-376-length-37348-cov-10.853082_pt1 | contig 37348 bp, 27 predicted proteins | sample MGYA00403654_ERZ1106919 | MGnify/ENA primary metagenome ERZ1106919 (study PRJEB35170, sample SAMEA104062450) | human gut metagenome | biome: human gut; feature: human-associated habitat; material: faeces | place: Denmark | collected 2012-10-08 ... | reverse complement strand
CCGATGATGGCAGCGAGCAGCAGCAGGAAAAACCGTTTCATAGAGATCCTCCTTTTCTCTTTCAGCCGAACCTTTGCACATTGTCCGGGAGGCGACGGCTGCATTGCCTCATCCGGAAGTTACCCTCATTATAGCGGAGAAAGGGCGGCACGTCTATGCAAATTGTCCACACTACTATGCAAATCGTGCAGATATATCTGGGAAAAAATTATCCGTATTCGACAATGCAAAAGCTATTTGCCAAGATTTCGCTGGAAATCCGTCGGCGAAATGCCTACTGTTTTGCGAAAAGTGCGCAGAAAGGAGGAGTACGAATTGAACCCGCTCTGGAATGCAGCATCCGTCAGCGATACGCCGGAGGCAATCAGCAGCTTCGCGCCGCAGATGCGCCGGAACTGGATGTACTCGTACACCGACGTGTTCGTGTAACGGACAAACTCGTGTGACAGGTACGATTTGCTGATGAAGAACGCGTCCGCAATTTCCTCCAGCGTCAGCGGCTGGGCGTAATGCTCGTTGATGTACGCCATCACGCGCTGGATGGTGTCTGGCGAGGGCTGGGCACTCTGCAGCATTGGCGCTTCCTGCGTCACGCGGAGGATTTGCAGCAGAAACTCGGTCATCGCGGCATAATCTGCCAAGCGCGATTCGGGACGCTCATCGCCTGTGTTCTGCGCCACACGGTCAATGCACGTTGTACACAGCGAAAGCGCCGCTTCATCCAGCTGATAATGATACCCGGTGCGGCGCGTGCAGTCCAAAAGGCGCTGCTCCAGCGGCAGAAGTCCCTGCCCCAGCTGGTGCATCATCCCGGAGGAGATGAACAGCACCACTCGCTCGTAGTTGCGGATGGTGTCCTGCGAGATTATGCCGTGCATGACGAATGGCGGGAAAATCATCAGGCTGCCGCGCTGAGGCGTGACGATTTTGTTGTCCACATACAGGCGGGGAAAGCCGTTTAGGTGAATATACAGCTCAAAGAAATCATGCGTATGGATTTCGCGCAGGTGGATGGCGGGCGACAGCGTGTGAAACGCTTCATAATCCGAGCGCCCTTGCCCCATGTTGCTTGTGCGAACCAGCACATCTTCCTCAAGCTCCTGTGCTGGATGTTTCCTTGTCATATGCCTTTCTCCTTGTCCCGATATTTATGAAAGCATCATAGCAGGAAAGCTGATAAAGGTCAAGCAAAAACCCGAAAACTGTTCTGAATCAGAACGATTTCCGGGTAAAATCGGTTATTTGCTTTCGCTGTCCCACACACGGTAGGATTCTTCCTCCAGCAGCGTCTCAATGCGCCCGTCGGTGACGCGGGTCAGCGTGTCCAGGACAGATTGCGCGTCCGTCTGGCGAATCAGCAGCGTGAAGCCGACGGCGGTCGTGAACTCGCTGCTCAGCAATTGCACGGGCAGGCTTTTCAGCGCGTACTGCACCTTGTCCCACAGCGGATAGGCGACTTCGCACAGGTATTGGCAGGAGGGGAGCATCTCGACGACTTGCGCCGCCTTGAGCGCGACGACAGCCCCCTGCGTGTACGCGCGCACCAGCCCGCCCGCGCCCAGCAGCACGCCGCCGAAATACCGTGTCACAACGACTGCGACGTTTCTTACGCCCTCGCCTAAAAGCACCTCCAGCATCGGACGTCCCGCCGTCCCGGAGGGCTCTCCATCGTCGCTGCAGCGCGTCAGCTCCGCTTTCGTGCCGATGACAAACGCCGAGCAATTATGCCTGGCGTCCCAGTATTTTTTCTTCATCTCATCAATAAACGCAACCGCCTCTGCTTCGGATTCGACCGGACGGACGTTTGCGATAAAGCGCGATTTTTTTTCCACCAGCTCTGCCTGACCGCCCTCCAGCACCATCCGGTAAGGCTCCCTGACCGTTTCTTTTTCTTCCATAAAAATTCTCCATTCTACAGCTACCCTGCGGTTTCTCATCTGTCCGCTGACAGGCGTTTCCCGCTTCCCAACCAGTATAACAGCATTTCTTTTTGTGAACAATATCTTAATATGGCAGAAAAACCTTTATTTACCTGCCCGATTTTGCTATAATCAGGGGAGGTAATGTCCAAAACCAAGGAGGTTTCATTGCATGAATTATGGCAAAAAGAGTGTAAAACAGAAAAAGAAAGCACTCCAGTCCACATCTTCGAAGCTCGGACGCAAATGCCTGCTCACCTTTTCCAAGGTGCTGCTTTTATGCGTCATTGCAATCGGGATTATCGGCATCTGCGCCGGACTGGGGGTTTTCAAGGGGATTATAGATTCTGCACCTACCATCACACTGGAGGATGCAACTCCCACCCGATACTCTTCCTTTATTTATGACAGCAAGGGAAACCAGATGGCGAAGCTGATCGCCGAGGACTCCAACCGTGTCCCCGTTACGATGGATCAGATTCCCACCGATCTGGCAAACGCCTTTGTCGCCATCGAGGATGAGCGTTTTTACCAGCACAACGGTATCGACATCATGGGGATTCTCCGTGCCGGCGTAACCGCCGTAAAGACCGGCTTCAAACGGCAGGAGGGTGCCAGCACCATCACCCAGCAGCTGATCAAAAATACCGTCCTGACGACCTGGACTCAGGAAAAGACGCTGGGCGAACGAATCAAGCGAAAAGTCCAGGAGCAGTATCTTGCGATTCAGCTGGAAAAAGATACCAACGACAAATCCAAGATCCTGGAACAATACATGAACACGATCAACCTGGGGCAGAACACGCTGGGAGTACAGGCTGCCTCCAAGCGTTATTTCAATAAAAACGTCTGGGAGTTAAGCCTTTCCGAATGCGCGACCATCGCCGGAATCACCCAGAACCCGTCCAAGTATAATCCGCTGACCCATCCTGACAAAAACCAGGATCGCCGTGAAAAGGTGCTGACCAACATGCTTGAGCAGGGCTATATCACACAGGCGCAGTACGATGAGGCGGAATCGGATACTGACAGCTTATACCGCAGAATCCAGACCGCCAACCTCGAAGTCGGCGGAGATTCTTCCGTAGACTCTTACTATGCGGATGCAGTCAAAGAAGCCGTAACCGAAGACCTGATCGCAGCCGGCTATACCGAAACCCAGGCTTACGTCATGGTTTATTCCGGCGGTCTGAGCATTTTCTCCGCCATGGATCCCGATATTCAGGCGATCTGTGACTCCGTTGCTTCTGACGAATCCCTCTATCCGGACGGCACGCGCTGGCTGTTAAGCTACCAGCTGACCTACCGCGATCCTGATTCTGAGGAGGAAGGCGGCATCGTCAACATCAGCTCGGAAAAGTACAAATCCTATTATCAGGAAAACGGCGACAAAAACTTCAACCTCCTGTACAGCTCTCAGGAAGAGGCGAATGAAGCGATCGAGGCTTATAAGGCTGCTACGATTCCCGACAGTGCGGAAATTATCGGCGAATCCATCACCCTGTCGCCCCAGCCCCAGATTTCCTTAACGATCGAGGATCAGTCCACGGGCTATGTCGTTGCCATGATCGGCGGCCGCGGCACCAAGGAAGGAAACCTGACCCTGAACCGCTCCACCGATGCGGTTCGTCAGCCGGGTTCCACCTTCAAGATCGTCTCCACCTATGCGCCCGCGCTGGACAGCGCCGGCATGACTCTCGCGGATGTCGAGGTCGACGGTCCCTTCAACTATGACAATGGCAGACCGGTATCCAACTGGTATTCCAGCGGCTACCGTGGCATCTGTTCCCTGCGGGATGGTATCCGGGACTCCTTAAATATCGTTACGGTAAAGGTCCTGACGCAAATCACCCCCCGTCTGGGCTATGAATATTTACAGAAATTCGGCTTTACCACGCTGGTAGACGGCGTAGAGAAAAACGGCAAGATTTTCTCCGACGTCCAGCAGGCCCTCGCCCTTGGAGGTATCACATATGGTGTAAAAAACATCGAATTAAACGCCTCCTATGCCACCATCGCAAACGGCGGGCAGTATATCAGACCCAAGCTGTATACGATTGTAAAAGATCACGACGGCAACGTTATTTTGGATAACACCAGCACCGAGGGTACGCAGGTCATCAAGCCCTCCACCGCATTCCTCTTAACGAGCGCAATGCAGGATGTTGTCACCTCCGGTACCGGTACTGCTGTCAACTTCGGCGGCATGTCCATCGCCGGTAAAACCGGTACGACGTCCGATTATAACGATATCTGGTTCTCCGGCTACACACCGTACTACACCTGTACGACCTGGACAGGTTATGACAACAACACAAAGCTGCGCAAGGGCGAAGAACGAAGCCTTGCAAAGAAGCTCTGGAAAGCAGTCATGAGTCAGGTGCATGAAGGTCTGGAAAACAAATCCTTCTCCCAGCCTGCCGATATCGTCGCTCAGACTGTCTGCGCGCAGTCTGGTAAGCTGCCGACCGCACTCTGCGGTGAAACCTTAAAGACAGAATATTTTGCTGCAGATACGGTTCCGACCGAAACCTGTGACGTACACTATCAGGGTAGTGTCTGCGCCTACAGCGGTCTTCCCGCAGCAGATGCCTGCCCCTTTGCAACGGAGGGTACTCTGGAAATGCTTCCGGAAAACGAACGTATCCTGACCGGTCAAGTGACCTCCGAGGATTCCCAGAGGGTCTGCGAGCACAGCTCCGTCTTCATGACAACCCCCGGTGCAGATCAGATCATCGAGCAGGAACGGCTCGAGCTTCAGCTGCGCAGCAACTCTGCACAGTACGAAGCTCTGCTCGTAAGCCTGCAGCAGCAGCTCCAGACCGCAGTAGAGGATAAGGCGATTGCAGATCAAGCGCTTGCAGCGGCTGCCGATGACAATGCAAAAGCGGCTGCACAGAGCGCTGTTGACGAGGCACAGAGCCGCATCGACAGCCTCAACGCACAGATCAATCAGTTAAATGCCGCACAAACCTCTGTCCAGACACAGTCGGCCGCAGCTGCACCGTCTTCCGACGGCAGCGCAGCCGACAATGTCCCTGTCGATGATGGAAATGCAAACTAACGCGCCTACAGCGCATACCAAATACAATAGAATGCACGCTCTGCGAGCATTCTATTGTATTGAATAAAAAAGCTCCTGTTGGAAACCACACTTGCTTTCCTGGCATGGTTCCAACAGGAGCTCTTTTTTACTTATCTCTATTTTCCGCTGTTCTTCTGTGCCATCCCTTTGCGGTCTGCGGATCGATGACGATCTCCACAAACCGCCGCAGGACGGTGGCAGCTTCCGCCCTGGGCGACTTTTCCATCTATTATGCTTCTTCCGGCACTGCACCGAAAACTGCGCTCAGGTATAAAAATCCACTGTATCCTTCCTGATTCAGCAGCGTCTGCACCGCATAGCCAGCCGGAACTACTACTCTCCAACGCTTTCCAAGATACCGAAAACGCACAACAACCGTCAGGTAATTTCGTTTGCTCAGCTCCTCCATCGTGCTGCGGTCAAAGCTCATCCAGTTCTTTCCGTCCACTTCCAGAACTGCTCCGGGTGCTGCATTTTTGATCTGGCTGCGCACCGCTTTCTGGAACTCGACATAGCCGGAGCTTTTCTGTACTGTCGTCTGCTCTTCCGAACCGGAAGCACCCGGATTAGAAACGCGGCTGTTTTTCATTTCTTCCTTTATGATCCGTCTCAGCACTGCGGACAGATTCACACCGCCGCCGCGCGGAACGATCACCGACCAGGTTCCATCTGGCCGCTGAAGGACCTGTGCTTTTCCTCCGGAAATGGATTCCAGCTCGTACCCTTCTGCAATCTGAATCGTAATCCCAAGCTCCTGATTTTCCTGCGCGACATCATACTCCCCGTATTTGGAGGTTCCGTCTACCGAAAAGCTGCCGCCCTCCGAATTGTTCCACCGGATCATATACCGGATCGCAGCATAAATCTTTTCATTCAGCTCCCCGATTGTTTCATCCTCCGGATTGTTCTGATACAGATCGTTGTCATAACTGTTCCAGATAAAATCTTCATTCTTTGCAGCCAGCTCTCCCACCACGATATCCGGCAGACTGTTCAGAATATACTCCTGTGAAACGCCCGGGATTGTATCCACATAAATCGCGCTCGCCTCTCCGCCGGCTTTCGCTTTCTCAATGATCAACGTTCCCTTCTGGCTTCCGATATCCTTACAATTGATGACCACGGCAACACCGTTTCCTTCTGCTGTCGATACCGTTCCTTTTACGATGACAGTCGCGCCGGTCCCTGCAATAATAGCGGGATACACGTCTTCAAAGTCCTCCGGTGCTCCGTAGAACGTTCCGCCTGTCACATTTCCATCGACGGTAACCGTTGCATTTTCTTGCGCAAACATGCCGGCGCCGGTCTTCGTCCCTGCATCTCCTTTCACGCTTACCGCTGCGTTTCCACCCGCTACAATGCCAACAAGCGTTCCGCTTACGGAACCGCCTACCGTTACGTCAGCCTTTCCTTTTGTAATGACCGCTTCTCTCCCTGAGACATCGCCTCCGATTTTTATTGTGCCGGTTTCTCCATAAATGCCGACCGAGTTTTCACCGGTCGCAGTCACATCTCCATCCACGATAAGCGATGACTTATCTCCGTCGTGTACACTTACTCCCGTCATACCGTTTCCATCCGCAGTCACGTTACCTTTTACATGAACCGTGCTGTCTCCGCATGCCGAAGTTCCTGTCATGTACTCCCCGGAAACTTTCACATTTCCGGCTGTCGCTTTCGACCCGCTTTCTGCAATCACGCCGGTCGATTCTTTTCCGCCAACCTCCGTATCCCCGACCGTCAGGTTGCTGCCGTTTGACGCCAGAACACCCGTCTTCTCGCTTAAATCCGTTGCTTTTACCGTTCCGTTTACCGTCACAGTCCCTTTTTTTGCAATAACCGTATCGATTCCGTTTCCTGTCACATTTCCGTTTACGGTTACCGTAGAACTGTCTGAAACCAGACCGCCCGAAACGTTTCCGTTCACCTTCAGATCAGAGCCTTCGATCGCCATGGCTCCCGGCGACATCACGCCTCCCTGCAGTTCTCCGTTTACATCTCCCTCTACGACCTTCACTTCGCCGCCACTTGCAAAAGCAGGCTGTGCATACACCGTCATCGGCATAACCGAAGCAGCCGTAAGCGCTGTTGTGAGCATCCATACAAAATAATGTTTTCGCCTCATTCACCTTCCTCCTTTCTAATATAGGCAAATCGTAATAATGTACAGATTTTATCGTATTTATAAAAATATTATATTTGTTTTTTTATCTTTTTCTTATGTATCTGCCTGCCCCGCCAACCTTTTTCCAGCCCCTACTTCACAACACCCTTTTTCAAAATGATATTGGCATACTGGGCTTTTTCCCCGGTCGCTACCACGCAGTACGCCTTTTTGGCGCGCTCGTAATAGGCAAACCGCTCGATCTTATGCACCTCTGTGTCCGGCTCATAATAGTTCAGGAGAGCCTTATAAGCCTCCCAGATCACCGGTACAACCGTATCTCCCGGCACGACCTCCATCAGGACGAAATGCTCGGGATCGTACTGATCCAACGGAAACAACGGCAAAATCGCCGCCAAAAGCTCTGCCGTACCGATTCCATCCGCCCGGATCACCCGTTGTCCGATGCTGCTGGACGGAAAGTTCGCATCCGCCAGCACGATCTCGTCTCCGTGTCCCATTTCATCAAGAACTTTTAACAGCTCCGGTGAAATCAGTGGTGAAATTCCCTTCAACATATCGAATATCCCCTTAAACTTATTCTGCAGCAGCGCGCCTGCCACGCCGTATTTTCGCCGCACGCGCTGTCATCACACCAGGCTGCAGCGCCATACCTCCACGCCGCTGTCCTGGAATACCTCTCTCAGACGCTTCTGCACCTGTTCCGCAGTCACGCCTTTTTTCAGGATAACCTGTAAAAAACCTCCGCCGCCTGCGCCGCAGATCATCTTTCCGTCGATCAGATCCTCCACGGAGCTAAAGATCATATCAATACAGGTATTGGTGCAGCCGCCATCCAGCCGCTTGGAAAGCTCCCAGTGCTGGTTCAGGAGCTGTGCAAAGCCGTCTACATTTCCCTTTTCCAGCTCAAAGCGCATCAAAACCGCTATCCGCTGGATCTCATAAAGCACCTCCACCGTATCCGGGTTCCCGCTCACATAGCGGCTTACAATATCGCGCAGCAAGTTTCTTGCAAGCCTGCGCTGTCCGGAATAAATCAGGCAGAATCGCTCGTTTAACTCCTGCAGCGTCTCTGTGCTGATGCTGCATGGACTGCAGCCGATTTCCTGTACAATCGCTGCATCGCTGGTCACCATTTTGATTCCAGGCGCAAGCCCGCCCACCTGGTCCTGCCAGCCGCCGCCCGTGGACATAATCTGCTCCATGCACAGGACCCGGTTGTACAGCTCCTCCTGGGACAGCTCCTTTCCGAGCATCCGGTAAATCGCCTTGACACATGCGCCCGCAAGAATCGAGGACGTACCGAGGCCGCTGCCTCTCGGGATATGAATCACCTGGGTGGACAAATAGAGCCCGCTGCCGAGATTTTTCGTCACCTCTTCGACAGAAATCTGCTCCCGGTACGGAATGATGCCGCAGGCGATCAGCGCCGCCTTATGCAGGGCAAAGGGATCGTAAGGATTGCTGGAATCCTGCAGCTGACTGATTTCAGAAAATGCCTGCTCTGCACCGCTGTCCGCGCTGGCCAGCACGATCTGATTGCCCGGAATCTTTTTCACAACTGCCTCGACAGGATTTTGTCCGTCCAGCTTCACCGCCGCATTCAGCACCGTTCCGCCGTGCTCCATGCAATATGGAGGCGTATCGCTCCAGCCGCCGCCCCAGTTGACGCGCACGGGCAGGCGTACCACCACTTCCTCCTGCTCCATTTTTGCCGTCGGATCGTAGGAAAGCCCTGCCACCGCCCCGACAAGAATCGCGTTTCGGATCGTATCCAGGCACAGGTCAAGATACTTATCCTGCTTCGTCAGACAGGATAGCGCATAATAAATCCGGATTTTCCGGGAAAATTCAAACAGCTCCTGTTCGTCCAGCTTTTCCGCCAGACCGCAAAGCTGCCGGATTACACGCGCATTGATCTCCCCGTTGAACACCTTCACCGCCTCATGGAGATTATCCTTTTTGTCGATGGCCTCCAACAGGGATTCAATTTTTACCTTATCCTCTAGCTTATCCTGCCAGGGCAGAATCGCCGTCACATCCGCCTGGTTGAAGCTGTCCTTTAAAGAAATCCCGTCTTTCAGTGTTGGAAAACCGTCTTCATATGCACGCAGTGTCGCAGATACTGCTTCCTGAATCGTATTTCGAATCGGATAAACTGCCGCCGTCCACAACGGTTCGCCGATCTTTTTTCCAAATAATGCCGCTTCCTTCGGATTGTCGCAAACGCCGTACATCCGGACAACAAACCTGCCGTCCTGCAGCTTTAGCCCATGCAGTACCGTATCCGCCGGAACGCTCTGTCCGTCCAGCGTCACGCCGGAGATCACGCAGTGCTCCCCGACAACCGTACCATGATGCAAATAGCTGTCCTCGATATAGCTTCCCGCGCCAACGTCTGCGCGCAGACTGATATAGCTGTTTCCAGCCCCATAGCTTTTTTCCTGACTGTTGGTGTTGATCCGCGCCTGCCAGCCCAGATGCGTAAATTGCTCCATCCCCTCCGTCATCAGATGTAGCAGCTCCCGGGTCGTCCCAAAATGGATAAATGCCGCCGGTGACATCCGGATCAGCTTCATCTGATAGGGATGCAGCGCCGCCCAGATTTTTTCCCGGCATGCTCTCAGCTCCGGTGTAAACTCACCCTCGGGCGTCTCCTGATAATACTGCTCCAGGGTGGAATCCGACGCCAGTGGATACAGAAAGTCCGCATAAAACGAAAGCCGCGCCTGTTCGTTGACACAGGCGGCAAACTTTTCCTCTGTGTCGATCAGACTGTAAAGGGAATTGAGCAGGTCTACGCTCATCATAACCGCGCCGGTGTCAATATCCACATGCCCGTGCTCGTCCACCGCACCCATTTCGTGCAGCTGCTCTACGGTCTTTTTATGTAAAAATCCGCCGACATTTCCTTCCCTGTCCCGTCTGTATACACCGTGGTTTTTGCCGATTTCTGCAGGCTCCTTGATCGACAGCGCCGCAGCGCCTTTTCCGTAAAAATCGATCTGCAGCGGGTTAAACAGCAGCAGCACATCCCCGGAGCAAACAAGCATTCCGGCGTTCATCCGCGCCGCAACGCCGCACATGGCAATCATAAATTCGTCGAACAGCGTCGATCTGCGGCCGTTTGGAAGAATCCGCGGCACGGGGGAAAAGAGCTTGCCGCAGGCGGAATACTGGGGCACGCGCTTACTGTCCCCGCCGGAATGGATGACCAGAATACGCTTGCCGTCAAAGGCGTGGCAAGCTGCTTCGCCGGGCTGCGCAGACGCGAACTGCCTGCTCTCTGCTGCGCCGTCACCCTGCACTGTGCTATGCGGCACAGCAGCCGGACTCTGCTTACCCGCCGCATGCTCCCGGATATAGCGCAGCACATTTAAAGTCGCGCCGCCGCTTCCGACACGCTTGCCGTCCGGATCAGGCAGCACCGCATAGTGTGTCTTTTCCGGGAGCATCTGATGCTTTAAGCGGTAGGAAATCTGCGCACGATATGCCTGAGCCTGAGCCTCGTTCGAAGCCGTCAGCACCACATAATCCCACAACGGCAGGTTCGGGTTGTGCAGAATTTCCTCATACTGTTTCGTACAGTCCCGATAAGACTGCTGTAAAAATAACGTCTGATAAGACAATCAAATACACATCCTCTCTTGTATTTCATGGCTGCAGATACCAAAATCCAGCTCCTTCTGCAGACCTCTCACTACTGGTAGGATAGCATATTCCGGGCGCTATTTCCACTGAAAAACGGCAATTCCGGCAGCCGCTACAGCAAGTCCGATCGCCTTTCTCCACTCCCACGCTGCTTTTTCAACGCCGAACAGCCCAAACAGCTCCACAAGGTACGCCGCCGCGATCTGCGCCACCACGATAAACAGAACCGCCCTTGCAGGTCCAAGCATCGCCATCGCCTTAATCACTGTCCAGGTAATCCCGGCGCCGAGTACGCCGCCAAGCAGCAGATACTTCGGCTCGCTCCTAAACACGGCAAACAGATTCGACCGGTCCGCTGCAAGCCAAACTGCCAGGCACGACAGCAGCGCCGTCGCCTGCACAAACACATTCGCAGACCAGATGCTCGACGCTTTTGTGACCTGTGTATTGAAAATGCCCTGTACGCTCATCAGAACCCCGGATAAAACTGCAATCAAAAATCCAACCATCCTGCAAGCCTCCTTCTTCCGTCCGCCCTGACAGCGTCCGGTATGAAATACAGTATGCGTTATGGTTGGATTTTTATACACGTTCTTATTCTTCTTCGCTCTCGGCGTAATCGATTTGAGTCTCCGTAGGCACTTCGATATATTCTTCTTCCACGTACTGTGTGCCGGTTACCTGTGTCATGATTTTTTCCGAAAGGTCTTTTAAAACGTCCGAAACGTTTTCTCCCTCCCAGATTTTCGTCTCCGCGATCTCCATCTGTACCCAGAAGTTCGCAGTCGCCATCAGCTTCGGCACCGGAACCGTCTGGCTGTATTCCTGCCAGAACGCTGCCATCTCCTCCGTCTGCTGCGCTGCGCTCTTTTTGGCAGGCACAAGGGTACTGCGGTCAAACAGCTTATCCGCGCTGTCCGTGCAAAGCCATGCTGCGAAATTATCCGCCTCGTCCTGATGCTTGCCGTAGCCGTTTACAACAATGCTTCCGGTCACGGAAATACCGCGGGAGCAAACCGTTTCACTGATATCCGGCAGGGACGCTACGCCGTATTCCCACGCAAAGCTTCCGTCCGCCTTCGCCTGCGCAACCCGATCCAGAATATCGGTGGTCGCGATCGTATAAACCAGCTTTCCATCCAAAAAATCCTGCACAACCTGGTCGTAGCTCGAAGTCGCCGCATCGATCGAGAAAAACTGACTCAGCTTCTGGTACGCCGCAAGCCCGTAAACCGCATCCTGATTATAGATGTTGATCCGGGACGAATCATCCCCGCAGCTTCCGCCAACGGTGATATAATTTCCTGCAAAGAAATAATTATAGAAAAAATCAGATACATCCCATCGGAAAACCGATTCTACCGTTTCCGGCGCGTTGTACTCATCCGCAAAATTCCGGATATCATCAATCGTTTTCGGAATCAGGGACACCTCGTCCGTTTCCAGCTCTGCCGCCGCCTGCTCCAGATACGTCTGGTTGTATACAAGCGCGCTGGTTTCAAAATACAGCGGATAAGCAACCGCATGTCCCTGATAGGTCACAGCGTCCAGTGCAGTCTGCGGAAAATTTTCGGTATTCAGGACAGCATTCTGATCCTTCACATTTACCGCCAGCCCGGCAAGGTACGCTTTTTCCAGTCCGTCATTGCTGATCAGGTAAACATCCGGCATCGATTCCTCTGCGATGGAAGCGTCGTTTACTGCCTCGAGATATTCCAGACCGCTTTTCAAAACCGGAACAACACGCACGCCGGTCGCATCCTGATATTCAAGCGCCATCGCGGAAAGATAATCTTCCAGTTTTTCCTCGGTATACCATACCGTCAGCGTCGGTTTGGACGACAAAATACCGTCCGTAGAAACGCCTGCCTTATCCAGGGCAGAGGCGCCCGCATAAATCAAAGCCCCCGCAGCACAAACACCGCAGACCGCCCCGATCAGTTTTGGATAAAAAGACATGTTCCTCTCCATTTCTTTCTTTTTTGCCGCGCTGCCGTTTCCCGGCAGCTACGCGTTTTGCTCCTGAAACGTTTTCAGGCATGAATCCAGAATTTCGATCATTTCATCCACATCTGCGTCGGTGATGACAAGAGGCGGAACGAAGCGGATAATATTGGTTCCCGCGTTGATCAGAATCAGACCGTTTTCCAGCGCTGCGTTGATCACAGGCGCAACCGGACGGTCAAAGACAAGTCCCTGCATCAGTCCCATGCCTCTTCTGTCCGTGATAAAATCATATTTTGCTGCCAGGCTGTCCAGCTTTTCTTCCAGATAAGCCGACACCTCCCGCACATGCTCCAGAATGTTGTTTTCCTCAAACAGATCCAGCACCTTTGCCACAGCTGCACATGCCAGCGGGTTGCCGCCGTAGGTTGTACCGTGGTCGCCTGCCGTAAGTGAATGCTGTCCGACCTTTTCCGTCATTAAAAATGCACCTACCGGAACACCGCAGCCAAGGGCTTTTGCCGTCGTCATGATATCCGGCTTTACGCCGTATTTCTGCCACGCATACCAATAGCCGGTCCGTCCCATGCCGCACTGGATTTCATCCAGAATCAGCAGGATATCCTTTTCATCGCACAGCGCGCGCACTTTTTTCAGAAAGTCCTCCTGTACCGGATAAATTCCGCCTTCTCCCTGCACGGTTTCCAGCAAAATTGCGCACGTCTTGTCATTTACACATGCCAGCACGCTGTCAAAATCGTTGAGATCGGCAAACCGGATATTGCCGATTCCGGGCTCAAATGCCTCTCTATAATGCGGATTGCCGGTTACCGACAGTGCTCCCATCGTCCGACCGTGGAACGAATGGTTCATGGCAATGATCTCATGATCCGTCGTGCCGTCTTTTAAATAAGCATATTTCCGCGCCGCCTTGATCGCGCCCTCGATCGCTTCCGCACCGCTGTTGGTGAAGAACACGCGGTCCATCCGGGAAACCTTTTTCAGATGTCTTGCCGCTTCCACCGCAGGAACATTGTAATAATAATTCGAGGTGTGGATGACCTTGTCGATCTGCGCCTTCAGTGCATCATTGTACTCGGCATTATGATAGCCGAGGGCAAACACCGCGATACCAGCCACAAAATCCAAATACCGTTTTCCTTCTATATCATATAAAGATACGCCGTCGCCGCGATCCAGAACGACCTGATACCGATTATAGGTATGCAGAAGATCCTGTTCGGCTTCGTCGATATACTGCTGCATCAATTCACCCATGTTTCCTCCATTCCGCAGGCACTTTGTGCCAAAGGTGCTTTGCACTGCTTTAAACCTACTCATCGTCTCCGACAATCGCCGTTCCGATCCCATGATCTGTAAAAATTTCCAAAAGCAGACAGTGGGGGATTCTGCCGTCCAGGATATGTACCCGGTTGACGCCGCCTTTGACTGCCGCCGTACAGTTGTTTAACTTCGGCAGCATGCCGCCGCCGATCTCGCCGCTGCTGACAAGCGCTTCCGCGTCGCTTGCTGTAATGCGGGAGATGAAAGAGGATTTATCAGAAAAGTCCTTGTACAGACCTTCTACATCCGTCAGGAACACGAGCTTGTCCGCGCCGACCGCCCTTGCGATCGCGCACGCTGCGTCGTCTGCATTGATATTATAGGTCTCGCAATTTTCATCCATGCCCACCGGAGCTACGATCGGAAGGTAATCGCGGTCGATCAGATCATATAAAATCTTGGGATTTACTTTGGTCACATCGCCGACAAAGCCGATATCCTTCCCATCGGAATATTTCTTTTCCACCTGCAGAAGACCGCCGTCCTTGCCGCTGATGCCAGCTGCGGGTACGCCAAGCTCCTGTACCATTGCAACCAGATTTTTGTTGACGCGCCCCAGTACCATTTCCGCGATTTCCATCGTTTCAGCGTCCGTCACGCGCAATCCGTTGACAAAAACAGGCTCCTTGCCGGCTTTTGCCACCCATTTGCTGATGGCCTTGCCGCCGCCGTGTACGATGATCGGCTTAAACCCTACCAGCTTTAACAGCGTCACGTCCTTGATGACGTTTTTCTGCAGCTCTTCATTGCTCATGGCGCTGCCGCCGTATTTTACCACGATAATTTTCCGGTTGAATTTCTGGATATAGGGGAGTGCTTCAATCAGCACCTCCGCTTTTTTCATGATCTGTTCCATTTCCGGTTTTTCCACTTTTTCCTCCCATTTCTGCGCACGCTTCCTTTTGCGGCGCTGCGAGACTGTTTTATCGTTCTAACGCCGGTTCGCGTCAGCTGCGGTAGTCCGCGTTAATCTTGACATAATCGTAGGTTAAGTCACAGCCCCAGGCTGTCGCTTCCGCCTCGCCCATCTTCATATCCACAAGCGCAGTCACCTCGGAGCAGGACAGGATCCGGGTCGCTTCTTCCTCGCTGTAATCTGCCGCCATGCCATCCTTGAAGATCAGGATCTTTCCGGCGCTGCTTTCCAGATACAGTTCTATCGCCTCGGGATCGAATTTTGCCCCGGAATAGCCCAGCGCACACAGAATCCGTCCCCAGTTCGCATCGTGTCCAAACAAGGCTGCCTTTGTCAGGCTGGAGGTGATGACCGATTTTGCCAGGGTCTTTGCATCTTCCTTATTATCCGCATGAATGACCTTTACCTCGAACAGTGCGGTTGCGCCCTCGCCGTCGCCTGCGATCTTCTTCGCCAGCGTCTCATTGACATAATGAAGCGCTTCCACAAACGTATCGTAGTCCGCGCCCTTTTCCGTGATTTCAGGGTTTTCCGCCTGACCGTTTGCCAGCACAAGCAGCGTATCGTTCGTCGAGGTATCGCCGTCTACGGAAACCATGTTGAAGGTATCCTGCACGTCAGCGCTCAGTGCTTCCTGCAGAAGCTTTTTGGAGATATTCACATCCGTTGTCACAAATGCGAGCATTGTGCACATATTCGGATGAATCATGCCGGAGCCTTTGCACATGCCGCCGATGGTTACTTCTTTTCCACCAATCGTCACCTTTACTGCAACCTGCTTGTTGCGGGTATCCGTTGTCATAATCGCCTTCGCCGCATCGGTTCCTGCTTCTTCTCCGGGCTTGATCGCCTTTGCCAGCATACGCACACCTTCGGTCATTTTTTCCATCGGAAGCTGCATACCGATGACGCCGGTCGAACAAATCAGGACGCTCTGAGGAGAAATCTCCAGCGCATCTGCTGCCGCTCCTGCCGTCTCCCTGCAATATTCATAGCCGAGCTTTCCGGTACACGCATTTGCGATACCGGAGCTTACAACGATCGCCTGAGCTTCCCACTCGCTCTCTACGACTTCCTTATCCCATAAAACAGGAGCCGCTTTTACTACATTCGTCGTAAACACGCCCGCTGCGCGACACGGCGTTTTGGAATACACCATTGCCATATCTTTTCTGTTCTGATACTTGATCCCGGCCTCTACGCCGGCTGCCATAAATCCCTTTGCCGCGGTTACGCCACCTGTAATGATCTCCATATGTTCCTCCTGCCTTTCTTTTTATGTCAGATTGAGCAGTATCTTTTGCCCGCTCAAGCGTTGAAATTTTCGATATTTTTCTGATTTAAAACAAAATCGTAATAGTTTAAATCTTCGCGCTTCGTCCAGCCGATCTGCTTCCAGAAGGCGTTGCCGATATCATTTTTCGTAAACGCGATCAGGGACACCTTATTGATGCCCTCCTGCTGCAGCGCATTCATACAGTGCACCACCATCGCCCTGCCGATCCCATGCATCCGGTAATCCTCATGCACACAGACGTGATACAGACAGCCCCTGCGCCCGTCATGCCCGCACAAAATCGCGCCGACCACTCTGCCGTCCATCTCAGCGACTACGCTGATTCCGGGATTTCGCTTCAAAAACCGCTCCACCCCTTCTCTGGAATCGTCGATCGTCCGGATCGAAAACCCGTGAATCGTCATCCAAAGGGCGTATACCTGATCATAATCCTCTATTTGCATGCTGCGCACTGTAACCATTGTTATTTATCCTTTCCTGCCAGGGCCAACATAAGGCAAAAGCGCCTCGCCCCAGCTTTTTATCAGCCGTTCAGGCGACCATGCCGCATTCGCCGGCGACGTGGAGGGAAGCTTCCCCGCTTCCCGCTGACATGCCTTCTCACAATACCTGTGATATAACTCCCATGACTTTGCGCCGTTGCAAAATACCGCCTCAATCCTGGAATCCTGCAAAAGCCCGGCCACATCGTTTGCTGCCACATCCCGGATGGAGCTGTCCGAAGACCCTACAATCCGACAGGAAGCGATCACATCCCACACAGCGATCCTATTTGCCAGCAAAAAAGCCTTTTTCTCCTCCACCGACACCGGAACCTCCGCCTGACACACCCCCGCTAAAACCTTCCAAAACCGGTTCTGCGGATGCCCGTAATAAAAATGATTCTCCCTCGACTTCACCGACGGCAGACTTCCTAAAATCAACACTCTGGAATGCCCGTCCACAACCGGCGAAAAAGGATGCACCACCAACTCCTGCCCGACAGCCATCCAAAACACCTCAATCCTTCAAAGCCATTTCAAAGCACAAAAAATCTCTAACCCTAGATTTTACAAACAACTCCATGGAAAATCAAGACCTTTTTACCCCAACAGGGCAAAGTCGCCTACGGCGACCAGCCCACACAAACTTAGCCCTACCTCACAGGCCGCTGTTGCCGCAGGCAACCAGGCCTCACCGCGCAGACTGATTGCCAGCCCCGGCTGCCGACTGCAATTGCGTCCCCTTGATTTGCAAGCGAAACTTTTGCAAAAACGCACAGGCTTCCGGCACCGAACGTCCGACTGTCCGAAGCAGGCATGCACAACCGCCAAAGCAGCCAAAAACCTACCACCATGCCTGCAAGTTTCGGACGCGAGGTGCGCCCTTAGGAAGCCGACGCGCTTTTGCATAAAAGTTTCAGCGCGCAAATCCCGGGGACGCAATGCAGTCGGCTGCCGGGGCTGTCAAAGTCTGCCGGGAATCCACCATCCCTTACGGGAACATCGGCACAAGATCCAGGCCCTCGGACTCCTCCAGTCCAAACATCAGATTCATATTCTGCACTGCCTGTCCTGCCGCGCCCTTCACCAGATTATCCATGGCACCCATCATAATCACACGCTTCGTCCGCGGATCGACCTTAACGTTCACATCCACAAAATTGCTGCCCTCTACCCACTTGGTCTCCGGGCAGACACCTTTCTTTAATACACGCACGAAACGTTCCTTTGCATAATATTTATCGTAAGCAGCCTTCAGTTCCTCATAGGAAGGATAGGTACCATCCGGCTTTTTGATCAGGGTTGCATACTCTGTCGCAAGAATTCCGCGGTTCATCGGAACCAGATGCGGTGTAAAATTCACGGTAATCTCTTTTCCTGCCGCATAGCCGAGCTGCTCCTCAATCTCCGGTGTATGTCTGTGTGTTGTCACACCGTATGCTTTCATGCTCTCGTTCACTTCGCAGAACAGGTTCGGTGTCTTTGCCCCACGTCCCGCTCCGGAAGTACCGGATTTTGCATCAATAATCAATGTATCCGGATCAATCAGTCCCTCTTTTACCAGCGGATATGCTGTCAGAATGGAACAGGTCGTATAACATCCCGGATTTGCAATCAGACGGGTCTGGGTGGTCACCTTATCACGGTTAATCTCACAGAGTCCGTAAACGGCTTCCTTAATAAACTGTGGGCTTTTATGCTCAATCTTATACCATTTTTCATAGGTAGCAACATCTTTGATTCGAAAATCTGCACTCAGATCAATGATCTTTACCTTATTTAAAATATCCTCATTCAGCACACCTGCCAGAAATCCCTGTGGTGTTGCCGTGAAAATCACATCCACGCGGGAAGCAAGCTCATCCATGTTATCACCCAGACAGTCTGCATCGACAAGTTCAAAAAAGTTTCTGTAAATATCTGCATAATTTTCATCGATATAGCTTCTTGATCCAAACCATTCGATCTGTGCCTCTTTATGATTCAATAAAATACGCACCAGTTCTGCTCCTGCATAACCGGTCGCTCCGATAATTCCTACCTTTACCATGTTTCTTACCTTTTCTTTCTTTTAAAAATATGATTCTACCCTATAATAGTCCATCTTTTTCCATCCGTAAATAGCAAATATTCACAAATTTATGTATATTTATGCAATTTTATGTATATTTTTTCACTTGTGTTTTCATTTGGATTGATGTATAGTAGGGTTAGTCGTACGAGAGCGTACAATTCCATATAGAAAGAAAGGATACAATCTTATGAAAGAAAAAGTTGTTTTAGCTTACTCCGGCGGACTCGATACTACCGCTATTATCCCTTGGTTAAAGGAGACTTATGGTTATGAGGTTGTCTGCTGCTGTATCAACTGCGGACAGGGCGAAGAATTAGACGGACTGGAAGAAAGAGCCAAATTATCCGGCGCTTCTAAATTATATATCGAAGATATCACAGATGAGTTCTGTGACGATTACATCGTACCTTGTGTACAGGCTGGTGCTGTATATGAGCACAAATACTTATTAGGTACTGCCATGGCACGTCCTGGTATCGCAAAGAAACTGGTAGAGATCGCCAGAAAAGAAAACGCTGTTGCAATCTGCCACGGTGCTACCGGAAAAGGAAATGACCAGATCCGTTTCGAGCTTGGTATCAAAGCACTTGCTCCGGATATCAAAATCATTGCTCCTTGGCGTGATGACAAGTGGCAGATGGATTCCCGTGAGGCAGAGATCGCATACTGCAAAGCACACGGAATCGATCTTCCATTCGGCACAGACCAGAGTTACAGCCGTGACCGTAACTTATGGCATATCAGCCATGAAGGACTTGAGCTGGAGAATCCTGCAAACGAGCCAAATTATGATCATCTTCTGGTTCTTGGTGTTTCCCCTGAGAAAGCTCCGGACGAAGGCGAATATGTAACCATGACATTTGAAAAGGGTGTTCCAAAAACTGTAAACGGAAAAGAAATGAAAGTTTCCGATATCATCCGTGAATTAAACCGTCTCGGTGGAAAGCACGGTGTCGGCATCATCGATATCGTAGAAAACCGTGTCGTTGGTATGAAATCCCGTGGTGTATATGAGACTCCTGGCGGAACGATCCTTATGGAAGCACATGACCAGCTGGAAGAACTGGTTCTCGACCGCGATACCTTATCTGCAAAGAAAGAGATGGGCAACCGTCTTGCCAATGTTGTATACGAAGGAAAATGGTTCACTCCTCTTCGCGAAGCAATCCAGGCATTTGTTACTTCTACCCAGAAGTATGTCACCGGTGAAGTAAAATTCAAGCTCTACAAAGGAAACATCATCAAAGCCGGCACAACTTCTCCATACTCTCTCTACAGTGAGTCTCTGGCAAGTTTCACAACCGGTGATCAGTACGATCATCACGATGCAGACGGATTCATCACGCTGTTCGGACTTCCTCTGAAAGTTCGTGCAATGATGCTGCAGAATGTAGATAAAAAAGATCTGGATAAATAAATCCCCAGAATAAAAGAAGCACCGCAGTCGCGGTGCTTCTTTTATTTTTTCGATTGTTACCCGGATTTTATTCTGCCGGAAACCAGGAAGCAAGCTTTACTTTGCTGCTGCCATCTGCCTTATAGCAGTAAACTGCAAGTTTCTCAGTCACATCAGCTCCCTTGTACGGAACATTTGCTTCCACGAATACATAATTTCCACAAACCGAGTATTTTTCAATGCCAAGTTTAAAGGATGCCACAAGGTTTTTCTTTCCCGTCCTGTTATCTGTCCGGTAGAGTTTCGTCTGCATGTACCGATCCTTTCCTGTCGTACGGTAGGTATACGTTCCATCATTGACGGCTTCCAGCGAAACACTCAGATAATTTTCATCCTTAACCGCAAAGGCCTCTCTCTGATAACTGTTTCCCTCCAGATCATAAAATGTCTTGTTCTCGTTTTCCTTGGTATAGTAAATCTTTCCCTCACTCTGAAACAGGGAATACCGATAAGCATCTCCGCTGTTTACAATCTGTGCAACTTTCTTTTTATCCGTTCCGTCCGTCTTCATACTCATAACGGTTCCGGTATCTTCCGAATAATTCATGCCATCTTCACTTTTACTTTTCAGTGCCAGATAATAAATCCGTCCATCTACAAGCTGTGGATCACGTCCGAGCGCAAGTTTCTTTGCGGATTTCCCGTCTTTTGCGATCCGGTAAATATATTCTTTTGTTGCATCGGTTCCATAGTAACGGTCCCAGGTTGCATAAATATATTTCTTATCCACAGATAATTGGGAAAAACCATTGCTTCCCTTTTTGTTTTTCCCTATTTTGTAGGAATATACCTCACTCTTTTTGCCTGTTTTGGTGTTGTATTTCATAATTCCCATACGCACACCCATCATTTCAAACGCATAATACAGGTTCTTTCCATCCGAAACCGTACATGACGTACCCTTCATCAACGGTTTTGCCTCCGTCTTCACGTCCGTGTGGATCGGCATCACCTCATTATCATACGATACCTGACCGGTCTGTTCTGTTGTATCTGCAAAAGCTGTAACCGAAGGCATCACCGCACACCCTGTAAAAGTGATCGCTCCTGCCAGTGTCGAGGCAGCCATTGTTTTTTTAAACTGATTCCAAGATTTTTGTCTCATCATCCAAGACCTCCATTCCTATCTGTCTTTCATTTCGTCTGCATTGTACTCCCGCTTTTTCAGGAACGCAAGCTGTATCTGAAAAAGATAAGAATTTCATAAGAATCGTAACATCTTCTTAAAATATTAAGCCCAAAGTCCCATTGCCCGTGCGATCATGGCAAGAAGAAACAGGTGTGCCGGATAGAATATATAAAAGAAATATTTCATCTGTTTTCCCCTGGTTCCATTGTAAAAATAAACCGGTATCATATCCAGAAATGCTGCCGCTTCAATGATACTTGCCAGCAGGGTTAAAACAAAAACACCGATACCCATTCCCTTCACTTTCTTCGGATAAAACATGTAAATTGCAAAAATTGTCACAATTCCCGACAAATCGTAATCTGTACGGAAAAGAAGTGCCAGAAATCCCCCGGCTGCAACTGTCACAATGATAAGAATCACACGGATGGCTGCTGCTTTTTCCCCGTAAACATCCGCCACAAACTTCTGTTTTATCCCTTCAACACCCCAGATCACCAAAAGTCCGAACAGCAAAGTAAAAAAGACATTGTTGCTGGAAAAATCCCACATTCTCCTGCTGAATGCCAGGTCAAACGGAACCTCGGAAATCAGTGCAAACAAAAAAAGCCTTCCCGCATATTTTGCCCTGCTGCGTGTATGGTAAAATCCTTCTACCAGAAGAAAACAGTAAATCGGAAATGCAGCTCTTCCAATAATGCGCATGAAAAATGCGGGGGCTTCCAGTCCCGGAATCTGTTCTAAAATAACGGCTGACGTGTGATCAATGAGCATGGAAATTACAGCAATCAGCTTTAACCAATAGCCGGAAATCCCCGGTTGTTTTGTTTCCATAACCATTCTCCTTTTTGTCATTATTTTGCAAGAAGCTGTTGAATTTCTTCTTTATATGGAGGAATCGTCTTTTTTGTCTCCCCCTCTGCACAAAGCCATGGCGTTTCCAAAATCTTTGGAATTTCCATAAAACGTGGATCATGAACCAGACGATGCAACGTCTCAAATCCAATGGTTCCCTGCCCGATATTGGCATGACGGTCTTTGTGTGCCCCAAGTGGATTTAAACTGTCATTGATATGAAAGACCGCAATCTGGTCGAGTCCGATCACCTGATCAAAATGTTTAAAAACACCATCGTAATCATGCACCAGATCATACCCGGCATCGTTTACATGACAGGTATCAAAACAGACTCTCAACCGCTCCTTTTTGTTCACTCCATCATAGATTGCCTTAATTTCTTCAAAGGTTCTTCCAATCTCACTGCCCTTTCCTGCCATCGTTTCCAGAGCAATAAATACCTCATCCTCGTTCTCATCCAGCACCATATTCAGCCCGCGGACAGTCTGTGCAATTCCGGCCTCTGCACCCGCATCCAGCGCGGACCCCGGATGTAACACCAGGATATGACTTCGCATAGCAGCCGTGCGCCGGATCTCCTTTTCCAGAAACTGTACAGCCAGTTCAAATGTCTCCGGCTTTACGGTATTTGCCAGATTGATGATATAAGGCGCATGAACCACAATCTCCCGGATTCCGGCCTGTTTTGCATAGGCCCATCCTGCCTCAATATTCAGATCTTTGATTTCTTTTCTGCGGGTATTCTGTGGTGCACCCGTATAGAGCATCAACACATTTGCTCCGTAGCTTTCTGCCTCCTTTACGGACGCTAAAAACATCTCTTTTCCTGCCATTCCCACATGGGAACCGATTTTAATTTCTTCCATCTTATGATATATCCTCTGCTCTGAGCTTTTTTTTCTGCTGATGTGCGGTAATTGCAATCAGCACTTTTTGTGGTATAAATCTTCCACAGGTTGTCACGGCTTTTAGCGTCAACGTAGGAACAATCACTACTTTGCGCCTTTTCATCTGCTTTAAAGCATATCTAACACAATATTCCGGAGTAATTCCTGCCAGTGCAAACTCTACATTTGCAACGGCATTAAATTCTGTATTCACCGGTCCGGGACATAATGCCCCCACATACACGCGGCTGCCTCTCTGTTTCAGTTCGAGTGCCACGGCACGTGTCAGGCTGGCTATATAAGCTTTGGTCGCATAATAGGTGGCCATATAAGGCCCTGCCGGAAGAAGTCCCGCCGAGGAAGCCACATTTAAGATGTAACCGCCCTCCTGCTTCTCCATACGGCGAAGCATCAGCTTCATAAGAAGATGCATAGCCTTAACATTTACATCAATCATCTGCATTTCCTTATCTGCGTCCGTCTCCAGAAAGCTGCCACAGTCACCGAATCCCGCATCGTTAATCAATATCCCGACTGGCAGCTTCTCGATCTGCTGCATCAGGTGATAACAGGCTTCTTTTTGTGACAAATCTGCCGATATCACAATGCTCTCGGTTCCCTTCTTTTGTAATTCCTGCGCCAGTTCCTGTAGCCGGTCCTCTCTGCGTGCAACCAGCACCAGACGATACCCCTCTGCTGCAAGCTGCCGTGCAAACGCCATACCGATTCCGGAGCTTGCCCCTGTGATCACTGCATATGATTTCTTCATTTTGCCTCCTCCTTAATGTATCACGAGTATAGCACAGTGACACATGAAAGTCCAATAAAAATCAGGGCTTACAGAGGTTCTCCCTCCATAAGCCCCGATAGCAGATAATGAGTAATTTATTGATATTTTCTTACTTTACAGTTACCTTAATGGTTACGATTTTCTTTGTTCCATCTTTTAAGGTAACGGTTACCGTTACTTTTCCGGTTCCCTTCTTCTTTCCTGTAATCTTTCCGTTTTTATTTACGGAAACCACAGACTTCTTGGAAGACTTATAGGTAATCTTTGCAACGTTTTCCATATTCAGTTTCTTGCTCCACTGGAATACGGTTGTCTTTTTTACACCAATATTTACTGTGCTCTTTGCAGGTGCGATAGTCTTTGCAATCTGCTTTGCAGCTGCCTTAACTTCTGCCTGTGTCTTTAAGACGTATACGCCACGGTCTTTGAAAGTCAGTGATACGGAACCGTCCTTTGTAACCTTATACGATTTCTTATTCACAAGAACCAGTTCTCCGGTCTTTTCGTCTTTCTTCATGACTGCAAGTTTTGCACCTGCTTTGACGTCTGCTGCATTTACCTGTACGGTGTATGCAGTGGTTCCATCTGCTTTCTTGACTTCCTGTGTGATGGTTACGTCTTTCGTTCCGGCAGCTTCTGTTACAGCTTGGATCACATCGGCATTTACGGTTGCTTTCACGCCTGTTTTGCTTGTCTTTCCAGTTGCTGCTACTGCTGCCTCTGCGGTTACTTTTCCGCTTGCATCCTTTGTGACTATTACGGTTGCAGTCGTTCCTTCCGGAAGTTTTTCTGCAGGAATAACAATCTCTGTCGTTGTTGTATCCTTTTTGGTATCTTCAGAAGGCTTGGTTTCGGTTGTTGTGCTTCCGCTGGAAGAACTTCCTCCGGTAGAACCTCCGTTGGTACTTGAATTATTTTCCAGAACAACGGTGCCACCATCTGTTGCCGCTGGAATGATCACTTTAATCTTTCCGTTACTTACCGTATATGTTTTTCCAGAATACAGATCCTTCAAAACAGTTCCATTATTTTCACTAACTGGAATTTCTACAGTCTGTGCAACATCTTTGATATTTAAACCAACATATAATTTTGTTCCTTTGTAGCTTCTGGATACAATATCATAACCATTTTCATCAGATGCTAAAATTGTTTTTCTGTCTCCTCTTGCAAATACATCTGTATATGCATTACGGATAGAAAGCATCTTCTTATAATGCTGATAGGTCTTATTGTCATTACTTACTATTGACCAGTCAAAATCATAACGATTTGTCTGATATGGATAATTATTTAATCCTGTCTGTCCGATTTCCTCACCATAATAAATCACTGGCTGTCCCTTTGCAGTAATTTGTAAGCTTGCTGCAACCATAGACGCTGCAGTTGCTGCATCTTCTTTCATTCCACCATCCAAAAGTTTCTGCTTAAATCCATCTTCATCATGACTTCCAAGAAACTGTCCTGTCATGTAAGTATTATTTAACGCACTGTTTCTGGATGCCAGGAAATTTTCTACAGAAGAAATATTTCCTTTTACAAAATTAGCTGCCTGATCATTAAAATCAAAATCCAGATCCGAATCCATTTCTCCGGTTCCTAAAGTATTGCCATTAGAAGCATAGCCTCCTCCTGCATACTCTCCAATCATCTTAAAATTCGGATCAGTTTTGGTCAAAGCATTCTTTAACTCTGCCCATGTATCATTTTCCACATGTTTAACTGTATCCACACGGAAATAATCGATACCAAAATCCTTTACCCACTGCGTCTGCCACTCTACAAGCTGTGCACTGACTGCTGGGTCTTCTGTTCTGAAATCTGGTAAATTGCTTAATGAATCTTTCTGGTCACTTCCGGATACAACATCGTCCCCACTCCGGATCATATTGCCAAACTCTGTATCATATCCGGCATGGTTAACCACAATATCTACCATAATACGGATTCCACGGCTGTGTGCCTGATCAATCAATGTCTGGAATTCTTCTTCTGTTCCAAGCGTTGGGTTCAGTTTTGTAAAATCGCTTGCCCAATATCCATGGTATGCAGCATTGTACGGAACATCTTCTTTTCCCGTGTCAGTTACCGTAACTCCCGGAATATTTTCTACAATAGGAGTAATCCAGATTGTATTAATTCCCAAATCCTCTAAATAGTCTAACTTTTGTGTAATTCCTGCGAAATCACCACCATGATACAGACCTGCATTATCCTTTCCGTAAGTCTTTGCTCCGCTTGCTGTATTGTTTGATTCATTTCCATCAAAGAAGCGGTCCGTTACCATAAAATAAATAACGGATTCATCCCAATCAAAATCTTTCGCATTTTTTCTGGTTCGAGCAGTCACTTCAACCTGTACACTTGTTGAATACTCATTTCCATACTGATCTGTTACAACAATTGGCAATGTTTTCTTACCTAGCGAAGTATCTGTTGTGGCTGATATAGTTACCGCCTGCAAATCCGGTACAATTGCCAATGTACTGCTTCCACCTAAAGAAGAAATATCAATACTTGCAGATGCAACTTCCATCTTCTTTGTATCATTCTCATCCTGATTTACAGTAAATTTTACGACATTATTCTCATTATAATTAAATGACGCATTCATTACCTCTGCCTGAATAGTGGCATTCAGCTTATAATACTCAATATAAGAATAATCGTTTCCCTCTTTTTGTTCCTGCTTATCGTTATATTTATCTAAAATATATTCATCCCCGACTTTATAACGATAATATGTACATCCGCTTTCCAGTTTGTTATAGTTATACTCAAAACGCTTATTCCCAGCATTATAAGTCATTTCATATTCCGTACCATTGATATCTACAGATACCTTCATATCTGCAAGCTTATCATCAATTAAAGCGTTATCATCCCGATAATAAAATGCAATCTTATTTTCTTTTGGAAGGACTTCATATCCCTTATTGTATGGAGCACTTAATACCGGTTCTTCCCCTTTTTTCATGCTTGCGCATACAACGTTCTGCTCTTGTGGAAATGCAATGGAGTGATCTCCTCCATCCTTGATCCAGTCAGAGCCGGAAGGATCCAGCACAACCACGAAATCAACCTTCGTGCAAGTTGATTTAACAGGAACTTTGATCTTCCATTTTCCGTTCCCATCAGATTCAAATGGTTTGCGTACTTTCTCTTCAATACCAGTAGTCCATGAATAAAACTCCGGAGTGGTTGTCAAAGTATCATTTTCGTATTCCAGACACAGATACCTTGGATCTGCTTTGGTAATGACCGGTTTTTCTATAACCGGTTTTTTCCCAAACACATACCATAAGGTTATTTCTGATTTTTCCTCATTAATAACATAATACTGATTACTATCCTGTCCATCCCATGACCCCGCCGTTGGTCTTCCAATAATCCCAAGCGAATTAAACGAAACATAAGTTGTTCCCTGTAACCAAGTCACATTATTTTCTGTGTCTTCTATTGTATTATTTAAAGGAACAAATTCCTTTTCAGCACCATTTTTATTATATATATATACATCAGATACACCAGATTTCATTTCAAAATCTGGAGAATACATATTAATTGTTACTTTATACTGCTTTTGTACAACGTTAACGGTAACATCGGACTTTTCATTTCCAGCGGTTGCAATTAAATCAACAGTTTTTATTCCACTGCCTTTTTTCACATTGATTGTTTCATCTTTCAATGTAACCTTATCACTTAAAGAAGGGTCTTTTAATGTATATGAAACTGTTTCATCACTGCTTGTTCCATCATCGCCATAAAGCTTTAATGTTTTCGGAAGTTCGAGATCCTTACCAGCCAAAGCTTCCATATTTTTTGATTCAAGTCCCGGAACTACTAATCTACTATTGCCGTCTGTCATGGCATCATTTGCAGGGTCTGTGATCCAGCTAGTCCCAATTTTATACTTATACCCATATATTCCTGGATTTTGTTTTTGAACTGTTACGGTGAATTTATCTCCTTCCTTTTTCATTGATAATCCATTATCCCAGTTCGTTCCTGCGACAGTTCCCATAAGCCGAACATCTTCTGCATCTTTATATTCGCCTGTTGCATCCAGATTAAATGTAACTGTACGGTCCTCATGTACAACCGGACTCTGTACTTTTATAACCGGTTTTACCGGTGCGCTGCTTGTAGATTCCTTCCATCCTTCCGGTGCCTGATCCTCGATTACCGTTTCCTCTTGTTCGCCAGTAACCCACTTTTCTACTTTAGAACCATTTGCCGTAAATCCAATATTACCTGTTTGTTTTCCATTTCCTTTATTATTAAATATACAATGGAATTCCTTCTCTGAATTTGTGCTAATTGTAAAGCTATACCAGCCTTCATTTGCAGAATCTTTTTCTACTTCAGCTCCTGGCCAGCTATTTGCATAACCATAACCATCAACAGCCGTCCAGCTATCTCCTTCGGCTATTTTCGTATAAACAGCCTCCCAATTTGTAGAATTTTTGAAGTGCATAATAATTTGTCTGCTGCCTTCTGCTTTTGCCTGTACCGCCCCAATCGGCAAAAGTGTCAGAACCATCGCAATTGCAAGTAAAAAACTTACAAAACGGTTCTTTGTTGAAAACCTTCTCTCTCCCATTTTTTCCTCCTTTTGAATGATTTTTCGGGTTTTTTCGTCTTTCATTATACTTGAAAATGTATACGAAATAAAGTTGGAAAAACTGCCAAAAAACCTCTGGAAATTTTGTCTAAAAATTCCAGAGGTTTTTTCAACTTATTATACACATTGTATATTCATTTTTATTGCTGCAGTACCAGCTCGCGCCCTGTCACATCCAGTTCCATGCTCTGTGGATCTTTTTTATACTGCTCAAGCACGGTCAGCCACAGCATATGTACTTCGTAGATCAGCATCTGATCCGCCTCCACTGCATACGGAGCTAAAACATCCACATCGAAGAAGCGGATGCCAAGCGGTGGCAGAAAAATCAAATTGCAGGACTTCTTTTTCTCTCCGCAGGTGTAGATCTGCTCATAAGAAACCAATAGAAATTCTTTTTCCTGATCCATACAGTGATAGGAAACAAAACACTCATCAATCACCCATGTCTCTCCCTCTTCGGTTTCCACTGGTTTCTTCGCCGGATCGTTGTACTCGGTAGTCTGGCACTGAATATCCCAGTGCAGTTTTCCTTCCCGCGTTTTTTGTATCATATCGGTCACTTTACGGACCAGCTGTTCTTCCTTTTTCTTCATTCTTATGCCTGCTCTCTCACATAAATCTGTGACAGATTATTCATGATCGCCGCTGCGACATCCGGTTTATTCATGGAATAAATATGAATGTGGTTGACTCCATTGGCAATCAGATCAATGATCTGCTCGGTTGCATAGGCAATTCCAGCCTGTTTCATGGCTGCAGGGTTGTCCCCAAAACGATCCACAATACTTAAGAATTTTGCAGGAACCAGATTTCCGGTCAGGGAAATCGTTCTCTTCACCTGTGCTGCATTGGTAACCGGCATGATTCCGGCGGTCACCGGAACATCAATTCCTTTGGCAAGTGCCTTATACAGAAAACGATAGTAAATGTTATTATCAAAAAACATCTGTGTGGTCAGATATTCACAGCCTGCATCCACTTTTTCTTTCAGATGATCCAGATCTTCATTCATATTGGCAGCCTCCGGATGTCCCTCCGGATAACATGCACCGCCGATACAGAAATCTCCTGCCTCTTTGATCTCGCGGATCAGTTCAATCGCATGGTGATACTGATCCGGAAGCGGAAAATCCGTGTTTGTCGGAATATCCCCGCGAAGTGCAAGGATGTTTTCGATTCCGCGCTCTTTCAGCTCATGGATTACAGTATGTACCTTTTCTCTTGTGGAAGAGACGCAGGTCAGATGTGCGATTGCCGGCACCCCATAAGAGTTGATCGCATCTGCGATCTCTACGGTATAATCACTCGTTCCGCCGGTTGCTCCATATGTACAGCTGATATATGCCGGTTTCAACTTTGCGATTTCTGCTGCGATTGCCTTGTAATTCTGCAGCTGTGCTCCCTGTTTTGGCGGGAAAATCTCACATGAGATTGTCACCTCATTCTTCTTTAAAATTTCCGATACTTTCATATTTTTCTCCTGTTGTTAAAATTTTCGAAGCTCATCTGTGCCGTCATCCATAGTATTGACAATACGCTTAATCTGCACAAAATAGGAATAATTATCATTTACATGAACTTCACAGCGATCTCCGACTTTATGCCCGAAAATAGCTGCGCCAAGCGGTGATTCCCTGCTGATCAGATTTTTCAGTGAATTGCTTCTGACTGTTGTCACCAGTTTATATGTTTCCGTCACATCGTCCTCTTCAAAATAAATATCGACGGTATTGTTCATTCCAACTTCATCTTCCGGAGAGTCTTCAGAAACAATCACTGCTGTCTTGATCATTTTTTCCAGATAACGGATACGGCTTTCATTTTCGTTTTTGAACTTTTTGGCTGCCTTATATTCAAAATTTTCGCTCAGGTCTCCCTGGGCACGTGCTTCTTTTACATCTTCGAGGGCTTCCTTCCGAACCACCAGCTTCCGGTGTTCAATCTCTGCCTCCATTTTTTCAATATCCTTTTTTGTTAATTCATCATGCATATTCTGCCTCCAGATATTAATCTAACATTTTACATACAAAATCGCAAGTCCTATCTTCCTGCGTACAGACACTGATCAGATATCTGTCTTTTATGGTTCCCAGCGGAATTTCTTTATAGTATTTCCCATGCAGGGTATCCACGGTATGAAATGCCTTTGTCATTCCTTCCCCGGTCATTTTCACATAGCTTTCTTTTCTTGTCCAGAACCGGAGCAGTTCCTGCGGATCATCCCCGGCATCTTTCCACCAGTTCCATTCCGCTTCCGTTAATATCCGCTTTGCCAGCTTCTGATTACGGGCTTCCTGCCAAAAACGGTTCTGCTGTTCCACATCCACACCTACCGGGACATCCGACAGTGCTCCCACTGCGTATGCTCCCGCATGGCTTAAATTAAAGAAAACCCCATCTTTTTTCAGACGCGGCTTTCCATGTCCTTCCAGCCCAAAAGATTCTTCGGCATAAGGGATCTGTTCTTCCAGCAGCATATGCCGGAGCAGAAGACCCGCCGCTATGGATCTGCTGCGGTTTTCTTTTCCTTTTATTGTTCTTACTTTCTCCCTGCGGCTCTCCACAAGAAGAGACAGCGAAGCCACCTCTTCTTCCGGACGCAGGAGACAAACCGGCCGGATATATAGTTTAAGCATGTAATGCTCCTAAAAATCCACACGCCAGCACAAAAATGCCAAGAATGATCCGGTAATATCCAAACACCTTGAAATCGTGTTTTTTAATATATCCCATCAGAAAACGGATAACAATCAGGGAAACCGCAAATGCAATGACACATCCCACAAACAGGATAACGACCTCGGATGTCGAAAAATCCAGTCCAAACTTCGCAATCTTTAAGATACTGGCACCAAACATAACCGGAATGGCAAGGAAAAACGTATACTCTGCCGCAACGGTTCTGGACACTCCGATCAAAAGTGCTCCGACAATCGTTGCACCAGACCGGGAGGTTCCCGGAAAGATTGCAGCGATCAGCTGAAACAGACCGATAAAAAGTGCCGTGTCGTAACCGATATCTGCAAGCGAATTGATTCTGGAATTTTTCCCTTTATGGGAATTCTCAATCAGAATAAACGCAATACCAAACAGAATCAGCATGACAGATACCATCTGGTAATTGTAAAAATGTTCCTCCACCCAGTCATCCGCAAGAACACCGATCACCGCTGCCGGAATGGTAGAAACCAGAATATGAAACCACAATTTAAAAATATCTGTTTTGATCCATGCGCCCGGTCCCCGTTTTGTCAAAGGTGCTACATTGTTTTTTCTTCCAAACGGCCAGATCTGGCTCCAGAATAAAACAACGACCGCAAGAATCGCTCCCAGCTGGATCACGACCTCGAACATGCTGTAAAATTCATCACTTACTTTCAGTTTGACCACTTCATTCAGCAGAATCAGATGCCCGGTACTGCTGATGGGAAGCCACTCGGTCACGCCTTCCACAATTCCAAATAATACAGCTTTTAATACCTCTATCAGTTCTATCATTTTTTCCCTTTCTATCGCTCGCTTCCATCAAAATCCATCTGGTTCATATATTCCTGTGAAAAATCCGGATGGGTAGACAGTTCTATATAATGCATACTTTTCTGAATTATGGAAAGCTGCTCTCTTGCTTTTTTTGAAATAGCTGCTGATACTGCGCCTTCTCCGGCCGCGTTTCCAACCGACTCCGTAATCGGAAGTAATTCCTTTGGAATCAGTCCAATCGCCGCTGCCGATTCTTTTTTCAAATAGCTGCCAAAACCACCTGCGAGAATGACATGATCCAGCTGTTCATAAGAAGTATGACTGTCCTGTAGCAGAATCCGCATTCCGGCTGCAAATGCTGCCTTTGCAAGCTGTAGTCCCCGGATATCTTCCTGCGTCACACATACCTTATGCGCCAGCCAGACACATGGCTGCCCTGCATATTCTCCCAGGTATTTCCGGTAAGCAACTGAGACCGACTGTTTCTGCTTTAACAATCCTGTGTGATCAAGAAGCCCCATCTCTAAAATAACCGCAAGTGCATCAATCAGACCGGAACCGCAAATACCACATGCCTCCTCGTCTCCGATTACCTGCACCCGGATTCTCCGCTGGTCAAGCCAGACATGGGATATTGCTCCGACCGCTGCCGGCATTCCCATCGCCATCTCCGCACCTTCAAATGCAGATCCGACCGCCGTGGCACAGCAATAAATCTGATCTTCGTTTCCGACAGCCATCTCTCCGTTCGTTCCAATATCCAGAAGAAGCACTTTCTCTTTGGGGTTCTTCTGCATCACTGCCAAAAGATCCGAAGTAATATCTCCTCCGACAAATCCTGCAACCGCCGGTGCTATGTATACCGATCTGCAATCCGTAAGTCCCAGCTGCTCTCCGGTATACTCTTTTCCAAAGAATTCCTGCGGCATAAACGGCGTCACCCCGATGGAAACAGGCGAAATTCCCGCAAATAGATGACACATTACCGTATTTCCCACCACGGCAAGACGATGAATCTGTTCCCCTCTCCCTGTTTTTTTCTGCAGTGTCCGAAGCATCTGTGCGATCTGAAAAATAATCTGTTCTTTTAATATTTCCAGTTTTCCTGCTTCGGCTGCCTGAATACGTGAAAGCACATCTGCACCAAAACTTCTCTGTGCGCTTGGTTCACTGACCGTTGCCAGCTTTTCTCCTGTCTTTCCATCGATCAGATGGCAGACCACCGTCGTAGTACCGATATCGCATGCCGCATCCAGCCCTTCTCCGTCATCCGCCGGATAATGTGTGACCGTTCCGTTTTCTGCAATTTTAGACTTCTGTGCGCGAAGCTGCACTTTCGGAATTGTGATACGCATACCATCGGTTACTTTTGTCATACAGGCAAGTACTTCTCCCATATGTTCCACCTCTACGGTACACTTTCCGCATCTTCCCCTGCCGCCGCATGGCGCTGTCAGCACATGGATTCCATGTTCCTGAAGTGTCTCTAAAATGGTTTTTCCTTCTTCTGCATCAAGTTTATGTGATTTTTTTTCAATTATTACTTCTATCTGCATAGGCTTTCTTATACTCTAAAAGCAGCAAACCGGATCAGATTCGATTCGCTGCTTTTTACAGGCTCTGTTACTTGTTTCGATTACTTGTTCAGAGAAGACTCACGGTAAATGATATCATCTCTTCCCGGTCCGTTGGAAACCATGGTGATCGGATATCCAATCTGTCCCTCGATAAACTCAATGTACTTGCGGCAATTTTCCGGAAGTTCTTCATACTTCTTGATACCGCGGATGTCACATTTCCATCCCGGAAGCTTTGTGAGTACCGGCTTTGCCTTCTCCAAGAGACTAGTAACCGGAAATTCGGTTGTCACTTCTCCGTTGATCTCGTATCCGGTACATACCGGAATCTCATCGAGATATCCTAATACATCAAGTACAGTAAATGCTACATCGGTTGTTCCTTGCAGACGACAGCCATATTTGCTGGCTACACAGTCGAACCATCCCATTCTTCTCGGACGTCCGGTGGTTGCACCGAACTCTCCACCATCTCCACCGCGGCGGCGAAGTTCATCTGCCTCATCTCCGAAAATCTCACTTACAAATGCACCGGCACCTACAGCAGAAGAATATGCCTTACATACGGTAATGATCTGTTTGATCTCATATGGCGGAACTCCTGCCCCGATTGCACCGTATGCAGCCAGTGTGGAAGATGAGGTAACCATTGGATAAATTCCGTGATCCGGATCTTTTAATGTTCCAAGCTGTCCTTCTAAGAGAACCGTCTTTCCTTCTTTGAGTGCCTTGTCCAGGAATAAGGAAACATCACATACATATGGAGCTACCATATCGCGGTACTCATGTAATGTATTTAATAATTCATCAGTATCAATCAGTGGCTTGTGATACAGATGCTCTAAGATTACATTCTTCTGCTCTGCAACACGGACTACCTTTTCCTTTAACAGCTCATCGTCGAAAAGCTCACTTACCTGAAAACCGATCTTTGCGTATTTATCTGAATAAAACGGAGCAATACCAGATTTTGTCGATCCGAAAGATTTTCCTCCCAGACGTTCCTCCTCGTACTGATCAAACAGTACGTGATACGGCATCACAATCTGTGCACGGTTGGACACAAGAATCTTTGGCATCGGAACGTTGCGGTCTGTGATGGACTTAATCTCTTTGAAAAGACGTGGAATATCAAGTGCCACACCATTTCCAATCACACTCGTTGTATGACTGTAAAATACTCCGGACGGAAGTGTATGTAATGCAAACTTTCCGTAGTCATTTACGATTGTGTGTCCTGCGTTCGCACCTCCCTGAAAACGTACAATAATATCGGCCTGCTTTGCAAGCATGTCCGTAATCTTGCCTTTGCCTTCGTCGCCCCAGTTAGCGCCAACAACTGCTTTAACCATCTTTTATTCCTCCTGTATGTCTGCTTTAACTTTCCGTGCGCACTTTTTTACGCACGAAAACGGACAGGTGTAAAAACCCATCCGTTTTTACTTTATGATTATAAAGGATTCCCACTGAAATTACAAGTCATAAACTTTAATTTGTTAGCATATGAAAGTTTCCAAAAGCTGCCTGCTACGCTTCAATCTTTTTGGAACATGCGATCGCAAGTGCTCCCGGTCCGATATGACAGGCAATGGATAATGACAGTGGCTGCATGACGATCTCATTGTCTGGAAAGACAGCCTGCACTTCTTCTTTGAATGCCTCAGCGGCTGCAGTGTCAAATGTATAGGCCAGTTCCAGATTCATCTTCTCCCCATTTGGGCTGTGAAAACGCTTCTCAAAATCGTTTTTCATAGCCTCGGTCATGATTGTTTTTGCCTGTTTTACCGTACGTGCCTTTGCAAATGCATCCAGCTTTTCTCCCTGGATCTGCAATACCGGTTTCAGTTTCAGTAAGGTTCCCAGTGCTGCTGCTGCCGGTGTAATACGTCCGCCTTTTTTCAGATACTCCAGTGTGTCAACCATAATGTATATGGAGGATTCAAATTTTTCTTTTTCCAGAATCTCTTTGATTTCTTCTGCACCTTTTCCCTGCTCTGCCAGCATTTTGGCATCGAGCACGGACTGCCGCATCGTTACGGAAATACGCTGGTTATTGACTACCTGTACTTTTCCGTCATAGTCCTGGGAAAGCATATATGCCGTCTCACAGGAACTACTTAAGCCCGAAGACATCGGTATGTATACAATTTCATCGTATTCTTTCAAAAGTTCATCCCATTTATCGGTCACATCTCCAACCAGCGGCATGGAGGTTTTGATCTCTCCGCCCTCTTTGAGTTTCTGATAAAACTGCTCCTGTGTCAGGTCAATATCTTCATAAAACATCTGTCCGTTAATATAAAAAGGCATCGGCATTACCACTACGCCAAGTTCTTTTGCCTCGCTTTGTGTAATACCACTGTTACTGTCCGTTACAACAATCACTCGATTCATTTTTTCCACTCCTGATTTTCGTTGTTTTTCCAAACGGTTCCTTTGTCTTTGAACCGTTACGCTTTTACTATCATATCATAGGACAAAAAAAATGAAAAGCCTTGATTTTCAAGGCTTTTCATATCTATTTCACATGGTTTTTGATACTATGTTTACCTTATAACGCAGCGGTTATGTCCGATTACATCATTCCGCCCATTCCCGGAGCACCACCGGCTGGCATTGCAGGAGTATCTTCCTTAATGTTTGCAACAGCAGACTCTGTGGTAAGTAATGTAGAAGCAACGGATGTTGCATTCTGCAGGGCACTTCTTGTAACCTTAACCGGATCAAGAATTCCGGATTCTACCATGTCAACATACTCTTCGGTAGCTGCATTGAAACCGGTTCCCGGTGCAGATTCCTTTACCTTATTGATGATAACAGCACCTTCAAGACCTGCGTTTGCAGCGATGTAATACAAAGGAGCTTCCAGTGCCTTTAAGATAACCTTCGCACCGGTCTTCTCATCTCCCTCTAAGGAATCAGCAAGCTCTGCAACCTTCTTGGATGCATGGATGTATGCAGATCCGCCTCCTGCTACAATGTACCATATTCAGTGGAGAACGATACTTGTGTCAATAACCGAAGCGTCGGTGAAGTAAAGCCACCAAAGACAGATGATTTTAATGAATTAATGGAATGGTATGCAGCAGAACTTTTAGGACAGACACCTTGTATGCGTATGATGGATAACAGCGGAAGAAAACGTTTGTATAATGATCCAAACTTAAAAGGGATCATTTATCATACGGTCAAATTTTGTGATTTCTACAGTTTTGAGTATGCACAGGTAAAACAAAACATTACAGTGCCATTATTAAAGATCGAGTCAGACTATACGGTGCAGAGCAGCGGACAGTTACTGACAAGATTAGAAGCATTTGCAGAAAGCATGAATATGGACAATTTAGAAAGTGGTGAGAAGAAAATGGGAAAAGGATATTTTGCAGGAATCGACAGCGGATCTACAAGTACAGACGTTGTTATTTTGAATAAAGATGGAGAAATCGTGACAGGAATCATTCTGCCAACAGGTGCTGGAGCAGCGATGGGAGCAGAACGAGCTTTGGAAGAGGCCCTAAAACAGGCAAAACTTCAGAGAGAAGATATCGATGCTATGGTAACAACAGGATATGGAAGAACGGCAATCACCGATGGAGATAAAAGTATCACAGAGATCACATGCCATGCAAGAGGAGCACATTTCTTAAATCCAGAAGTGAGAACGGTCATTGATATCGGTGGACAGGATACAAAGATTATCTGTG
>ERZ1106919.353-NODE-353-length-38943-cov-4.434993_pt1 | contig 38943 bp, 32 predicted proteins | sample MGYA00403654_ERZ1106919 | MGnify/ENA primary metagenome ERZ1106919 (study PRJEB35170, sample SAMEA104062450) | human gut metagenome | biome: human gut; feature: human-associated habitat; material: faeces | place: Denmark | collected 2012-10-08 ... | reverse complement strand
GGCAATACGCTTGAGGATCCTTAAAAGAAAGTCCAGTTTATCCTTCCCACTCCAGATCAGGGCATCGGCGCCCGTCCAAGAATTGGGATGCAGTTCAATACGAGCTCGGGGCTCTTTTCGTCTAGATTGGGGACGCATGGCCGGACGAAAACAATTTGCGTCTGGTAATAAGCGTACGAAAGCGCAATTTACGTCTTAATTCCGTACGCAAATCAAGACGAAAATCGTTTACGTCTGCTTTAATCCGTACGAAAACGGTTTTCGTCTTGCAGGGCAGTTGCCGTTTCTACAGTTCAACTTCCAGTTCGGCTTTGTGCTCGTAGAGGTAGTCGCGCATGTAGGGGATGGCAAATGAGACCTTGCCGTACGAGGGAGCCTCGATAATCGATTCTCTTAACAGGCGGCTGCGGACGGAACTCACCTGTTGAGGCGTTTTGTTTAGGGCATCGGCAACCATGCTGGTCGAGCTCGTCTGCCCCAAAGATGCCATGCTCAGCAGATAAGCGATGCACGTGGGCGGAATGCGCTGTAGCGCGGGCTCAATCACCATGGCACAGAAGCGTTCGCGTGCCGTTGCAATGCCGCGCTCGGCTTCTTCTTCTCCAATAATCGGTGTATGTGCGCGTCTTGCCAACTGCCATGCGTAGTATCCAACGAGTTGGATCATGAAAGGATAACCTTGCGTTGCCTCGGCAAGTTGGCCGGCAATACCTGGCTGCAACTCCATGCCAGACGCTTCAATGGTTTCCTCGAGGGAGTACGACACTTCGGTTACTGCCACAGCCTTCAGGTCAAAGGGGAGGGCACGGCGCAAAAACGTAAGTGTCTTTCCGTTGATGATGCTTTCAATCATCGAAGGCAGCCCCGCAAAAACAAAGGCTATATCAAGGTCTTCGCCTATAACCTGCTGAATCGCAATGGAGAGCGTTCGGACCTCATCGAGCTCTGCGTCTTGAACCTCGTCGAGAGTGATGAGCAGGCCATTTTCATTCTTGGATATTGTCTGTCTCATGGCGTCGCGTAGCGATGGACCGATTCGCTCAATGTCTATGCTGCCGATGGATATGCCAGCTACGGTGGGCTCAAATCTGGCGTGTTTGGCCTGGAATTTGGGCTGCAGCTGTTCGAGAATGCGTTGGCAAAGTCCCTCGGTTGCGACCTCTTTTATGACCGTCCAGCCACGGCTTTGCGCCAAACGTGAGCACTCGTCAAGGAGGACTGTCTTGCCCGTTCCACGGACGCCGGCTATGCGCATTAGGCGCCCCGGGGCACCAGGCCCGTTGACGAGGCCTTCATTGAATTCTTCGAGTACATCTTCGCGGCCGATAATCGTGGGGGGTGTTTTACCTGCTGTGGGCTTAAAAGGGTTTGTTTGCATGTGAGCCACCTTTGCTCAAGATATAGCAAGATATAGCAAAGTATAGCAAGATATAGCAAAGTATGGTGAGATATAGCAACGTATAGCGCTGTTCGCGGGTTCTTGCGGTGGTGCTATTTTCCGAATGCCGCGCGGATAAAGCGCTGGGCGAACAGCTTGTTGGCGACGTTGATGACATGGCCCAGGAACAGTGCCGAGATGGCGGTCGTGACGCCAAAGCCGCCCAGGTTGTACATAAAGATCAGCGACAACGCGAGCGAGGCGGCGACATGTGAGCAGTCAAACACGACTTTTACGTCACCAAAGCGGCGTTTAAGCTTTTCGGCAATGACTTGCACCAAGCCGTCGGGCGCGTTGGGGACAACGCCCATGTTGACGACGAGACTTACGCCAAATGCGGTGACAGCGAGGGAGAGCAGCATGGTCGCAATCTGTGTGGGGAGTGCCGTGGGATGCAGTGGGTTGACCGCCATGAAGAGGTCGGTCAAGCCGCCAATCAGCGTTGAGAAGAACAACTCGAGCAGGATGCGCGGCTGGAACTCGCTTCGCAAGATGGCTAATTGCGCCACGATGTAGGCGACGTAGGTTGCGGTGATCCAAAAGCCGAGCGTCTTGCCAGTGAGCATGGATAGGGTTGTGGCAAAGCACGTGAGCGCGGCGACGCCCAGGCCGGATGCCGTCTGGAGACTCATACCGAGTGCCAGTACTGCAACGCCCACAAGATACATCAGCATTCTGATGACGGTATGGCACCAGTCGATGTTCTCGCCATGCATGATGATGAGCGGTCGCATGTTGCTACCCGTCCTTTCGGTTGTGTGAAAAAGCTGACCCGGGCCGGCAAAAGAGGGTTATCGGAGGCACTGCTGCAAAAGCAGAAAAGCCGGCCCCACGGTCAGTCGTCTAGGAAGTGTCTCGCTGTGCCGGAATGGGACTAAAGGTCCAACGAGACGGGAAGAAAGCAAATGGCATTGCGTGGGCGATAAGATGCCAAGATGGTAGGGTGTGTCTTAGCATCCTATTGCCCACGCTCAACGAAATCGGTTTCGTTTGAGCCTAAGTATACGCACGGGATTTTATTTGCGAAGAGAAAAACAATAAAAAGGTGAACGTTCACCTAATCGCAACAACTCGTTGGCTGTAGTTGCGGTGGAATAGTTCCTGTTTTTGCTGCTGAAGGCCTTGAACAGGAACTATTCCACCGCAACTTATGAGGGGGCGGGGGATGCGATAGTATTGCATGGTGGTATTCGACTAACCGAGGACTTATCCGAGGGCTTTATGGAACAGCACCAGCATTATCAGAGCCTGCAAGACCAGGCGTACAACGCATTGCGGTCCAAGATCATCTACGCCGAGCTCAGGCCCGGCACGCGCCTTTCGGCGATTGGTCTGGAAAAGGAGACGGGAATCGGGCGCACGCCCATTCGCGAATCCTTTGTGCGCTTGCGTGAGCAGGAGCTGGTGGAAACGCGTCCCAAAAGCGGCACCTACGTCTCTAAGATCAGCATGGAACGCGCCGAAAACGCCTGCTTTTTGCGCGAGAAGCTCGAGAGAAGCGTGCTAATTAAATGCTGTTCGGCCGCCTCGCCCGAGCAAAAGCAGCGGCTTGAGCAGATTCTTACCGAGTCCGAGTCGCTCGACCATGGCGAAACGCGCCGTTTCTTTGACCTGGATAACCTGTTCCATGAGACATGTTTTGAGATTGCCGGTCGTCACATGTTGTGGGATTGGATGAAGAGCATCAACACGCATTTTGAGCGATATAACTGGTTGCGTATGGTGTCGCAGGATTTGGATTGGGAGCCGATTCGTCGGCAGCATCGCCGGATTCTCGAGGCCATTAAGAGGGGCGATACCGACGCGGCGAGCTATCTGGCAGAGACGCACTTGCACCTGATGCCCGAGGAGCAGGGCCCGGTTATCGCCTTGCATCCCGACTATTTTGAGCTGTCCAAAGACTCGGCCATCTAATCAATCCCCATATAAGTTGCGGTGAAATAGGGACTGTTTTGCGGCCTAGGTGGCGCAAACAGTCCCTATTTCACCGCAACTGCGTTGGGGCGTAACCGGGGCACAAAGCTGCGGCGCCGCTTGGAGGAAAAGACCAGAAGCAAGGGTCCATTCCTCCAGACGGCACCGCAGCTGTTTTGGTGGCTCGGCTTTTGTCGAAGTGGCTTAGTTGAGCGCGACGGCCAGCCGAGTAGGCAAAGCGGCTTGGAGGCGTGTCGCTTCCGTCACGTTCTATCAGCATACAAGACGGTTTTGGTTCTTGTTCGTGACGGAAACGGCGCGCTTCCGAGCCGCTTTAAAAGAAAAGGGGCGAGGTTTAGGGCACGCCCCCTTTCACGATAGAGAGCTAAACCTAGCCGCGGACCTTCTTGACGACGTCCATGGCCTCGTGGGCGATCTGCTCGACCTTGGAGAAGTCGCCGTCGGCAAACAGGGCCGGCTTGACCATCCAGGTGCCACCGCAGGCGATGATGGCGGAGGAGCTCAGGTACTCCTCGACGTTGGCGGTGCTCACGCCGCCGGTAGGCATAAAGCGGTGACCGACAAACGGAGCGGCGAGGGCCTTGATGGTGTTCAGGCCGCCATACTGGGACGCGGGGAAGAACTTGGTGACCTTGAGGCCCAGGTTCTCGGCTGCGGTGACCTCGGAGGGGGTCACGGTGCCGGGAAGGACGGGCAGGTCGATGTCGATGCAGTGCTTCACGACGTCCTCGTTGTAACCCGGGGAGACGATGAACTTGGCACCGGCTGCGCGGGCCTGCTCAACCTGCTCGACGGTCAGGACAGTGCCGGCGCCAACGCACATCTCGGGCTCGGCCTCGGCCATAGCGGCGATGCACTCGGCGGCGCAGGCGGTGCGGAAGGTGACCTCGGCGGACTTCATGCCAGCTGCCATAAGGGCGTGGGCGAGCGGAGCGGCGTCCTCGACCTTGTCGAGCACAACGACCGGCACGATGCCCAGGGACTCAAGCGTGGTGTAGAACTGATCGAACATGATGTTCCTTTCGATGTGTGGCGCGCATGGGCGCGTGATTGCCAAATGTGCTGGTCAGGAGCCGATTTTGGATTGGTTATCGGAGGCACTGCTTGGGGTTCAAGCAATTCCAAAACCGGCTGCTCGACCAGTCATGTAGGGAATGCCAGGCAAAACCGGAATGGGACTGGTGGTTTTGCCCGGCCGGAGGAATCGGGGAGCGGGCCGCAGGGGTATGGGATTGGAAAGCTGCGGCCCGCGGAATGGAGACGGACTAGCGCGCGACGCGGGTGCCACCGTCGGCGGCGGATGCCACGGCTGCGATCTCGCCTGCGGTAACCAAGTTGGAATCGCCCTTGATGGTGAGCTTGAGGATCGAGGCTGCAATCGCGTAGTTGACGGCGTCCTGCGGGTCAAAGTCGTTGATGAGGGCATGGACGAGGCCGGCGTTGAAAGCGTCGCCGGCGGCAACGCCTTCGAGCACGTGCACGTCGTGAGCAGGGGAGAACCAGTGCGCGTCGCTCTCGGCGTCATAGAGCATGCCCATCCAGATGGAGCGCTCGACGCAGGAGATGTTGCGGACGACCGAAGCGACCTTCTTGCAGCCGTACTCGGCGCAGATCTGACGGGCCATCTCGACGTAGGTGTCACGCTCCTCGATGCCGTGGGCAAGGGAACCGGAGACGCAGGTCATGCCGAGGCCGGCAGGCGCATCCTCGTCGTTGGCGATGCAGATGTCGACGAGCGGCAGGAGCTCCTTCATGGTGGCCTGCGATTTCTCGGGTGACCACATCTTGCCGCGATAGTTCACGTCGCACACGGTGGTGATGCCCTTGGCGCGGCAGACGGCGAGAGCCTCCTTGCAGGCGGTGGCCATCTCGTCGGAGACGGCGGGGGTCACGCCGGAGAAGTAGAAGACATCGATGCCCTTGAGGATCTCGTCCCAGTCAAAAACATCGCGCTTGGCCATGTTGATGGCAGAGAACTTGCGGTCGTAGACGCAGCCGTTGCCGCGCTGCGAGGCACCGACCTCAAACACATAGGAGCCAAGACGGTCGCCCTGACGCACGACGCGCGTTGTGTCGACGCCGTAGGCCTTCAGCGAGCGCAGCGCGCACTCGCCTAGGCGGTTGGCCGGAACAACGGAGACGTAAGCGGCCTTGTCGCCCTGGTAGGCCAGGGAAAGCGCAGTGTTGGCCTCGGCGCCGCCGTAGCGGACGTCAAACTCGGTTGCCTGCTCAATACGCAGGTGGTCTTTAGGCGATAGCCTCATCATGATCTCGCCGAAGGTAAGAACCGTTTTACCCATGGTCGCGCAGCTCCTTTTACTCGTGCGTACACCTTTGATATGGCGTTGGCACGCAGGTGCCAAGACGGTAGGGTGCGTCTTTGCACCTTCGTGCCAACGCTCGCCGAAATCGGTTTACGAAATCGGTTTCGTTTCGAGTTGTAGTATACTCACCTACAGCGTTTTGCAACCGAGATTTTTAAAAAAATGCCTAAAATGGCTCAGACCGCCGACAATTGGGAAACGGGGTGCGTTATGGCGCAGATGAGAATCAAGGACATTGCCGCCGAGGCGGGCGTGAGCCCGGCCACGGTCTCGCGCTATCTCAACAACCGCCCCGGGCAAATGACCGAGGAAACCCGTGCTCGCATCGCGGCGGTTATCGAGCGCACCGGCTATCGCCCGCGTGCCGCCGCGCGCAATCTACGCAGCTCGCGCACCAACCTCATCGGCGTGATCCTGGCCGACATCGCCAACCCGTTCTCCAGCGCCATGCTCGAAGGGCTTTCCGTCAGCGCCGCCGCGCGCGGCTGCTCGCTCATGACGGCCATTAGCGGCAACGACCCCGCTAAGGAAGCGGAGTCGCTCACCAGGCTTATCGATGCCGGCGTGGACGGCCTGGTCGTCAACACCTGCGGGGGCAATGACGAGGCGATCGTCGCGGCAGCGGGGCGCCTGCCCGTTGTGCTGCTCGACCGCGATGTTGCCGATGGCGGTGTCGATCTGGTGACATCTAACAACCGTGAGCTGGTCGCCGGCTTGGTAGACGCCTTGGCAGCTGCGGGCAGCGAGCGTCTGTGCCTGCTCACCGAGGCAAGCGACGATAGCCCCGTGCGTCGAGAGCGCGCCGAGGCCTTTGCCGACGAGCTTTCGCGCCGCGGCCTTGCGGGCGAGGTCGTCACCCTGGCCGACGGTGGCGCCACGGGCGTTGGCCGTTTGGACAAGACCATCCGCGACTACGCGGGCAAAAGGCTCGGCCTTATCGCCGTCAACGGCCTGGTTTTCCTGCGTCTGACCGAGGCGCTGGCGCAGCTTGGTCCCTCGCTGCCGGCGGGGCTCAAGATCGCGACGTTTGACGACTACCCCTGGAACCATGTGCTCTTTGGCGGCGTCACCACGGCCGCGCAGGACACCCTCACCATTGCCGAGCGCGTAGTCGAGCGCCTTTCCGAGCGCATCGACGTCGTTACCACCACCGTGGGCGAGGCCGCAAAGCTGGCGCCCAAACGCATCGAGATCCCCGGCCACATCGAACACCGCGCTTCGACCTCGCGCTAGCCACTCGTTCGCAACTGCCTGTTCGCGCACGTTTTTTGAGCGCTTGATACGCTTTAACCCTGCGGAAACATTTTTCTGCGATAGTATCTGCGATATAGACCAGTCGAAACCCGCCCGAAAGAAAGGGGAGCGACATGAACCAGCAGAACATCGATTACGTACTCCGCTCCGTAGAGCAGCGTGACATCCGCTTTGTGCGTCTGTGGTTTGTCGACATTCTCGGCCGCCTCAAGAACTTTGCCATTAGCCCCGAGGACCTCGAGGTCGCTTTTGAGGAGGGTATTGGCTTTGACGGCTCCGCCATCGAGGGCTTTGCCACGCCCGAGGAAGCCGACATGCTCGCGTTTCCCGATGCTTCGACCTTCCAGATTCTGCCGTGGCGTCCGAGCCATAACGGCGTCGCCCGCGTGTTCTGCGATGTGTGCACCCCCGACCGCAAGCCCTTCGCCGGCGATCCGCGCGATGCCCTGCGCCGCATGTTCCGCAAGGCCGAGAAGGCTGGCTATCTGCTCAACGTGGGCGCCGAGCTGGAGTATTACTATTTCCCCGACGAGCGCACCCCCGAGCCGCTCGACAACGTGGGCTACTTCGATCTTTCGGTGAGCGATGCCGCTCGCGACCTGCGTCGCAACACGGTCCTCACGCTCGAGAAGATGTCCGTGCCCGTGGAGTACACCTTCCACGCCGCCGGCCGCTCGCAGCACGGCATGAGCCTGCGCCACGCCGAGGCCCTGAGCATGTCCGACGCCATCACCACGGCCAAACTCATCATTAAGCAGCAGGCCTACGAGAGCGGTTGCCACGCATCCTTTATGCCCAAGCCGTTGGCAGGCGAGGACGGCAGTGCTATGTTCCTATGCCAGTCGCTGTTCGACCACGACGGCAACAACGTCTTTTGGGGCGAGGACGACGAGAAGTACCACCTCTCCGATATCGCCAAACACTACATGGCCGGTATCCTGGCGCACGCGCGCGAGATCAGCGCCATCACCAACCCCACGGTCAACTCGTACAAGCGCATCACCACGGGTGGCGACTCTGTGCCGCAGTACGCCACGTGGGGCCTGCGCAACCGCGCGAGCATGGTCCGCATCCCGGTCTACAAGCCCGGCAAGCAGCTGTCCACGCGCATCGAGCTGCGCAGTCCCGATCCCATGGCCAACCCGTACCTGGTCAACGCCGTCACGCTGGCGGCTGGTCTGGACGGCATCGAGCGCAAGCTGGAGCTCCCGCCCGAGGCCACGGCCGAGACGCTCAAGCTTACCGACCGTCAGATGCTCGAGGCCGGCTACACGCCGCTGCCGCGTTCGCTCAAAGAGGCGCTCGACGTGTTTGAGGACTCGCAGTTTATGAAGGATGCCCTCGGCGAGCACATCCACAGCTTCTTCCTCAAAAAGAAGCGCGACGAGTGGCATAAGTTTGAGTCTACGATCACCGAGTGGGAGATCAAGCACTACCTGGCGAACTCCTAATCGCGCTGACTTGTTCCAGTACGATTGAGCTCATTTCCTTGGAGGCCGATATGTCCGAAAAGAGTGCCCTGTTCATGGCGCGCACGACGCGCTTCCACGAGTTTGCCCGCAGCTTGACGACCACCCTGGGTGTTGAGGTGAGCCTGGCCACCCCCGATTCGCCGACAGCGGCGCACGACTTTGACCTGCTGATCCTCGATTCCGATGGCATCCGCAGCGACCGCATCGATCAGATTGCCAAATGGCTCGACGACCGCGGCGGCGTCCCCATGTTGGTGATCGTCGACGATGAGGCGCTCGGCACCCTGCGCCTGCCCAATCACGCGCATGCCGACTTTGTGTGCCCCACGGCGACGCCCAACGAGCTCAAGGCTCGCGCGCAGCGTTTGATGGGCGAGGAGGAGACCGTCACCGCCGACGATGTGCTCAACATCGATAACCTCGAGATCAACTTGGCTACCTACCAGGTGACGCTCGATAACGAGCCCATTGACCTGACGCTGATGGAGTACTCGCTGCTGAGCTTTTTGGCGACGCACCCCAACCGTGCCTACAGCCGCGAAGTGCTGCTGCACCGCGTGTGGGGCTTTGAGTACTGCGGCGGCACGCGCACCGTCGACGTGCACATTCGACGCATCCGCTCCAAGGTGGGCCCGCAGATCGCGGCACACATCACCACCGTCCGCGGCGTGGGCTATCTGTTTAAGGACTAGATTTTCACCACAAAGGGGACAGGCACCTTTGTGGTGGTTTTGACGCAGGTATGGATTCCTTTCGGGTCTGCGGCAGAACTTAAGCCTTCCTAAAAGATTGCGTTCTCATACACGTTCGCCCGCATATTGGGGTACAACTCAACGTGAACAATGATGGCCCGCCACATGTTTGGCGGGCCTTTGGTTATTTGACGAAAGGATCGCAGCCATGAGCGAGTACGATTCCCAGCGTCCCCAGGATGCAGGCAACGCCGGCGAGACCCAGCAGCAGCCGCGTGTGCAGGTGGAGTCGACGCCTGCCGGTAGCAACATTCCCTACGTGCAGGCTTACGACACGCAGACCGGCAAGCCGCTGGGCGGCCAACAGGTCGTGAACAAGCACACGGTGGTCAAGACCAAGACCAAAAAGCTGCCGATCTTTATTACGGCACTCGCCGGCTGTGCCTGTGGCGCCCTGCTGGTCATCGCGCTCATTATGAGCGGCACGCTCAACATTGGCGGCGGAAAGAATGCCGTGACGGCGGGTGCTTCGGGTTCGTCGACGCAAAAGATCACGATCGACTCCGAGGACACCACGCTGGCCGAGGCCGTTTCTGCCAAGGCATTGCCCTCCGTGGTCTCCATCACCGCCACTTCGAGCGGTAGTCAGAATGGCTCGCTTTCGCAGTCTGCCGACGAGTCGGATAGTTCGGGCAGCGTCGGTTCGGGCGTGGTGCTCGATACCGAGGGCCACATCCTTACCAACAACCACGTGGTCGATGGCTATGACCAGTACGTGGTGACCATGGACGACGGCACCACCTACGAGGCCGAGTTCGTGGGCAACGATGCCTCGAGCGACCTGGCCGTCATCAAGCTCAAGGACGCCGACGCCTCCAAGCTCACGCCGATCGAGATCGGTGATTCCTCCAAGCTCAACGTGGGCGAGTGGGTCATGGCAATCGGTTCGCCGTTCGGTAACGAACAGTCTGTCTCTACGGGCATTGTGTCGGCGCTGTATCGCTCCACGGCCATGAGCTCTACCAGCGGCAACACCATCTATGCCAACATGATCCAGACCGATGCCGCCATCAACCCGGGCAACTCCGGCGGCGCGCTCGTCAATGACAACGGCGAGCTCGTGGGCATCAACTCGCTCATCGAGAGCTACTCGGGCTCCAGCTCGGGCGTGGGCTTTGCTATTCCCGTTAACTACGCCAAGAACATTGCCGACCAGATTATCGACGGCAAGACGCCGGTGCATCCGTACATGGGCGCTACGCTTTCGAGCGTCAATGCGCTTAACGCCCGCACTAACAAGCTGAGCACCGATAGCGGCGCGTATGTGGCGAGCGTCGTTGAGGATGGTCCTGCTGCCAAGGCCGGCATCCAGGAGGGCGACGTCATCACCAAGCTGGGCGACGACGAGATCACGAGCGCCGATGGCCTGATCATCGCGCTGCGCAGCCACGAGGTGGGCGAGAAGGTCGAGATCACGCTCATGCGCGGCAAGGAAGAGAAAAAGGTTACCGTCGAGCTGGGCTCCGACGAGGAGCTGCAGAACCAGCAGCAGGACGACAGCGCGACCGACACCGGCAACGGCGGTATTACCGACGAGCAGCTGCGCCAGTACCTGGAGGAGCTGCTGGGCCAGCAGGGCCAGGGCTACGGTCAGGTTTTCTAACGAGCCGTATCGCACATACCGATGCCAGAGGGACTGTCCCGCCAAGTGTGGGACAGCCCCTCTTTTCTTATTGATCCGTTGGGGATGGAGGAAAACGGATCATTTAGAAATGGCAAGGGCATGGTTTGATCTCGCGATCCACCCCAGTCTGGCGGCTGCCGATTCGGTGCGGTTCGAAAGGGTTATTCGGCCCTATCGTGACCGGTGGTACTCTAGTATCCGTTTGAAATCGAGCGAAGGAGTGCCGCTATGGAGCAATCGAGCCTGTTTGGTGACGGCGTGGACATCGATACCGAAACGCCCACGACCGCGGAAGCCGCCGCACCGACCGATGCCCGTGCCCAGGCGGCAGCGCGCGCGGCCGAGCTGCGCCACGAGCTCGACTACCACGCCTATCGCTACTACATGCTCGACGCACCCGAGATCACGGACGCCGCCTTCGACAAAATGCTCGTTGAGCTGCAGGAAATCGAGGCGGCCTATCCCGATCTGGTGACGCCCGACAGCTATACCCAGCGCGTGGGCGGCTACGTGAGCGAGCAGTTTACGCCGGTCACGCACATGGCACGCATGTATTCCATGGACGATGCCATGGATCTGGACGAACTCGACGCATGGCTCCAGCGCACCGAGGATGCGCTCGGCGCCGGCAGCGTCACCTATACCTGTGAGCTTAAGATTGACGGTCTGGGCGTGGCGCTTACCTACCAAAACGGCACCTTCGTGCGCGCGGCCACGCGCGGCGATGGCACCACGGGCGAGGACGTGTCGCTCAACGTCCGTACCATCAAGGATGTGCCCATGCACCTGTCCGAGCCGGCGCTCGCTCACATGGGCGCCGACCGCGAGCGCACCATTGAGGTACGCGGCGAGGTCTACATGCCTAAGGGCAGCTTTGTTCGTCTGAACGACGAGGCCGATGCCGAGGGTCGCGATCCCTTCGCCAACCCGCGCAACGCTGCCGCCGGCAGCCTGCGCCAAAAGGACCCCAAGATCACGGCACGCCGCGACCTGGCCACCTTTATCTATGCCATCGCCGATACCGATCCGCTGCACGTCCACAGCCAGCGCGAGTTCCTCGACTGGCTGCGTAGTGCCGGCTTTAGCGTCAACCCCAACGTGGCACGCTGCGCCACGCCGGCCGAGGTCCACGAGTTCTGCGCCCAGGCCCTCGAGCACCGCGGTGACCTGGACTACGACATCGACGGCGTGGTCGTAAAGGTCGATAGCTTCCAACAGCAGCTCGACCTGGGCTTTACCGCCCGCGCGCCGCGCTGGGCCATTGCCTTTAAGTTCCCGCCCGAGGAAAAGCAGACCGTCCTGCGCGAAATTCGCATCCAGGTGGGCCGCACCGGTGTGCTCACGCCGGTCGCCGAGTTCGACCCGGTGACGGTTGCCGGCTCCACCATCGCGCGCGCCACGCTGCACAATATCGACGAGATCCGTCGCAAAAACGTGCGCGAGGGCGACACCATCATCGTGCACAAGGCAGGCGACGTAATCCCCGAGGTCGTGGGCCCGGTACTCGATAAGCGCCCGGCCGATTCGGTCGACTGGCACATGCCCGAGGTCTGCCCCGTGTGCGGCAGCCCCGTGGTCCACGAGGACGGCGAGGTTGCCTACCGCTGCGTCTCCATCGACTGCCCCGCGCAGCTCAAGGAGCGCCTGCTCCACTGGGTGAGCCGCGGCTGCATGGACGTCGACGGCCTAGGCGACGAGATTGTCGACAAGATGATCGCCGCCGGCCTGATTCACGACGTCGCAGACTTCTACCAGCTCACGGTCGACGACATCGCCGGCCTGGACACGGGGCGCACCTATGCCAGCTCCAACAGCAAAAAGGGCGTCAAGAAGGGCGACCCCATTCCGGTGGGCCGCAAGACGGCTGAGAAAATCATCGCCGAGCTCAACAAGTCCAAGAGCCAGCCGCTCGGTCGCGTGCTGTTTGCCCTGGGCATCCGCCACGTGGGCAAGAGCGTGGGCGAGGTCATCGCCGAGCGATTCCTGTCGATTGACAAGCTCATCTTGGCGAGCGAAGAGGATATTGCCGAGTGCGAGGGCATTGGCCCCAAGATTGCGGCGAGCGTCAAGCAGTTCCTGGCCGTGCCCGAAAATCTTGCCGTGCTGGAGCGTCTGCGTCAGGCGGGCCTGTCGCTCGAGGTCGACCTGGGCGCCGCGCACGCGCAAGCCGCAGCCGACGCTGGCGTGGCGGGCGAGCTCGCCGACGCACAGCCGCTTGCGGGTTTGACCTTCGTGCTCACTGGTACACTCGTCAACCGCACGCGCGACGAGGCGGGCGCGGCGCTCAAGGTGCTCGGCGCCAAGGTTTCGGGCAGCGTGTCGAAGAAGACGAGCTTTCTGGTCGCCGGTCCCAAAGCGGGCTCCAAGCTCACCAAGGCCGAGCAGCTGGGTGTGCCCGTGCTGGACGAGGACGCGCTCGAGCAGATTTTGGCTACTGGTCAGGTGCCCCAGGCTTAGGACATCGATAATCAAATTAGAAAACCTCCCGGAAAGGTTGATACTTTCCGGGAGGTTTTTATTTGGGCGTGGTGGCGGGCAGCATGATCTGCGTCATGTAGGTTGCTGAGGGTGACCCTGCGGAGTGGTGTCGTTCCGGAGCGATAGAAGATTCATACAAAGCAAAGGGGCCCCGCAGTGAGGTCCCACAACAGGGCTGCCCCATTGTGATGAGTTTTATACACGTTAACCTTAACATTAACGTGTATACTTAGCAGTGAAGATATATGTTGAGAGGAGCGGTTATGGTTACCGTCGCGTTTTCGGAACTGCGCCAAAACCTTACGCAGGTGGCCGAAAAGGTTGCCAATGAGGGCGAGGAGGTTGTGGTCTTCAAGCGGAGCAAGCCGTTGTTCAAGATTGTGCCACTCGACTATCAAGGCCCAGTTGCGGTGGAATATGACGCTGCTCAGGAGCGTGGGGGCGCAAAGCCGGCGTGCGGCACGGACAAGCCCAAGCGCGACGTGGGTACGATGTGGCATCCCAAGATCACCTGGAAGGAGATTCGCGAGATGCTCGCGGAGGATGAGGACTACCAGGAGTATCTCGATATCGTAGCCAAAATGCCAAAGGGAACGCCGCTCGATACGATGACGGTTGAAGATGAAAAGCGCGTCGCGAGGGAGCGCTACCTATGAGGGCATTTCTCGATACCAATTTTCTGCTCGATTGCGTGCTGCCGGGTCGGCCGGAGCATGGGGCGGCGCAAATGACCAAGGGGCTCGTTGACGTGGGACTTATCGAGGGTGTTGTTTCGGCCTGCTCTCTCAAGGACGCGTACTACATTCTCACTAAACAGGCAGGCGAGGCGCGCGCCCGCGAGGTAGTGCGCGACTGTCTTAAGAGCTACTCGGTAGAGCCTCTCGACCAAGAAGCTTGTTTTACCTCCGCCTATTCCGATGAGCCGGACTTTGAGGACGGCTGTATCCGTGCGATGGCCGAGCGTGCCGGCGTGGACTTTATCATCACGCGTGACCGCGCCGCTTTTGTGCGCTCGACCATCAAGACCTTCTCGCCTGCAGAGTTCATCCGTGCGTTTCCGATTCCGGAGGAGTAAAACCGCCATATCGGGGACTGTCCCCGGCGTTTAGCGAGCTTGTTGGGAGGCTCCTGGTCCAGTGACTGTTACAAAAAACGGCTATAGCAAATTTGTTGTACTTCGATCCGAGGACTACGACCTCATGGTTCAGGAACAGGCTAAGGCTCGTCTGATGGCTCGTATAGCTGTGGCCGAGCGGGAGCGTGCTGCTGGCACGGCGCGTGATGCCTTTGAGGCTCTCGATGACCTTGAGGCAAAATATGGCCTATAACGTCAGGATTCTGCCTTCAGCCGAACGTTATCTAGGCAGTTCTTATCTGAACGGGGCAACGGGCACCGTGATCTGCGTCACGTAGGTCGCCGGGTCGTCGCTGATGATGTCGTCGATAAGGGCGATCTCGCGTCGCCCCGCTACGCTACCAATTTGTCAAAAGCCCCGCGCCGGTTGAGCACGGTAAACGCGACAACACAGATGACCGCCGACAAAATCGACCCGCACGGCGAAGCGATGCCCATGGGAAACAGCGTGTCGGAATAGGCGTTCGACAGCAGCCACGCACCCGGCACGCGAATGAGCGCCACGGCCAGCACGTTGTGCGCAAAGCCGATGTAGCTCTTGCCATACGCAGCGAAAAAGCCGCTAAAGCAAATGTGGATGCCGGCAAAAATCGCGTCGAAAATATAGCTGCGCATATAGCCGGTGCCGGCCGCGACCACCGCAGAGTCCTTGGCAAAAAAGCCGATAAACGCCGGCGCCACCAGCCACATCAGCACCGTGATCAGGCAGCCGTACACTACCGAGATCGTCGTGGCGTCCTTGAGCACCTGACGTGCGCGGTCGCCCTTGCCCGCGCCGGCATTTTGCGCCGTGAGCGCGCTGACGGTGGCGCCCATGGAGCTCGGCACAATGAACAAAAAGCTGATCATCTTCTCGACTAGGCCCACGGCAGCGGCGTCGACGAGCCCTCGGTGGTTGGCGATGACGGTGATAAACATAAACGCTACCTGGATGCAGCCGTCCTGCACGGCCACAGGCACGCCGATCTTAAGAATGCTGCCGAGCACCTCGGGCTGGGGGCGCAGGTCGCTACGCTTAACGTGGATGTTCGTGCGGCGGCTCTTGAGCCACACGAGCGCGAGGGCAACGCTGGCCGTCTGCGCGGTTACCGTGCCGAGCGCCGCGCCCACGGGGCCGAGCCCCATGTGCCCGATAAACAGAAAGTCGAGCGCGATGTTGATGATGCATGCCACGCCGATCACGTACATAGGCGAGCGCGAATCGCCCAGCCCGCGAAAGATGGCCGAGAGGATATTGTACGCGGCGATAAAGGGAATGCCGACAAAGCAGATACGCAGGTAGGCGGCGGTGCCTTCGACTGCCTCGGCCGGCGTGCCAATGAGTGCCACGATCTGCGGGCACAGTGCAAGCAAGATGGCGGCCAGCACCACCGAGACACCCATAAAGAGCGTGATGGTGTTGCCGATGGCGGTCTCGGCACGGTCGAAGCGGCGCGAGCCCACGGCGTGGCCGACGACCACCGTCGTTCCCATGGCCAGGCCCACGAGTGCCACGGTGATCATATAGAGCGTCTGAGCGCCATTTGCCACGGCGGTGATGCCGGCGGCGCCGCTAAACTGCCCCATCATGTACAGGTCGGCCATGCCGTAGAGCATCTGCAAAAAGTACGAGAGCATATAGGGCAGGGCAAAGACCGCGATGGTCTTAAGGACATCGCCGCGTGTGAGGTCGTGTTCCATGGGCGGGGCTTTCTGGCTGGGTTCGTTTAGCTACCAGTGTAGTGAAAACCCTACAACGATTGTAGAGTCAAGGTTTGTGTTGACGCCGGAGCGAAAAAGTCTCGCGCACCATTATTCCGAGTGAATATGGACACACGTCACGAGAACTCGCCGCCGTCGCTAACCTTGCAGAAAACGATTTCGGAATACTTGACACCATTATTCGGCGCGCAATAATACGTGCGTTTGCGAACAACGTGTGATGGGGGTTGAACCTGCGTGCGCAATCTCAAAATACTGTTTTCCTATCTAGGGGCATACCGTCGCGATGCCATCCTCGGCGTGTTCTTTGTGTCGGTCGAGACGGTGCTCGAGCTGTTTATCCCGGTCATCATGGCCAACATCATCGATGTGGGCGTGCCTGCGGGTGATATCAACTACATGCTGCTGCAGGGGTCGTACATGTTGGTGTGCGCTGCGCTTTCGCTGGTACTGGGCTTGGGTTATGCACACACGTCCGCCCGCGTTGCCTCGGGCCTAGGCGCTAACCTGCGCGAGGCTGAGTACAAAAAGATTCAGACGCTCGCTTTTGGTAACCTGGACAACTACGACGCCAGCTCGCTCGTCACCCGCATGACCACGGACATCACCGTTATCCAAAATGCTGTGGGCAACGGCTTTCGCCCTATGGTGCGCGGCCCGGTGACGCTTATCGTCGGCCTTATCTACGCGCTGATGCTGTCGCGCCCGCTCGCCACCGTCTTTGCGATCGTCTTGCCCGTGCTGGCAATCGTGCTGGGCGTCATCACCTATCGCGTGAGCCCGCTCTACCGCCAACTCCAGACCTCGATGGACCACCTCAACGGCGTGGTACAGGAAGACCTCACCGCCGTGCGTGCCGTCAAGGCCTACGTTCGTACCGAGCACGAGGAGGCCAAGTTCGACACCGTCAATACCGAGCTCGCCGGCACGGCGACCAAGACCTTCGGCACCGCCGTGCTCAACCTGCCGGTGTTTCAGCTGTCGATGTACGTGGCTGCGCTCTCCATCCTGTGGATTGGCGGCCGCATGATTCTCGCCGGCAAGCTGGGCGTGGGCTCGCTCACGGGCTTTATGAGCTACGTGCTGCTGATCATGAATTCGCTCATGATGATTTCCAACGTGTTTTTGCTGCTCACGCGCGCTCTTACGAGTGTGGGCCGTATCGCCGAGGTGCTCGACGAGGAGCCCTTTATCGCCAACCCCGCGGGAGACCTCGCGATTGCGGCGCCAGCGGACGGCAGTATCGAGTTTCGCGACGTTTCCTTTAAATACCGCGCGGATGCAGCCGAGGATGTGCTCGAGCATATCGACCTTCGCATCGAGAGCGGCTCGACGGTGGGCATCCTCGGCGGCACGGGCTCGGGCAAGAGCTCACTTGTGCAGCTGATTGCGCGCCTGTACGACGCCACCGAAGGCGCCGTGCTTGTGGGCGGACGCGACGTGCGCGACTACGACCTCGCCGCCTTGCGCGACGCTGTGGGCATTGTGCTGCAAAAGAATGTGCTGTTCACAGGCACCGTGCGCGAGAACCTGCAGTGGGGCAATCCGCAGGCGTCGGACGATGAGCTCCTCGCGGCTTGCCGCGCGGCGTGCGTGGACGAGTTCCTTGATCGCATCGGCGGGCTGGACGGCGAGTTGGGCCAAGGCGGCGCCGGTGTCTCGGGTGGCCAGAAGCAACGTCTGTGCATCGCGCGCACGCTGCTCAAGCACCCGCGCGTGCTCATTTTTGATGACTCCACCAGCGCGGTCGATATGGCGACCGACGCTAAGATTCGCGAGCACATCGCTCGGATCCCCGATACGACCGTGCTCATCATCGCCCAGCGTATCGCGAGCGTCATGGATGCCGATCGCATTGTGGTGTTGGACGACGGTCGTGTCCACGGCGTGGGCACGCACGAGGAGCTGCTGGCGGGCGACAACATCTACCAGGAGATTTACGCCTCGCAGATGGAGTTTGCGGGGAACGCGGACGCCGGCGACGGCAGCGACGATGGTTGCGCGAATGATCCGTTTTCCTCCGTCCCTGGCGGATCGCCCTTGGAAGGGGGTGAGCGCCATGCCTAAGACCGCAGCCCAAGCACGCCCGGCCGACCTCAAGCGCACCGTGCGCCGCCTGCTCTCCTACATGGGGCATGCCAAGTTCTCGTTGCTCGCGGTGGGCGTGCTCGCCTCCGTCGCCGCCATCGCGAGCCTCGCCGGCACCTACATGGTGCGCCCCATCGTTAACGGCTTGGCTACGGGCGGGGAGGAACTGCTCGCCAAGCAGGTCATCCTGACGGCGATCATCTACGCCGCGGGCGTGCTTTCGGCCCTGGGCTACTCGCAGATCATGGTGCGCGCGGCCCAACGCGTGGTGTCCGATATTCGCCGCGACCTGTTCGCGCACATCCAGACGCTGCCGCTCAGTTATTTTGACAGCACGCGCTCGGGCGACATCATGAGCTTTTTCACCAATGACGTCGACACCGTCTCCGAGGCGCTTAACAACAGCTTTGCCAACGTGATTCAGGCCACCATTCAGGTTGTGGGCACCACGGCCATGCTCATCATCCTTAACTGGCAGCTCACGATTATCACACTCGTGTGCGATGCGGCCATTGTGCTGTATGCGCGCTATTCGGGCGCGCGCTCTAAGCGCTTCTTTGCCGCCCAGCAGGCATCACTTGGCGACCTGGACGGATATATCGAAGAGATGGTCTCGGGCCAAAAGGTCATCAAGGTCTTTAACCGCGAGGCGGCGAATGTCGCCGGCTTCACCTGCCGCAACGACGAGCTTCGCCGCACCGGTACCGCCGCCGTGAGCTATGCCAACTCCATGGTGCCCATGACCGTCGTGATTGGCTACGTCAACTATGCCATCGTCGCCGTGGCGGGCGGCATGCTCTGCATCAAGGGGCTCGCCGATGTGGGCGCACTTGCAAGCTACCTGGTCTTTGTGCGCCAGGCCGCCATGCCCATCAACCAGTTTACGCAGCTCGGCAACTTCTTGCTCAACGCGTTGGCCGGTGCCGAGCGCCTGTTTGCGGCTATGGACCTTGAGCCCGAGGTGGACGAGGGCTGCGTGGAACTGGTGCAGACGGGCGATGCCGCGTGGGCGTGGAAAATTCCCGAGGGCCAGGGCGTGGGCGTCTACGGGCACCTGCATGACGTGGCAGCCGTTGATGAGTCGGGCCGCGCGGTGGCCGCCGACGGCACCGAGCTCACGTGCGGCTTGGTTCCGCTTGCCGGCGACGTGCGCTTCCATGCCGTGGACTTTTCCTACGTGCCGGGCGCCCGCGTGCTCACGGACCTCAACCTGTTTGCCAAGCCGGGGCAAAAGATTGCGTTTGTGGGCTCCACGGGCGCCGGCAAGACGACCATTACCAACCTCATCAACCGCTTCTACGAGGTCGATGACGGCGAGATCACGTACGACGGCATCGACGTCAAGCACATTGCCAAGGCCAGCCTGCGCGGGTCGCTCGGCATTGTGCTGCAGGACACGCACCTGTTTAGCGGCACCATTGCGCAGAACATCCGCTTTGGCAAGCTCGACGCGACCGACGAGGAGGTGCGCGCCGCTGCCGAGGCCGCCTGCGCCGACTCGTTTATCCGCCGCCTGCCGCGGGGCTACGACACACCGGTCACGGCCGACGGCGCCAACCTGTCGCAGGGTCAGCGTCAGCTGCTCGCCATCGCGCGCGTGGCCGTCGCCGACCCGCCGGTGCTCATCCTGGACGAGGCCACGAGCTCCATTGACACGCGTACCGAAAAGCTCATCGAGCGCGGTATGGACCGCATCATGCGCGGTCGCACCACGTTTATGATCGCGCACCGCCTGTCCACTGTCCGCGACGCCGACGCCATCATGGTCCTCGAACACGGCCGCATCATCGAGCGCGGCACGCACGAAGAGCTACTCGCCCAGCACGGCGAGTACTGGCAGCTGGCGCATGGCTTAAAAGAGCTGGATTAACCCGTTCGAGCACGATGCTTTGATCCCTCCGTGCCCCTCACCTCGCTTCAAACCATCACAACATTCGACACTTTTTGCCAAAAACGGGAAAAGCATCGAATGTTGTGATGGTTTTTCTGCCGCTCGACCGGGTGGAATCGCTTTCTTGCGCACGAAGGTGTGCGGACCCGTGGGCAGGGGAATAAGGTTGGTTATCCGACTCCATTGGAGGGCTCATGGACCTGCCGATCGTCCTGTCCCATAAGACTGCCTGGCTGTACCATAACGTGGCGCGCCCGTCCGAGCCGCTCTCGCGAGCAAGCAGCCTATACGATGAGGACTCGCTTGCTAACGAGGCGGAACCGACCGCGAGCCTGCCCAAATTGGGACTCGATGCCAAGGGGCTGAGGGCTTCAACGGCAGTTGGGATCGTTGCCGACTATCTGGTTTCTCTTGGTATTCCACGAGAAGAGCTCAATCATATCGACGCGCTCGTCAACTTCGATTTTGAGCGCTCGACGCCGGCTGGATTTAGGTGCCACGTGTTTGGAGCGCCGGTACCTCCAGGCCATCTTATCGAGGTGACAGAGGGCCTTCTGGTGGTTGATGAGGCCATGTGCTTTGTCCAAGCGGGTTCGTGGATGAGCGAGCCCGAGCAGCTGGAATATGGCTACGAAATCTGTGCCCGATACCATTTGAATCATCTGTCGACAGGCGATTATATCGAGATGGGGCAGAGGTATACCGTTGCCGACTTGATTGCTTATTGCAATGAGAACCGATCTCGTCAGGGGGCTATACGCGCGGCCGCCGTGCTCAGGCGCGTGCACGATGGCGCGCGGTCGCCCATGGAGACGGCCACCGCAATCATGGTCGTAGCAAAACGTTCCCAGGGCGGGCTGGGATACGCCAAGGTCGAGCTCAACCATCGGGTCGATGTTCCCAACGAGTTCAGGTATCTCGCAAAGGCCGGGTATTTCGAGATCGACGTATATGCGCCCGCGAGCGGTACGGGGATTGAATACAACGGCTCGGACCATCTTGATAAACAGCGCAGCGCGTCGGATGCGGAGCGTATGACCGTGCTGAGCGCGCTGGGCTTTAAGATGATCGTCCTCACCGGGACTCAGTTTGCCCATCAACTGCAATTGCATCGGGCGATGAATGCCATCGCGCTCGCTATGGGTCTCAAGTGCGACCGAAGTGAAGCGTTCCAGAAACGGCAGAATGATCTGCGAGAATTCGTGATTCGGCACTGGGACGGCGGCCTTTAGGGGCGCTTTGGTCCTTCTGCGGGGTGCCGTGGGCAGGCAAACCATCACAACATTCGACGCTTTTTGCCAAAAACGGGAAAAGCATCAAATGTTGTGATGGTCTGTATGCTGAGGATGGGCTTGGAAAGTCCGTTTTGCTCGAAGCGACCCGTCCTGTCGTACGGGTGTCGGCATGATTCTCTCGTGGGGTATTATGTTTTCCGAAGAATAAATCGCTGCACGAGGGGAGGACTGCGTGGACGGGCGCGTGCAACATGACGGCTTTGGCCGCGATATCAACTACCTGCGCATTGCCGTTACCGACAAGTGCAATTTCCGCTGTATTTACTGCATGCCGGCCGTTGGCGTGGCACCCCGCGCGCACGACGAGCTGCTCAGCGCCGAGGAAATCGCCCGCTTTGTGCGCTTGGTGGCGGGGGAGGGCATTCGCCGCGTGCGTCTGACGGGCGGCGAGCCGCTGGTCAGCCGTCGCATCATTCCGCTCATTCGCGACATCCGCGCGATTCCGCAGATCGAGGACATCTCGCTCACCACCAACGGCGCCCTGCTTCCCAAGTTGGCGCCGCAGCTCAAAGATGCCGGGCTTAACCGCGTCAATATCTCGCTCGACACGCTCGACCCTACGCTCTTTGGAAAGATCACGCGTCTAGGTCGACTCGAGCAGACCATGGCTGGCGTCGACGCGGCGCTGGCTTGGGGCTTTGAGCCCGTTAAGGTCAACTGCGTTGTTGTGCGTCGGCTCAACCAGGATGTGGCGGCCCTCGCGCGCTTGACCGTCGACCGCCCCATCCACCTGCGCTTTATCGAATACATGCCCATTGGCGACGAGCACACGAGCTCGCATTGCGCTGTGGATCCGCATGCTCCCGCGCTCAATCCCGAGCTGTGGGATGCGAGCGATACCGTGCCGAGCGACGAGCTGCGGGCGCGCATCAATGCCGGGGCCGCCGCAGCGGGGCTGGGCGAGCTCGAGCCGCTCGACATCAACGACGCTCCTGCCGGCGCGGGTCCTGCGCGCTATTGGCACTTTCCGGGCGCGGCGGGAACGGTCGGCTTCATTAGCGCCATGTCCAATCATTTTTGCGCGAACTGCAACCGTCTGCGCCTGACGGCCGATGGCAACGTGCGTCCGTGCCTGTTCAGCGATGCCGAGTATTCGGTGCGCGACGCCCTGCGCCGTGGTGATGATATGCAGGTACTTTCGATTTGGCGCGATGCCGTGGCCCACAAACCGCAGGAACACGCGATAATTGAGGGCACGCAACGATTTATGTCCCAAATCGGAGGATGATCATATGGCCAAGAGCAGGTACGCCGATGCCACCAAGGTCGCTCGCAGGGCCGCGATGTCTGCCCACAAAGTCACGGCTGCGGCGAATGCTGGCAACGCCGACGCGTCCGTGCAGCCGACCGCCAGCGTCGCCACCGAGCCCGCCCGTGACGCCCGTCGCGACGAGCTGACGCACGTGGACGCCAAGGGCGAGGTACGCATGGTCGACGTGTCCGACAAGGCCGAGACTCATCGCATTGCCATCGCCGAGGGCACCATCCTCATGCATCCCGAGACGCAGGCCATGGTGCTGCAGGACCGCGCCAAAAAGGGCGACGTGCTCGCCTGCGCGCGCGTGGCGGGCATCATGGCCATCAAGCGCACGAGCGATATCATTCCCATGTGCCATCCGCTGCTCATTACCAAGAGCAAGTGCGACATTGCGCCCATCGCTCCGGCGGGGACGCCTGTCGATGACGTGCCCGAGGGCTGGGCGCCGGCGCGCGCGGACGGGCAGGTTGGCTTTCACGTACTGGTTACGGCCGGCGTGACGGGCAAGACGGGTATCGAGATGGAGGCCCTGACCGGCGCGAGTGCCGCGTGCCTAACGATTTACGACATGTGCAAAGCCGTCGATCGCGGCATGGAGATCGTCGACGTGCGCCTGTTGCACAAGGAGGGCGGCCGCTCGGGCGTGTGGAATCGTGCCGAGCGTCAGGTTGCTGCTGTTGAGGCCGTGGGGGCCGCGGGCAACGCGCCCGCGGGCGCACCCGTCGCCGTCGCGCCCGCAGTTCCGGCCCCGGCCGTCCCCGCGATCGCGTTTATCGGCTACCAAAACTCGGGCAAGACCACGCTCGTCGAGAAGGTCATTGCCGAGCTCACCCGCCGCGGCCTGCGCGTGGGTTCGCTCAAACATCATGGGCATCACGGCTTTGATATCGATGTGCCCGCTAAGGATACGTGGCGCCATCACCAAGCCGGATCCAAGCACGTGGGCCTCATCTGCGCCACGCGCTGGGCGGAGTACGCCGACACGCGCGAGGAGGACGAGATGCCCGCGCGCGAGCTGTTGTCGCGTTACAACGATGTCGACGTGGTGATCATCGAGGGCTACAAGGCCGAGGGCTTCGACAATATCGTGGTCGCGCGCTCCGGTGTCGACCGTCTGCGCGGCAAGAGCTCGCTCGACCTGGTCGATGGCCACACGCTGGCCCTTGCCTGCAATGAGGCCTTGGCGCGTCAGGCCTTCGACGCCGGCTTCGCGACCCGAGCCATCAACATCAACGACGCCCGAGCCATCTGCGATCTTATCCAAGATCACCTTTAAGGGCCGGCTCGCTGCGCTGCCATAACCTGCCAAATAGGAACAGGGTTATTTCGGCAGGTTTTATCTGGGCAAACGTCATTTCCACCACAACGGGGCCAGGTTCCTTTGTGGTGGTTTTTGCTTTGGTAGATGTGTGGGACATGCCTTACAATCTACCAAGTAGTTCATGAGGGGCGAAAAACGGAGAGAAGGGGCTTGATGCGTCCTTAATGTTTCGTGCGGATAGATTGATTTGACAGACGGTGGCGAATGCCCGCCGTCCACATTCGTATGAAACAAGGAATCTCCATGCTCGCCCCTCTTTTCTCAAAGTCTCAATCATCGCTGTCCGTGCAGGCTAAGCGCCTGGTGGCGATGCGCTTTCTCATCTACACCGGCTTTCAGACCAGCTACTTTATCGGCGTCATCGGAACGCTCACCTATGCAGACGATGCCTCGGTCGTGGCGACATCGCTGGCCGTCCTTTTTATGAACGTATTCGTGATCTTGGGGTCCTTTGCGGGCGGCGCGGCGCTTGACGCTTTGGGTCCACGCCGCCATTTCTTGCTGAGCATTGTGGGCACGCTGGCAACCGGCGCGGCGATCCTCGTTTTTGGCAGCGCGACCGGCATCGTCCTGCTCGGCGCGGTGCTCCTGGGCTTTGTGATGGGGTTTGCCCAGCCCATCGCCACATCCTATCCAGCTTACCTCACCGACGATCCTGTCGAGCTCAAAGACATCAACTCTGCCATCGCCATGTTCTCTAACGTGAGTATCATCGTTGGCCCCACGCTGGGCGGCTTTGTCGCGGCGGCTGCGTCGTCGCGCGCGGTGTTCGTGCTCATGATGATTTTTACCGTACTGGCGTTCATTGCCGGCTGGGGCTTTAGGCAAAGTGCAGGCCAGGCCGCCACACACGAAGGCAAACCCGCGGTCGGCGACATTACATCGGATAAGGCCAGCCAAAGCCCCGCCCCCAACACGTCTTCCCGCGTCACCTTTGCGATCAGCATCAAGACGGTCTTTACCAACAGCGTCCTCGCCCTGCTGTTCAGCATCATTTTCCTTTCGAACTTTGGCTACGGTGCCTTCGATCCGCTGGAGTCGTTCTTCTACCGCGATGTCCTGCACGTCGGTGTTGAGTGGATGGGCTGGCTCTCGTCGGCCAGCGGTGTAGGCGCGGTGCTGGGCGCCGTCCTCGCGCTCCGCTTGCCACCGCACCTGGTCAACCTTAAAACGCTGCTCGTGGCGCTTATGTCCGTGGGCCTGGGAAGTTTGCTCTATGTGGGAACGCCGTACGTGGGCGTGGCCCTTGTCGGCCAGATTGCCCTGGGCGTGGCTTGGGGCGTCGTCAACCCGCTCCACAACACCATCGTGCAAACGACGGCACCGCTCGAGCAACTCGGTCGCGTGAACTCGGTCATGGGCTTTGGCAACATGTTCGCTGGCGTGGCCCCGTTGGCGATTGCCCCGTGGCTGGCGGCGACGTTTGGCGTGCAGCAGACGCTCGTAGGGGCGGGCATGGTCGTGACGGCGGTTCCCGCGGCGTTGCTGCTGTTTGGCCGCCGGCATTTTGATCGTGCCGCGAGGCGGTAAAAACCATCACAACATTCAGCGAAAATCGCGATTTTGCCGAAAAACGTCGAATGTTGTGATGGTTTGCGCTCCGGCCAGGCCACCCTTCGGGTCCGGCCACCACAAAGGGGCCAGGCACCTTTGTGGTGGTTTTTGCTTTGACGGGCCGCGCCTGCGCCTTGGTATACCATGTACGCCGTTCACGAATACACCCCACACCGCCACACAACCCATAAAGGCCCCCATGGACACCACCTTCAGCCACATCAAAGCCGTGTTCTGCGATATCGATGGCACGCTGCTCACGAGCCAGCACACGGTGTCCCCGCGCACCGTGGCGGCGATCCGCGCCCTGCGCGAGCGCGGCGTGCTCTTTGGCCTGTGCACCGGGCGCGACGCCCACGCGACCGAGGCCATGTACGAGCTCTGGGGCATCGAAGGCCTGGTAGACGTGATGGTGGGCTGCGGTGGCGCCGAGGTCATCGACCGCGCGCACGACATCAACGAGCTGAGCTATCCGCTGCCGGGCGAGACCATCGCGCGCATCTGCAAGCACATGGCGGACCTTCCGGCAACACCCGTCTGTCCCCGAGACGGCGTGTTCTACGTGCCCGAGAGCAACGCGTGTGTCGAGCACCTGTCGCGCGTCGACGGCGTGCCCTACAAGGTGGTCGATTTTGCCGAGTTTTTGCGCGAGCCGCAGCCCAAGGTGATGTTTACCATGGCGCCCGAGGTAATGCCGCGGGTGATTGAGCGAGCATCGACGTTTGCCGATAACACTGTTAAGGCGGCGGCTCTGCAAACCACGCAGCGGCTCTACGAGTTCATGGATCCGCGCGTGTCCAAGACGTGCGGCCTTGTGCGCGTGGCGGAGCTCAACGACATGGAGCTCCAGGACATCTGCGTGTTTGGCGATGCGGACAACGACACCTGCATGGTGGCTGACGCCGGCGTGGGCGTGGCCATGGCAAACGGCAGCGACGCCGCCCGTGCCGCCGCCGATTTTGTAACCGCCAGCAACGACAAAGACGGCATCGCGATCTTTATCGAGGAACATTTGCTGTAGCGTTGGGGCAGAACCACCGCAAAGGGGACAGGTGCCTTTGTGGTGGCCTCAGGCGATTTGGGCGAATTGATACCGAAAATCTGTGTGAAAATTCAAATATTGTTGTCTGAACACCATGCTTCAAACCACCGATAGGTTTAAGATATTCTCATCAGTTTGGTAGGATATTCCTCTCGGTAAATGTCCTACCGCTCATGGTCGCTTTCGACTGTTCACAGGATGTTTGCTCTTGAGCAAAATGTTGTGCAAATTAATCTAATGCCATTAAAAAATGGATAGGCAACTAAATTACCAGTAGAAACAAAAAATAAATAGCGAATAAACGAAGGTAAATCTGAGAAAATGTCAAGAGAATTGAGAATTCGCTACAAAATTGTCGGTTTTGTTGCTCAGATGTTCAAACAATCGTTACAATATGGATTACTAAACGTGCGCAATTACAGATTGCGCAGATACGTTTGATAGTGAAAGAGCAAGATCGCGGTCTCTTGGGGAGGAGACATCGATGAAAGCGAATTCAGACAAATCTAAGCAGAACAATAAAGCGGCACATCGTGTACTAGCAGGTGTTTTGTGCGGAGCTTCCGTTTTGAGCCTGGTACTGTCGCTCGTTATGCCCCCGATCTCGCAGGCCATCGCCAGCGACACCCAGACAGTTTCTACCGAGGAAACTGTAATGGGGTGCTCAAAGTGAAGAAGTTCGCCGCATGTAGCTTTATGGCAACTGTTCTCGTTGCAAGCACGCTGCTGTCCCCGTTCAGCGCGGCCACCTCTGCGAGCGCGGCTACCACTGTGAACAAGGGCATCTACAAGCCCACGCCTATCGGCATCGGTACGAATATCGATGTCTCTACCCCCGATCCCGGCGTGGCCACCTACGTCGGCCGCGACATGTACATCGGTGGTAAACCGAGCAACACTAAAACTCTTGATGCGAGCAACGCCCCCGCCGGCTCATATGCCGCTGAGGCGGAGGGCCTTACCGTGGTCCGTGGCAAGCTTGCCATGAATCCACTCAAAGAGAGCTGGCCCTATGAAGGTATTGGCGCTGGTTTCCGCTTTGGCACCGTTGGTTTTGGTTCCCAGTTCCGTCCTGTCGACGGCAGCACCGTGCTTGCGGTGGCTGGAATCGACAGTGCGATCACCAACATGAGCGTTGGTTACAGCGGCGACTTGCCGGGGAAGACTACCGTTGGCGCTTGGAACAAAGGCGCTTGGGTCGGCAAAGCGAGAACGGCTGACTCCGCTGGCTATGACTACACCGCGAAGATCGCCGGTCCCATTACCTATTGGAATACTAATAACGGGCGCCAGTCTGTGGTGAAAACCCAGGGTTATTGGTACGCGGGCGAGAACGCTCAGGACAGTACTCTGTTCAACCAAGTTAACTTCCTCAAGGACATTAATGGCAAGGATTATTCGAATTACAGCGGAGAGACAGGCTATCTCAACACGCTTTCTAATCAGCTGAATTCGTTTGCGAAGACGGGCAAAGTGAGCTACGGCGTTGCTCCGGCGTGCGATAAGGACAACCGCTACATCATCAACAAGTACAACAAGACGGGTTGTAGCTATGGCCTGGTGTTTGATGGGTCGTATAAGACCATCAATGAGGACTGCGCCGATACGTCGCTCAATGGTAAGCAATTCAAGAATAGCGAGCGTCTTATCACGTTTAAGGGCGACAACACCTCTATGCAGCAGGTGTTCACCATCGATGCTTCTCAGCTGAGCAATACATACAACAACGAGTATTATCGTGGCGTTGATTTCGCATTCGAGGACATTCCCGAGGGCGCCTCGGTTGTTGTGAACGTTACCGGATCTTCGAATATTGAGTTCCACAATGGCTGGCGCTTTTGGTGGAACGGCATCGAGATTTCGCGTGGTTACGAAACTCAATATTCCGGCAAGGCACTGGGTGAAGCATACGCGACGGCTTCCCAGTCCATCATGTGGAACTTTGTCGATACGCAAAGCCTTACCATTCGGGGCGGCATCGCGGGAGAGGACCGCGCGGACTGGGAATACGATGGCGCAACTACCGGTGCCAAGTGGACTGACGACGATCCTGCGGCGGCTATGATCGGATCGATTCTCGTTCCCCACGGAAGCTTCGACGACCATGTGACCACCAATGGTCGTGTGTACGCCGGCGCCGATTTCTCAATGAACAGCCCGAAGGTTGCCGCAGCATTTGGTGAGGGTAACTCGGCTTCCGTTATCGATATGGACCAGGAGCGTCACAACTTCCCGTGGTCTGGCTCGTATACACCGGACGGTTCCTCCATTGCATGGAGCAAGGTCGACGCTGCGGATGGTACTAAGCTGCTTCCCGGTTCCTCGTGGACGATATACGGCACTGTCAAAGATGCCAAGAACGGGACGGGTCCCATCGTTACGGTAACGGATGGCGCTGCCAACGATTACGCTTCTACTGATGGCAAGCTTCAGTTCAACTATTTGAACCAGAAGGCCGATCCGAGTAAGGAGATCTCGGATTCTAATCCGGCATTCACCTATTACATCAAAGAGGAGACGGCGCCGGAGGGTTACCAGGTTTCGGACAAGATCTACTACGCAACCATGAACAATGCTGGTGAGTCGGTGAACTATGTCCAGGGCTACGTGGATGAGAACGGGAACGAGGTTCCGTTCACACCTTCTAACACCACGGGTGCCATCGCCAACACCAAGATCACCGGTACGGTGTCTTGGGCCAAGGTGGAGAAGGACGATGCAGAACACACTCCTTTGGCTGGTTCCGAGTGGAAGCTTGCGAAACTGGGTGCCGATGGCTTGAATGAGGCGCAGTCCTGGACCGTGAGTGACCAATCGACTCCGAGCGAAACCACTTGGGCCGATACCGACGCCAAGGATGGCAAGTTCACATTGGCCGATTTGCTGCCGGGCACGTACACGCTCACGGAGACCCAGGCTCCGTTTGGCTACGAACTGAACAAGAACACCTACAAGTTCACGGTGGACAGCACAAGCGGCTCCATTACGTGGATCGAGAACGAGCGGCCGAACATCGTTGATGGCATTACGTACATCTCCGACTCGTGCTCCGTTACGTCCGTGAAAATCCCGGTGATTAAATCCGTCCGTAATACGGACTGGCCGAAGGATTCCAGCGGTAAATACGTTGCGTTCGACTTCAGCATCGAGGCTACGGGGCCAAATAAGGATAGCGCTCCTATGCCTGACTCGAAGACTATTTCCGTCGCTCCCGCAGACTCCACCAAGGTCAACGACATCGAGGCATCTTTTGGCGAAATCTCGTTCTCCAAAGAGTACCTCGCCACGAACGACGCTTCGAACCCGACGGGCGCCAAGACTTACACCTACACGGTGAAGGAGGTCGCGCCCGACGCCGATGCCATCGACAAGCTCCGCTACTCCAAGGCCGAGTACCAAGTGGCCGTCACCGTGAAAGCCGTCTTGGACGAGAAGACCGGCAAGTACTCCGGCCTCACCACTTCCACTACGGTCACGCAGGTAAAGGACGACATGGGCAACGTGCTCAGTCCGGACACCGTCATCGGCACCGCCGACGCGCCCAACGCCATACCCGCCTCTACCTTCACCAACGTGAAAGTCCTCACGGACCTCCCGCTCACCGGCGCGGGTTGGACCGAGAACTCCATGTTTCTCGTGGGTGCCGGTCTCATGCTTCTGGGCGGCATCGCCGCGGGAGCGTATTGGTTCGCTACAAAGCGCCGCCAGGACGACCCGTCCGATGGCGCTGGTAGATAGATGTTTATGAATGTCGGGCTCATTTCTGAAAGGGGAATCATGAACCGATTCGTACAAAAGCTGATCGCCGGCGCTGCTGCCGTAGCGATCGCCGTAACCGGCCTGGTGGGCGCCGCGCCCGTGGCCAAGGCTGCGGATCCCACCTACAGCATTACGATCAACAAACAGTCGACGGATGCTGCCGATCACAAGTTCAACGGCTGGCAGCTTGCCGAGCTGAAGGACGTTGTTGTTAACAACAAGTCGATTGCCTATACGATTGATACCACCGATGCGCTCGTGAGCACCATCGAGAGCGCGATGGACTTCAATGCTGTCATTGATGAGACGGGCAATGCCCAGAACGTGCTTACTGTCTACAAGCAGGACAAGAACTATTTTGTGTCCGAGGGTAACACGTCGAATAATCCTATGGGCTTCTTGATCATGCGGGTGTTTAGCAATAGCGGAACCCCTAACCTCTCCCCGTCTTGGAACAACGATGCCGCGCTGCGCACTTTTGCCCAGAACCTCGAGGACAAGACCTTCCCTGGCACTTCTGCTGCAACCGAGTTCACCACGTCTACGGCCGACAACGCCAATGTGAAAACCTTTAGCGTCCCGGGTATCTGGTTCCTGAAGGACGTTACCAGTCCCGCTGCTGACAAGGGGTCCTTCTCACTGCCCATCGTTACGCCGACGAGCATTGCGGACACCGATATCGATGGCACCGTTACTGTGAAGAACGTGATTCCGACTATCTCCAAGCATCTCGCCAATGCTGACGGTACCTACAACAATGAGCCGTCTTTCTCCGTGGGCGACACCGTGTACTACACGCTTGAGACTACCGTTCCGTACTACACCGGCTATTCGACCAATCGTGTGTTCAAGATCAAAGACACTGCTAGTTCTGCCATTTCTTCGGTTGTCGATGGCACCGCCACGGGCGTAAAGGTTGAACGGCTCATGGTTGGAGACGTCGCTCTTAAGGCGGTTACCGACTACAGTGTTTCCTATGCCCTCACTACTGATACCGATGAAAAGTACACCAATGGTGTAGATACCGTCATCGACCTTGGTAAATACGTGAACCAGAGTGAGGGTGCTACTAAGCTGAACGAGGGCGCAAAGGTGACCGTACTGGTGAGTGCCACTCTTGATGTCGATGCCAAGCTCTCTGACCCAACCGACATCAAGGGCAACCCCAACAAGGACTCACTCACCTGGTCGCACAACCCCAACAACAACTCCGATGAGCAGACCATTCCTGGTAACGAGGTGAATGTCTACTCTTATAAGTTCAACATCGAGAAGACCGCCAAGGACATGACCACTAAGCTCTCGGGTGCTAAGTTCACTATCAAGGCGGGAAACAGCTATCTCGGTTACGAGAACGGCGCATGGAAGATCCTGACTACGACTCCGACTAAGGATACTCAGGGTGGTGCCGAAGCTGGCGTGTTCACCACCGATACCGAGGGCGTCATCAACTTCGATGGTCTCGACGCTGGCACGTATGAGATTGAGGAGATCGTTCCCCCCAATGATTACACCGCCGTCTCCCTGCCGAAGTTCAACTTTACGGTATCCGCTACGGTGAATGCCAGCGATCCCGAGGGCCAGAAGACCATCACTGCTGTCTCTTATGCCAAGGACGCTAACGATCCTCGCGTCTCCGTTGAGAACTCGACCATCAAGATTTGGAACGCCAAGAACCTCACCGAGCTGCCCTTGACCGGTGACCTGGGCATCAAGGTCTTCGTTACTGTGGGTGTGCTGCTCATGGCTGCTGGCGCCGCCTTCGCCCTGAGTGCACGAATGCGCGCTTAATTCCCTAGCTTGATGACGCGGCGAGCGGGCGATCGTCGTCTCCTATCAGCGCCTGCGCGTCGCGTTCTCATCTTCCCTTTCGCCGCACCCCGTCGCGCTTGGACCCGCGGCGGGGTCGGTGCTTTGACCGCGCCCTCGCACCCACACCCCCGGAGGTGAACCACATGGAGGCAATCAAGCCCGTATCGACGATGCGCACGCCGAGCGGCGGTTCGAACCCGGCTTCCCCCAGCCGGCGTAAACCGCCCCTCGTCCTGCGCCTGCTTTCCCTTCTGTGCTTTGTCGCCGGCTTTGTTATCGTGGCCACGCCCCTCGCCCTGCGCGCCATGTCCCAGGCCGAGCAGACGGCCGCAGTTACCGCGGCCGCCAACACGGTTGATGGCTGGCCCTATCCGAAGGCGGAGGAGGCCCTCGCGGCCGCGCGCGCCTACAACGAGCAGTTGGCCGCCGGCGGTCAGGACGTTATCGGCGAGGTCGTGGATCCGTTCGGTAGCACCTCCGGCGCCTCCACCGCCTCTGGCTCTGAGGATTCCATCGCCTCGCAAGATACAACCTACCAGGGGCTTCTTAACGCGGGATCGGGCCTTATGTGCTCGGTGCGCATTCCCAAGATCGACGTGAACCTGCCCGTGTACCACGGCACCTCTACCGAGGTGCTCGCTGCGGGCGCCGGCCACCTATATGGAACATCGCTGCCCGTGGGCGGCGCGAGCACGCACGCCGTGCTTACCGGCCACCGCGGCGTGCCAGGCTCGCTCCTGTTCACGCGCCTGGACGAACTGCAGGTTGGCGACTCGTTTTACATCGAGGTGATGGGCGAGGAACTGGGTTACAAGATCGACCGCATAGACGTGATTACGCCCGACGACGATTCCAAGTTGCGCGTGACCGCCGGCGAGGACCGCGTGACGCTCATGACCTGCACGCCCTACGGCGTGAACTCGCACCGCTTGCTGGTATCGGGTGTGCGTGCAAGCATTCCGGATGAGGTCCCCGTGCCCGAGGACGCGCAGGGCATCAACACCACCGCGGTGGCGCTGGGCGTTCTGGGCGCGCTGCTGGCGATTGTTGTGGGTCTCGTTGTGGCCGGGCGCGTGCGCAAGAAGCGGCGCGCGGCGCAGCGTGCCGCCGTTGCCGCCGCGGTGACGCTGGACGCCGACGCGGCTGGTGGCGATGGCGGAAACGGGTGGGCCGTGGGAGCCTCCAGGCCTGCGGCCCCCTTCGCCTCCTCTGCTTCAGCCTCCTCGGCTTCCCCCGATTCCGATGCTTATTCACCCGAGTATCGCGGGCGACACCTGCGGTAGCGCCCGCATTGGTGCTCAATATCGCTCGAAGTGCAGCGCCTTCGCTCGCTTCCTGGTCATTTGCCAGAACCGCGGCGCTATCCCGAACATGCCGTACGACGCGATGGTCGAGCTGCCCGCCTACATCGGCAAGAACGGCCCCGAGGTCATCTCGCGCGACAACATCCCGCTGTTCCAGCAGGGCCTCATGATGCAGCAGCTCAACTCCGAGAAGCTCGTGGTCGAGGCGTGCATCGAGGGTTCGTATGAGAAGGCGCTCAAGGCGTTCACGCTCAACAAGACCGTGCCGTCCATGACGGTCGCCAAGGAGATTCTCGACGACATGATCGAGGCCAACAAGGATTTCTGGCCTGAGCTTAAGTAACGAGGCCTTCGACGGCCCGACTGCGAACGGTTCGCAGCGGCCTTTGAGGTCCATAGGCTCCCCCTGGGGTCCATCCTAGGGGGGGAGCCTCTCAGAAGCGCCCCGAGGGGCGCTTCTTGTGTATATGGAGGCAAAAGGGATATACAGTCTTCATATACGGCCTCCTTTTAGTAGGGTCGATTTCTCCGGTTGATTTCTGATCTCAGCTGAACATACTGAGCGGATAGGCCGTTCCCGCAGTTAGCCGAAAGCCCCCGGGGTCCCTCCCGGGCTCCGGGGCGGCATTTTCCCAGTTGAAGGAACGGTGGAGATGTGTTTCGGTGGGTCCGGTGGCCATGCTCCGCTCTCCGCCCGGCACCTCTTCCAAGGGAACCGACGAGGGCGCCGGCGCCCAGTATGTCTAAGTGAACGGTTCTTTGGGCAATACTGCTTATGATTTTACGACTGATGATAAGGGCGAAATCAGCGTCAAGGGCCTCGATGCTGGCGCTTACACGGTCGAGGAGCCCCATACGCTCCCCGGCTATAACACCGTGCCCAAATTCACGTTCACCATTACTGCCACGGGTCTTAATCAGAATGAGGGCGAGAATACGTTGACGGTGACCACATCCAAGAATGGTTCTGGTCTCGTCACCAATTCCTCTTCTGGTGGCGGCACCGTTACCCTTACCGTCAAGAACAAGAAAGGCTCCGGCCTCCCGCTGACCGGTCTTAACGGCGTGACCTTCACTTGGATCGCTGGCAGCGCAGTGCTGTGCATCGGCGTGGCACACCTCATCCGCAGCCGTAAGCAGGCTGAGGAGTCCGAGCACGAGTAACGCTCGCTCACCCATCACTTTGGCAGGTGGGATGTGATGGCCATGAGACTTGCGGACACTTTTCTCGTCCATCTACGCTCTTGCTTTGCCATTCTCTTTTCGGGGCAAACTCCGCACTGGAGTTTGCCCCGTTTTTTTTGGGACAACGCAGCCAGGCTCCATTGCTCGATGGATCAAGCGTATGAATATCGAACAGATGTTTGCAATTATTGCGTTTACCAGCTGCGGGTGCATACGCTCGCAGTAAAATGGCCTTGCGACGCATCCCGTGCGCGGGCGGCCGACGACTCGATCGGAGGTCCCCAAATGCTGAAATTCCTTAACGCGCTCGCCGCCCTCGCGGCGGTGGGCACGTTCGTCATCGCGTTTCTTGACTCGTATGAGGTTCGGTTTAAGGTCCGTAGGCGCACGCGCGGTGCGGACGGTAGAAGGCATTTGCGCCGCAACAAGCGCAAATAAGAATGCCCGGGGGTCGGATCCCGGGCATTTAACAAAAGCTGAAAACTAGGCCGCCCGCGCTCTCGTACACTTACGCGGGATGCGTCGTTTTCTATTGACATTGTATCCCGAATCGCCCCGCCGATCCGGGACATTCTGAAAACTCAAATGCGGGCTTATGCACGAAAGGAATCTTGTCAATTCCGAAAATTATGTATAATTCCAATATAAACTGGAATCAAACGAAAATGATGGAAATGAACGAAGCGCTAATCTACTTACAAGAAGCACTAGGCCTCTCCGCCAAGGCCAAAACTTGGCCTGGATCCACACGCTTGCCGCTGCATCTGCGGGCGGTTGAGGTCCGCGCTGTTGACGCAAACGGTTTTTCGTTTTTGCTTGCAAGTTTGCCTACTGGCGTCGGGCTTCCCGAGGCTAAGAGAGTCTATAGTCAGCTAGCCTTACGCGCGGAGACTCCTGTTGTCGTTTCGTTTCCTGATGCCGATGCACGTCAGCGCAAAGCATTGATCGCACAAGGGATTCCCTTTGTCTGCCCAGGTAGACAGGCTTTTCTTCCATTTATGGGCACAGCCTGCACGGAGAGGGGCGGTGCCCGGTTTCGCAATCGCGCGACCAAGATGTCACCCAACGCACAGGCTGCCGCAATCTGGGGAGTAGCCCAGGAGCCATATCGTCCCTATGACCTTTGTCGTGCGCTTGGGATTTCGGCAAGCCGCGCGAGTGAGGCCATAACCGAGCTTGTTGACAGGGGGCTCGCGAGGCGTGAGCGTCGCGAGCGACGTGTCGTCGTGTTCCCTGTTGCTGTTGATCTTTTGCTCAGTGAGCACATGGCAGAGCTCTCCTCGCCTGTCTCGAAGGTCTTTTTTGCAAGGAAGACGCCGCAGATCGACTGTCTTGTTGACGCCGGGGAGACGGCGCTCGCCGCGCGTTCGATGCTCGCTGCGCCGGGCATGGAACAAAAGGCCGTCTTAAGAAGTGCATGGCGTCAACTGAGCGACCTCGAAGTCGCAGACGGGGAGTTGCCGGATAACGAGACGGCGATGATCCAAGTGTGGCGCTATGCGCCCGTGTTTGCCGACTCCTCCCGCGTCGACAACATTTCGCTTGCGCTATCTTTGGCGGCAATTGACGATGAGCGAATTCAGCTCGAAGTTGATCGAATGTTTGAAAGGGAATATCCATGGCAAGAAGCGCTGTAGAAGGCCTCCAAGAATTTCAGCAGCATATGCAAGAAGCTGCAGGATCGTATGCCCTTATCGGCGGCACGGCATGCGACATTTTGCTCGCGGAGGCGGGACTTCCGTTTAGGGCGACTCACGATTTTGATGTGGTAATTGTCGCCGATGACCGGTTGCCTCAGACGGCAGAAGCCATATGGACTTTGGTGCGTGATGGCGGTTACCGTTGCGGCTGGGGCGAAGGCAAAGGCTCATGTTTTTATCGGTTCACAGAGCCTAAGAGGCCGGGTTACCCCCATATGATCGAACTCTTCGCGAAGTGCCCCGACTTTCTAAAGGGTCGTGAGGGGATTGATGTGGCGCCAATTCACGTTGATGAAAACATAAGCAGTCTTTCGGCAATTTTGTTGGACGATGCTTACTACAGCTTGTTCCTTCAGGGAATTCGGACCGTAGGCGGCGTTTCGGTCCTGGGTACGGAATACATTGTCCCGTTCAAAGCGAAGGCGTATCTCGACCTAAAAGCTAGAAGGGAAGCGGGGGAGAACGTTGATTCGAAGAAGGTAAAAAAGCATAAACGCGATGCGCTGAGGCTTGCTCAGCTGCTTGGCGAGTCGGAAGGTGTCGACCTGCGCGGAGAACTGAAGGACGATATGATTGCGTTTGTTAAAGATTGTGAGGTGGGCGACGTCAATCTGAAACAGATCGGGGTTGCGGGCGCAACGATGGCGCAGTTGCTTGAGACGATGAAAGCAACATATGGCTTGATTGGTTGAGTGTGGTTACGTGGCCCGGACGGTGCAGTCTAGCTGCGTTGTCCGGCGTGGAAGCTCGCTAATCGGCTATTATTTGTTCAGACAACTTGAGCTGTAAAGGAGTGACCGGCGATGGTGCAGGGCGCCAAACATATGAAGAGCAATAACACCGCGGACAACGGTAGCTCAAGCCCTCAGCCCAAACCTCAGCCCAAGCCCAAGCGCCGTCGCAAGCGGCTGCCGCGCTGGGCTGACCGGCTCATCACCATCGTCATCATCCTTATCGGCGTGGGCCTTATGACCTGGCCGTGGATCTTGGACCGGCTCGAGGCCTCGGGCGTGTTCAACCAGATCAGCACCGTGTCCAGCACCGTGGACGCGCTGTCTGCCGAGGAGCGCGAGCGCATTCTGCTCCAGGCGCGCTCCTATAACGAGCAGCTGGCGGGCAAGGCCACCGAGCTTCCCGCAGACCAGATCGAGCCCTACGCTCAGCAGCTCATCTTTGACCGCGATCCCATGATGAGCTGGGTCGAGATCCCCTCCATCGACGTGAGCATGCCCATCTACCACGGCACGAGCGAAGAAGTCCTTATGGCGGGCGTCGGCCACCTGGAGGGCACGAGCCTGCCGGTGGGCGGCACCTCGACGCATTGCGTGCTCACCGCGCACTCGGGCATGCGCAACCTGAGCATGTTTGACGACATTCACTCGCTGGAGCCCGGCGACCTGGTGCTGCTGCACACCATGAACAAGACGCTCGCCTACAAGATGGTGGACTCCGAGGTGGTACTGCCCGAGGAGATGGAGTCGCTGACCATCGAGCCCGGCGCCGACAAGGTGACGCTCGTCACCTGCACGCCCTACGGCGTGAACGACCATCGCCTGCTGGTGCATTGCGTGCGCACCAAGTACAACAAGAAGGACGTCGACAAGCAAAAGTCGCTGGCCGGCCGCCACTGGGGCAAGCGCGAGTTTGCCGTGCTTATCGTGGCCGTAGCTATTGTGCTGTTGCTGCTGGACATCGTGATCCACGCGGTCCGCAAGCGCCGCAAGGCCAAGGCCTCGGCATAAGACATTCTCCAGAACCACCACAAAGGGGGCTGGCACCTTTGTGGTGGTCAGGGCTTCCAAACCATCACAACATTCGATGAAAATCGCGATTTTGGCGAAAAGTGTCGAATGTTGTGATGGTCTTCGTTGGGGGTGCGACGGTCTTCGTTGCGGGCGAGACGGTCTTCGTCGTGAGCGACGCGGTTTTCGCTATGGACGGCGCGGTTTCGCTGCGGAACCGCCAGCCCGCCGCCTGCCAGCCCGCCGCCCTCGTTACGTTTTCGCTGCATTTGGCTAAAGCGCCTGCTCCAAGCCGGCGTTGCCTTGTATACTAGAGCGGTTTATCTGTTATGCGGAAGGGAGCGCCTATGGCACTCAGCGAGAAAGACGTGCGCGGCATCGCCGAGTACGCAAAGATCGCACTGACCGATGACGAGCTCACCCAGATGACGTCCTACCTGAACGACGCCGTCCAGATGCTCGAGCCCGTCTTGCAATATGACTTGCCCGACGTGGAGCCCACGTTCCATCCTATCGGAAGCCTGTCCAACGTGATGGGCGACGACCTGCGCGAGCCCGAGCGCGACCTGCCGCTCGACGTCGCGCTCGAAAACGCCGGCAGCGCGCGCGACCGCTACTTCCGCGTGCCGTCCATTTTGGGAGAGGGGGAGAGCGAGTAATGGCGCTAAGCTTCGATTCCCTTACCGCTGCCCAGATCGCCGCAGGCGTTGCCGCCGGCGACTTTACCGCTACCGAGGTGGCCCAGGCCTCCCTTGCCGCCATCGAGGCGCGCGAGGGCGGAGTCCAGGCATTCCTGCAGGTGGCGCCTGAGCTTGCGCTCGAGGCCGCCGCGCGCGTGGATGCCGGAGTATTCGATGAGCACGATGCTCATCAGGGCCA